>Ga0075012_10007148_pt1 | contig 10033 bp, 6 predicted proteins | sample All_14_2_FD_71474 | JGI IMG/M metagenome (GOLD analysis project Ga0075012, IMG submission 71474) | Freshwater microbial communities in response to fracking from Pennsylvania, USA - Allegheny Zone_MetaG_DW_15 | ecosystem: Environmental > Aquatic > Deep subsurface > Groundwater > Drilled... | reverse complement strand
GGATACTCATTTTTAAAGGTATGGTAGCAGTGGGGGGACGAGACCAGAATTTTCTTTACCCCATTGTCGATAAAGGTCTTGATATTTTCCCTGGCCAGTGTCGTGAACACCTGTTCACTGCCGAACTTGCGGATACTTTCGCCGCAGCAGTTTTCCTTGTTGCCCAATATGCCGAAATCAACCCCTGCTTTTTTGAGGATAGCGGCCGTGGCTGCCGCAACCTTTTTCATTCTCGGATCATAACTGAGATAACAGCCGACAAAAAACAGCACCTCCATTCCTTCGGAATAGGGCTTGACCGCGTGCTCCTTTGCCCAATCTCCTCGTTTCTGCCGCTCTACCTGCAACGGATTCCCTTCTGAAATCAGGCTTGCCCTTGCCGTGCGAGCAGACTTGACTGATGCCGGGAAGACTTCATAGCCGGCGGCAACCCGCCGCAAAGAAACGCCGAGTTCGATCTGATTTACCCCTCTTGGGCATTGAGCTGGGCATCTCCCGCAGGTGGTGCATCGCCAGATGTCTTCACCGTCGATTTCGGTCAAACCAAAGGTGGCCTCACGTATGATTTTTCGCATACTGAATTGCCTTACCTTGTTCCAGGGACAAACCGTGTCACACAAGCCACACTGAAAGCAGAATCTCTGTGATTGTCCGCCGGCTTCCTCTATCTCTTCAACGACTTCTTTGAAAGGGGCAACTGTTTCCACTTTGTTTCGTCCTCGCTCTCATTTTAAAAGGTTGACTAATATGTTAATAGATAATATGTTAATTATTAATGCATGTCAAGACAAAAAAAGGCTAGTATTCAGCTACAATATACCCCCTGAACGTTGCTCCATTGCAAATGGGCAACATGTTGTAATTATTATTTTTCAGTGTTATATACACCCTGAGCGTTGCTCTGTTGCTAATGGATAACATATTGTAATTACAATTTATCCGAATTGAACGAAGGAAGAGGATATGCCAGCAGAAACCCACCCAGTAGATACCCATCCAGCAGAAACCCACCCAGCAGAAACCAGCGAAACTGATTGGGGCGAATACAACTATAAAAATAACATGGACATCGGCGAAAAAGTCATTGCTGTCCTGTTTCGAGCTTCTGAGACGATAAAAAAAGATCTCGATTTGACCTATAAAAATTACGGGTTGACGTTTTCCCAATATAACGTCCTTAGAATATTAAATAATTCAAAGAATGGTCAGAATACGGTGAGCAATACCAGCAAGATTATGCTGGTGTCCAGTTCCAATATTACCGGTCTCACCCAACGATTGGAAAAAAGCGGATTAATCCTGAGAAAGCAGGATCCCGGTGATGAGCGGATTACCGTTCTTGAAATCACTCCCAAAGGATCACGCATAATAAAAAATATTCAAGATACGCATTTGTCTAAGATTAACAGCTATTTAAAACACTTTTCCAGCCAGAAGCAAAAAGAATTGCTTGAAGATCTGAAGCTGGCATACAGAGGTGTGCGCAAAAAGTGATTTTCCTGAGAACAAAATTGTTGACACTGAATTTGTTAACATGTTACATATTAATACATTCAGTGTTATCCGGGGTGATCGATGTTTTCTCAACAATGCTCGATACAATAGCAGGAGGATATTTTGAAAATTCTTACTACCGTAAAAAAAGTCGTTGATGTGGAATTGACCATCCGCGTGGAGTCAGGGGCCATTGTCGAAGAGGGGCTGCAGTATGTCATGAATGCCTGGGACGAAAATGCGGTGGAAGCGTCTGTCCAGCTCAAGGAAAATAATGGTGCGGAGACAACGCTGGTCAGTATTGGCGGCGGTGATGACAACACCCAGATTATCCGTCGCGGCTATGCCATGGGTATTGACAACGGAATCCAGATCGATGACCCGCACCTTGCCGTCGCGGATTCCTTTGTCCTGGCCAGGGCTCTGCAAAAGGTTTACGAAAAGGGAAGCTATGATCTGGTCATAACCGGCAAACAGGCCCAGGACACCGATAATGGCCAGACCGGAATTATTCTGGCCGAGAACCTTGGGATTCCCTGCGTCAGTAATGTGGTTGCCATTGACGTGATAGACGACAAGCTCATCAAGGTGACGCGGCTGGGTGACGGCGGCAAGGAGATTGTGGAATTGAAGTTGCCGGCGCTTGTCACGGTCAGCGATAGTATCAATGAACCCAGACTGCCGCAGATGCGTGGTCTGATGATGGCCAAGAAAAAGAAGATCGAGGTGATGGATCTGGCCGCACTTGGCACCTCATTTGCTGAGGTGGGTGACGGCGGCAATCGATCTGAAATCCTCGAATTCAGTAGATCTCAGGCGCGTGAGGCCGGCAAAAAATTTGAAGGTGATGCCGCTCAAATCACCGCCCAGGTTGTAGACCTGCTGGTGAATGAAGCCAAGGTCTTATAAAGACACCCTGTCAACTACATATATTTTATTGAATTAAATAAATTTATATAAGGAAAAGAAGATCATGGCTAAAGTACTCGTAATTGCGGATATCAAGCGAGGTGAGGTGAAACGCAGTACAGCGGAACTTCTGGCAAAAGCCAGAACTCTTGGTGCTGAGACTGCTGTCGTTGCTATCGGTAACAACCTGGAAGCATTGATACCTGACCTGGTGAATGTCGGCTCCGGTAGTCAATATATAGCTGATGATCCAGGTTTGGAACTGTTTTCAGCCGGCCCATACGCCTCCTGTGTCGTCGACGCGGCCCGCCAGTTTGGCGCCGACCAGATCTGGTTCGCTTCAACGGAAAGCAGCAAAGCTGTAGCGCCAAGGGTGGCAGCCCGGCTCGGTGTGGCCTGTGCAACTGATATTACCGATGTGGCCTCTACTGGGGGCAATATCGAAATAACACGACCCGCCATAGCCAATAAAGTGATACAGCGGGTGAAAATAAACAGTGAAAAGCTCGTTGCAGTTGTCAGGGCAGGGGCTTTTGCGATGACGGACGAGGCCACTGCCGGCAGCGAAAATGTCATCCGCCTTGCAGCGCCGCCGACTGATCTGGGTGCTGTGGTCAAGGAACTGATAGCTGATGCCAGCGGAGATATCGATCTGGGCGATGCCTCCATTGTCGTCGCAGTCGGGCGCGGCGTCAAAGATCAAAAAGGCATTGATCTGGTAAAAGGACTGGCAGATGATCTGGGTGCCGGTTTCGGTACTTCCAGGGCCATGGTCGACAGCGGTTTGATGGGGCACAACAAACAGGTTGGCCAGACAGGAAAAATAGTGGCCCCGAAACTGTATATTGCCGTCGGCATTTCTGGAGCCATCCAGCACCTTTCCGGTATGACCGGCTCACAGGTGATTGTGGCCGTTAATAACGATCCTGAAGCACCGATCTTTAATGTCGCCGACTACGGCATAGTAGGAGATCTTTTTGAAGTTGTTCCAATTCTCCGTCAGCAGATAAAAAGTATTCAAAGGTAGTGTTTTCTGATACCTCTTCAAACTCAGCCAGTCTGGTCGAGAGCCGGATAATCCTCTGAAATTCGGCCAGGCTGAGTTCCTTGGTTTTCAGGTAGATCTTTTGATACAGCAGGGTGTGATCATGCAATTCCATTATATATACAAGTTGAGGAGATAGTTTTGAATCCTTTGGTGATGGCTTTTTTAATTATTATTGCCCTCAGTGTATTCTGCTATTCAATGGTTCGTAAGGTTCAGCTGCTCCAGGCCCTGGCGCCTGCCGACAGAGCGAACCACCTGAAAACGCGTTTGAAAAATATGATGGTTCTGGCTGTCGGCCAGCAGCGTCTTGTCGGCAGAGCGAAGGAAAGAAGCTCCGGAATCATGCATGCTCTGATTTTCTGGGGCTTCTGCATTTTGTTAATCCGCAGCTTGATGCTTTATGGCGAGGGATTCCAAAAAGGCTTTGTACTCCCTCTCTTCGGCGAGCCACATCTGCTTGGCTACCTGTATGTTGCGTTAAAAGATTTCGTCGAGGGGATTGTCCTGGCGATGGTCATCTGGGCGATCTATCGTCGTGCCGTTGTCAAACCGGAGAGATTACATAACACTTTCAAGGCGTATCTGGTTCTGGTGCTCATCGGCATTTTGATGGTGTCTGATCTTTTATACGACGGTGCGCGATTCAACCTGGTCCAATTGCCTGGTTTTTCAAGTGATATCCACATATTCAACAATCCGCAATATGGCTCGGAAACTCTTTGGGCGCCGTTATCGAACGTAACGGCGGCACTCATCTCCGGATTCAGCCCTGAGACCCTTGCCCTGCTGATGGGGGTCATGTTCTGGCTGCACATTTGTACCCAGTTGGTATTCTTAAATATTCTCCCGTATGGCAAACACTTTCACGTAATCACATCACTTCCCAATGTTTTTCTCAAAAGCCTGGATTATCCCCATGAAAAGGCTAAGCTCCTGGATTTAGAGGATGAAAATGCCTGGGAAAATGAATCATTGGGTTTGAATCACATCCACCAACTCGATTGGAAACAGGCACTGGATCTTTTCACCTGTACCGAATGCGGACGATGCAAGGAGGTGTGTCCTGCCTATACCACTGAGAAACCGCTCAATCTGTACGATTTTAATCTCAATCTGAGGCAGGAGCTGAATGATAACGAAGCGGCCATTATCCAAAGGGCCAGACTGTTATCAGGTGCTGAGCAGAGTGGCGATGATGCCGATGCGCTGAAAGAGAAGGTCCTGGCCCTGAACAGTGAAAAACAACTGGTCGGTGATGTTATTGCCGGGGACACACTCTGGGCATGTACAACATGTCGAGCCTGTGAAGAGGTGTGTCCGGTGGCGATTGAACATGTGCCGCGTATCATTGCCATGCGCCAGGGACAGACCCTGATTGCCCAATCGTATCCCAAAGAGCTGAACCCGGCTTTGAAAGGTCTTGAACGCAACGGCAATCCCTGGGGTATCGGCTATGATAAACGCGAGGAATGGGCCAAGGGGCTGGGCGTTACAACACTTGCCGACAATCCGGACGTCGAATATCTCCTCTGGGTGGGATGTGCCGGTTCGTTTGATGATCGAGCGAAAAAGGTTTCTGTCAGTCTGGTGAAGATTCTGCAAAAAGCAGGCGTCAGCTTCGGTATTCTCGGGGTGGAGGAAAAATGTACCGGTGATTTTGCCAGAAAGGTCGGGAATGAAATGCTGTTTCAGATGCTGGCCCAGGAAAATATCGAAACACTCAATGGCTATAACGTAAAAAAGATCATCACCGCCTGCCCGCATTGCCTCAATACGCTCAAGCATGATTATCCGCAGCTGGGAGGAAATTATCAGCTCATCCATCACAGCGAATTCATCGAGCAGCTTGTAAAAGAGGGGAAAATCACGCTCAACAGATCGATGAAAGGCACGGTAACATTCCATGATCCCTGTTATCTCGGCCGCTATAACGAGATTTACCGCCAGCCGAGGTCGGTGCTGCAGGCTGTTTCCAGTGATGGGATCAAGGAGCTGGATCGAAGCGGCAAAGAAAGTTTTTGTTGCGGTGCCGGTGGGGGCCGAATGTGGATGGAAGAAAGCATCGGCACAAAAATCAATCTTGAGCGGACAAGGGAAATCCTCGATCTGCAAGCCACAACCGTGGCGGTGAGTTGCCCCTTCTGCCTGACGATGATCGAAGACGGGATCAAAGAAATGGATAAGGTCGACACAGTCCGGACCAGGGATATCGCCGAACTTGTAGCCCAGTATATGGTGTAGCCCGGCATTTTCCTGGCTGGGAGGCTGTCGGAACCAAAGGCAGCCTCAAGAATAGGTGCAATAGAATGATATCAATCACTTCAGGCAACAATTTTCAAATTGTTGCCTGAAGTGATTTTTGGCTTTTTCAGGATCTTTCCGTTTCGCTCAATTTTCGGGGCAACCCCTTGATCCCGGAAAGGCAGAAGGAAAACCCATTTTCCTGGCCGCACTCTTCGCAGGTGTAGGTCACGGCTGCAGAACGGCATTGTAATCCATTGTGGAGGTCGGATTCGAGTTCCAGGCCTCCGCCACACAGGCAACGCCCAGGGGCCAAGAAAATACAAGCAACGCCCGCTACCTTCTTCTTGCGTATATGAAAAAGGTACCGGGACGTTGCCGATGCCCGGTTTGTTTCAGCGGCGGCTGACCCGATTGACTGTGTGGTCTACGCCCCATGCGTCGGATTTGTAAGCACTTTAAAAAACGATCTTTCTCCTGCGTACGTCATAGACCCCTTCATAGGTCAGCCGAAGTTGCAAAATTGAAGTGAAAGTTAGAAAGACAAGGGTCCACAAGGGATTGTCCAGGTCCGTACCCAGGGCTTGGATCTCAAGATTGAGCTGACGGATCTCAGCCGCCAGTTCCGGCACCGGTTTCATCGAACAGATTCCACCCAAAGGCAGCGGGATGCTGGCCCGAATTTCTCCGTTTTGAACGAACACGGCGCCACCGCCGGGTTTAAGTGCCTCGGAGGCAGCCAGGGCCATGTCTGCGGGGTTGCTCCCCACAACCAGGAGCCCGTGGGTATCGTGGGAGACCGTGGAAGCCAGTCCACCCAGTCCACGGGGGTATCCCTTGACGAACCCCCGCCCGGTCTTGCGACCGTCACGGGCGATCAGAACCGCCGACAGGGTGTCGTCCGGGGGGGCATAGTAGCCGTTGTGGACCGGAAGAGCCATTTCTTCAGCTCCGGTCACGGTGCGATTGATGATGGTGATCACCGGCACCGTGGCGAGGCCGGGCCGTTGCGCGATCCGGAACAGATCCGGGTGGATGTCGGCAATCCCAAAGGGGCGGCTGCCTGCGATTGGGTCGACCTGTTGATAGGCATCGGTCAGGAGTTGTCCTTCTTTGGCCACCAGGCCGCCCTTGGCGAAGACCAGTCGGGGCGTCGGCTTCTCCAGAGACGTCGTCACCAGAATATGGGCCAGGCGGCCGGGGGCGATCGCCCCTACCTCATGGTCAAGGCGGAAATAGCGGGCCGGATTCAGGGTGGCCATCTGGATCGCCCGCACCGGGTCGATCCCGCAGCGCACCGCCTCGGCGACCACCCAGTCCATGTTGCCACGCTCAATGAGGTGATCGGCGAAGATGCCATCCGACACCAGCATGATCCGGCTGGTGTCGAAGGCCTCGGCTGCATGCACCGCTTCGATGTATTTTTCCATGTCCTGGCGGATGGAACCATGCCGGAGCATGACATAAAATCCCAGCCGCAGACGGGAGATGACATCGGCTGAGTTCAACGACTCATGGCAGGAGAGAACGCCGCCGTAGGCCAGCGCATTGAGGCGGTCCCAATTGGCCCCGGTGGTGTGGCCTTCGATCAGCTTGCCCATGGTGCGCGCCAGCTCGAACCGCTCCATGAGGATCGGATCCCGGTGCACAATCCGCAGGTAGGAGACCGTCTCACTGACCGAGAGGATGTCGTCGCAGGCCATGGCTTTTCGGAAATCGGCCGTGGTCCACAGGTCTTCTCCTTCTACTTCGGGATACGGCGGCGTTGCCGCCGGTGCCCCGCTTTTGATGGTCATCGGGCCGTGTTGCAGGCTTTGGATGATGGCGAGAAAATCGTCCACCCCCACGACGGCGGCCAGATCATGGCCATCGTTGAAGATGCAGGTGGTGCCCCGGGCGAGGACGCAGCGGGCATAGGCGAAGGGGTTGTAAAAGAGATCCATATGGGCATGGCCGTCGAAAAACCCCGGGATCAGGTAATCGCCTGCGGCGTCGTATATCGATCCCGGCGCCATGCCCTCTGTGGAAACCTCCCCGACGTGGAGAATTCTGCCGTCGCGTATGGCCACGTCGGCCTTGAGAATTTCTCCCGAGTAGACATTGACCACCCGCCCATTGCGGATGATGGTATCGGCCTGCATCTGTTTCCCCTTTCCCGATTGTAAACCTGTATACGTTGCCGCAGCGGTTATATTCCAAAAACACTGTGTAAACCTGACTTCCACCGCTCGGGGGATGGTCCAAACCGGAGGGGATTGCCCCTGGCGCCGATGGCAGTTGATCAACCCTGCCATCGGCTCGGTGCGGTTGGGCTGACTCCATTCCCGGATTTTTGTTCCGGGAATGATTTACGATCTTGGACTCAACCTTTTTTCACACTATATTTTCCCCACCTTCTCAAACAACCCGTTCTTCATGTCTTCCTCCGCCTGCGCTCTGGCCTTGTAGTGGAGCAACTTGCCGGTTGCCGTCATCGGCAGATTATCCACAAAGCGATAATATCGCGGTCGCTTGTAGTTGGCAAGCATCGGGTGCTGGACGCAGAATTCATCCAGTTCTTTGGCGGTGACCGAATGTCCTGATCTCACGATAATATATGCGACAACCACTTGCCCCCATTTCGGATCGGGGCTGCCGATGACCAAATTGCTGCTTACCGCCGGATGCTCATTGAGGATTGCCTCCACCTGCGTCGGGTGGATATTTTCCCCGCCGGAAATGAACATGTCGTCTTTCCTGCCGACGATCGTCACGTATTCTTCTTCATTCCATTTGGCCAGATCGCCGATATACAGCCATCCCTTGTAATATTTGGCCTTGGTTTCTTCGGGCCGGTTGAGATAGCTGTAGGAACACTTGGTTGCGGGCCTGACGATGACCTCTCCCACCGCTTCGTTGTTCTTTGCCACATGGTCGTCCGGTTCCGCCAGTCGGTCGAGATACACATTGACCACCGCCATGTCGTCGTCGGTGCAGGAGCGCCCCGCCGACCCCGCCATATCCGGGAGATCGTAAGGCCTGAGAAACGTATTCCAGAAGGCCTCGGTGCTGCCATAGCCATTAAAGATATTGGGGGTAAGCATCTGCTGAAATTTGATGCATGCCGCCCGCTCGAGGGGGGCGCCCATGGTGATGATCCCTTTCAAACTACTGAGGTCACGGGGATTTTTGGTCTGCTCATCGCACAGCGCCGATAGGGTTACCGGCGCCCCGATCAGGAAGCTGATGCCATACTTTTCCGTCAACGTCAGCACGGTGGCGGCGCTAAAATGGCGGAGAGGAACCAGCCCGCCGCCGACGTAGAGCGTCGGGCACGGACCTCCCGAGTACAACCCGCCGCGATGAAACCACGGGGTCATATTCAGCGTCTTGTCCACCGGCGACAGCGGAAAATGCATGATGACATCATGGGCACTGAAGATCTCGTTGATATTGTTGAGAGGAACCCCTTTGGGCCTGCCGGTGGTGCCCGAGGTGTACAACCGGGTGACTTCGTCGTAAATATGGGTGGGACGGTCGATGCCAGGCTCCGTCGTCGGCTGGCCGCCGACGTACTGTTCATAGGATACGGCGCCGGCAAATGGTTTGGCGGTTCCATACATGTCGACCATGATGACGGTTTTAGGCTTGTGGGCGGCAGTGTTCAGGGCCTTTTCGACAGTATCCGAGTCGGCGGCATCGTAGAAGAAGATCTTGGGTTTGCTGTCATCGATGGTGGTGGCAATCTCGCCATAGGACAGGCGGAAATTGATCGGACAGTTGATGGCGCCCAGTTTTTGCGGTGCCAGATAGATAAACACCCACTCGGCACAGTTATACATCTGGTACATGACGACATCGGCCTTGCCGACGCCATCCTTGATCAGGGCATGGGCCAGGCGGTTGCATTCCTGGTTCAGTTCCCGGTAGGTCCACTGCCTGTCCCGCTCATAACAGGTCACCGCCACCTTGTCGGCATACCTGTGGGTGTTGCGCATAAATCCATTGATATACGTGAAATCATTTTCGAATGTGTCCTGAAACATTGAAATATCATAGGTAAATTGCCGGTTCTGCGTCATGGGATGCTCCTTGGCTGGCATTGTGGACGGGCAACGGTTTCCCTTCCGTTTATCGATCGCGTGTGTCTTTTAATCCGCCTCTTCGGGTTACGTGAACAGCAGTTCCCGGCCGGTGACCATCCGGGTGATCTGGTTGGTGCCGGTGTAGATCTGGGTCAGCTTGGCGTCGCGCATCATCCGTTCGACGTGGTTCTCCTTCATGTAGCCGGAGCCGCCGAGGACCTGGACCGCATCGGTGGTCACGTGCATCGCGGTGTCGCTGGCCATGGTCTTGGCCATG
>Ga0075012_10007146_pt1 | contig 10033 bp, 11 predicted proteins | sample All_14_2_FD_71474 | JGI IMG/M metagenome (GOLD analysis project Ga0075012, IMG submission 71474) | Freshwater microbial communities in response to fracking from Pennsylvania, USA - Allegheny Zone_MetaG_DW_15 | ecosystem: Environmental > Aquatic > Deep subsurface > Groundwater > Drilled... | reverse complement strand
CGAGTCAGTCTGACGCAAGCTCTGGCGGTTTTGGCAAAACCGCCCTACCGCGAACTGGTTTATCGGTAGGGCAGCGTTGCCAACGCTGCCAGGGGATTGGCGACCCATTAAACCGAAAAAGCTCTAACGTTAATTTCTTTCTTTTACGCCTTTGCGGGAGGCTCTCAATCAACCCGGACGAGCTTGATGCGCGCCGCCGCGCCGCTCTTGATGGACACCGCCGATTTGGGGCAGGAAAAATGCCGGGCGATCAGTTCGATCAATTCCTGGTTGGCTTTCCCATCGACGGGAGGAGCCTTCAGCTGCGCCAGCCAGGGGCCGTCCATTTTTTCCTCCAGCCGACTCACCCGGGCGCCGGGCTTGACCCGGACTTGAATGACCGTTGCCATTTCCCGGGTTTATTTCACCGCCGTCGCCAGCAGGGTCTGGAAATGCGGCGCCTGCTTTTCGCGGGCGACGGTGGAAATTTCGACGGCCTGGAAGCCGGCTTTCTGGAGCAATTGAAACAATTCCACCTCGGAAAAGCCCAGCCAGACGTGGCCGTAGAGTTCGCGGGCGGCCTCGTGGGAATGGCTGGCCAGATCCAGAATCACCACGCGCCCGCCGGGGCGGAGGATGCGGTGGGCCTCGCCGAGTGCGCGGGCGGGGCTGCCGGCGTGGTGCAGCGCCTGGCTGAACAGGGCGATGTCCACGCTGGCGTCGTCGATCGGCGGGGCCTCGATGTCGCCGAGGCGGTATTCGAGATTCGTGAAGCCATTTTCCCGGGCGAGGTCGCCGCCGAATTCGACCATCGCGGACGAATTGTCCACGGCGATGACCCGCCTCGCGGACCGGGCGAGGAGCTGGGAAAGCGTGCCTTCCCCGGCGCCGAGATCGGCGATGACCTGCGGCGGAAGCAGGCGCAGCAACGCATGGGCGAGGGCCTGCCAGGAGCGGCCGGGAATGTAGGTGCGGCCGAATTTGCCGGCGAGGCGGTTGAAGTAATCCGAGGCCGCGTCCTTGCGTTTTTTGAGCGCAAGCCGCAGGGCGGCGAGGTCGGTTTTGACTTCGGGCAATTCCTGCCGGCCCGCCTCAAGCAAGCTCGCAAGCGCGGCGGCATTCTCCTCGCGGGCAACGTAATAGACATTCTTCCCGACGCGGCGATCCCGAACGAGCCCCACGCGTTTCAATTGCGCCAGACTGGAGGAAATCCGCGATTGCCCCATGCCGAGGATGTCCTGCAATTCGGCCACGCTCAATTCTTCCTCATTCAATAAGAGGAAGAGCCGAAGCCGGGTCGGCTCGGCGAGCAACCGGAGCGTGGCGAGAAGATCGGACATGCTTCCATCAATATATTGACATGTTTTGATACATGGCTAGCTTGAAATCTCACTCTTATGTCTAGCTCCTACATTTTCTCCTCCGAGTCCGTCGGCGAAGGCCATCCGGACAAAGTTGCCGACACGATTTCCGACGCGGTTCTCGACGCCTGCCTCGCGCAGGACAAATCCAGCCGCGTGGCTTGCGAAACCTACGTGAAAAGCAATATCGCGATCGTCGGCGGCGAGATCACGACGAAGGCGAAGCTGGATTACGTGCAGCTCGTGCGCGATGCGGTGCGCGAGATTGGCTACATCAATGACGACGACGTCTTTCACGCGGACAAGATTTTCGTCCAGAACATTCTCACGGCGCAGTCGCCGGACATCGCGCAGGGCGTGGACGCGAAGAAGGCCAAGGGCAAGAAGACCGCGGAGCAGGGCGCGGGCGACCAGGGTATCATGTTTGGTTATGCGTCGAATGAAACGCCGGAATTGATGCCGGCCCCGATCATGTTCGCCCATCGCCTCGGCCGCAAGTTGACCGAGATCCGCAAGGCGGGCAAGGCGGCGAAATGGCTGCGTCCCGACGCGAAGTCGCAGGTTTCCGTGGAATACGTGAACGGCAAGCCGACGCGCATCACGAACGTGGTCATCTCGACGCAGCACGCGGCGGACGCGGAGCATGCGGAGATTGAGAAATTCATCATCGAAAAGGTGATCAAGGCGGTGTTGCCGAAGGCGCTGCTGACGAAGGACACGGAATATTTGATCAACCCGACCGGCAAATTCGTCGTCGGCGGGCCGCAGGGTGACACGGGTCTCACGGGCCGCAAGATCATCGTCGATACCTATGGCGGCATGGGCCGGCACGGCGGCGGCGCGTTTTCGGGCAAGGATCCGAGCAAGGTGGACCGCAGCGCGGCCTACATGGGCCGCTGGGTCGCGAAAAACATCGTGGCCGCCGGTTTCGCCGCGAAGGCCGAAGTGCAGTTCGCGTATGCCATCGGCCACCCGCAGCCGGTGAGCGTGCACATTGATTCGTTCGGCACCGGGACGGTGGCGGACGACGCGATTCTCAAGGCCGTGCTGAAGGTCTTCAGCTTCAAGCCGGCGGACATCGTGAAGCAGCTCGATTTGCTGCGCCCGATCTATTCCAAGACCACGAACTACGGGCACTTCGGCAAGGAAGATTCCGACCTGACCTGGGAGCGCACGGACAAGGTCGCGGCGCTCAAAAAAGCCGTGAAGTAATTTTTATCCACAGATTGCACAGATTTTCACAGATTTGATGGAACGGGATTCGGAAACTTTTGCCATTATCGGCGCGGCGATGGAGGTTCATCGCGAGCTAGGGCATGGGTTTTTGGAGGCGGTATATCGGGCAGCTCTTGCCATAGAGTTTGCCGAACGTGGCATTCCCTTTCGGGCGGAAGTAGAGCTGCCGGTTTTTTATAAGGATCGCCGGCTGACTTGTGCGTATCGCGCCGATTTCATCTGCTTTGAAAATGTGCTGGTGGAAATCAAAGCCATTTCAACCCTGACCAATTCCGATCACGCCCAGTTGATCAATTATCTAAAAGCAACCAAACATCACCGCGGACTCCTGATTAACTTCGGATCACCGAGCATTGAGCATAAACGTCTCGTCTTCGGCACTCCCCCAAATCTGTGCAAATCTGTGAAATCTGTGGATTAAAAAACTATGAGCACTACGACCCTGAAAACTGAAGACTACCAAGTCGCCGACCTTTCGCTGGCCGATTGGGGGCGCAAGGAAATCGACATCGCCGAGAAGGAAATGCCTGGCCTGATTTCGATTCGCAATAAATACGCCGCGGAAAAGCCCCTCAAGGGCGTTCGCGTCACCGGATCGCTCCACATGACGATCCAGACCGCGGTTCTCATCGAAACCCTCGTCGAACTCGGCGCGGACGTTCGCTGGGCCTCCTGCAACATCTTTTCCACGCAGGATCACGCCGCCGCCGCCATCGCGAAGGCCGGCGTGCCGGTGTTCGCCTGGAAAGGCGAAACGCTCGAGGAATACTGGGACTGCACCTGGAAGGCGATCCTCAATCCGGAAGGCAAGGGGCCGGAACTCGTCGTCGATGACGGCGGCGACGTGACGCTCTTCATTCACAAGGGTTACGAGCTCGAGGAAGGCGACAAGTGGGTGGACAGCCCGTCCAGCTCCCACGAGGAGAAGGTCATCAAGGATCTTCTCAAGAAAATCCACGCAGAAAATCCCTTCATCTTCCACGAAATCGTGAAGGATTGGCGCGGCGTTTCCGAGGAAACGACGACCGGCGTGCACCGTCTCTACAAGCTCCAGGAACTCGGCAAGCTGCTCGTTCCGGCGTTCAACGTGAACGATTCCGTCACCAAGTCGAAATTCGACAACCTCTACGGATGCCGTCATTCCCTGATCGACGGCATCAACCGCGCGCTCGACGTCATGATCTCCGGCAAGGTCGCCGTGGTCTGCGGTTACGGGGACGTCGGCAAGGGCTGCGCCCAATCGCTCCGCGGCCAGGGCGCCCGCGTCATCGTCACCGAAATCGATCCGATCAACGCGCTCCAGGCGGCGATGGAAGGATACGAAGTCACCACGATCGAAGACACGCTCGGCGAGGCGGACATCTACGTCACGACCACCGGCAACCTCGACGTCATCACGATCGAGCACATGGCCAAAATGAAGGACCAGGCCGTGGTCTGCAACATCGGCCACTTCGACAACGAAATCCAGGTCGATAAGCTGGTGAACTATCCCGGCATCGAGCACAAGAACATCAAGCCGCAGGTCGACCGCTACACGTTCCCGATGGGCAACGCGATCTACCTGCTCGCCGAAGGCCGTCTCGTGAATCTCGGCTGCGCCACGGGCCACCCGAGCTTCGTGATGAGCAACAGCTTCTCGAACCAGACGCTCGCCCAGCTCGATCTCTGGAAGAACAAGGACACCTACAAGCCCGCCGTTTACGTCCTGCCCAAGAAGCTCGACGAGGAAGTGGCGCGGCTGCACCTCGAAAAGATTGGCGTCAAATTGACCGTGCTCACGCCCAAGCAGGCCGAGTATCTCGACGTCCCGGTGGAGGGACCTTACAAGCCGGATCATTACCGGTATTAAGCCTCCCCCGAAAAAGATCAGCTCACCGGAAGGCCCGCTGGAAACAGCGGGCCTTTCCTTTTGGCGGGATTGCCCGCCCGCCGTCCACGTCACAAATATTTCACACATTCCGAACTGGGCCGGCATCCGGGCGGGATTAGACATCGGGCATCCCATTGATTCCGATGCATCCCAAAATCCGCACCCTCTTCCTCTGCAACGGCAATTCCGCTCGCTCCATCCTGGCCGAATATTTACTGCAATTCCTGGCCGGGGACCGCTTTGAGGCGGCCAGTGCCGGCACGCACCCGACGGGCGCCGTGCATCCCCTGGCGTTGCGAATCCTGCGCGAAAACTATCACCTCGACCCCGCGGGAGCGGCCAGCAAATCGCTGGAGAGCCTGGCCGGCCGGGATTTCGATTTGATCATCACGCTGTGCGATGAAGCCCGCGAGCATTGCCCGGTTTTCGCGCAGGGCCAGGTCACGGCGCATTGGGGAATTCCCGATCCCGCGCGGGTGGAGGGAGACGAAGCGGATCGGTTGAACGCCTTTGCGCAGGCCGCGTTGCAGATTCACCGCCGGCTCGAGTTGCTGGTCAGCCTGCCGTTGGAAAAATTGGAAACCCTGGAGCGGCAATACCACATCCGCAAGCTGCATGACGACCTGGCCTGAGCGGCGCTTTTTTTAGCGAAAGCCGCCGTGGAAGATCCAATACACCGCGACGATTTCCACGAAGTAAAGCGCGCCGATGGCCGCGATTCCGGCGAGATTCCTTTTCGGATCCGCCGGCCGGCCGGCATAAAGCCAGGGGCCGAACAGGCGCACGAAAAAGGGCATGGCGAGATAACTGATCAGGATCACGCCGACGATGTAGGGCAGGAAATAGGAAATGCCCCACGGCAATCGGGGCAGCGTCGGAAAAATCACGAAAAGATCGAAGTTCGCGATCGGATACAAACTCAGCAGCACCAGCATGGTCGTCTTCCAGCGCGGCGGCGGCTGGCCGGCGGCATCGACCCCAACCCAGCCTGGGAAGGAAGGCTCGACGCGATGGAGATGCACGTCGGCGATAAACGCCTTCGCTTCCTCCAAAAGCGCCTTTCGTTCCGGCGAATTCAGCCATTGGTCCAGATTCTCCACGGTGTCGAAACGGATCAATGTCGTCCACGCATGGCCATCGAGTTGCCGGCGCGAATTGACCCCCTGGAATCCGGGGAAGCGGGCGAAGGTCTGCTGAATGCGGCCCGCCCAGGCTCGATACGCGGCCTCCTGGCCGGGAATCAGGCGGGTGACGATCACCTCCGTCACGCTGTCGGGGACCGCCACCGCCTGGCTGGCATTCCCGCGCAATAAAATCAACCGGCCTTCCACCAGCGGCCGGGATTTTTCGACCCACTTCGCATGCCGATCCGAGGTCATCCACTTTGCCAGCAGGTCGTCGGATTCGAATTGAATGATATCGACCCATTCCCGCTGCGGCGGCACGGGAGCGATCGATTCCAGGCTCACAAACCCCTCCTCGGCCAGAAGCTCGGCGTTCAATTCGTTCTGCCAGATCGTGAACTCGGCTTCCGCTCCCGCCCGGACCTGGGCAATGCTCACGAGGCGGCCCGCGGGCCGGGATTTGGCTTCGCCCGCCGAAGTGCTTGGTGTCATGCGGCAAGGCAACACCTTCCGGCGTCTCAATTCACGCCAAAACCCGCGACGGCAACGCGAGCTTGCGATGGCAGTCCAATCCATCCAGATTCCGGCATGGCAAAAATCACCGGCTTTCATCATACCGCCGTTCGCTCGGCGAACTTCGACGCCAGCGTGGCGTTCTACACCGGAGTTCTGGGGCTGGCCACGAAGATCACCTGGGGTGAAAAACCCGAACGCGCGACGATGATCGACGCGGGTGATGGCAATTACGTGGAAATTTTCGAGCGGGCGGAGTTTCTGCCGGCCGAAGGATCGATCCTGCACTTCGCGCTGCGCACCGACGATTGCGCAGCCATTCTCGAAAAGGTCCGCGCGGCCGGAATGGAGGTGACGGTGGAAACCAAGGAAGTGAACATTCCCGCCAACGTGGGCCCGGTTCCGGTGCGGATCGCCTTTTTCAAAGGTCCATCGGGCGAGGTCGTCGAGCTGTTCGAAAACGAGGTTCTCTAAACGCCGGTCGAATCAAAAAACCGAAACAATGAAACGGCCTAATTTCTTCGCCCGCTCGATTCCCCAGCTGGGAGTGCGCAACGTGCCGGAAGCGCAGGCGTATTACCGCGACGTGCTCGGCTTCAGGATCGACTGGAGCTGGGGTGAAAATGACTACGGCGCCGTCTCGCGCGATGAGATGGCGGTTTACCTTTCCCGTTGGGACTGCCCGATCCAGCCCGCGTGGAACCTGGTCAACGTCCGCGAAGTCGATGCGCTCTGCGCGGAATGGAAATCCCGCGGCGCCACGATTCTGGCCGAGCCCGAGGACAAGCCGTGGGGGCTGCGCGAATTCACGCTGCAGGATTTGAACGGCCATTGTTTCCGCGTCGGCAAACCGGCGAATCCCGGACCGCCGAAGTCGCGCGATCCGATCCCGGTGACCTACGTCCACCGGCTGCCGGCGTGGGAGGAATACACCCGAATGGTGCAGGCGGTGCATTGGGAAGGCTTCACGAATTTCGAGGCGGCCCGGCAATCGCTTCCGCAATCCCGCTTCTGCGTCGTCGCCGAACGCGACGGCCAGTTTGCGGGAATGGCCCGAATCTGCGGCGACGGCGCGCAGTTTTTCTACATCATGGACGTCGCGGTCATGCCGGAATTCCAGCACGCCGGCATCGGCACCGGCTTGATGAATGAAATCGTGACCTTCCTCCGGCAGGCCGCGCCGGAAAAAGCGCTGGTCTGCCTCTTCACCGGCGAAAACCGGGCGGGATTCTATCAGCGTTTCGGCTTCGAAGGCCCGGAAACCTGGCTTTACGGCATGTGCGCCCGGCAGCTGCGAACCGCGGACTGACCGGCCGCTGCGGCCATTCGCCGCGGGGATGGCGGGGATTCTGCTTTCCGAACGCCGTCCGGTGGTCCAAAGTAGTTCACGCCATGAAACCTCCCCTCAAAGTCGCTGTCACCGGCGCGGCCGGGCAAATTGGTTACGCGCTGCTCCCCCGAATCGCTTCCGGCTCCATGTTCGGACCCGATCAGCCCGTCGAACTCCAGCTTCTGGAAATTCCCCCGGCCCTCAAGGCGCTCGAAGGAGTGGTCATGGAGCTGCACGACTGCGCGTTTCCCCTGCTGCGCAAAGTGATCGCCACGGATCAGGTTGACGAAGCCTTTCGCGGCGCCAATTGGTGCCTGCTGGTCGGCAGCGTGCCCCGCAAAGCCGGCATGGAGCGGCAGGAGCTCCTCGGCATCAATGGAAAAATCTTCGTCGGCCAGGGCCAGGCCATCGCCAAAAACGCGGCGGCCGACGTGCGCACCCTGGTCGTGGGCAATCCGTGCAATACGAATTGCCTCATCGCCATGCACAGCGCCCCCGACGTGCCGCGCAACCGCTGGTTCGCCATGACGCGCCTGGACGAAAACCGCGCCAAAACCCAGCTCGCCCACAAGTCCGGCACCCATTGGAGCGAAGTCAGCAATCTCGCCATCTGGGGAAATCATTCACCCACCATGTTTCCGGATTTCGGCAACGCCCGGATCCAGGGCCGCCCCGCCCCGGAAGTCATCGCCGACCCGGCGTGGCTGGAAGGGGAGTTTCTGAAAATCGTGCAGCAGCGGGGAGCCGCCATCATCGCCGCCCGCGGCCTCTCCTCCGCCAAGTCCGCCGCCCACGCCGCCGTGGATACCGTGGCGTCGATCGTCAATCCCACCCCGGCCGGCGACTGGCACAGCGTCGCGCTTTGTTCGACCGGGGCCTACGGGATCGAGAAGGATCTCATCACTTCCTTCCCCGTCGTTTCCGACGGCCGGAAACTGACCGTGGTCGAGGGGCTGGAACTGTCCGCCTTTGCGCGGGGAAAAATCGCCGCTTCCGTTCAGGAACTGATGGAAGAACGCAAAATGGTGGCCGAACTCCTTGCTTAACGTCGTCCTCGTCGAACCCGAGATCCCGCCGAACACCGGCAACATCGCCCGGCTCTGCCTCGCCGCCGGCGCCCGGCTGCATCTCGTGGAACCGCTCGGCTTCTCGATCGACGACCGGGCGCTGCGCCGGGCGGGCATGGATTACTGGAAGGACTGCGACATCCGCAGCTGGAGCTCCTGGAGCGCCTTCGACGAGGCGAATTCCAGCCGGCGCGGCTTTTATTTGACCACCAAATCATCCCGGAATTATTGGGACGCGGAATTCCGGAATGAGGATTTCTTGATTTTCGGACGGGAAACCAAGGGGCTGCCGGAGCCGCTGCTCCGGGCCAACGCCGCCCATTGCCTGGCCATTCCCATGCAGCCCGCGGCGCGCAGCCTGAACCTCGCCACCTCGGCGGGAATCGTCCTGTATGAAGCGCTTCGGCAGATTCGCCGATCCGAATAAACCCAAAAGACTCTAAGGACAGCAGGAAGGCAGGAAATAAAACCTTATTCCTTGTTTCCTGCTTTCCTCAGAGTCTTTCAACCCGAACCGCTTTAAATGGCGGCGCGGATGGCCACGATCTGCATCTGCGGATCGACGCGGCCGTTGAATTCGTTTCGCTCCAAACGAAAGGCGACATCCCACGGGGGTCGCGGGAGATCGTGGGAAGCGCCATCAAAAAAGATGGCCGTAATCCGGCGGCGGCCATGCTGGAAATCGAACCGCAGGTGCTTTTCCTTCAGCACGCGCGGCGCGGCGGCGGGAGTCACCCCGCGAACCAGGCACAGCGGCTGGCGGTTGCCGGTTCCGTAAGGCTCGAGCAGGGCCTGGTCCTCGATCGCCGGAAAATCCACGTCGCCGAGCGCGATTTCCGCATCGATCACCAAGGAGGGCACCAGCATTTCGTCCCGGAGCAGCGTGCGCGCGGCCTGCTCAAAGGCTTCCCGAAACCGGGCGAAATTCGCCTCGCGCACGGAGAGGCCGGCGGCCATTTCGTGGCCGCCGAACTTTTCCAGATGCTCCCCGCACCGCGTGAGCGCCGTCACCAGGCACAGCCCCTCGATGCTGCGGCCGCTGCCCTTGCCGTTCCCCTCGGCGTTGAAGCCCACCACCAGCGTCGGACGGTGATACCGCCGGGACAACCGGGACGCAACGATACCCAGCACTCCGTCGTGCCAATCCCGCTGGCCGGCGACGATGCTGACCATTTGGTTTGGATCAAAATGATCCCGCACCCAGGTTTCCGCCTCGCGGGCGACCTGCTGTTCGACTCCCCGGCGCTCGGCGTTCTGCCGGTTGAGCTGCGCGGCCAGCTGGGCGGCTTCGGCGGTGTCGTGGGTCAGGAGCAATTTCAGCGCCACCTGGGCGGTGCCGAGGCGGCCGGCGGCATTGATGCGCGGTCCGAGCTGAAAGCCCACGTCACTGCTGCGCACCGGCGCCTTCACGCCGGCTTCGATCATCAAGGCCGCGAGCCCCGGCCAGCGAGTCCGCTGCATTTGCTCGAGCCCCTTGCGGACCAGCAGGCGGTTTTCCGCGGTCAGCGGCACCAGATCCGCCAGCGTGGCGAGGGCGACCAGATCAAGGG
>Ga0075012_10007144_pt1 | contig 10034 bp, 10 predicted proteins | sample All_14_2_FD_71474 | JGI IMG/M metagenome (GOLD analysis project Ga0075012, IMG submission 71474) | Freshwater microbial communities in response to fracking from Pennsylvania, USA - Allegheny Zone_MetaG_DW_15 | ecosystem: Environmental > Aquatic > Deep subsurface > Groundwater > Drilled... | reverse complement strand
GCCTTGGCGGCGTGCCGGCCGCGGGCGACATCCTCACCGTGGTCGAGAGCGAGCAGCGCGCCCGCGAGGTTGCCAAGTATCGTCAGGAAAAGGCGACTGAAAAGCGCACCGCGCTGGCGCCCACCAGCTTCGATACGATGTTCAGCAAGCTCGCCTCCAACGTCAAGGAATATCCGGTGGTGGTGAAGGCCGACGTGCACGGCTCGGTCGAAGCGATCGTCGGCGCGCTTCACGCGCTGTCGAACGACGAGATCAAGGTGCGGGTGCTCAATGCCGGGGTCGGCGCGATCACCGAGAGCGACGTGACCTTGGCCGCGGCCTCCAAGGCGCCGATCATCGGCTTCAACGTGCGGCCCAACGCCAAGGCGCGCGATCTCATCAAGCGCGATGGGGTGCGGATGATGTATTACGATGTCATCTATCACCTCACCGATGCGGTGGCCAAGGAGATGGCGGGCGAACTGGGGCCGGAGCGGATCGAGACGGTCGTGGGCCGCGCCGAAGTCAAGCAGGTCTTCCCCGCCGGCAAGCGCGACAAGGCGGCGGGTCTGCTGGTGCTCGAAGGCGCGATCAGGAAGGGCCTGTTCGCGCGCCTCACCCGCGCCGATGTGATCGTCTCGTCCACCAAGATCGCCTCGCTCAGGCGCTTCAAGGACGACGTCGAGGAAGTGCGCGCCGGGCTCGAATGCGGCGTGGTGCTCGAGGACACCAACGACATCAAGCCGGGCGACATGCTCGAGGTGTTCTCGGTCGAGGAGCGTGAGCGCACGCTGTGAGCCGAGACGATCCCTTCTTTCCAAAGGATGCCGGGCAGTCGCCGCACACCGCGCTCCTGGGCTCAGAATTCGTCAGCTGGGACGAGGCGAGCCAGACCGTCACCATGCGCTTTGCCGTCAGACGCGAGGTGTGCACCTGGCGAGGGGGCGTGCAGGGCGGGCTGGTCGCGGGCTATCTCGATGACGTGATGGGCTATGCCTTCGTCGCTGCCACCGGCGGGGCGATGGCCCCGCTCAACCTCGAGCTGTCGATGAGCCTCATCCGCCTGATCCCCGAAGGCGCGCGCCTGATCGGCAAGGGCCGGGTGGTCAAGGCCGGGCGGCGGGTGATCTTCCTCGAAGGCGAGCTTTACGGCGAGGATGGCACGCTCCACGCCCGCGCCACCTCGACCGCGATCCCCACACCGCGGCCGACGCCCGACAGCACCGGGATGGAATAGTGGCCAAGGCCCCCTTCACAGCCCAGCAGCATTCGGTGCGCGTGCTCAAGGTCGGCGAGCGGGTGCGGCATATCCTCTCCGAGCTGCTCGCCCGCGGCAGCGTGCACGACGAGGTGGTGAGCGCTGCGCATATCGCCGTCACCGAGGTGCGCATGAGCCCCGATCTGCGCCTTGCCACCGCCTTCGTGAAGCCGCTGATGGGTGCGGGCGAGGACGACGTGGTCCATGCCCTGCGGCAGAACACCGCCTTCCTGCAACGCGAGGTGGCCCAGCGGCTCGGGCTCAAGTTCGCGCCCAAGCTCAGGTTCCGCAAGGATGAAAGCTTTGCCGAGGCCGACCGGATCGAGAGCCTCTTGCGCGATCCAAGGGTGCGGCGCGATCTCGACGAAGGCGCCGCGGACTAGCGTTCGCGCGGCACCATCCGCGCCTTCAGCGTAATCTCCACCTTGTTGCCGACCAGCAGCTGATAGGCCTTCATCCCGTAATCGCGCCGGTCGATGGTGGTGGTGCCGGTGAAGCTCACCGGCCGGCCCGCCTGCGCTGCCGGATCGGCATCGAAGCGCACCGCGAGCACCTGCGGCCGGGTGATCCCGCGCGCGGTCAGCTCCCCTTGGAGCGTGCCGCTGGTAGGGCTGGTGAGCCTCAGCGCGCGGCCGACGAAGCGGATCTTGGGATATTTCTCCACCCAGAAGAACTTCTCGCCCTTGAGCCGGGCGAGCGTGATCGGATCGGGCGCCTCGATCGCAGCGGCATCGAAGCTGACATCGATCACCGCGCGTTCGGGCGCGCCGGGCACGATCGTCACCACCCCTTCCATCTTGGGAAAGTGCGCGGTCTTGCTGGCAAGGCCGAAGAACGGCACCCGCGCCGCCACCGTGCTGGCCGAGGCATCGAGGCTGTAGCGCAAGGGCGCGCCCGGCGCGCTGTTGGCGAGCGCGAGGAGCGCGGCAAGCGCCAGCAGCACGCGGCGCAGCGGATCACACTTGCTGATCATCCCGCATCCCATACGCATGATCTGCGCAAAAGGTTCAAGCCCGCCTCGCCGCGGGCACGCCCCGGCGCTAGGCTCGGGCCATGGCCAAGCTCTATTTCTACTATGCCAGCATGAACGCGGGCAAGTCTGCCCACCTGCTCCAGGCCGATTTCAACTACCGCGAGCGGGGGATGCGCACCATGCTGTGGACCGCCGCGCTCGACAGCCGTTCGGGCGGGCGGGTGAAAAGCCGCATCGGCCTTGAAAGCGGGGCGCACCTGTTCACCCCCGAAACCGATCTGTGGGCCGCGGTGATGGCCGAACATGCCGCCGCCCCGCTCGCCTGCGTGCTGGTGGATGAGGCGCAGTTCCTCATGCCACAGCAGATCTGGCAATTGGCCCGCCTTGCCGACGAGGCGGCCATCCCGGTGCTGTGCTATGGTTTGCGAACCGATTTCAGGGGCGAATTGTTTCCCGGCTCGGCGGTGCTGCTGGGCATTGCCGATGCGCTCGTCGAACTCAAGGCGGTGTGCCATTGCGGGCGCAAGGCGACGATGAACCTGCGCGTCGATGAGAAGGGCCGGGCGGTCAGTGACGGCGCGCAGACCGAGATCGGCGGCAATGACCGCTATGTCGCGCTGTGCCGCCGCCATTTTTCCGCGGCGCTTGCCGGCGCCTGAGCCGTGCCCTCTGGCGCCGGGGCTGAAGGGTTCCTACCTTGGCAGGCATGACGCAGACCCTCTCCATCGCGCTGGTGCTGATCCCGGCGATCGTGATCGCGATCGTGTTCCACGAAGTGGCCCACGGCTATGCCGCGCGGCTCCTGGGGGACATGACCGCGAGCGAGCGCGGGCGGCTCACGCTCAATCCGCTCGCCCATGTCGATCCGGTGGGCACGCTGCTGGTGCCGGGGGGGCTGGCGCTGCTCGGTGCGCCGGTGTTCGGCTGGGCCAAGCCCGTGCCGGTCAACCGCTGGCGGCTCAGGAACCCGCGGTTCGGCATGATGGCGGTGGCCGCGGCCGGGCCGGGGAGCAATTTCGTGCTCGCCGCGATCGGCGCAGTGCTGCTGGGCCTCATCATGCCGGCAGGGCTCGGCTTTGGCGGGCCGGGCGCCGAGGGCCTGGCGCTGCTGGTTGACCGCGCGGGCGAGACCCGCTGGCTCGAAACCGGCCTGTTCTATTTCATCCTCGTCAACCTCTTTCTTGGCCTGTTCAATCTCCTGCCGATCCCGCCCTTCGATGGTTCGCACATCGTCGGCGGGCTCTTGCCCGAGCGCCTGCGCGCCGGGTGGGAGCGGCTGCAGCGCATCGGCATGGTGTTGCTGCTCGGTCTCATCGCCTCGACCTGGATCTTCGGCAGCAACTGGCTGGCGGCGATTCTGATGCCGCCGGTGAGCCTAGCCATGAGCCTCTATCTTGCGCTGGCAGACTGGATCGCGGCGCTGATTGCCTGATCGTCGAGCTTGAGGCGCGCGAACCACTGGGCAAGGCGCGCCTGCTCCTCGCCTGTCAAGTGGAGGCCGAGCTTGGAGCGGCGCCACAGTACGTCCTCGGCGCTGCGCGCCCATTCCTGGCGGATGAGATAGATCACCTCGGCGGCATGAAGCCCGCCGCCGAAATGCTGGCCGAGGTCTTGCGCACCCTGCGCATCGCCCAGCACCTCGGCCAGCCGGGTGCCATAGGCACGCGCCATGCGCGCCAGCATGGCCGGTGCGGCCCAGGGATAGTGCGCCTGCTGTGCGGCGAGGAAGGCGGCGAAATCCCCATGCGCAATGTCGCCCCCCGGAAGCGGTGCCGATGCGGTCCACGGTCTTGCCTCGACGCCGAGCTTGGCAAGGGCGTGCTCGGCCAGGCGGCGATAGGTGGTGATCTTGCCCCCGAACACCGAGAGCAGCGGCGCCGCCCGGCCATCCCAGCCACGATCAAGCGCCAGCACATAGTCGCGCGTCACGGCGGAATCGCGCTCCGCTGCATCGTCATAGAGCGGGCGCACCCCGGCATAGGTGGCCACCGCCTGATCGGGCGAGACGGGTGTGGCGAAATATTCGCTCACCGCCGCGCACAGATAGGCGGCCTCCTCGGGGCTGATCGCAACCTTGGCCGGATCGCCGCTGAAGGCGACATCGGTGGTGCCGATCAGGGTGAAGTCGCCCTCATAGGGAATGGCAAAGACGATCCGGCCATCGCGGTTCTGGAAGATGTAGCAATGCGCGCCCTCGTAGAGCCTGGGCATGATGAGATGGCTGCCCTTGACCAGCCGCAGCGGCGCACGGCGCGGCCCGGGCAGGGCCTCGGCCAGCACCTTGTCCACCCAGGGGCCGGCGGCATTGACGAGCGCTGCGGCCGAGATCTCCTCGATCCCCAGCGGCCCGGCGATCCGCGCCTGCCAGCCCCCGTCCTCGCGCCTCAGGCCGATACAGCGGGTGCGGGTGCGGATCTGTGCCCCGCGCTCGGCCGCATCGCGGGCGTTGAGCACCACGAGGCGCGCATCATCGACCCAGCAATCGGAATATTCAAACCCGTGGACCAGGTGCGGCGCGAGCACCCCGGCATGGGGCGGCCTTGTGAGATCGACACTGCGCGAGGGCGGCAGGCGCTTTCGCGGGCCGAGGTGGTCATAGAGCCACAGCCCGGTGCGCAGCAGCCAGCGCGGGCGCAGGCCAGGCTCATGCGGCAGCACGAAGCGCAGCGGCCAGATGATGTGCGGGGCGATGGCGAGCAGCCGTTCGCGCTCGATCAGGCTTTCGCGCACCAGCCGGAAGGCGAACTGCTCCAGATACCTGAGGCCGCCGTGGACCAGCTTGGTCGAGGCCGAGGAGGTTGCACCGGCAAGATCGCCCTGTTCGACCAGGCACACCTTGAGGCCCCGCCCGGCGGCATCGCGCGCGATCCCGGCGCCGTTGATCCCGCCGCCGATCACCAGCAGATCAAAGCTGTGGGGCCCGTTGATATCCATGGCGCGCAAAGCTTGGCCTTTTCCCCCCGGCTTGGCTAGGGGGAGCGGGTGAACGCAAGCTCCCGATCCACCCCTGAAAAGCCCCGCAGCGGGCGGCCGCTTTCGGGCTGGCTCGTGCTCGACAAGCCGCCGGGGCTCGGCAGCACGCAAGGCGTGAGCGCGGTCAAGCGCGCCCTGCGCCAAGGGGGCTATGCGAAAACCAAGGTGGGGCATGGCGGCACGCTCGATCCCCTCGCCGAAGGCGTGCTGCCGGTGGCGCTGGGCGAGGCGACCAAGCTGGCCGGGCGGATGCTCGATGCGCGCAAGATCTATCGCTTCACGCTACGCTTCGGGGTCGAAACCGATACGCTCGATGCCGAGGGCGCGGTGATCGCCACCTCGGATCGGCGCCCTGCGCTTGCCGAGGTGGAAGCGGTGCTGGCCCGGTTCACCGGGGTGATCGCACAGGTGCCCCCGGCCTATTCGGCGCTCAAGGTGGATGGGCAGCGCGCCTATGATCTGGCACGCGCGGGCAAGGCGGTGGCGCTCGCCGCGCGCGAGGTGACGATCGATCGGCTGGCGATCTGCCGCGCCGAGGCGGCCATGCCGGGCGGCCCCATCGATCACGTGACGCTCGAGGCCGAGGTTTCCAAGGGCACCTATATCCGCAGCCTCGTGCGCGACATTGCGCAGGCGCTGGGCACCTGCGGCCATGTCACCTTTCTGCGGCGCATAAAGGCGGGTCCGTTCACCGAGAGCCAATCGATTTCGCTGGACAAACTGGAGGAAGCCGCTAAGGGGCAGCGGCTTGAACACCTTCTCCTGCCGCTGGAGGCAGGGCTGGACGACATCCCGGCCCTTCACCTCGACCAGACAGGCGCGCAGGCGGTCCGCCAGGGCCGGGTCTTGTCTGGAATGCCCCATCCATCCGGGCTCTATCTGGCAAAACTGGGCACGGTTCCGGTCGCGCTGATGGAAATCGCGGATGGGACGGCAAGGGTCGTCAGGGGTTTCAACTGTCCCGATGTCGCCGAGTAAGAGAGAGCCAACATGTCGGTGAGTGCCGAGAAGAAGCAGGAAATTATTGCCGCCAACGCCCGTGATCCCAAGGACACCGGCAGCCCGGAAGTGCAGGTCGCGATCCTGACCGAGCGCATCCGCAATCTCACCGAGCACTTCAAGGATCACCACAAGGACAATCATTCGCGCCGGGGCCTGTTGATGATGGTCAACAAGCGCCGCACGCTGCTCGCCTACCTCAAGAAGAAGGATGTCGAGCGCTACAACGCGTTGATCCAGAAGCTGGGTCTGCGCAAGTAACCGGCTTCGAGGCGGCCCCTGAGCGGGCCGCTTCGCTTATCCGGTTGGTTCATCGGGCGGCCAGGGCGCGAGCGTGCGCCGGCTGCCCAAAATTCAATGGCTTTCCTTCACAATCCGGTGGAGGGGCCTGGGGCAGACAAGGCCCCGCACCGGGCCGGGACGGTTCCTTTCCCCGGCAGATGAGGCCCCGCCCGGCAATCCGGCCGCGCGGGTCGGAAGGAAAACCGATGTTTGACACCAAGACAGTATCGCTGGAGTGGGGCGGAAAGACCCTCACTCTGGAAACCGGGCGTATTGCCCGCCAGGCCGATGGCGCCGTGCTCGCCACCTATGGCGAAACCGTGGTGCTGTGCGCCGTCACCGCCGCCAAGAGCGTCAAGGAAGGGCAGGACTTCTTCCCGCTCACCGTCCACTATCAGGAAAAGTTCTCCGCCGCCGGGCGTATCCCGGGCGGCTTCTTCAAGCGCGAACGCGGCGCAACCGAGAAGGAAACCCTCACCAGCCGGCTGATCGACCGTCCGATCCGCCCGCTGTTCCCCGAAGGTTTCTATAACGAAATCAACGTCATCGCCCAGGTGCTCTCCTATGACGGGGAGACCGAGCCGGATATCGTGGCGATGGTTGCCGCCTCGGCTGCGCTGACCATTTCGGGCGTTCCCTTCATGGGTCCGATCGGCGCCTGCCGGGTGGGCTATATCGACGGGCAATATGTGCTCAACCCCAAGCAGGACAAGGCGCTTGCCGAAGGGCGGCTCGATCTCGTCGTCGCTGCCACCGACAAGGCGGTGATGATGGTCGAGAGCGAGGCCAAGGAGCTTTCCGAGGACGAGATGCTCGGCGCTGTCATGTTCGCCCATGACGAATGCCGCAAGGTGATCGGCGCGATCATCGATCTTGCCGAGCAGGCGGCCAAGGAGCCGTGGGAAATCGACCTTTCGGACGATACCGCCGAAATCAAGGCCAAGCTCAAGGAACTGGTCGGCGCGGATATCGCCGCGGCCTACAAGCTCACCGACAAGTCGGCCCGCTCGAATGCCTTGAACGCCGCGCGCGAGAAGGCCAAGGCTGCCTTTGCCGAGGAAAGCGCGCAGACCCAGATGGTTGCGATCAAGACCTTGAAGAAGGTCGAGGCCGATATCGTGCGCACCGCCATCCTCAAGGACGGCAGCCGCATCGACGGGCGCCGGCTTGACGAGGTGCGCCCGATCGAGGCCATCGTCGGCTTCCTGCCGCGCACCCACGGCTCGGCGCTGTTCACCCGCGGCGAGACCCAGGCGATCTGCACCACCACGCTGGGCACCAAGGATGCCGAGCAGATGATCGATGGGCTTGAGGGGCTCAGCTATTCGAGCTTCATGCTGCACTACAACTTCCCGCCCTATTCGGTCGGCGAAGTGGGCCGCTTCGGCGCGCCCGGCCGGCGCGAGGTGGGCCATGGCAAGCTTGCCTGGCGCGCCTTGAATCCGGTGCTGCCGAGCAAGGAGGACTTCCCCTACACCATCCGCGTGCTCTCCGACATCACCGAATCGAATGGCTCGTCCTCGATGGCCACGGTGTGCGGCGGGTGCCTGTCGCTCATGGATGCGGGCGTGCCGATCAAGGCGCCGGTTTCGGGCATTGCCATGGGCCTCATCCTCGAAGGCGATGAATTTGCCGTGCTTTCGGACATCCTTGGCGATGAGGATCACCTCGGCGACATGGACTTCAAGGTGGCCGGCACCGCCGAGGGCATCACCACGATGCAGATGGACATCAAGATCGCCGGCATCACCCGCGAGATCATGGCCAAGGCGCTCGAACAGGCCAAGGCCGGGCGGCTGCACATCCTCGGCGAGATGGCCAAGGCCCTGGGCTCGGCCCGCACCGAGGTGAGCAAGCACGCGCCGCGGATCGAGACCATCACCATCGACAAGTCCAAGATCCGCGACGTGATCGGCACGGGCGGCAAGGTGATCCGCGAGATCGTGGCCGAAACCGGTGCCAAGATCGACATCGATGATGAAGGCGTGATCAAGATCAGCTCGTCCAATCTCGACGAGATCGAGGCGGCCAAGCGCTGGATCCTCGGCATCGTCGAGGAGCCGGAAGTGGGCAAGATCTACACCGGCAAGGTGGTCAACATCGTCGATTTCGGCGCCTTCGTGAACTTCATGGGCGGCAAGGACGGGCTCGTCCATGTCAGCGAGATGAAGAACGAGCGCGTCGAAAAGCCCACCGATGTCGTTTCCGAAGGCATGGAGGTGAAGGTCAAGGTGCTTGAGATCGACAACCGCGGCAAGGTCCGCCTGTCGATGCGGGTGGTTGACCAGGAAACCGGCGAGGAACTCGCCGACACCCGCCCCCCGCGCGAGCCGCGCGCCGAGCGCGGTGGCGATAGGCGCGGGCCCAAGGGTGGGCGCGGCGGCGATCGTGGTGGGCGCGAGCGCGGCGGGCGTGAGCGCGACAGCGCCCCGGCGGCGCTGCCCGATTTCCTCAAGGACTGATCGCGCCGCCAAGGCGCAAGCGCAGGCCCGCCGGGAGCGATCCCGGCGGGCCTTGTGCTGCCCCGTGGAGGTGCAGGCGCCTCGTTTCAGAAATCGTAGATCAGCGTCACCCGACTTTGCGTGTCGGTGCCCACCGCGCCGGGGGGCGGGTTGCTGTCATATTCGACGCTGTAGGACAGGCGCGCCTTGAGGCTGCGGCTGATCGCGGCATCGAGGCCGGTGACGAGGTCGATCGAGGTGTTGCGCGAATCGATGATCGCCACCGCCGAGGCGCCGGTCTCGGCCACGGCATTGGCGGTCTGCGTCAGCTTGAGGGTATCGGTGATGCTCCAGCCGAAATCGAGGCCGACCAGCCCGGCGATCCGGTTTTCCTCGCGCCCATCGACAAAGCGGGTGGCGCGCCAGGCCGGCCCGGCCTTGAGCGAAAGGGTGACATCCTCGTCCTTGATCGCCTCATAGCCGAGCCCGCCCGAGACCGCATAGCGACCAAGAAAGCCCTGGAAACGGTCTCGCTCATACTGCGCGAGGGCATAGACAAAGAGGTTCTTGGCAATGTTCACATTGGGCTCGTAACGCGCAAGGAACTGCTCGCGGGTGGTGCGGCCCTTGGCGCGCTGGTAATCGATCCGCCCGGTCAGGCGGTGGCGCCAGGCGAGGCCTTGTCGCTCGAGCGTCACCCCGGCGGTTATCCCGGCATTGCTGGCATTGCCCGTGGCCCGGAAGGCACCGAACTCGCCCTGGCCGCTCCAGTTCTCGAGCAGGCCCGCCGCGCGGATCGCGGCGGTGCGCGCCTCGGCCTCGGCCGCCTTGCGCGCCGCGAGCGTGGTCTCGAAACCGGCGACCAGCGCGTCGATCTCCTCGACCTCGGCGGGGTAGGTGCTGCGCGCCAGCTCGGCCACCACGCGCAGCTTGGCCTCATCGCCCGTGGCGATCGCTGCCTCGATCAGCGCCCGCACCGGCGGCGGCAGTTCGGCATGAAGCGGCTGCGCCAAAACCGCGGCGAGCATGGCAATGCTCCCCAGACGCAGCGTGGCCATCGCCTTCATGTTAGCGCTCCCTTTGCTCGCCCCGCGCTTTAGCCTTGCGCCGCTGCCGCGCGCAAGCGCCC
>Ga0075012_10007142_pt1 | contig 10036 bp, 5 predicted proteins | sample All_14_2_FD_71474 | JGI IMG/M metagenome (GOLD analysis project Ga0075012, IMG submission 71474) | Freshwater microbial communities in response to fracking from Pennsylvania, USA - Allegheny Zone_MetaG_DW_15 | ecosystem: Environmental > Aquatic > Deep subsurface > Groundwater > Drilled... | reverse complement strand
CGCGGTTGGCAGCGCTGGTGGGGCGAGGTGAGCCGGTGACGACGCTCTCCATCCGCAAGTTCAACGGCGAGATCCCGCGCCTGCCGGCCGACCGCCTGCCGGAGGACGCCGCACAGACCGCAATCAACTGCGAGTTTGCCCACGGCGAGCTGCGCCCCCTGAAAGCGCTTGGCACGCACTACACCGTCGCTGCCGCAGCGCAGCCGTGCCGCGCGCTGTTCACGCGCGACGGAATCAACTTCTACGCCTGGAACATGCCCACGCGGGCGTACCTGCATCCGACCATCGACGACACTGCTGACCGGATGATTTACCACACGCAAGGCGGCAAGCTGAAAGTGGCAACCCTAGCGGGCATGAAGGCGATCAACCTGCAGCCGGGGCCGCCTGCAACTGCGTTCGACCTGGGTGTTACCGCGCCTGTTGCGCCATCCGTCACCCTGGGCGCAGCCGGTGAAGGCGAGATCGAGACCGTCGCCCTCGTCGCTGTCGCCGTGAATATCTGGGGCGAAGAGTCCGCGCCATCCGCTCCGGTCATCTTTGATAAGCGCATCGGCCAGCAGGCGACCTACACCGTTGCGCACACGCCCACGGCGGGACAGCAAGCGCTCCAGGGCATTCACTTCTACCGCACCTACCCAAGTCTTGAAGGCACGGCCGACTACTTCCTCGTGAATCCGACGCCTGCCGCCATCTCGGGCGGCGTGGCGAGCTACATCGACCTCACCAGTGCGCCCGCCAGCACGACGACGCTCACCTCGACCGCCTGGGATGCGCCGCCTGCCGTGCCGAGCAACCTCACCTACGTGGGCAACGGCTTCTTTGTGGTGGGCGCGGGCAAGGATCTGGTCTTCTCCGAACCATACCGTCCGCACGCCTGGCCGTACCGCATGACGCTCCCGCACGGCATCGTCGGCATCGTGGCGGTCGAGGGCGGCATTCTGGTGACGACGCAGGCGACATGCCATCTTGTGTCCGGCGCGCATCCCACGCAGATGAGCGAGCGAATTCTCCCGGTCGAGCAGACGGGGTGGTCGAGCACGGCGATGGCGCGCATCGAGGGTGCCGCCGTCTTTGCCTCGAACGACGGCCTTGTTTCGGTCTATGGCGGGCAGCCGTCGCTCAAGGAGTCGCAAAGCCTCTTCATGCGCGCCGACTGGCGCAGCCGCTATGGCAGCGCGCGGCTCAACATGCGGCTGGCGCACCACGACGGGCGCGTGCTGGGCCTGATCGACCCGAGCTACCCGATTGCCTCGACGGCTGAGGCGTTTTTGCTGCGCCTGGATGAGGCCGCGGGCGCGTACTGCCGTCTGGATGTAGGTGAGTCGCTGTTCAATGCTGCGGTGTCGGGCACGACGGATCAGCTTTTCGTGACGATGGAAGACGGCTTTGCGGAGTTCGCAGCCTCAAACACCAACCTTTCCTACGAGTGGCACTCTGGCGAAAGACTCTTTCCACTGCCGGTCAATTTCGCCTGCGGGGTAGTGGACGCCGTGGGCGAAGCGACGCTCGAAGTCTATGCGGACGGGGCGCTGCGTGGAACGGTCGCCGTCTCCGGGCGCACGTCGTTCCGCCTACCAGGAGGCGCTCCGGCCTATCGCTGGTCGGTAAAGCTCACCGGCACGGCAACGATCCGCGAAGTCTCGCTGGCTCAATCCTTTGCTGAACTGAAAGGTGTCTGATGGCTGTTCAAGTCAATCCGATCGCGCCCAGTCTTCCCGCAACGACGGCGATTCAAGACCCGGCTGTGCGCCAGTTCGCCAACGCGGTTGCGGATGCGCTGCGTGCAAGCAATTCGCCAGAGGGTTCGGTCAAGGCGCTGGTTGAGGCGCTGGAGGCGGTCGGCAAGGGCTCGCAGGTTTCGCCCGTATTCGGTCTGAACGGCACGCCTCAAGGGGTTTCCGAGATATACAAAAGCAGGCTCTATGATGCGCTCAAGTCGCCTGTCGCGCAGATCGTGCAGCGCGAAGGGCTTGGGTCTGCTGAGGCGCTTGAGGTAATCGAAGACAACAATACAGTCATCGTCAATGCGCTCAACGCCATGTGGGCCACGGTAGGCGCGTCCGGCGTCTTCACGGAAGACGGCAAGAACATCGTCGCCAACTGGACGACGGCACAAGCCGAGAAGTGGAGCCAGATCGAGGCCGAGGTGCTGAGTGCGGGCGGGCAGACGATTCGCGCTGCGCTCGCCGAAGAATCCGACGCCCGCGCCACGCTTGAGGGGCAGGTCTCGGCCTCCTGGATGATCAAGGCCGAGGTTGACGTCGGCACTGGCAAGCCCTACGTCGCCGGCATCGCGCTGGGCGCTGAAGGGCAGGGCGGCGCCGCAACATCCGAGCTCCTGGTGCGTGCAGACCGCTTCGCCATGGTCATGCCGGGGTACGGCGAGTACATCCCGTTTGCCATCGGTGATTTCGGGCCTGAGTTCAGCGGCCTGACGAGCTGGTCAAACGTGACGGGGGCGAGTAAGCCGCAAGACGGCGCCACCCGCAACGTCTTCCAGGGCGACTGGACGACCTCGACCAGCTACGCCGTGGGTGACATCGTGCTCAAGGACGGCAACGGCTGGTCCTGCATCCTGGCGCACGCTTCAACCAGCAGCAATCAACCGCCTGCGTCGGGCAGTGGAAACACCTGGTGGACGCTCTATGCGGTCAAGGGTAGCGACGGCGCTCAGGGCTTGCATGCGCTGACCGTGCTTGTGCCCAACAACGCACACACCCTGCCTGCGGCCTCTGATGGCGCCGTGTCTTCCTACACTGGCTCCGGCACTACGATCCAGGTCTTTGAAGGCACGACTGCGCTCTCTGCCGTATCAAGCATCACCGCGAACGGACAGTTCACGGTTGGCACGCCGACACAGGTGCCCGCATCAACAATCACCGTGGGCGCACGGTCTTATGTAGGTACCACCGCAACGGTTGCGCAGCATTCGGCCATGGTGGCAGGCACCGATTTGGTTGTCGTGACCTACCCGATCACCGTGCGTCGCTTGGACGGCACGACAGTGACGCTTTCCGCAACACAGACGCTTACCAAGTCGAAGGCAGGCGCTCAAGGCGTTGATGGGGCACCCGGCCCTGCCGGCCCCGCTGTCGTGGTGACTGCCGACCGTGCGCTGAGCTTTACCGCAACAGACGGAACGCTCGACGGCAGCCAGGCCGACATCGTTCTTACCGCCTCTGTAAGCGGCATCCCCAGTCCCACCTATGCTTGGACGTTCTCTGGGCTACAAACCAACCCGACTGCCTCTACGACGAGCTCTCAGACGATTACCGCTGCGCAGTTCGGTACGTCGAAGTCGGCTACGGTGACCTGCACGGTTAATGGCAGCTACGTCGATCAAGTGACAATTGTTCGACTAGAGAAGAGTACAGCGGCAGCGGGCGCCACCGTTGGCGCAACGATCGGGACGAACCTATCTGGACAAATCACCTCTTCCAACGTCTCCACCTACATCGCCAACGCGGCGCTTGGGAATGCGCAGATTGGTGGAAACCTGTGGAGTACGAATTGGAACTACGCGGGCGGAACGGGGTGGCTCCTTGATCGAAGCGGCAACTTCTACGGCAACAACATCTATGCGCGTGGAGACATTGAAGCAAGCAGCCTGAAAGCCAATACGGCGATGGTCAATCGTGCGAACATCGGCAATGCGGCGGTGGATACGCTTCAGATTGAAGGGAATGCTGTAACTATCCCGGTGCACTCGAGGCCACCATTAACTTACATATCGGCAGGTGGATGGGCGAGCCTTACAACGGCTTGGATAAACGCAGGAGGAAGCACGGTTTCTATATTTGCCTCGGCATCTATTAGGACAACCATTTCGGAGAGCCCACAAAACATCTCCATTCGAGTCCTTAGCCCATCTGGAGTCCAAATAGGCAACAACACCATAAGCGTGAGAGATGGCCTCTTTTCACCGGCCTCTCTTATTACTAGCAGCACGGAAGCTGGAACATACACCCTTCAAATCTATAAGTCGTCTGGACTTAACTCGACTTTGACGGTTGCAGATATTAGTTTGTTTTTGATTGGGACAAAGCGATGATCTACTGTATTGAAACAGCAACAGGGCGAATTACCCAACTTGTCCATGCGCCAGACAGCCACGCAGAACATTATGTGGGTGACGGCATAACCGTGGTTGTTTCGGATGAAGTTTTTGAGCCGGGATCGGCATACAGGGATGGAGATGCTTTTATCCCCCTCCCCGAGAAACCCTCCCCTCACCACGATTGGGACTGGACCACAAAGTCCTGGCTCCCCAACCTCGATGCGGCCCGAGAGTCCAAGCTCCAGCAAGTCGCCGCCGAACTCAGCGCTCGTCTCTACCTGCCCTGCAACGGCTTCGACGCTGACAAGGTTTCCCGCGAGCGCATCAGCGGCATGATCGCCCGTCTTCAGCGTGGGGATGGCCTGCCTGCTGGCTGGATGGGCTGGCGCGATGCAGAGAACAACATGCACTGGATAACTGATGATGCGGCGGCCGTGCTGACCAACCTCACCGCGCTCTCGCGCGCCATTGAAGACCGCGAACAGGCTTTGTTGGTGGCAAGCTGGACCCACAAGGCGAACATCGCCGCGCTTACCGACATCGACGCAATCATCAGCTACGACGTGACCGCAAACTGTCCCGTATAGCATCACGTCATAGTCTCACCGCAGTACGCTCCGCGCGACAAGGGCAGCTTTGCCCGGCATGGGCGCGGACACATTGGACTACTGCGGCATCATCCCGAAAGACCTTGCAACCGGCGCGCTCTGGCCTCAGATCGGCGCGCTGATCGCGGCTGCCATGCCCTATGGCCGCGGCGAGTACGACCTTGACGACATCCGCGCAGGCATCGAGCGCAACGAGATGTTCGCGGTCGGCTGCGTGAATGCGCGCGCCGAGGTCGAGTTCGTCGTGACGTGCTGCATCGTCACGTTCCCGCAGAAGCAAGTCCTCTACATCCAGTACGGCGCCGGCCGTGGCGGCGCACGCGCGAAAGACGCGCTGATCGCCGCCGCGAAGACGCTTGAGTGCAACTGGATCGAAACCCGCTGCCGTGAATCGGTGGCCCGACTCTACCGACGCGCCGGCTTTGATACCGCGTACAGCGTCTGCATCCTTGAGGTCTCCCCATGATCCATATGATCGGCAGCAAACACAGCGGACACGGACCGGACAGCCGGCGCCTGTACTTCAAGGGCGGCGGCGGCAGCGAAGGCGTTAAGTACGACAACCTCGAAAATCTCTACGAGGAGCAGGCCGCCTCCGCGCGCCTGCTGCGCAACATCGCCGAAGCCAACCTGCCGGGCGCCACGGAAGCCTACGTCGGCGAGGTGCAAAACGTCCTTGCGCCCGACTTTGCCGAGCGCCGCGCCAATCTGGCTGGTGCCGACATGGCGAGCGCGAACGCAATGGAGCGCGCGGCGACCGAGCGCAATCTAGCCTCGATGGGCGTCAATCCGAACGATCCGCGCTTCGCGGGCTCGATGCGCGGCACGCAGTTGAGCAACGCAGCCCGGATGGCGGCCGGTAAGAACCTCACGCGCAACGAGGCCGACCAGTACCAGTTGAACGTCGCCAAGGACGCAGTGGGCACCTTCACCGGACAGAGCAACAGCGCCGCCACCCAGATGGGCAATGCCGCGTCCGGCCTGGGCTCGGTCTATGCGAACCAGCAGAATCAGCAGATGGCGCAGCAGCAGGCGCAGTCGCAGGCTGTGGGCAATGCCGTCGCCGGCGGCCTGGCCGCTTGGTCGATGTTCAAGGACGGCGGCAAGGTCAAGGGGATTGGCCTGAAAGGCGTCAGGCGTCACGCGGACGGCGGAAGCGTCGGCATGAGCTACGACGAGTACGCCGCAACGCAGGTTGCGCCCAACATCACGAGTAGCGGCTACAAGGGCATCACGCCGGCCGAATGGGAGTCGGCCGCAAGCCAGTACCGTGCCAGTCAACCGGCTCAACAGGCTCCGAGCACGCCGGCCTTTGGCGGGGGCTTGTACTACGACAAGAGCGGGGCGGTTCGATACGTTGGCCCGAACGATAAGATGTTCGGGCCGAGGTTCATTTCTTCGCGCATGAGTCCCGAGATGCGCGCTGCGAAACTGTCGTATGCGGGGCTGACGGCGCTGCCATCGGCGCAGATGAAAGACGGCGGCAAGGTCATCGAGCGCCACATGCTCGGCGGCTCGGCTGGATCGCAGCAGGGCAATCAAGGCTTCTTCCAGATGCAGCAGATCGCCCCGCCTCCGGTGGCGCAGGCGCCGCAGCAGCAATCGTCCATGCTCAATCCGACTTCGATGGCCGCAACCATGAAGGCAGGCAAAGACTTCAAGGCGGCTGGCGGCATGGAAGGCGTGGCGGCCCGCAACACCGACAAGATCGGCAAGGTCGCGGGCATGTTTGATGAGCAGGCTGGCAACGCGATCCAGTCCTACAGCCGCGGCATGACCATGAGCCCGGATCAGGCCAATACGGCCGCCAAGGCGTATGTCGAAGCTGCGCAGACAGCCGAGACGCCCGCGCTGGCCGATGCGTACATGAACACGGCGGCGAACATCCAGGCGGGCGCGGGCGGGCAACTTACTGCGGCGCCGGTTGCTGAAGCAATGGCGCTCAACCCGGCGACTGGCCTGGCCGAAGGCACCACGGCTGCGCTGGGCGAAGCGGGCGTGGCGGCTGGCGCCGAGCAGGCGGCGATGCTGGCGGCGCAGGATGCGGCCATGGCGGGTGCCGGCGCCGCGGCCGAGGGTGTGGCCGGCGCTGCCGCCGCCGAAGGAGTGGCCGCCGCGGGCGCGGAAGCTGCGGCGACCGGCCTGGGCACGGCCGCTGGTGCGCTCGGCGCAGCGCTTCCCTGGGTCGGTGCCGCCTACGCAGTCGGCTCCTTGCTGGACTGGTGGAACGAGGGCGGCCAGGTCGGCACGCAGAACAAGGGGATGAGCGAAGCCGAGGCCATGCGCCGCTTCTCCGACGCCTTCAATGCGGGCGAGGTGAATGACCTTCGCGCGGGCGGCGACGTGCCGGGCGAGTGGCGCGAGAACGTCGATACCGTGCCGGCGCTGTTGGTCGAGGGGGAGGGGGTTTTGAACGCCGAGGCGATGGCGCTTGGCGGCGAGAAGGTGATGGAAGACCTGAACGCCAAGGGCCTTGCGCTGCGCGAGCAAGGCATCACCCCGCATGACATCAAGCGCGGCATCGGCTTGCGCGGACTGAAGAAGGTGAAAGCATGAGCGCACTGAACATCCTGGGCGGCATCGGCGCCGGCCTGCAGCAAGGCGTCGGCTTCATGCAGCAGAAGAAGATGCAGGACGAGCAACTGAGGCTTGCGCAAGAGCGCAACACGATGCTCGCCGAGCAGGCCAACCGGCAAGCCAAGGAGTTCGAGCAGAAGCAGGCCGAGGTCGAGCGCGTCCAGAAGCTCTCCGAGATGCGAAACGGCATCTACCAGAACTACCCGGACGCGAACCGCTACCAGCGCGAGCAGATGTTCGTGGATGAAGCGGTGAAGTCGGGCATGTTCCGCGGCGACGAGCTCGACACCGCCTTTGCGGGCGTGGAAAAGCTCAAGCAGCAGTTCGGCGCCGAAGCCTATGGCGCGGCGATCAACGGCGACATCAAGCCGCTGCAGCAGGTGCTCGGCCAGAAAGGCATCGCAGTCGACTACGACCCGAGCGGCAAGAACCTGCTGCTGTGGCAAGAGGGCAATGCACGCGATGCGGCCGGCAACCTGCAGCCGCGCACGATCTCGGTCGATGGGCTGCTGCAGATGGATGTGATGGCCGAGGCGCGGCGTCGGCAGCAGGAGGCGGCGAAGGCGGCGCTTGAGACGCAGAAGGTGCGCGCGGGGATCGCTGCCGATCAGGCCAAGGCCAACAAGGACAACTCGATTGCGCTGGGCAACGTCACCGAGGACGTGAACGGCAACATCGTTGCACGCCCGAAGGGGAAGGGTGCGGGCGGGGCCGACATGCTATCGGCCGAGGACTTCGGCAAGGCTGCGGAGAAGTACGTCGGCGCTGAGACCGAGTTCGACATGGCGCGCGCCTATACGCTCTACACCAACATGCTCGAGAACACGCGCACTGCGAACGGGCAGCCGATGAGCCCCGGCCAGCGCGCCGCAGCCTTTGAGGATGCGCTGCGCATCGCGCGCGGCGAAGGCGTGCAGACGCCGGATCTGCGCGACGGCCGGTTGGCATTGACTGCCACGATCGACGGGCGCAGCTACGTCATTGATCCTGACTACACCGAGATGCAGGCGCTCTCACTCAAGGATGCAGACGGCAATCCGCGCTACACGGCGCAGACGATCGACAACATCTACATGGATGCGATGCGAACCGGCGCGGTCTCGAACCCGCAGCAGTTCGGCGCAGTGTGGCAGATCGTCAATGACCCTGCAGCACTGGCCGAGGCGCAGCAGCGCTACGAGCAGGGCGACGCCCGCATGGGCGACATCCTTCGTGCGGCCAGCGTCATCCAGCGTGGCATCGCACGCGCCAACGAGACCGCAAAGCCTGGTCGCAGCCCCGAGTTCTCGCGCATCTTCAATAGTCTCGAGAAGCCGGGCGGCATGCTTGGCACCAGCGGCGCCTTTACCGATGCCGTGCGCGACGCGACGCGGTGAGCCCGTTTGCTTAACGACCGCATGGCAGAACACGACAATAGCCGCACACCCGGACAGGACCGCACGATGAGCAACCTCGACAGCCTCGTTGATGACTTCTATGGATCGAACAAGCCGGCCGCTGCCAAGCCTGCCGCACAGGCGGGCGCAGCAGGCATCGACGCCAACGACAACGTGCGCCGGTTCCTGGACTTTCTCGGGCAGGCCGAAGGGGCGGACTATGATGTGATCGTCGGCGGCAGCCGATTCGATGACTTCTCGCGCCACCCGAACATCGTCGGGCTGCGCACGGCCGAAGGTCCGAGCACCGCGGCGGGCAAGTACCAGATCACCGGCACGACCTACCGTGACTTTGCGCCGCGCCTGGGCATCAACGATTTCTCGCCCGAGAGTCAGGATCGTCTTGCGCTGGCGATCATCGAGAGCGAAGGCGCGCTCGAAGACGTGCAGGCGGGCAACTTCGATGCGGCCATCCAGAAGCTCGGCGGACGCTGGGCGAGCCTGCCGAGCAGTCCGTACTCGCAGCCCAAGCGCGATCAGGCGTTCGTCGATCGCTTCCTTGGGGCGCGACAGCAAGCGCCCGCCCGTCGTCGCCTTGAAGAGGCGGCCGATACCTTCCTGAGCACCAACCAAGGCGCTGTCGAGCAGGCTATGCGCGACCAGGAGGCGATGATCGAGCGCGGGCGCAGCATGGGTGAGTTTTTCGCCGACACCGGCCTTGCGGTAGCTGGCGGCTTTGGCGGCCTGGGCGAGCTCGTCGGCACCGGCATTGGACTCGTGACCGGCGACATGGACAACGCGCTGCGCTCGGGCGGCGGCGGCCTGCGGGAATGGGCGCAGGAGAACCAATCGAAGGTGATGCAGGCGCAGAAGTCGCTGCGCCAGTTGGCAGTCGAGAGCAGCGAGGACGAGGCGGGCAAGTTCTTCGCCTACCTGTCCGAGACGCTGGGCTCGCCGTCGCTGGCGATCGACTTCATGGCCGAGCAGGCGCCGCAGCTTCTGGTGATGGGCGGCGCAGGGCGGATCGCGGGCGGCGCAGCGAAGGCCGCAGGACTTGGCGCAGCTTCAGCGGGCACCGCAGGCACGGCCGCAGCCATTGGCGCGGGATCGGGCATGCAGGGCCTGGATGCGGCAGGGCAAGCTTACGACCAGATCAAGGCGCTGCCGCGTGCACTGCAACTCCAGAATGCAACCGTGCAGAAGCTGGTCGCGGACGGCGTGCCGGAAGACGATGCCATCGAGCGCGCCGCGCGCGCCGAGGCGATGACGGCCGGCTTTGCGTCGGGCGCCACCTCTGCAGCGCTCAACCTGCTGCCGTGGGCCTCGACGCTCGAGCGCGCACTGGCGGGTGCGGGCACGCGAGGCGGCAGCCGTCTTGCGGGCGCCGCCAAGGGCTTCATTGGCGAGGGCGTCTC
>Ga0075012_10007141_pt1 | contig 10037 bp, 8 predicted proteins | sample All_14_2_FD_71474 | JGI IMG/M metagenome (GOLD analysis project Ga0075012, IMG submission 71474) | Freshwater microbial communities in response to fracking from Pennsylvania, USA - Allegheny Zone_MetaG_DW_15 | ecosystem: Environmental > Aquatic > Deep subsurface > Groundwater > Drilled... | reverse complement strand
GGGGCGGGCGGGAAAAGGGCTGGCGATTGTTTGAGCGAAGCGAGTTCGAGCCAGAGGGTTATTGGGGTCAGACACCAATTTCGCTGCGACGCAATGCGTCGCACCCTCCGGGCGAGCCGACAGGCTCGGCGAATTTGGGCTCTGACCCCAAAAACCCGGCACCGCGCAGCGGCCCGGACGTCGGCTCGCCTTTTCTTTGGCTACTTTCATTTGGCGAAGCAAAAGAAAGTAGCTCGCCCGCCGGGGCGAGACCCGGCCAGCGGCAGTAAGCCAACTAGCCAGAGCCAGCAAAACCACACACCATGCAGGCACACGACTTGCGTTCAATAACGACAAATTCACCAAGGACAATGACATGACCACAACCACCACCGACCTCTCCACCCTGCGCATCAACAGCCAGCGCCTCTGGGACTCTTTGATGGAACTCGCCCAAATCGGCGCCACGGACAAAGGCGGCGTCTGCCGATTGACCCTGACCGACCTCGACAAACAAGGCCGCGACCTGGTGACGACATGGGCGCGCGAGGCCGGTCTGACCGTCACCATCGACAAAATCGGCAACGGCTTCATGCGCCGCCCGGGCCGCAACAACGCCCTGCCACCCATCGTCACCGGCAGCCACATCGACACCCAGCCCACCGGTGGCAAGTTCGACGGTAACTACGGTGTGTTGGCTGGCCTGGAAGTGATGCGCACGCTCAATGACCACGCCATCGAGACCGAAGCGCCGATGGAGGTCAGCTTCTGGACCAACGAAGAAGGTTCGCGTTTTGTGCCGGTGATGATGGGCTCGGGTGTGTTTGCCAAAGCCTTCACGCTCGAACACGCTTATGCGGCCAAAGACATCGACGGCAAGTCCGTCGGCGACGAGCTGGCACGCATCGGCTACATCGGTGATCAGGAGCCTGGCGACCACCCGATTGGCGCGTTTTTCGAAACACACATCGAACAAGGCCCGGTGCTCGAAGACAACGATGTCACGATTGGTGTGGTGCAAGGTGTGTTGGGCATCCGCTGGTTTGACTGCACCGTGACCGGCATGGAAGCACACGCGGGCCCGACGCCGATGGCGCTGCGCCGCGACGCGATGCAGGTCGCCACCCAGATCATGCAAGAGGTGGTGGCGACCGCGATGCGCCACCAACCACATGGCCGTGGCACGGTCGGCATGGTGCAGGTGTTCCCGAACAGCCGCAACGTGATCCCGGGGCGGGTCAAGTTCAGCATCGACCTGCGCAACGCTTCTGATGCGCTGGTGGACACCATGGCTGACGAGGTGAAAGCTTTTGCGGCGAGTCTCAGCACCCAAACCGGGCTGGACGTGAAGATTGAACTGGTGTCGAGCTACCCGGCGCAGGTTTTCCACGACGACTGCAAGGGCGCCGTGGCTCGGGCCGCGCAAAAACTGGGTTACTCCAACATGCCGGTGGTCAGCGGCGCCGGGCACGATGCGGTCTACATGGCCAAACTCGCCCCCACCGGCATGATCTTCATCCCCTGCCTGAACGGCATCAGTCACAACGAGATCGAATCCGCCACACCCGCCCACATCGCGGCGGGCTGCAATGTGCTGCTGCACGCGATGCTCGAGCGCGCCGGGGTGGTCGGTTGACAGGATGGTCGATAACCTGGGCGCAGATCCTGAAAGAACGCTGTCTCAACTCAAGATCCTTGCGCTGGGCAAGCAAGAAATCGAGCACAGCAAGTCTCGGGACGCGGATGCGGTGTTGGTGGCGCCTGACCGGCTTGACGATATGTCATCTGATGCGCATTGGCACATCTCCTGCTTAGAAAACAAGAGCAGAATCATGTCCCAGTCCCTGACCACTTGATATCAGCAGCTCTTTATTTCGTAGTGTTCTTAACCTGGAGAAACCCATGTCGTTGAAACCGTTTTCCCGCCGTCAATCCCTCATCCTGGCCGCCGCGCTGGTCGCCCTGACCCCTGGCCTGACTTTTGCCCAGGCCAAACTCAAGGTGGCGGGCATCTACACCGTGCCGTTTGAGCAGCAATGGGCGGGCCGCCTGCACCAGGCGCTGAAAGCCGCCGAAGCACGTGGCGAGATCGAGTACAAAGCGTCCGAGAACGTCAGCAACGCCGACTACGAGCGCGTCATGCGCGAATACGCCACCGGTGGCAGCCAGCTGATCGTGGGTGAGGTGTTTGGCGTGGAAACCGCCGCGCGCAAGGTGGCCAAAGACTTTCCCAAGGTGTCGTTCCTGATGGGGTCCAGCGGCAAACCCGTGGCACCCAACTTCAGCGTGTTTGACAACTACATCCAGGAGCCCGCGTACCTTTCCGGCATGGTGGCGGGCGGCATGACCAAAAGCAACAAGATCGGCATGGTCGGCGGTTTTCCCATCCCGGAAGTCAACCGCCTGATGAACGCCTTCATGATGGGCGCCAAAGAGGTCAACCCCAAGGTGGAATTCAGCGTGAGTTTCATCAACAGCTGGTTTGACCCGCCCAAAGCCAAGGAAGCCGCCTTCGCCATGATCGACAAAGGTGCCGACGTGATGTACGCCGAGCGTTTTGGCGTGAGTGACGCCGCCAAGGAAAAAGGCAAGCTGGCGATTGGCAACGTGATCAACACCCAGGCGCAGTACCCCGACACGGTGGTGGCGTCCGCCTTGTGGCACTTTGAGCCGTCGGCTGACCGTGCCATCAAGCTGGTGAAAGAAGGCAAGTTCACCGCCGAGGACTATGGCCAGTATTCGATGATGAAGCACAAGGGCTCGTCACTGGCCCCGCTGGGCACGTTTGAGAAAAAAGTGCCCGCCGACGTGGTGACCAAGGTCCGGGCCAAAGAGGCTGACATCGTGGCGGGCAAGTTCACCGTCAAGGTAGACGACAGCCAGCCCAAGTCCACCGCCAAGTAAACGGGGCCAGGCAGGGCATTTTGCTTGAATAACGTCTAAACTACCGACAAACAACGTTATTTAAGCACTATGACCTCCCTTTCTCAAGCCCAATTCCAGTCTGCTTTTCACCTTGGTGCGGTGCAATCTGTCGGTATCGAGCCGGTGGGTGCGCAGTTTGCCGTGAAGATTCTCACGCCAAATGGCGAAGCTGTGCTGGTGCGGGCACGCCAGTCAGAACCGCGCCTGTTTGGCAGTGTGGACAGTGCGATGCGTCTTTTGCACCGGCTGGGCGTACGCCGCATCGTGCTGGACCACCTGGAGCAATGGCAACCTGGCGAGGCGGTGGCTACACGGCGCAGTCGGCCTGATCGTGCTGCTGCCTTGAGCCAGGCTGCCGAGTACGACCGCTGGGTTCGAGAGAAAGTGCAAGCCAGTCGGACCGACCCACGCCCGGATATCGCGCCAGACGAATGGCAGCGCATTCAGGCTGAAAAGCGTGCGCGCCTACAAACATTGCAGGCCAACCACACGCCATGAGTTGCAGCCAATGGTGCGTCAGGCGCCGCCCTGAGTACCGCGACGATCTGGACGCCATTGAAGCGTGGATTGCCCGCGACAACCCGTTGGCTGCCGCTGCCATGTGGCTCTTGATTGACGAACAGGTGGACCAGCTAGCCGACCCGAACTTTCCACGCCGAGGTAGCGCGCGGCTGGCAGATGCCTTTGAACTGGTGGCGCACCCCAACTACATCGTCTACTTTGATCAGGATGCCGGCACCTGCACGGTGACGGTTCGCGCAGTTGTCCATGTCGCCCGCCAATTCCCGCCCTGACCGCTGTGAATCAATCCGTCCTCACCCTCTCCAACATCACCAAACGCTTCGGTGACTTGGTGGCCAACGACAACATCTCGCTGGAACTGGCCTCCGGCGAGGTGCTGGCGTTGCTGGGTGAAAACGGCGCGGGCAAATCGACGCTGGTATCGATTCTGTTTGGCCACTACACCGCAGACGAGGGCGAGATCCGCGTGCGCGGCCAGTTGCTGCCGCCGGGCGACCCCAAAGCCGCGTTGGCCGCAGGCATTGGCATGGTGCACCAGCACTTCACGCTGGCCGACAACCTGAGCGTGCTCGACAACATCATGATGGGCAGCGAGCCGCTGTGGCAGCCCTTCAGCCGCCACGCCGACGCCATCGACAAACTTAAGGCGGTGGCGCTGGAATTTGGTTTGACGGTGGACCCCAAGGCCAAGGTCGGCAGTTTGTCGGTGGGCGAGCGCCAGCGTGTCGAAATCCTGAAAGCGCTGTACCGCGGCGCGCGCATCCTGATTCTGGACGAACCCACGGCCGTGCTGACCCCGCAGGAATCTGAAGGTCTGTTTGAGGTGCTGGCCCAGATGGTGGCGCAGGGTTTGTCGATTATTTTCATCAGCCACAAGCTCGGTGAGGTGCTGCGCGTCTCTGACCGGGTGGCGGTGTTGCGCGGCGGCCAACTGGTGGCCGAAGCACCCGCCAAGGGCACCACACAAGCCCAGCTGGCGCAGTGGATGGTGGGCCACGCGATTGACGCACCGGTGCGCCGCCCGGCCCAGGCGGTGGGCGGCGTGGTGTGTGTGCTCAACCAAGTCAGCACCGCGCCAGGGCGGGAGCGACTCAACAACGTCTCGCTCGACTTGCGCGCGGGCGAGATCGTGGCGATTGCCGGGGTCTCGGGCAACGGCCAGGTGGCGCTGGCCGAGCTGCTGTGCGGCACCCGCGCCGCCACCTCGGGCACGGTGACGTTTCTGGGCCAGCCGCTGCCGCCGCGCCCGGCCGAGCTGGTGGCCTTGGGCGTGGCCCGCATCCCCGAAGACCGCCACGCCGTTGGGGTGGTGGGCGACTTGCCGGTGTGGGAAAACGCGGTGTCAGAGCGGCTGCGCAGCCCGGCTTTTTCGCGCTGGGGCTGGGTGCGCCGCACCCGCGCCCGGGCGTTTGCCAAACAGGTGATCGACGCCTTTGACGTGCGCGGCGGCGGGCCGCTGGTGGCGGCACGCGCCTTGTCGGGCGGCAACATGCAGAAGCTGATTCTGGGGCGGGCGCTGATGCCGACAGGCCGGGCAGCTATCGAAGGCATACCAAGTCAAGGTGCCACGTGTGGCCCTCACCCCAGCCCTCTCCCAGTGGGAGAGGGGGTCATGCAGGGCCATCAGGCGCCGCGCCTGATCATCGCCCACCAACCAACCTGGGGGCTGGACATTGGTGCGGTGGCCTATGTGCAGTCGCAACTCATCGCCGCGCGCGACGCCGGTGCTGCAGTGCTGGTGATTTCCGACGACCTGGACGAGGTGCTGACGCTGGGTGACCGCGTGGCGGTGATGCACGCCGGTGAGATGAGCGCCGCTCGCCCTGCGCTGAACTGGAGCCGGGAAGCCATCGGCCTGGCCATGGCCGGGGTAGTTGGCGCACAGAGCCACCACCACTCAGCCGCCCACAGTTTGAGTCCAACACAATCATGACCATGACGCGGCGTTTGGCCCCTCTGCTTTCCAACGGCATGGCGACAGAGGATCGTTCATGAGGCTAGATTTCAAGCACACCCCGACCGAGAGGCGTTTATGAGGCTCGAAAAACGCAGCCACAGTTCCCCCACGGCACTGGCGCTGGCCCCGCTGGGGGCGGTGGTGTTCACTTTGTTGATCAGCGCACTGCTGGTGTTGTGGGCCGGTGCGCCGGTCGGCCAGACGTATGGGCTGTTATTCCAAGGCGGTTTCGGTTCGGTGTTTGCGTTGTCCGAGACGCTGACCCGCGCCATCCCGCTGATGCTCACCGGGCTGGCGGCGGCGGTGGCGTTCAAGGCGCGGCTGTTCAATATTGGCGCCGAAGGCCAGTTGTATGTGGGTGCGCTGGCGGCGGTGGCGGTGGGTGGCCTGCATGGCGGCACCGGGTTTGATCTGCCGCCCGCGCTGCTGTTTGTGCTCATGATGCTCGCCGCTGCGCTGGCTGGGGCCTTGCTGTTGCTGGGTCCGGCGCTCCTGAAAGCGAAGCTGGGTGTGGACGAGGTGGTGACCACGTTGCTGTTGAACTTTATCGTGCTGCTGTTTGTCTCGATGATGCTGGACGGCCCGATGAAAGACCCCACCGCTTTGGGCTGGCCGCAAAGTGTGGCGCTGCTGCCCGAGCTGGAGCTGTCCAAACTGATCCCGCAAACCCGCGTGCACTCCGGCCTGCTGTGGGGTCTGGCGCTGGCGCTGGCCATCTGGGCGCTGATGAAATACACGGTGCCGGGCTTTGACATCCGCGCTGTGGGTGCCAATGCACGGGCTGCCGCGTTTGCCGGGGTGTCGGTCACGCGCACCGTGGTGCTGGTGGCGCTGCTCTCGGGCGGGCTGGCCGGGCTGGCGGGCGCCATTGAGGTGGCCGGGCGCACCAGTTACCTGACGCTGGACATGTCGCCGGGTTACGGCTACAGCGGCATCGTGATCGCCATGCTGGCCGGCTTGCACCCGCTGGGTGTGGTGCTTGGCAGTGTGTTTGTGGCCGGGGTGCTGGTGGGCGCCGACAGCATGAGCCGCATCGTCGGCGTGCCGACCTACATCGCCGATGTGATTGTGGCCACCTCGCTGATTGCGGTGCTGGTGGCCACGCTGCTGACGCAGTACCGGGTACGGTGGAAATGACTGAATTCCTGGACATCCTCACCAACCCCGCGTTCTGGGTCGCGGTGCTGCGCATTGCCACGCCGCTGATTTTGGGCACGCTGGGCGTGCTGCTGTGTGAGCGCGCCGGGGTGTTGAACCTAGGCATTGAAGGCATCATGGTCGCCGGAGCGTTTACCGGCTGGCTGGCGGTGTACGGCGGCGCGCCTTTGTGGGTGGGTGTGGCGGTGGCGGCGCTGACTGGCGCGGTGCTGGGCCTGTTGCACGCGTTTTTGACCGTCGGGCTCGCCTTGTCGCAACATGTGTCCGGGTTGGGCATCACGCTGCTGGCCACGGCGCTCAGTTATTACGGCTACCGGGTGAGTTTTCCGAAAGTGACCACACCCCCCACCATCACCCCGTTTGCTGAGATGAGCTGGCTGCCCGTTCCCATCCTGGCCCAGCAGACTGCCATGACGCTGTTGGCGCTGCTGGCCGTGCCGCTCATCACCTACGTGCTGTTCAAAACCCCGGTCGGCCTGGCGGTGCGCATGGTCGGCGAAAACCCGCAGGCGGCCGAAGGCCAGGGCGTGTCGGTGGCGCGGGTGCGCACGGGCTCAATCGTGGCGGGCTCGGCGCTGATGGGTGTGGCCGGGTCGTTTTTGACACTGTCGGCTTTCAACGCCTTCTTTTTCAACATGGTCAATGGTCGCGGCTGGATTTGTGTAGCGCTGGTGGTGTTTGCCTCGTGGCGGCCGGGGAAGGCGCTGCTGGGGGCGCTGCTGTTTGCATTTTTTGATGCGCTGCAATTACGCCTGCAGCAGATGAATGAGGCGGTGTTGCCCTACCAGTTGTACCTGATGCTGCCCTACCTCTTGTCCATCGTGGCGCTGATTCTGGTGGCGCGCAAGGCCAGCTACCCGCAGGCGTTGATGAAGCCGTACCGCAAGGGCGAGCGCTGACCACCTCCGGCCAGCAGATGGTGTTGAAATGACACCCTGCTGCCTTTTTTGACATCACCACCAGACCCACATCACCATGCTTGACCTGCTGATTCACAACGCCACCCTGCCCGACGGGCGCACCGCCATGTCGGTGGCCGTCCAAAACGGCACCATCGTCGAGGTGAGCGCCGGCCTGCAGGCGCCCGCGCACCAGACGCTGGATGCGCAGGGCCAGCTGCTGAGCCCGCCGTTTGTCGACCCGCACTTCCACATGGACGCCACGCTGAGTTACGGCCTGCCGCGCATCAACCAGAGTGGCACGCTGTTGGAGGGCATCGCGCTGTGGGGCGAACTCAAACCGCTGCTCACGGCTGAGGCGCTGGTCGAACGCGCCCTGGCCTACTGCGACTGGGCGGTGGCCAAAGGCCTGCTGGCGATTCGCACCCATGTCGATGTGTGTGATGACCGCCTGCTGGCGGTGGACGCGTTGCTGGCGGTCAAAAAACAAGTTGCGCCGTACCTTGACCTGCAGCTGGTGGCCTTCCCGCAAGACGGTGTGTTACGTGCGCCCGGTGCCCTGGCGAACCTCAAGCGGGCGCTGGACAAAGGCGTCGACGTGGTCGGCGGCATTCCGCACTTTGAGCGCACCATGGCGGATGGTGCCCTGAGCGTCAAGCTGCTGTGCGAGATCGCCGCCGAGCGTGGCCTGCGGGTGGACATGCACTGTGATGAGTCGGACGACCCGCTCTCGCGCCACGTCGAAACCCTGGCCTTTGAAACCCAGCGCCTGGGATTGAGAGGCCGCGTCACCGGCTCACACCTGACCTCCATGCACAGCATGGACAACTATTTTGTTTCCAAACTGATCGCGCTGATGGCCGAGAGCCAGCTTCACGCGGTGGCCAACCCGCTGATCAACATCACCCTGCAAGGCCGCTTTGACAGCTACCCCAAGCGCCGTGGTATGACCCGCGTGCCCGAGTTGCTGGCCGCAGGCATCAACGTCGCCTTTGGCCACGACTGCGTGATGGACCCCTGGTATTCCTTGGGCAGTGGCGACATGCTCGAAGTCGCCCACATGGGCCTGCATGTGGCCCAAATGACCAGCCAGGCCGCCATGCGCCAGTGTTTTGACGCGGTCACGGTGAACGCGGCCCAGGTCATGGGGCTGGACAACTACGGCATCGCCCCCGGCTGCCACGCCGATCTGGTGCTGCTGCAAGCCCGCAACCCGGTGGAAGCGCTGCGCCTGCGCGCCACCCGGCTCAAGGTCTGGCGGCGCGGCCAGCTGCTGGCCGAGACGGCCCCGGTGGCCGCGCAGTTGCACCTGCCGGGGCGGCCCGGGCAAACCAGCTGGATCAGCCGCTGACGTGGGCGCCGACCCGACCTCACCCCAGACTTGATCAGGGCGCCGCCCTGCGCTGCGGCTGGGCGCCAGCACGCGTCCGAGCCGCGACTTGGCTTCATTTATAGTGCGTGCGCGGCTGTCGTTGGCCCAGACATAGTTCCTAAAATAAGTCGATGCATCTATTTCAATTGGTACTGACCGCAGCCCTGAGTCTGGGCCTGGCGGGTTGTGGCCCATCCGCCGGCCCCAGCATCAACACACCGCCCGAGCCGGTGGTCAAAAAAGAGATCGGGCTGGTCATGAAAACCCTGACCAACCCGTTTTTTGTCGAGATGGAAAAAGGCGCCCGGCGCGCTGAGAAAGAACTCGGCATCAACCTCACCGTCAAGACCGCGGCCCAGGAAACCTCCATCGAGCAGCAGATCCAGCTGGTCGAAGACCTGATTGCCGCCAAGGTCAACGCCATCGTCATCGCCCCGGGCGACTCGCAGCGGCTGGTGCCAGCCCTCAAAAAAGCGCATGACGCGGGCATCCGCATCGTCAACATCGACAACCGGCTGGACCCCGAAGCGGTGCAGCAGGCGGGGCTGGCGCCGGTGCCCTTTGTCAGTGTGGACAACGAGGCGGGTGCGTTCAAGGTCGGCCAGTTCCTGGCCCAGGGCATCACCGTGCCCACCGAGGCCGCCATTCTGGAGGGCATCCGCAGCGCCGACAACGCCAAACAGCGCGCCGCTGGCGCCCGCCGCGGCCTGGCGCAAAACCCCAACATCCGGCTGGTGGCCTCGGAAACCGCCAACTGGAAAATTGACGAGGCCTACGCCGTGACCCGGCAACTGTTCAAACAGCACCCGCGCATCAAGCTGCTGGTGGCGTCCAACGACGTGATGGCCATCGGCGCCCTGAAATACCTGCAGGAAAGCCGCCGCAAGGGCGTCAAGGTGGCTGGTTTTGATGCGCTTGACGAGGCGCTGGCCGAGATCCGCAGCCAACGCCTGGCCGCCACGGTGGACCAGCAGGCCGGTGAACAGGGCTACCAGGGCGTGGCTCTGGCCTTGCGGCTGACGCAGGGCAGCGCGGTGCCGTCGGTGACCCTCATCGACACCCGCTTGATCACCGCTGCCACGCTGCCTTGACCGGGCAACCCAGCGTGAAAAAGCGCGCCAGCATCACGGTCAAACTGCTGGGCTACCTGCTGGCAGCGGGGGTGCTGCCGGTGATCTTGCTCGGCGTGGTCGCATTCGAGACCTCCAAACGCATCGTCATCAGC
>Ga0075012_10007138_pt1 | contig 10037 bp, 8 predicted proteins | sample All_14_2_FD_71474 | JGI IMG/M metagenome (GOLD analysis project Ga0075012, IMG submission 71474) | Freshwater microbial communities in response to fracking from Pennsylvania, USA - Allegheny Zone_MetaG_DW_15 | ecosystem: Environmental > Aquatic > Deep subsurface > Groundwater > Drilled... | reverse complement strand
ATCGTCAAGATCTACAACGAAGGCGGCAAAATCTCCGGCCGCGTCCGGAAAATCGTCAAGGGCGGCCTCATGGTCAATGTCGGCGTCGAAGCCTTCATCCCCGCCTCCCAGATCGACATCATCCCGCCGAAAAACCTGCGCGACTTCGAAGACACCATCATTGAGTGCAAAATCGTCAAACTCAATGAGGAACGCAAAAACGTCGTCCTCTCCCGCCGCGAACTCATCGAAGCCGAACGCGCGGAGAAACGCTCCAAGCTCCTCGGCCAGATCGACAAGGGCAGCGTCGTCAAGGGCGTCATCAAGAACCTCACCGACTTCGGTGCGTTCATCGACCTCGACGGCCTCGACGGCCTCCTCCACATCACCGACATCTCGTGGAGCCGCATCAGCCACCCCTCGGAAATGCTCAAGATCGGGCAGGAACTCGAGGTGGTCGTGCTCGACATCGACCGCGAGAAGGAACGCGTCAGCCTCGGCCTCAAGCAGCGCACGGACAACCCGTGGGAGAAGCTGGTCGACAAGTACCCCCTCAACGCCAAGATCCACGGCAAGATCACGAATCTCGTCCCCTACGGCGCGTTCGTCGAACTCGAGCCCGGCATCGAAGGCCTCATCCACGTCTCGGAAATTTCCTGGACCAAGCGCATCGCCCGCCCGTCGGACGTGCTCGCCGTCGGCCAGGAAGTGGACGCCCTCGTCACCGACATCAACAAGGAAGAGCAGAAACTCTCCCTGTCGCTCCGCCAGCTCGAAGCCAATCCGTGGGACTCCATCGGCGAGAAATACCCCGAGAAGAGCCGCGTCAAGGGCATCGTCCGCAACCTCACCGCTTACGGTGCGTTTGTCGAACTGGAAGAAGGCATCGACGGCATGATCCACGTGTCCGACCTCTCCTGGACCCGCAAGGTCAACCACCCTTCGGAAATGCTCAAGAAGGGCGACGAAGTCGAGGCCCTGGTGCTCGGCATCGACCGGCAGAACCAGCGCATCAGCCTCGGTATCAAACAAATCGAGGACGATCCCTGGACCGCCATCGAATCGCGCTACAAGGTCGGCGAAGTCGTCAAGGGCAAGGTCAGCAAGATCGCGTCCTTCGGTGCCTTCATCGAACTGGCCGACGAAATCGACGGCCTGGTGCATATCTCGCAGATCAGCGAAGACCGCGTCAACAAGGTCAAGGACGTGCTCAAGATCGGCGACGAAGTCACGGCCCGCGTGATCAAGGTCGACAAGGCGGAACGCCGCATCGGCCTCTCCATCAAGGCGGCGGACTACTCCGACGAACAGCTGGCCAAGGAATCGGCCACCTACGACAACCTGCGCAGCGGCGAACAACTCGGCTCCATGGGCGATGCGTTCAGCCGTGCGGAAGAAGAATTCCGCCCCGGCGAAGGTTCCAAGGAATAACCCGATCCAACCTCAAAAACCCCGGCCCGCAACGGCCGGGGTTTTTTTGTGTTTTTCATGCCTCTGGATTGTTTGTAGGGGACGCGCTCCGCGTCCCGGCCTTCTCCCCCTCAACCCGGGACGCGGAGCGCGTCCCCTACAAATCTTGTCCCCTGTAATGGGATAGGATACAATGGCTCATGGCACAGCCGCCGCGCATTCCGGTCCTGATTCCGGACCACAAGGAAGTCATCTATTTCGTAACACTGTGTGTAGAAAACAGACTCCCCGTTTTGGCAAACCCTCTGGCATGCACAGCCTTTCAACATGCCATCGAAAAAGCTGATAGATGGATGACCTTGTCCGCAGTTCTGATGCCTGATCATTTCCATGCCCTGGTGGCCCCCAAAAATCGGTCTTTATCCATAGGACTCTACTCCGCCGCCATCAAACGCTGGACAAGACAGGAATTGAAAGCGGATTGGAAATGGCAGAAAGGCTGTTTCGACCGTCTCCTGAGAAACAATGAGACTGCGCAGGCCAAATGGGCCTATCTGCGGGAAAATCCCGTGCGGGCAGGCTTGGTCAGCCATTGGGAGAAATGGCCCTATTCGTGGGGCTTTTCCTTGTAGGGGACGCGCTCCGCGTCCCTGTCTTTCCCCAACCACAAACCCGGGACGCGGAGCGCGTCCCCTACAAAATTCAATAAAAACTGAACCCAAATCGAATCCAACTCCCCCTCCCAAACACGGAACACGGAGCGCAATCCCCCACAAATCTCCTTTTCCCTTTGCGCCCTTCCCGGTTAAATCTCCCTTCGCATGACCGCCGAACAACAGCTCGATCTTCTCTGCCAGGGTGTGGAAACCATCCACTCCAAACCCGAGTTGCTCAAAAAACTCCAGACCGGACGCCCCCTCCGCATCAAACTCGGCTTCGACCCCACCTCCCCCGACCTCCATCTCGGCCACGCGGTCGTCCTGAACAAAATCCGCCAGTTCCAGGACCTCGGCCACACCGCGGTCATTCTCGTCGGCGATTACACCGCACGCATCGGTGATCCCACCGGCCGCTCCAAAACCCGTGTCCCCCTCGACCCCGCCAAAATCGACGAGAACGCCCGCACCTACACCGACCAGGTTTTCAAAATCCTCAACCCGGCACAAACCGAAATCCGCCGCAACAGCGAATGGTTCGACAAGTTCTCCTACGCCGATGTGCTCAAGCTCAACAGCCACGTCACCGTGGCCCAACTGCTCGCCCGGGAGGATTTCCGCAAACGCTTCGAGACCGACCAGGCCATCAGCCTGACCGAGTTCCAGTACCCCCTCATGCAGGGCCACGACTCGGTGGAAGTGAAGGCCGATGTCGAACTGGGGGGAAACGACCAGTTGTTCAACAACCTCGTCGGCCGCGACCTCCAGAAGGATGCCGGGCAGGAACCCCAGGTTGTCATGGTCCTGCCGATCCTCGAGGGCACCGACGGGGTGGAGAAAATGAGCAAATCCCTCGGGAATTACATCGGCATCGCCGAGCCGCCCGCGGAGATGTTCGGCAAGGCCATGAGCATCAGCGACGAACTCATGGCCCGGTGGTACCCCGTGCTTCTCGGCCACAAACTCGATCCCGCCGCCCACCCCATGGAGGCGAAAAAGCACCTCGCCGCATCAATTGTCGCGCGTTACCACGGCGCCGAAGCCGGCACGGCGGCCCGCGCCGGTTTCGAACAGAAATTCTCCAAGAAGGATCTGGCCAACGCCGACATGCCCGATTGGACCGTCAGCGCCTCGCCCATCTGGATTGTGAAGCTTCTGCAGGAATCCGGCGCAGTCACCAGCGGCGGGGAAGCCCGGCGGCTCATCGCCCAGGGGGGGGTCAAACTGAACGGAGAAAAAGTCACCGACGACAAGGCCCAGATCACGGTGGAAGCGGGCATGATCCTGCAAAGCGGGAAGAAGTTCTTTGCGCGGTTGAAAGTTTAAGTTTTTGTAGGGCGTCTCTGCGAGACGCCACGGCGGTGCACAGAACCGCCCCACAGTATTAAATCCCATTCGGGAGAAACCTGCTTCCGCAGGTCTGGTCGGGCTGCCGGGATTTATCCCGCAGGCGGGATGGTGCGAAATGCGCTTCGCGATGGGACAACGGCCGCTCACGCGGCTGGCGCGGAACCCGAGGGTTCAAATCTATGGGAGATAACCTGCTTCCGCAGGTCTGGTCGGGCTGCCGGGATTTGAACCCGGGACCTTCCCGAAGGTGGCATCCTAAAGCACCTTCGGGACGCACTAAGACATGTTTGATCCCCCGATCAACTTCAGAATGTAGACCTTGGATTTCTTGCTTTTGATCGCAAGTTCCCGCTTCATCGCTTCACTTCGACTGTGGCAAATCTCAAAATATTCCATGATCCAAGGACCTCTGTTCCGGGTGGAAACATTCGTTGAGGCGGCATGCTGCCAATATCTCCGCAGTAGATGGTCCGTGTGTCCGATATAATACCGGCCGGATGAAGTGCTCCTCAGTATATATACGAAGAACATGGCGGGGAAATCTGGTCGGGCTGCCGGGATTTGAACCCGGGACCTCTTGAACCCCATTCAAGCGCACTACCAAGCTGTGCTACAGCCCGAAACACCAAACTTGACCGGCCATTGAGCGCTTGGGACCTTCCCGAACTCCGAGTTCGGGACGCCTACCAAGCTGTGCTACAGCCCGTCAAAGGAATGGAAAAGGTAACGGCTCGGGCTCCCCTTGAAAAGCCTTTTTAAAGGACCCTTCCCCCTGTAGCCGCAACCGGTGGTCGCGGCTACAGGGGCCATCGGAATAAGAAGCGATCAGGTCAATTCCTGCTCGGTCTGGGAGTTGAGCACCTTGAATTCCTCGTAATGGAAACTCGCATCGCTCCGGAAGGCCATCTTGCCCTGGTGGCGGCGTTCCAAATCGACCAGCAATTGTTCGTCTTCTTTGCGCAGACGGTCGAGCACCGTCGGATGGACAATCACCCGCAACTCATGGACATCGGGGTGCTTGGCCATGATCCGGTTGATCTCACGCTGGACTTCGACCGACATCGACTCCGGGCTCTTGACCGTGCCCCGGCCCTTGCAATGCGGGCATTCCATGTAAAGCGCACGGCTGATGCTCTCCTGGACGCGCTGGCGGGTCATTTCCAACAACCCGAGCGGTGAGATGGGCAGGACGTGGGTCTTCGCCTTGTCCCGTTTCAGGTTGTCCTTGAAGTGCTTCAACACCTGCTGCTGGTCCTTGCGCGATTTCATGTCGATGAAATCGATGATGATGATCCCACCCATGTTGCGCAGGCGGAGCTGGCGGGCGGCTTCTTCCGCCGCCTCGAGGTTGGTATTGAAGATGGTGTTATCGGTGTCACTCCCGCCCTTGTTCCGTCCGGTGTTGACGTCGATGGCCACCAGGGCCTCGGTCTCATCAATGACCAGATAGGCACCCGATTTCAACCAGACCTGGCGGCGGAAGGCGGAGTCGATCTGTTTGTTGACATTGTATTTCTCGAACACCGGCACGGGATCGCTGTGCCAGGTGATGAGCTTTTCCGAACGTTTGGAAATCTCCCGCACCAGGCCCTTGACCCGGTCGCAGGTTTCCAGATCGTCGATGACCACGCGGTCGATTTCGTCGGTGAGGAAGTCGCGCACGGTGCGTTCGACGAGATCGGGCTCCTCGAGAAGGATCCGCGGTGCCGCGCCCTTGTTCATCTCCTGCTCGATGGCCTCCCACTGCTTGAGCAGGATCGCCAGGTCGCGCACGAAGTAGCGGGCCTTCATGTCCTCGCCCGCAGTGCGCATGATGACGCCCATGCCGTCCGGGACATCGAGTTCATTGAGGATTTTGCGCAGGCGCTGGCGCTCCTGGGGATCCTCGATCTTCCGGGAAATTCCGAAGGTGTCGGTGAAGGGGGTGAGGACGAGGAAGCGCCCGGCCAGGCTGACGTTGGTGGTGATGCGGGCACCCTTGGTGCCGATGGGGCCCTTGGTCACCTGGACAATGATATCCGAGCCCGGGGGGTAGAGCTTGGGAATATCGTTCTGGGTGATTTTTTTGGCTTTTTTCTTGCCGCCCCGCTCGATCTGCTCGACGCCGTTGTCGAGGGCCGCGGGCATGGCGTCCCAGTAATGCAGGAAGGCGTTTTTCTCCACCCCGATGTCGATGAAGAGGGCCTTCAGGGCGGGCTCAATGTTGTGCACCCGGCCCTTGTAAATATTGCCGGAGATATTGCGGTCGCTGTCACGCTCGATGGAGAACTCCTCCAGGACTCCGCCCTCCAACAGGGCGACGCGGTCCTCGAGGGGTTCGACGTTGATGATAATTTCTTTGGCGGTGCCTTTGCGGGCAATGCCGAGGAATTCTTTTATTTTTTGGATGATCATAAAGACTTTCTTTCACCACGAAGAACGCGAAGCGCGCCAAGGGTTTCGTGGGAAGTTGACGGGGTTTGTTTTTGCTTCGCGTTCATCGCGCCCTTGGCGGTTGAAATTTCAATAATCCCTCCGGTGGATCCAGATGCTCTGGACGAGACCGAGGCCGGCCATGCAGGACACCAAGAAGGTGCCGCCATAGCTGGTCAGGGGAAGGGGAATGCCGGTGATGGGCACGACCTTGATGGTCATGCCGGTGTTGATGAAAAAATGGGTGAACCAAAGTCCGGCGAAACCGGCACAGATCACGACGCCCGCCAGGTCCTTGGAGCGGGAGCCGACACCGAGAATGAAAAGAACCATCAGTCCCTGGCAGGTGATGAGGAGTGCGCCGCCGGCAAATCCCCACTCCTCGGCGATGACCGAGAAAATGAAGTCATTGTAGGCGATGTCCTTGGGGATGAAGCCATAGATGTTCTGGTCCCCCTTGAGGTATCCCTTGCCCTTCAGTCCGCCGGATCCGACGGCAATGAGGGACTGCCGGATGGTCCAGCCGGCCCCCAGGGGGTCGAGATCGGGCTTGAAAAAGGTGCGGATACGGTTGATTTGATAGGTCTTGAGGATGATCGTCGGCTTGCCCGCTTCACCCGTGCCGGACTGCCCGCCCCCGGACCGCTTGGGAATGCTGGTGGGGGCCACGGCGGTGGATTCGGTCTCCTGGGGCTTGCCCTTCAAGTGGACGGCCATGAGGACGCCGTCGGATGTGGCACGGGGGACATCCTGGAGACTGCCGTCCCAGTTGGCACGGTAGACCACCCAATAGCAGCCGAGAATGCCGATGACCACACACGCCACCGGGATCATCAGGTAGCGCCTGCGCGCCCCGGAAGCCCACAGGATGAAAAATGTGATCGGCGCCAGGACGGCGGCGGTGCCGAAATCGGGCTGGAACGAAATCAGCCCGAAGGGTATCAGGGCGATGCCCCCCACGGCGAAGATCATCCACAACTTGCCCACGTGCTCCTGCTGGCGGACCATGAACCAGGACAGTCCGCAGATCAGGGATATTTTGGCGAACTCCCCGGGCTGAACCCCGAATCCACCGACCCCGATCCAACTGCGCGAGTTGTTGACCACATGGCCGAACAGCAACACATAAACAAGCACCAACAGCATCGCACCGAAAATGACCCAGCCGTAGCGGACCACGGTCTCGTATTCGACCAGGGAACAGAAAAGGAAAACCCCGAGCCCGATGGCAAACCAGGTGACCTGCTGCTGTGCCGCACGGAGCAGCACCGGGTTGTCGGCATTGTGGGTGGCGCTGAAAATAAAGAACACCCCGGCCACGGCCAGGAAGATCATGAGCGTCAGGAGCGGCCAGTGGAAACGGGTCAGCTTGTTCCAAAGGGTCAGGCGTCTCATCTCCGCCTCCGGTTCATCATGTCCTGCAGGTGGCGGCTGGCCCCGCTCGGTTCGGCCAGTTCATCCACGGCTTCCGTCGGCGCGCTGAAATCCATCGGCGGCGGGACATCCACGGGACCGCCCGCGCCGGAGCTGCCGGGCGGCGGCGGAACAAAGGCATCCCCGGTGACCCCGGCATAATGGCCGATGGCCGGCGTGAGGTAGACCAGGTCCTGGCTTTCACCCTTTTCCATCGCATGAATGCGGTAAAATATTTCGTTCACGATCGGGCCGGCTGTGCCGCCGCCGCTGGTGCCCCCTTCAACCACGATGGCGATGGCGTAACGGGGTTTGTCGTAGGGCACATATCCGGTGAACCAGGCCCGGTTGTCCTTCACGTAACTGCCGTGGATGGTGGTGGAGAATTGGGCGGTTCCGGTTTTCCCGGCCACCTGGAATTCGGGGCCCACATTGGCCTTCTTGCCCGTGCCCTCAAGGCCGCAGGCTTTCAGGCCCTCCTTGAGTCCCGCCAGGTAATCCGGCCTGAGACCCAGCTCGGACAGCTTGTGCACGGGATACTCCTTGATCACCTCGACCCCATTGGCCGTGTTCCGGGTGACGGCCCTGACCAGTCTGGGCTGGTAGACCTGGCCGCCGTTGGCGACCGCACTGATCATCGTGGCCATCTGGAGCGGAGTGGCTTCCACAAAACCCTGGCCGATGGACATGTTCAGGGTATGCCCGTCACTCCACTTTTCCCGGTAGGTGCGCGGTATCTTGAAAGTGGGATCCTTCTTTTTCTGTTCCTTCCACGACGCGATTTTGCGGTCCTCGCGCTCATCCATCCATCGGGGCCCGGGGATGACCCCGGCGCTCTCACCCGGGATGACCGGACGGTCTTCCTCGTCCACCAACAGGCGCCGACCCAATCCGGCGGTCTTGGCCATCTCGCTGATGGAATCCGCCTTGGTCTTGAGGGCCAGTTGGTAGAAGAATGTGTTGGTCGACCACTGCAGGGCGGTCTTGATATTGATGGCCCCCTCCCCGGGATTGCCCGGCCAGTCGGGCCACCAGCGGTTGACCCACCAGAACGCGGAACCCGCATTGATGATGGTGTTGGGGGTGAACTGGATCTTGTCGTTCTTCAAGGCGGCCATGCCGACGATGGTCTTGAAGGTCGACCCCGCGGCGTAACCGCTGAGCGCACGGTTGAGCATCGGCCGGGTCGGATCCTGGGTGAGCTTTTTCCAGTTGTCCGCGCTGACCTTGGGCACAAAAATATTGGGATCGTAGTTGGGCACGGAAACCATTGCCAGGATGTCCCCCGTGCCAGGATCCAGGATCACGCAGGCACCCCGGCCCACCCGGCGCATCGCCTGCTCCGCAATGTGCTGCACCCGGGCATCGATGGAAAGGTAGACATTGGCGCCAATCGTGGGTTGTTGGATGGCCTCAACCCCGAGGATGTAACCGAGGTTGTTTTTGCGGAGAATCTTCCCGCCGGGTTTCCCCTGGAGGTATTCATCCATGGTTTTCTCGATGCCATCCTTTCCGACCGATTCGGGAACAAAATCCTCGTCGGTCGCCTCCTCCACCTGGCCGATGTAGCCGAGGAGGTGGGGCGCCATGGCCCCGAAATTGTAATGGCGGACCGGACGGGCGGTTTCCTGGACTCCGGGGACGTTGACGCTGTGTTCGGCGAAGCGGGACAGGGCCTCGAAATCCAGACCGCTGGCCATACGGAACGGGATGTTGGGTTGTTGGTCGAAATGGCGGAGAAGCTCCCGCCGGGTGTATCCGGCGGTCAGCCCGATCCCCTGGAGGATGTCGTTCGTGCTCTGGCGGAGAATCTGATCCACATCGACCACATTGCGCTTGTTCCAAGGCAGCTGGGTTTTGGGAACATGCCCCTTGTTGGCCCGCGCAAAACTCCCCACCAACTCGCGCAGGTAGACATCAATGTCGTAACTGGCCCGGTTTTCCGCCAGGCCGACGCCGTTGCGGTCGAGGATGCTCCCGCGGGCCGGCGAGAGCAGAACCGGCACGGTGGTCTGGCTGCGGAGTTCCTCGGCGTAGCGTTCCCCCTCCTTGACCTGCACCTGGTGGAGCTGGAAAATGAGAACCCCCATGGCGCACACCACCCCCCCGCCAAGCACTTTGAGCCGGCTGCCCGAATAGGTGGATGGACTGGTGATCAGCATGGGTTTATCCGGCGTGGCGGAAGCTCCGCCCGCCCTGGTAGGGGCCACCGCCGCGAAGCACGAAGTCGAAGATCCTGAAAAGCAACGGGCTGGCGAGGGCGTTGAAGGCGGAAATGATCATGAGGCTGTAGCTGAGGTCGAAGCTCCAGGACCAGAGGCCGTTGTAGACCAGGAAAAACACCCGGTCCATGGCAAGGTAGAAAAAGGCCCCGGCGAAGGTGACCACCATGGCACTGGTCCAGTGGGCGTTGCGCAGCCAGTCGCGCTGGCTGTGAACCAGCAATACCGTCAGCAACCAAAGCAGCGGCCCCATGCCGATGTAGTGCAGCAGGATGAGATCGTGCAGGGTTCCGCCAGCGAGCACAAAAAGAACCAGGGACAAATTCCCCGCGCGGAGCGCACCGTAAACCAGCAGGAGCGGGGACAGGCCGATGAGCCAGGTGGTCTGGCCGAGCACGGGAGGGGCCAACGGCTGCAGGATGACCATGGCGCCGTATAACAACACCAGAACAAGGGCGTAACGCATGGATCCTATTTCAACCCCAGGATGACAAAGACATCCTGCAGGTCGTTCATATCCACCGTGGGCTGGACGGTGCCGTCACGGTAGAGTCCAAAGTTGCGTTCCGTGGACAGCGGCGGCGCGTCCACGACG
>Ga0075012_10007137_pt1 | contig 10038 bp, 9 predicted proteins | sample All_14_2_FD_71474 | JGI IMG/M metagenome (GOLD analysis project Ga0075012, IMG submission 71474) | Freshwater microbial communities in response to fracking from Pennsylvania, USA - Allegheny Zone_MetaG_DW_15 | ecosystem: Environmental > Aquatic > Deep subsurface > Groundwater > Drilled... | reverse complement strand
CAGGTACGGTACGACATTGTTGTTCACACGTGATTCTTTATTACATGTACTAGTATCATGATGGCACCCGCACTTTATGGGGAATGACGACAAGGAGTATGCATTCTTACCCTCAGTCTCCTCCAGCTACGTGCACCATAACCTCGACGATCAAGGATTAAGCAGTCTCCGGGACGAGATTGCCGCGTTCCCAGAACCTCAGGAACTTTCTCCCCAGAGCCATGAACTCTGTGCAGTCCTTCATCCCCGAAACCTTCATCATTCCCCCGTCCTTCTCCGGGTCGATTCCGCTGGCCTTGATCAGCGGCAGGGCGTGCTCGGTGTACGCAATGAACTTGGAGTGCATGAAGGCGCTCATGACAAAGTCCCGGGCAAACAAGTCCGCGGTAATCTCCTTGGACTTGGCCTCCGAGACGACGATGGCCACCGCGTCAAACAGAGGGGAGATTCCCCCCTCGTAGTTCTCGTTCCCCTTGCGGGTATTGCCCTTGGAGTCCACAAAGCCCTCCACATTCGGACAGACGTACTCGACGATGACTCCTTCCGGCATGGCCAGCGTGTTGAACGCGTCCAGGACCGCGGCGTCGGCGCCCTCGGTAACGAACATCCCAATCTTGCGACCGGTCATGATTCCCGGGGAGTTGAGAATGATACTCACCGGTCTGGTGGGCTTGAGGTCCTGTCTGGTGGGTCGTGCGGCCTGAATAGCAGGAGGGAGCTCCTTGAGACCGAGGTTGCGCGCGACGGCGACGGCGAGACCGTGGTCGATGTTGCGGAGATGCCCCACGACTCTCTGGCGGATCGCAGACGTCTTGACCTTGCTCAACTCGAACGAGTAAGCTTCGATGATGTGCTGCTTCTCCACTCTGGTCTGGGAGATCCAGAACTGGCGGGCCTGGGAGTAGTGATCCGCAAAGGACTCGGGTCGGCGGCGGCACTTTGACCCGGAGATGTCCTCAGGGAAGGTCCTGAACCCGGTGTAGGGGTTCTCCCTGGGCTGGGATCCGCCCCACGAGTTGGGCTCGTAGTTTGCCCTGCCCTTGAGGTTGTTCATCTTCATGTGACCGTCCTGTTGGAAGTTGTGGACCGGACATCCCTTGGTGCGGTTGACGGGGATCTCGGTGAAGTTGGGCCCTCCCAGTCGCTTGAGCTGGGTGTCGAGGTAGGAGAAGAGACGGCCCTGGAGGAGAGGGTCGTTGGTGAAATCGATCCCGGGGACGACGTTCTGGGGACAGTAAGCGACCTGCTCGTTCTCGGCAAAGGTGTTGTCCACCCAGCGGTTCAGTACGAGCTTTCCCACGATGCGAACCGGGCAGTCTTCCTCCGGGATGATTTTGGTCGCATCCAGGACGTCAAAGTCAAACTTGTCCGCGAACTCCTGGTCAAAGAGCTGCAGCCCGAGTTCCCACTCTGGGTACGCCCCGTTCTCAATCGCCTGCCACAGATCTCGGCGGTGGAAATCCGGATCCGCGCCGTTGATTCGCATCGCTTCGTGCCACGTCACGCTCTGGGCGCCCAGCTTGGGCTTCCAGTGGAACTTGACGAACGTCGACTTGCCGTTTTTGTTGACCATGCGGTAGGTGTGGACCCCAAAGCCGTTCATGAACCTCAGGGACCGCGGGATCGCGTGGTCGCTCATGATCCACATGCACATGTGGAACGTCTCCGGAGTGAGCGATGCAAAATCCCAAAAGTTATCGTGGGCGCTTTGAGCCTTTTTGTAAAATCGTTAGCAAATAACAGAGTTGAAATAGCTGAACACATTCACTTACTTGAGGGAAGCCAGTGTCGGGTTCCTCCTTCAGCGAGTGGACCAGGTCTGGGAACTTGATGGCATCTGGAGATCAAGGGACGGTTGTCAGTTTGGAACGCTTTCGACGTCGCCTGTATATAGGGACTCACCTTGGATAAAGAAGACGGGCATGTTGTTACCGACTACAACCGCTGTCAGTTCTGATGCGCAAACCTGGAAAGCGCCATCTGCATTTGCACAACTTACCCAGGTCCCAGTTCCCTTCCTTGGTGTAGAACTTGACCGCGAAGCCTCGGACGTCACGGGCAAGGTCAAAGGATCCTCTCGCCCCCGTCGCCGGAGAAAACCGAACGAAGGTCTCGGTCCGCTCGCCCGCTCGCTGGAACAGGTCTGCGCACGTGACGTCTGTCAAGGACTCGTACGTCTCAAAGTAGCCATGAGCCGAGATACCGTGAGCGTGAACGACGCGCTCCGGGATGCGCTCGTGATCAAAATGAAAGATCTTCTCGCGGAACTTGAAGTCCTCCATCAGCAAGGGTCCCCGTGGACCAGCGCGAAGCGAGTTCTGGTGGTCACTAATCGGAACGCCCTGCTCGGTGGTCAGGTTCAACGACGCCATTCCCTCGGCGATCTGATGAGTCTCCCCCGCCTCCGGGCGGTAGATGGTTTGATCCCCCATCTCGACGCGGTGGAGCACGCCGTGCTCTCCGACGTTCCCGACGGGCTTCTCGCTCTCTTTGGCAGACATTTCCCTTTGATATCGAGTGCGTTCTGGAAGTTTGAAACTTTGATGAGACTCGCAGGTTACACTCGGCGGTGCGATGTTCGCCGGTTTGCAATTTCCGAACGAGAAGACTCTTTAGAAGAGTTAAAAGGATGGCCGTGGCTTGAAGGCTAATGGAGTCTTGCGTGGGAAGTGTGCCCGTCAGTGGAAGATGTAAGAATCTATCACATCACACACCTACGGAAGGATAAGGCGTAGGAGGGCACACGACCACCCGGGCGGAGCAGGTTTATCTTTCGAATAGAAGCCTCGTATGACGTTTAGGGAAGTATCGTACCCTGAAGATTGTTGAATAAAGGACAGGCACTTTGGGGTGGGGTTGACCACGAGTCCCGTTGTGCTGGACTGGGGTAATTCCGGTCTTTCATCTTCTAGTCTACATAACACCAGCGTTGGAACGAAGAAATTCCGGTGTAATGAGGAAATCGAACAGAAAGGCCAGTAGGACGTTTCGTAAGGCAGACCCTTCTGTACAGGAGTGTACGCAACGAGTCCTGTTGGCCAAACATCGTTCCTTGAGAGGTTCATTCTGGTATGATCTGCTCCTGGTGCGAATATATTTCCGGAGATTGTCATTCGGCAACAGAATCCCTTATACGGAAATGAAGTCGGGGAAAGTCCCTAGTGCAGGTAAGCTGTCATGACGGATGTAGTCGCTACAATAATGATGTGCCTGATGATATCCTGTCCTATATAAGAGAATCCTTTTTTTCTCTTTCTGGTCCATGAGAGTACTAGGACTTCCACCGGTTTGCTACCGGTACCACATTCACCTACCGGGTAGGTACCATTCTCAAGGACCAGAATCCCTTCGCCGTCACCATCACAAACGATCATCATCGAGACGACGGCGACGAAGCTGTTGTTGTTTATCAGGACTTAGCTAGACCAGTCTCTGCCATCCAGAATGATGCACGCTGCTCGCAGGTCCGTGCTAACGAGCGGAGCCATGAGGCTATTCAGCACCTCTGGGCAGGCGGCGCCAGCGGGGGTCAAGTGCTTCTTTGATATCCAGGTGGGAGAGGAGAAGCAGAACCTCGGCCGCATCGAATTCGCGCTCTTTGACAAGGTCGTCCCCAAGACGAGCGAGAACTTCAAGAAGCTCTGCACTGGAGAGGCCGGCGTCAACTCCCAGGGAATTCCGCTCTGCTACAAGGGAAGCAAGTTCCACCGAGTGATTCCTCAGTTTATGCTGCAGGGCGGGGACTTCACCCACGGAAACGGTAGGGGCGGAGAGTCCATCTATGGCGCGAGGTTCCCGGACGAGAACTTCAACCTTAAGCATGACCGCCCGTTTCTCCTGAGCATGGCGAACGCTGGACCTAACACCAACGGATCGCAGTTCTTCATCACCACTGTACCCACGCCCTGGCTCGATGGACTTCATGTCGTCTTCGGCGAGGTCATCAAGGGTAAGGAGGTTGTCAAGGCTATCGAGGAGTTGGGATCAAAGTCGGGCGCTGTGAAGAAGCCTGTCATCATTGCCAACTGCGGTGTCATTGCCTAAGTGTCCAGATGGTAGCTCTACCGGTAGTGAACCACATATCTATATACTTTATGGTTCTTTGTTGATAAATCGCATGTTTCGCCGCAAGAACTCGATTGCACCTGAGATAGGAAGATGTGCCGGGATAAGGAGATTTTTACAGAATATGGAACGCGAGATGTTTTGAAGTCTAGAACCACCGCCCGTAGCTGGTTGGCATTTCGAACTGCGTATTCCCCAGAAACTTTAACTGGTGATGTTTCCCAACGAATCCAACGTAAGGCATAACGTCCCATCCAATCTTCAGGGTCACGTTTGCCCCTTTTAGATGTTGACCGAAGTCATCCATCTCGTAATCACTGAATACCTTTTCGCCCTGAATTCGCTTCGCGTGCTCTTTTGTATGGATTACCTCATCCCAAATCACAGCTCGATTTGAGGGTCGCCCTGGTGCTGAGTAAGACGCCTCGATGAATAAAAACACTTGCTTGCAATTCCAGTCGAATAATTTGCTCAAGTCGAGATCAAAATCAAACAAGAGCACTGCACGATCTCGCTGTCGCTCTGATCTTAGCCGCGCGACCTTGTGGAGTTCCAGCTTATGTATGAGCGGCGTTGTCTCATGGAAATACTTGTTCGTTATTTGGGTCACGGTGATGATGAGAATTGCATTCAACATGAGGAACATCAATATGATGTTCCACCGGTTCCACGCGTTGTGCATTTTTCTCTCTAAGAGGCTCAAATCTGATCTGCAGCCAGCCCGCAATCTTGTCAAGATGATCGAATCCTCGTTGACCGACCTCGGACCAGTGCGTTCGGAAGTCCAAATTTCGACTATGATATTTCTTCAATTCAAAGTCTCTCAAGACAGGACAACTCCAAGTAACCTACAGGGATGGTCGGCCAAAGCCCGCGGAAGAGTTAAGGACAAGCGAAGTTTCGCAGACGACAGGGAGCAATCGAAAGGCTTTTCGCACTCCTTCTCTTTGTTAGAGTTTAATCCTACACCCAGACCAGGTCTTCAAGTCAAGATACCAACAGCACTGTCGTACACCGCAAGGGAGAGTCGATAACGAGACCGCCTGCTCTTCCCTTAGTTGCAGAGGTTGACGAGTGAAGATGATCATCATAGAATCAAATCAAAATCAAAGCCAGCTGATAGTACCCGGGTACATGCCCTTAGACGCGCTAGCACGACCTTGCTATCGACCGCAGAGTACAAACAAGAGTTTTAGTTTTCATTGTTTACAATAGCGTCTCACCGAATTTTACGCCTGGACGTCCTCCTCTATCTGGGTTTAATCCTTCATTGATTCGTTGACCTTGTCTATCTGTAAGAAATCTAGTGACTGTTGAGAAAACCTTGAACGGAAAAATCGACACCAAACAAACCCGAACGAGTCTCTTCTGTGGAGTAACAAGCAAGACCTTTAGCCACGAGTCATCACATCGTAGGGGTTTACCTGTGCGACGTGAACTTTAACCAACTGAGAATGTCTTCTTCTGTAAGCCTCAAACAATCGGAGAGAACTAGGCTTTGCTGATTTTGAACTGACTGAAAAGCAAATCGACCATTTTGTTGGTGTCGTTTTCAACAATTAACCACACAGGCGACACAGGGAGTCCTCTTTGAGGATGTGTTCATCGTGAAGGACCTCGACGTTGGGGGACAGGTATTTCCCAACGTCTCGCGCATCGTCGGCCAGTCAGAGACGGGGGGAGGAGCGGATATAATAGTCGACATTCAGTGTGAGCTTTATCGCCTCAAGACTAAAGACAAGTTCACTCTGGCGCTTGCAAACACACTAGATCTGACCGGGAAGCCCGACCCGAAGGTCTGGATCCAGACGAATGAGCCCTCCCTGCTCGACAAGTATGACTATGGCATGTACGGAAAGGTCTTCAAGGTCGATCATCTACCAGACTCCAAGGTCGTTATTTACGTCTCTCACGGAGGCCTTTTGATGAAGATATCAGGAAGCTCGACAAACTTGCGAGATATTAAGCAAGATCAAAGGATTTACACGCTATTCCGGAAAGTTCAAGCACAGTAAATCTTATCGGCGGTATGCTTGTTTTATAGAGCGGACTTGCTGAGCAAAGCCAGGTGGTGCCGAAGTGGGTGACGAAAATTGAATCAATGGCGGGAGATTCCCATGGGAGGTGTTATGTTTGAGGTCTACGCGAATCGCCGCTCCGAACCAACATTTGTAGGAATGTTTGTACCAAATTTTATACAGCGACTTTGAATCATACAAGTTTTATTTCTCCTTCTTTTTCTTCTTCGACGAAGACTCCACAGTAGAAGCAGCTGGAACCTCCTCGGCCTTACGCTTCTTACCAGATTTCTTCGTTGACGACGTCTCGGTCGAGTTGCTTATCCGCACCGAGGTATCGTACGGTAGAAGCGAAAGTTGCAGATTGGTGGGGGGAATCATCGCCGGTCGTTCCAGCCTCACTACCTTTGCCTCTGTCTGCTCCTCGTCCGCTTTATCAATCAGAGCAAACGATTTGGCCGGCTTCGCTTGGACAAAGCCATCTTGCTCGCTCTTATAATAGGCAATTGCAATCTGCTTTGTTATGGCGGGATCGTCCTCGACGAGATCCTTCAACCGCATACCCTCGAAAACGCTTGGGTCCGTGTCTGCCGGGGCGCGCACAACGATAAACTTTGCCTTGGAGGGCAGCTTGTACCCGGCCCCAACAAGGGCGGTGCTCCCGGAAGTCGCCATTTGTTTGGAACTCTCACTTGTTGAAATTGAACTCAACAAAAAACTTGAGTCAATGAGATCTACCTTTCCTACGAAGGGGCATTATCGCCCCTACACTCTCACTTTGGGCGCCCAAGACAAGTGAATGCGAGATTCCGCAGCCCCCCAAAATGGTGATTTCTTTTCCGAAATAAAAGCCACCAAAGTTCACACGATTTTGTTTGGTCGATGTCAGTAAGCAAGGGTTCCGTTTGACAACACAGTGAGAGAGAGAGAGAGGGGAAGACGATGAAGTCTGCGGTTTGTTTTTGATCATCGCACTCGGTACCAAGGTACTTTGGATAAGAAAAACCTGAACGACAGACTTATCGCTTGTTACTGGGATTTGGGGCAAGGGTGACCGAACAAAACAGATAATAAGCAGACTGTCTAAACTTTCTCTCTTCTGATTGTTCTCATTCATCTCAGGGGCTTACACGACTTTGTCAACGGCTCGTACCATCGTTATATGATATTCGCTGGAAATACGCACAAGGTACAGAAATCTAGTTGAAAGATCTGTTCACTGCAGCCTTATTCTCGGTCACCATAGTAGTAGTACTAGAGGACCTCGGTGAGTGTTGCTGCTTGCTTCCGAATTAACTACAGGTCCTGATACAATGCAAACTCTGGCTCTCATAGGAGCCTTCGCGGCGGCGATAGCGATTGCGAGAGTCCGAGCTCGACATCAAAGAATCAAGCGGGAAACACCTTTCGTGCAGATTCTATCGCAGTCTCTTTCGCAGTATATCATCCGGATAGGCGACAAACAGTTTCGCTTCGAGCTTACACTTCCTCCAGACACCATTGAACCATTGTTCAGCGGGGCTGCTTGGGCTGGGACAGTCGTCTGGCCTGCTTCCGTGTTTCTAGCTAACCATATCGCGTTGAAGGGCTCGTGCAAGGGTGCCTCAGTAATTGAGCTTGGAGCTGGGGTCGGTATTCCGGGCATCGCTGCTGGACAATTGGGCGCGCGGAAAGTGATTCTAACAGAACAACCACCATTGTCGGAGTTACTGGAGAGGAATGTTCGCTCGTTATGTCCTGAGGAGCTTAGAGATGGGAAGTATGCGATAAGTACGCTTGATTGGACCGAACCGATACCCAATTCGGTAGGTGAGGTTGACTTAATTCTGATATCCGATTGTATTTACGAAGGATTGTACGGTGAATCATGGAGGGCACTTGCCGTCGTCCTCGACCATTTATTGACCAAGAGCAACAGGGCGTTGAACTGTGTAGAGCGGAGAAAGGAGGATGGAATTGATCGATTTATGGAGTTATGCAAGAGACAGTACTCTATCCAATCTACGCTCATTCAAAGCCGGAGCTCTCCAGAGAGGATAACCGAGCTATACGAAATGCGTCGGTTGTAATCTATCTATCTAAACATGTCACATTGGTTGCAAACAAAATACTTTCGGATGCGTTACAGATTTAGTACCATAATCTCATATTTTCATTCCATATCTATCGTGGAGCTCCTTCATGATGAGCGGCGGCAGCTCCACCATCTTGTTAGACCTGTCCACGCAAACCATCTCCACCTTACCAAGAACCATGGCCTTCGACCCGCCTTTCCTCCACACCTGCTGATCAAAGCCAATTCTGTACTTGCTTTCTAGATACGGCGTTGTCCTAATCTCCAGCTCGTCACCGAACTTTGCGCCCTCCTTGAATGTCATTTCGCACTTGTACACCGCAAACCCCAGTCCCTCCTTGTTCCACAGGTCCACGAGCTTGTCCGGACCGAGGAGATGCTCGCGGGCTCTCTCGTAGTACTTTAGATAGTTGGGCTGTAAACATATGTATGATGCGCGACAGTGCAGCAAACGCGGTTAGTCACCAAATAACTCTCAGGTCTGAAAGTCACGTCGTGGCCCTCGGTGATTGTGAACAGCAATCAGCTTAACGAGTAGAATCCATTCTAAGGCATTTTCAGCACGACTGCAACGATGAGAACTCTATCTGAAGACAGACAAAGCATACATTCCACCTCGTGTCCACGGTCACGCAATTTGTTCAAAAGATCCACAACCCAATCCACGTCGACCTCAAGTTTAACTTACGTGGTAAACGACCCCAGAATGATCCGTGTCCTCGTAGTAGATGCGGACCTCATGGACTCCATAAGGCACTGGAGACTGACTCGCCATTTTACTAGTGAACCTATTTCAAAAACAAAAAATCCGCTATTGCGTCGACAACCGGTTTTGTGATTTGATGACTTTGGGTTTGGCGATGGTCATATCGAGTACCAAGTGGTACCCGTAAGACATGCAACTCCTAAGAGGCGACATGGTGCATCATCGATTGAGAACCTGAGCATCGAAACATCATTCATACAAGACATTCTAGTTCACGCTCGATCAAAGCGGCTTTGACCCTACTCAATCCCTTACTTTGGTAACTACATCTGATACCATGCTGCGCTTGTACTCTTCTTGGCTTGAGCGCAGCCCGCTCTTGACCAAAGCCATCACCGCCGGACTCGTCTCGGCCGGCGGCGACTTGGGAACGCAGACGCTCGTTGAGAAGCACTCGTTGGGGGATCTGGATTGGAGCAGGCTCCGACGGTTTGGGGGCTTGGGCTTGTTTGTGTCTGCTCCGCTGCTTCACTATTGGTACGGCTTCCTCTCGAGAGCGTTTCCGACGTCTCCGATGAGGCGGGTTCTCGCGGACCAGTTTGGGTTTGCGCCGGTGTTCCTGTCGGGCTTTATCTTCGGCAATGAGTTCTTTCAGAGAATGTCTGTGGAAAAATCACTTGCCAAGGTGAAGCAGGAGATTCAACAGACTGTCCTGGTCAACTGGGTCGTGTGGATTCCGTTCCAGAGTCTGAACTTTAACTTTGTGCCGCTTCAGTACCAGGTGCTTGCGAACAATATGGCAGCCGTGTTTTGGAACGGTTATCTGTCCTGGAAGCTCCATCAGCAACATGACAACAAGACCGTCAAGGTAGGATAACTTGGCGGTTCGAGATGATGTTTTGACTTTGTAACATAACTGTCCGTCTGCTTAAATGTAACCTACTTGGATGATCGCAACATGTTGATTATTAGAGTTTTCGGATGCATGAATACAAGTCCTGAAGAGAGTCCCGTCCGATGTTGCATCATCACCTCATCATGATCGTTGATCGTCATCTGCCGGTACCAAGGTACGTACCTTCAAAGTCGGCGTGAACGCACAATGGAGACTTCCAGTGCCTCGTTCACACTTCAAATTGAAAAGTCTTCTTAGCGTGAAGAGGATGTCTAGCCGT
>Ga0075012_10007134_pt1 | contig 10040 bp, 8 predicted proteins | sample All_14_2_FD_71474 | JGI IMG/M metagenome (GOLD analysis project Ga0075012, IMG submission 71474) | Freshwater microbial communities in response to fracking from Pennsylvania, USA - Allegheny Zone_MetaG_DW_15 | ecosystem: Environmental > Aquatic > Deep subsurface > Groundwater > Drilled... | reverse complement strand
CTTCGCTCAGTTCCTTGCTCTGCTCGCCTCTTGCTTCGCCGCCAAGGACGTCGTCGTTTCCAAGCCCGAGGCGGACGCCAAGCAGGAGGGCGACGAGCTCCAGAAGATCCCCGTCGCCGAGGAGCCCGAGGTTGCTGCTGTGGACAAGATGACCGAGCTTGGCGAGAAGGTCGAGAACGCCATCGTGGACGCTGCCACCGCCGTCGGTGACGCCGCCACCAAGCTTGCCGAGACCGTCTCGGTTGCTGTCACCGAGGCTAGCGCCCCCCAGGCTGAGGAGCCCGTCGCCGCTCCTGCCCCGGTTGCCGCTGTCCCGGTTGCGCCCCAGTCGAGCGCTGTGACTGCGCAGTAAAGTGCCTTTACCCCGCCATCTTCGCCGATAACAACAGCTTTGAAGCGCGGCAGAAAAGGTAATATTTTAGGTAGTATCTTCGAACGGTTAGCCCACGCCCCTCTCGGCGAACATGTGGAAGGCGACGCCCACTTTCCCAAAGGGGCGTTCAGCACATGAATATATTGTTTATGATGATGATGATGATATGTGTCTTTGATCTGTTTTTAACAATGAACGAATGAAACTTGTTTGAGTTTGCGACATCGATGCCTCGAAAATCTGCAGCACATGGAGCACATGGATCTATTAAAATGTATACATTCTAGATATGACTCAATTAATCTAATCTCCACGCGAGGTGATGATGAGTTACCTCCAGGAGACCAAGGGCCTTATCTTCTTTTCAACCAGCGCAAGGATATCAGCAGTCGCGAGCTCTGGTTGAAACACCGAGTACCGATCCTGATGGTACTTGTTGGCCCATCTAAACCGATCGCCACAGGGAGAAAACACATGCACCGTCGCTGGTTCCTGTAATAGGTGTTGAAGTCAGAGACAATACGTGAACGATCGCATTAGTTAATTGCGGTCCTTGCGGTAAACATCGCAGGTCCTTTGGGGGATATGCACGTGTTGTTGGTGAAGATGTACGGCCTATTGGTCATGTCCGACTGGCACAAGTAAAAGCATTTCGGTTCGGCTCGGTTGAACCCCAAGATGAGGTTATTCACCGCGGTGTGATTGATTCCCTTGAACTTGATGTACGTGTAGGCGATGATATTGCCGCGAAACACATGATTGGTCGTCCCATCGTGAAGTTCCGCTCGTGGCCAAAGATAAAGTTGTTCTCCACCACATGGTTCGGGACGTAAAACCCTTCCGGGAGCATCCATCGTCGGCGGCTCCAGACATTATACGGACCGTGATCCAACGTCGCCCTCACCATGCTGATCAATAAGTTCCTCCTCACCACCGTACTTCCCCCGTTGATGTCGTTGAACCCCTATCCTGAGCGAGGCGCGTTGAACAGGACATTGTTCTCAATGGTGATGTCCTTGACGATTGAGTGAAACACCCCCGCGCTTTGCAGCTCAAAGAATCCCCAGTCACTGAAGATGTTATAGCTGATTCTCACCCTCGCCACATGGTCCTGATCGAATCTTCGATCCCAAGGCTCGGGGGACCTTAGCTTGGAATCGCCAGCCAGGATGATCAAAAGGTAAAACTCGTTCCTTGTTATCTCCACATCACGAGCGTAATTGGAAACAAACAGCGCGATGGACCCCTGGCGAGTGAACAAACAGTCTGCGACGACTGCGTCCTCGACCCCATCCAGGTGAACGGATCCGGATCTCGAAAGAGCCCAGTCGCCCCCCGAGGGCATCTCGTGAGGAACCATATGAGTCGGATAGGATGCCTGGAGGTGGATATTCCCTCAAGACTACCTTTAAATTTCTCACCGGGTTGGTGGCGTTACCCTTGGTCTCCACCAAACTGCGATTTGCCTGGTTCACGTACCCGGGTACCACAAGTCGGAAAATCGCATCTTCTATAGTGATCACAGCGGAAGCGTCACGATTGAAGCACAAAGAGCTCTCTGTTCTTGATGTCAGGCGGTGTTTGCCTAACTGTATCCGCCCTATTCGCAATGCATCTTATTCGCTTAGCTCTTTCACCTTCATTAAAGTCTCGGATTCGTCAATTGTCACTTGGCAAGCATCATCCTCAATCATCATAGGCGGGAAGGCTCGGTTTGTTATAGGTTGACGTTGTCGCATAAGTGGACTGTCCTGGGAACGCTCCCTAGGGTGTCCTACTACGTACCGCACTCATCTTTGATTCTAAAAGAGTCTTGGTGGGGTGTATCCACTTGACGACAGCGAAGGAGTCTCTCGACCAACATAGTCTCTCAGACAGTGGCTTTTAAAAGGGGTCGCAAAGATGCACGGACACGCGCACAGCGGCGGGTCGGGTGACCTCCACCACCACGGGCACTCCCACCGCACCGGGGTAGCCACGAGGTACTGGAGGGAACCGAAACCGCTCGCCGTGACTGTTGTAATCTTTTTCATTTTACTATGGAGTTCCGGGTTGGGAAGAGGATCAAACAAGCTTGCAGGCAACGAGGCGTTGCTCAACAAGGGTGTGGTAACGCTTCCCGAACGGACGAGATTGGTCGTGTGGCATGACGGGGGAACAAACATTGATCCGATTGACGGAGTTTACGCGAGGAGTTTTGAAGGCGATCTCTTCACGAGTTGTGAGGCGATCAACCAGACGGCAACAAATAAAGTGAGCAAGCTGGAGCTGGCGAATGTAAAGCTCACGTATTGTTCAACGCTTGAGTGCCTCTGGGTGTTCTCACAGCTGCTGCAGCACGTGAAAGGGGTCCAGCATGTAGTTTCTTCTAGTCTTGCAAAGCAGCTCTATGGCGGAGATCGCTCAGGAGACGAATGGACCAAGGGGACAATCGAGGATAACGGAAGCTTTGCTAGACTAGTAGAACAGGAGGCTAGACGCGCACTATCATTGACGACAGACGTCTCCGGACAGACGGAAATTCCTTGCAGACAGTTCCCGTACGTTCAAACCAAACCTATGGGAATCACCGAGTGTAGCCATCCCTCCGACCGTCAGTGCGATGCAAAGTGTCCTTTGAACCATTCCTTCTACCGATCTGACATCCGGATGTGCGTGACAGGCAGTGTATGCTCGATGTTGACCACGAAAGCCTGTTTGGACTCGGAGATCTATTCCTCATGCAAGCGAGACTGTGCTACTCTCTTCTTTCGTGAGGTTCGCATCGAGGGAACTCGCGATACGACCGTCGCCATTTGTCTAGTGACGTTAAATCTGCTAGGGTTCGTCCTTGGCCTGCTGTTTGCCAAGCTGTATTGGGTGGATCCTCTGCTGGATGAGAACGAGCGGCTCAAAGGAGTCGCGGATCACGGTCATTCCCATTCCATGGATGACGACCACCATCGCCACTAGGCGGGTTTCAAAGATGGAAAGGATAACGGATAACAACCACTGCTCTTTGAATGGGCCTTGATGTTTCGCGGACAGGATGGCATGACCAGGATCTCCGCATGCAAACGGTGTCGACGACAGTATTTGTATGACCATAATTGAATAAGCATGAAAGCATCGACGATATTCAGTAGCTTGTTTGCAGCGCTATAGCTGATATATATATTATATATCGTCGCGACGTGCAGGTAACAGCTAGAGTATCCTATGGATGACCACCCCGCCGACATGCGTGTAGTGTAGTACCTAGACAGTGTATAGAGAGATCAAGTGGTGATGATCCCAGCATTTGATGCGCGCCCGTTTTGCGCGAGTCTTGCAGGTATCGACCGGGTACCTTTGAGTAACCCTCACACTCACTTCATCACAATTGTATTTCGATCGATCATGACAACGCGGGAAGAGAGCATGGACGCTGAGACCCGGGTGCGGTTTGCGTCCATCCTCTGCAGAGAGATATGCGCCGGCCTTGAGCTGCCTCCGCGGCCTTCGCTGACTGCGGTCCATCTCGTTCGGGTGGTTTACAAGCAGTCTAGCGAACAAGTCCTCCAGACGATCACCTGTCCTGTCTTGGCCGAGGTGTGCGTCCTCCTTGCAGGTAAGACGGAGGAAGAGCCTCGAGCGATGTCCGTTAAGGCAATCTGCAAGACCAGTCTGCGCATCGAAGCGGTGAGGAATCTACATCAGTTTGAGTATGCCGAGTCGTTGCTTGGGGATAAGATTAGAGCCCTTAAACAGGCTGAAATGACCATACTTGCAGCGATGGGGTTTGTCGTTCCGGGGAGCGCGGTCACCATCTATCCGCACAGGTACCTCGTGTGGCTTTTGGAGATCCTCGCTCCTGTGAAGGGTGAGGAGGGTGAGGATAGCGACGAGACAAAGCTAGCTGGTGCGGCCTGGGGCTACCTCAACGACGCCATGATACTTGATCTAGCTGCCGTAGACCCGAAAGCGACGACGTTTGATGTCGCTTGTGCCGCTCTCCTCCTCGCTGGGTTTGAGCTGCAAGTACCGTTGCCAAACCATCCGCGACCGTGGTTGGAGGCCGTAGGGGCGAATGAGGAAGCAGTGGAGAGGATTGCGACTGAGTTGTCGACGCTTGTGTTTGAGTGGGAGTGTCCCAAGTGGATCCTTTAATAAGAGGAGCGTCCATGTTGACAACGATTGGCTGGACGACGAGGTCTTGATATTCGTTGCCTGGGCATCGCTAGCTAGAGAGAGTCGTCTTCCCACCTCAGCGCGTTGACGTCGGTTGTGAAATAGCGGGATTCTCTATTAGCTTTCTGTCGAACCATGGCGTCTGAAGACCTTCTCTTAGTCCAGTTGAATTGAAGGTGGTCGCGTTCGTACGCCAGCCCCCTCGGCTTAAGGAGTGCGAGCCGATGGAAGCAAAAACATTGTTCATGATCTGTTCATTTCAAGGGTTCTGACCATTTTGTATCTTTTGTCAGGTAAAGTATGTATATAACCTTTCACGTCTACTTACAACACAACAAGCACACTACGCCACCGCCGTCGCCGCCAAACCCGCGTTGCCCTTCTTGGCAGCCTCATCGGCCTCGATCTTGGCAAGAACCTTGGCGTAGTCCAGGGGAAAGACCTTGACGAACATCGGGAGGAACTTGTCCCACGAGTCGAGGACGTTCTGAGCGACCTGCGATCCAGTCATGCGGACGTGGTTCTCGATCATGGATCTCAGCTCGTCCTCGTCCTTGGATCCAGACGCGACAGGGTCCAGTCTCACCATCTCCTTGTTGCAGCGGTCCTCGAACTCGCCGTCCACGTTCAGCACGTAGGCGATTCCTCCGCTCATTCCAGCGGCAAAGTTCCTTCCAGTGTTGCCCAGGATCACCACCCTTCCTCCAGTCATGTACTCGCATCCATGATCTCCGACCCCCTCCACGACGGCCTTGGCCCCGGAGTTTCGCACGCAGAACCTCTCTCCCGCTCGGCCGCGGAAGTAAGCCTCTCCCGCCGTCGCGCCGTACAGCGCAACGTTGCCGACGATGACGTTGTCCTCGGGGACGAATCCGGTCTCGAGGAGCTCGCGAGGGGGCGAAACGATAATCTTGCCCCCGCTGAGGCTCTTGCCGACGTAGTCGTTGGCGTCGCCCTCCAGGTCGATGGTGACTCCCCGGGCCAGCGCGAACCCGAGACTCTGGCCGCAGTTGCCTCTGAGCTTGATGGAGATGGTCTCGTCCGGGAGGCCTTGCTCGCCGAACCTGGTCGAGATTTGATACGAGAGCATCGCTCCAACGGTGCGATCGAGGTTGTTCACCGGGAACTCCATCGAGACGGGCTCTCGGTTCTCTAGGGCTCGCTGGGCCTTGAGGATGATCTGGTTGTCAATCTTCTCGTCCAGCTTGTGGTCCTGCTGCTGCGTCTTGAATAGTCCGGCGCTCTCGTTCAGCCGGGCGGATGGGAACAGCAGGTGACGCAAGTCAAGCAGCTTGGTCTTGCTCGTGAGCTTGTCGGGGTTCGGCAGGAGAAGCCTCTCGGACTTGCCGATCATCTCGTTCCAGGACTTGTACCCGAGCGCGGCCATGTAGTCGCGCACCTCCTCGGCTAGAAAGAAGAGGTAGTTGACGACATGCTCAGGCTTACCGGCAAACTTGGCCCTTAGCACAGGGTCCTGAGTGGCGATTCCCACCGGGCAGGTGTTGAGGTGGCACTTGCGCATCATGATGCACCCAAGCGCGATGAGGGGGGCAGTGCTGAACGCGACCTCCTCCGCACCCAACAGAGCAGCGACGACGACGTCCCGACCAGTCTTCATCTGTCCATCCGCCTGCAGAGTCACTCTTGACCTCAAATCATTCAGAACCAGGGTGTGTTGAGCCTCAGCCAGTCCGAGCTCCCAAGGAAGTCCAGCCTTGTGAACTCCGGTCCACGCCGCGGCTCCAGTGCCTCCATCGCCTCCAGAAATGGTAATATGGTCCGCCTTGGCCTTGGCGCATCCGGCGGCGACGACTCCGACACCAACTTCGGAGACGAGCTTGACCGAGACGGAGGCCTTGGGGTTAGAGCACTTGAGGTCGTGGATGAGCTGGGCGAGGTCCTCGATGGAGTAAATGTCGTGGTGGGGCGGCGGGGAGATGAGACCGACTCCAGGAGTCGTACCGCGGACCCGGGCGATCTCTTTGGTCACCTTGTACCCGGGTAGCTCGCCGCCCTCCCCTGGCTTGGCTCCCTGGGCCATCTTGATTTGCAGCTGGTCCGCGTTGGCCAGGTAGTGCGACGTGACCCCGAAGCGGCCGCTCGCGACCTGTTTGATCGCCGACCGCTTGCTCTCGCCGTGCTCACCGCGCCAGATGAACCTCTCGGGGCTCTCCCCGCCCTCCCCGGTGTTGGACCTGCCGCCCATCTGGTTCATGGCAATCGCGAGAGTCTCGTGAGCCTCGCTGGAGATGCTCCCGAGGGACATCGCTCCAGTGCAGAAGCGTTTGACGATCTCCGCCGCGGGCTCCACCTCCTTGATGTCCACCGGCTTGAACGCAGGGTTGTTCACGTCCAGTTCCAACAAACCCCGAAGAGACACCTGAGCCGCCGCCGCTCTCGTTTCGGCCGAGTACCGCTTGTACGCCTCGGTGCTCCGGGATCGAGCCGCGATCTGCAGGTCGGCCATACCGGCTGGGGTGTTGAAGTGAATCTCACCACCGTGCCGCAGGTGATAATCTCCAGGATTAAAGAGCGGGGGCAAAGCGGTGTTGCGGTCGTTGTAAGCGCGTGAATGGAACTTCTCCGCGTCCTCGGCGAGAGCAGCGAATCCAGCGCCCCCGATGCGGGAAGCAGTTCCGGGAAAGCACTTGGCGCAGACGTCATCCCCGAGTCCCACGGCCTCAAAGATCTGAGCGCCCTTGTACGACTGGAGGGTGGAAATGCCCATCTTGGCCATCACCTTGAGCATGCCCTTGCCTGCAGCGTACCGGTAGTTCTCCGACGCCTCCGCCTCGCTCGGGACGGCCTCGGTCGAGAGACGCTTCTGCTTGTAAAGGTCGCGGACGACCTGGTAAGCGACAAAGGGGTGGACGGCGTCGGCTCCGAAACCGACCAGAGTGCAAAAGTCGTGCACCTCACGGGCGTCCCCAGCCTGGACGACGAGGGCGCAGTTGGTGCGGAGACCTTGGGAGATGAGGTAGTGATGGACGGCTCCGGTGATGAGGAGCGAGGGAATGGGGACTTGGCTGGCGCTCACCGAGTCGTGGGAGAGGATCACAACCGGGCATCCCGACCGAACCGCCGCAGCGGCCTTCTCGCAGATGTCGTCAATCGCGGCCTCCATTCCGGCGCCGCCGCTGCCCTTGCCAAAGGTGCAGGGGATGACGGTCGAGTACCATTGTCCTCGGAACGCGTTCTTCTTGGAATCAGCCGAGCGGATCGCCAAGAACTGGTCGTCGGTGAGGATAGGATGAGGTACGACCAGGCGCTTGGCGTGCTCCTCCGAGGGCTCCTTGAAGATGTTAGCTTCGGGACCAACGGGGCACTCGAGGGACATGACAATCTCCTCGCGGATCGGGTCAATGGGAGGGTTGGTCACCTGCGCAAACAACTGCTTCATGTAGGCAAAGGGCAGCTGGGGCTGTCTCGAGAGGACGGCCAGGGGAATGTCCACCCCCATCGATCCGAGCGCCTCCTTTCCAGTGTTGGCCATTGGGTGGATGAGAATGTCAACCGTCTCAGTGTTGTATCCAAAAGTGTGCATATCAGCTAGGAGAGGCCTCGAAGACGACGATGAAGAACGAACCTGGGACGAAGCCGGCTTCCAGTCCTCCAGACGAGTTAAGCCCTTGTCCAGCCACTGCTTGTAGGGCCTCTTGGACGCAATCGAAGACTTGAGCTCCTTGTCGTGGACGATGCCCCCGCGCTCAAAGTCCACGAGGAACATCTTTCCGGGCTCCAGGCGACCCTTCTGGACCACGATCGCCGGGTCGAGGTCCGGCAGAACTCCCACCTCAGACGAGAGAAGGACTCGATCGTCCTTCGTGACGTAAAAACGACTGGGGCGCAATCCGTTACGATCGAGGACGGCTCCTAGGTACCTACCATCAGTGAAGGCCATCATCGCCGGACCGTCCCAAGGCTCCTGAAGACAAGAGTGGTACTCGTAGAAAGCACGTTTCTCTATGGTGCCCGGGACGTTCGACACTGCGGGGGTGCTCTGCCATGCCTCAGGGACCATCATCATCATCGCCTCAGGCAAAGATCGATTCTCGCTTCCTCGAACGAGCAACTCAAGCACAGCGTCAAGGTTTCCAGAGTCCGTCTTATCATCGGACGTGAACGGAAACAGGTCTCGTGTCGCGATACCCTTGGTGATCAAGCTCTGATCCGTGGAGTGCGTACCACGACTCAAGTAAGGGACTTCCATCGACGCCATTCGAGACGCGATCCAATTCTTATTACCCCGCAGCGTGTTGATCTCACCGTTGTGGCAAAGCATCCGATTCGGCTGCGCGCGATCCCAAGACGGAAACGTGTTGGTCGAGAAGCGACTGTGGACCATCGCCATATGGCTCTTCATGGTGGGATCGACGAGATCGCGGTAGTACATAGGAAGCTGATACGAGGTCAACTGTCCCTTGTACGTGATGGTCCGCGTACTTAGCGAGGCCACGTAGAAGTCAGCCGGGCGGTTCAGCTCGGTTGCCGTCAGCTTGCGAAGCAGAACCAAGTGGCGCTCAATATCGCCGTTCTTTGGAAACTTGGGTCCCTTTCCCACAAACGCCTGCATAATGTACGGCTCTGACGCGACCGCCGTAGCGCCAAGACGAGAGTTATCCGTGGGGGGTCTTCTCCACCCCAGGACCTTGAGATCGAGCCTCTCCGCGACCCTCTCCAACGCCCGCATCTGTTCCGACCGCGACCGTTCGTCGTGCGAGAGGAACAGCAGACCGGAAGCATAGCTTCCAGGTTCTCCCAGTTTATCGATTCCGGCGGCGGCGGCGACTGTCCGCATGAACTCGTGCGGCATGCCCATGAGGATACCCGATCCATCTCCGGTGTTTGGCTCGCACCCACAGCCTCCGCGGTGTTCCATGCGCTCCAGGGCAACGAGGGCGTCCCGAACTATGGCGTGCGAGGGCTGGCCCTTCATGTGCGCCAGCAGAGCGACTCCGCACGCGTCCTTCTCCCGAGACGGGTCGTACATCCCGAGCGCGCTCGAGGGCGGTCGGGCCAGAGTGGCCAGAGACCTCCTTGACCGCCGGAACAAGGCGAGCTTGGTCGCCATTTTTTCGTCGTTTTCTTCTTTGCCTCTCCTCAAACAAGCATATGTAGCCTAGAGCGCGTTGCGCGCAGGCGAGGTCACGTGCGTGCGGGTCTGTGGGTGGGCTGTCTCTTCCCCTCCGTTCTTTAGAAAATAGCTGTGAATTATTAGAATGATGATAAAAAGCAAGGGAGGAGAGAGGTAGTGACGAGGAGAGGGGACTTTCGCTTCCAAGCTGTCAAAGGTGCGGCATGGACATATGTGAGGTAAATTACATAAACCGCAACTTATGATTGAAAGCTGATACCCGGGTACCAACACCCATCGACGCCGTGCACATCTCACTCAGTCAGACTCACAACCTTTTGTTGTTGCAAAGGATATTGCGAAAGAATAATTTGTGATGATAAAATCGTTTGCGGTTCAAATAACACAGTTTGGTTCTCTGTGTTGCTGTACGCAGTATTGCAC
>Ga0075012_10007132_pt1 | contig 10041 bp, 6 predicted proteins | sample All_14_2_FD_71474 | JGI IMG/M metagenome (GOLD analysis project Ga0075012, IMG submission 71474) | Freshwater microbial communities in response to fracking from Pennsylvania, USA - Allegheny Zone_MetaG_DW_15 | ecosystem: Environmental > Aquatic > Deep subsurface > Groundwater > Drilled... | reverse complement strand
CCAGCAGGTTGGCCTGCTTGGCCTTCATCTCGCACTCCCACCCTGGAACCGCCGGCCGCGGCACCGCCTGCCCATTCTCGCGGAGCGCGCTGACATCGGGGACGGACGCGCCAACGAGACCCGCCAAGGAATCCGACTGATGAAGAAGTGATGGTGGAAGTTTCGAGAGTTCCTTCCAACCCTGCCCCCGCTGGCAAAGTCCCTGGTCAACGCGCTGTCCACAGGGGAATCGGCGGTCGAGCAGAGGCCACGATCTGTCGCAACCGGGCCGGTTCCGGGTACTCGGCAGGCGCAGAAGCGGCTCGATGCAGCCTCGATTGACGCGCTGGTCGATGGCTACCTCGCCGGTCAGACGGTGTACGAGCTGGCCGCCGAGTTCGGCATCGAACGCCGCACCGTCAGCGCGCATCTACATCGACGAGGCGTCCCGATACGACGGCGCGGCCTATCAGTCGCGCAAGAGGAGGAAGCTTTCACACTCGGGGATCGTGGCTGGTCGCAGGCCCGCATCGGAGCGCGATTCGATGTCTCGACTGGGACCATATGCAGCCTGTTCCGAACCGGCTCAGACTAGATCGACGAGTCTCGGGCGTTCCTGCCTCCCGAAGCGCCGTGGTGTTGGCACCTCGGCTGCTACAAGTGCACTCGGCGTTATGAATCCGAGGTGTGGATTCTACAAAGTGTCGTTCGTTGACGCAGCCGCTCGGGCTCAGCGGCTTGATCTAACCTGCGATCGCCGCGTCGCGTGACCATGTGTGTCGGGTGATCCCATGATCGCGGTCGAGTGATCGCTCGCCGAGTTCAATGGTTAGCAATTCGTCGCCTTCGTAGGCAGGGCTAAGTTCAAGGGCGAGATAGTCAAAGAGCTCCCGCTCGTGAACGGCGATGATTACTTGACGTTCTTGCTGTCTTGCGAGCACTCGGATGAGCGCGGCGAACTGAGTGACGTGCACCTCGTCCATTGCTTGTACCGGGTCATCGAAGACAAGACAGGGAATCACGGGATTCACGGCGAGATGGAGAGCGAGGAAGAGCGATAGTGCAGCGGTGTTGAGGTTTCCCGCGCTGAGCATCATCTGCGGAGAACCTCCTTCCCGTCCCCCGCGGTGAACTGTGCGAAGCGTCAGTTCCAAGCCGGCCTTCGACGACGTCGGGATGCCGAACGAGGGGATGAATCCTTCGTTTGGGGCGAGGCGGGAGAAGATGCTCATCCAGACGCTGTTCAGCGATTGGGTGAAGACACGCTGGACGACGTTGGTTCTGACCTCGGTTGCTGCATCGAAGACAGCGCGGGCTACCGCCTGCCGTCGGCGGCCTTCCTTGACGCAGGCTTCCCATTCGCCCCTACGTTGTGCCGCATCAGCTACTCGTGAGACGGCATCGGCTTGGCGGCTAAGAGCTTGTTCCATGTGTTCTGCAGCCGAGATCGCATCGTGCTGCGCGGCCGCTTGCTTGCCGATCTCATCGAGACGAGATCTCACTGCGACGGACAAGGCCTCCCAGATCTCCCGGACAGTGTCTCCTTCTGCTAGCGGACGACCCAATGTGCTCGCGCATCGTGAGAGCTCGGCTCGGGCGAACTGTTCCTCGCTCGACGCTGTTTCCAGCTCTTCGATGCGATGCCGTGCTTGGGTCTCGGCCATACGCGCGGCTCGCCCGGTCTCGGCTGCGGGACGTAAGAGTTGCCATGCATCGCGAAGGCGTACGAGCTCGGCAGCACGCTCCTCGAGTTCTCGCGCCTGCGTGGGTTCGAGTAGAGCGGCCGTGGTCGCTTCCAGGTCGGTTTGGGTCCGCGTGATTGTGGCCCGGAGGGCATCGCGCTCTTGCCGCAGATCGAGGAGACGTTGCCCCTGTTGGCTGAGTTGGGTGATCTTGGCGTCGACATGAGCACCCAGGTGTCCTGACCCGAGTTCGGCGTAGTCACGATCACAGACGGGGCAGATTTCGCTCGTGAGGGCCGTGCGGATGGACGCGAGGCCTTCGACGAGTGCCGTCGCGTGCTCTTGCGCATCGAGGAGGCGCTCTTGCAGCGAATCCAGGCGTTGTTGGTCAGAGCCGAGGCGCGAGTGAATGGTTTGCTGTTCGGTCCGCAACGTCGTTTGGGAGTCGAGGAGACGTTGCACCTCATTCAGCGCCCGGGCGACGTCCACGTCTGGATCAGTATCGAGCACGACTCCGGCCGTGCTCGCGGTACGCTGCCACGCCTCGATGTCAGGTCTGACTTCGCGGTCCCAGCGGGCCCGTTGCTGCGCGGCTTCATTCAGTTGGTCACGCGCTTGCGTGAGGTCGTTGGTCGAGGGGCGTGCAGAGGCCGCGTCGAGGCGTCCTCCGAGGGCAATGAGGTCCCGTTGGAGAGCCACTAGTCGCGTGCGTTCGATGTCGAGGTTCTGCTCGGCTACCGCACGCCGGATGGCAGTGATGACGCGTTCGTCCGCGTTCGCATCCGTCAGGCCAACGGCTCCGTCAGCGGTTGAGCTCTCAGATGGGTCGAGGTCGAGGGCTCGGGCAGCGGCTTGCGCCGCCGCACGAGCCCGGTCGACCTCCGCTCTGGCCTCCGTGAGGCCGCGCGCGGTCTCGGTGAGATCCGCTTCGGCACGGTCGGCTCGCGTGGCAGCGTCATCGAGGCGATCGGCGAGTTTCTTGAGGGAGCGAAGGTCGTTGGCGGCGCTCAGGCCCGTGCGGAGGGCATCGAGTTGTTCGAGGCCGAGGAGTTCGTTGACGAACTGGGCGAGGGCCGATTCCTGCTTGCCTTCTCGGTGCTGGTAGAGCTCAAGGAGGCGCCCAAGGGAGGCTTGGTCGAGGTAGCAGCGTTCGCCGTAGAAGTTGGCCGCCTCAGCGGTGAGGGGCGGGCTGCCTTCGATTCTGCTGCCGCCGGCAGTCAGAGGTGCGGTGGGGCCATCATTGTCGGTGAACGAGCGATCTACCTCGACACGGACGGTGGCGAAGTCCCGCCCAAGGGTTGGCAGATGAGCGGTGTAGCGGGGATCTTGTCGCTGCAAGCTCCGGATCTGCCCCGTTAGGCCGAGTTCGAGGGCCGAGAGCACGCTTGTTTTCCCTGCGCCATTGGATCCGTGGATCAATACGATCGGGGCGTCGAGCGGCAGCGTCCGCGTGCCGTCCAGGCGGCGGAAGTCGGAGATCGTGATGCTGCGGATAGGGACGTCAGTCATCGAGGGTGCCCCCGGGTGAAGTCTCGACGACGCCGGCGTTGACGTAGCTGCGTAGTGCTTCTCGAACCTCGTCGGCACCCTCGATCGCCGCTCGCACCAGCGCGATGTGCTCGGCTGTGTCCGGTCCGAGCCCAAGAGTTGCCAAGACCTCGTTAATAGGGTCGCTTCCGTGCATGAGGACGGCCGCGGGCAGATCGAGCGGGAGGAGCACGGCGATCGCGCGTTCGACCTCCGCCTCGCTGGGATCGGCGGACTCAACGTGCAGCACACGGGCGTGGCGCTCTAGTTCGTTTCTGTCGTTGGCGGAAAGCTCACCGACGATGACGAGACTGACTGGCCGCCTGGATTGCGCGAGATCGAGAGAACGGGCCAGACCCGCGAGGAGCCGCTGGAGACGATGCGTTGGCAGTTGGTCGGTGGTTACCAGGACGAGGTCGTGGGAACGTCGCGTACCCCGGGCGGCTGCTTCGAAGTCGAACTCCATGCCGGCGACGATCAAAGGCGTAGGGAGCCGCTGGTAGCCACCACGCTCCAGCACGGTCATCACCAGTTCAGCAGGCTGTGGTCCGGTCACGAGAAACCTCCAGCAAGCTTGAAGGCGGCGTACAGACTGTCCGCCGACTCCGCCGCTTCGTGCAGATCCGCGATGTTGACCCGGGCGGCGCCGGTTGAGCCCACGCGCCCGTACCTGGGCCGCGGCGAACGCACCACAGAGGTCGGTTCCCGTTCGGCCAGCACGATGAGCGTGTTGGGGTCGTCTTCGTCGGCGAGCCCATCCACGGTAAGCGTGATCGCGGCGGCGCTGTCCTTGACGAGGAAGACGCGTACCTGGCGTGGCGTTGGGGCGCTCGGCGGCGCGGCGAGCCCAAGCACGCCCTCCCCCGCTGCGCTGGTCTTCCCAGGACGGATCGTCCAGTCGCCGGCGAGGTGGCCGCGCCCGAGCAGCGAGATCGCCACCGCCAGGCGCCCGAACGCTGCTGCCGGAAAATCGGGGTTCTGCAAGGCATCACGGATGGGACGGTCGGAGAGCGGCTCGTAATTGGCAGCACCACTGACCGGAGCGCGTCCAGTCCGGAAGATGCCAAGCACCAAGGTGCTCAGATCGAGCAATTGAGAGAGGAATGTGCGGTTGTCGGGTTCCGCGTGCGTGGCCACAGTATCCCGGACATGTAGGAGGTCAAGGCGCAGACGCTCAGTTTCAGTCTCGCTCCAGGACGAGTTGACTGGCAGACACGAAAGAACCGCGAGGAGCTTGTCGGTCAGCGTCCAGAGAAGAAGCGCCAGCAAGGTCGGCTTCGCGTACGAACCGAGAACTGACGAGTCATTGATTTCGGCGCCGTGATTCTCGTACTCAGATCGGTAGGTCGCCTGGAGTACATGGCGGTGGTGGGGCTGCAGTTGCTCTTCGGCCAACACAACTGCCGGCGGCGTGTGCGGCCAAGGTCGCTGGAGGTCTTCGATTGACCTGGCGATCATGGTGTGCATGTTCGCGTCTTGGAGTGAGAGGCCGATCACGAGGGAGGGATGGTCTGTGTAGAGGAGTTCCAGGTGCGTGCGCATGACCCGGTTCTCGTTCCGTTCGGTCCAGCCGGAGATCTGCTGGTGGCGCGCAATGAGAAGACCCCTATATGTGGCCTCGTCGTCGCGTGCACGAACCGCGCATCCGTGGAACTTGATCAGTTGCGCCCTGCGGCCGCTCTGCCGAAAGTCCTCCCCTCGGACAACGACACGAATGACCGCATCCGGCTCACTGGTCAACTCGGCGAGCGCGCGTTCGATGAGCCCGTCCCAGTTCGCGGTGACAGCCGAACCGACAACGCCCTCCAGGACGAGTAATGCGATGCAGAAGTGCTCCACATCGGGTTCGAGTGCAGGGTCGGCATAGGTGGCGGGGACGTCCAAGCCAGACCAGACCAGGTAGTCAGCGGGCCGCCCCGACACGGGGATGTCGAGGACCTCGTCGTACCTCGAAGTCAAGCGCCGAGTGATTCCGTCGCAGTCTGCCCACGAGGTCACAGGGATGGCGAGGTCGACGGCGTCGATCTCGCCTGGGGACAGGCCCGCGAGTGCCAGCGCCTCCTTGAGCGCTGCCAGGTACGGACAACCAGGGTTGGCCTGGTCGACGTTGGTTCGGAGCATCTCAAGTACATGGATGATAAGTTCCTGAACGTTTGGAACCACGTCGCGCGAAATGCCCGATCCAAGCCATAGGACGTAGTCACCAGCCTCGAAGGAGGCAGCGAAGTCCGAGAACCCGTGCTTGAGTTGTTCCAGCACCCCAACGACGGTGCGGACGGGTGCATGGCTCATTGGCTGATCTCCTCTGGGTCAGCAGCCCGCGCGCCGCGGCCGCGACTGCACACCGCAGAGATCTCATGCATTGCCCCATGCTGGCACTGTGTTGACCCCCACGCGAACCCTGTCCGCGGCAGCAGGGGCTCACCGGTCAGAGCTTCCTGCCACCTTGCACGAAATCGCCACCGTGGCTTCGGCACAGAGCCCTACCTGGCGGGTCGATGTAGACCGATGTCGGTAACTGAGGCGAGTGGGACATCTCGGCGGTCTCCACGACGACGCGATTGATCTAGCCCCTCGCCCTGAATCGCGAAGGTAACGATGCCCAGCATCAGGTCTTGGACATCCCTGGGGCGCACGTTCAATATCCGGGCGATATCGGAGAACCCTTCTCCACGGCTGCGCATGTCACTCATTACCTGTGTAAGGAGACTTGACGTCTCGACGAGCAGGTCAGAGCCTGGCTCTCCGCGCCGGAAACCGGCCATCGATAGTTGTTTGGCGAGCGTGCTGTAGGTCCACTCTGAGATCACGCCCAAGCGGTGTGCGCGGAGGTTGAGCGCCATCGCGCTGACTCGCCACCGGCGTTTGAGTATCAGGACGTCTTCCAACGTCAAGTTGCCGCGGATCGCTCCCAGCACATCGGCGCCGGGCATCAGGAACGAGCTGGCGAAGTCGTTCGCTGCTTGCTCTTTTTCCTTGCCTGGCTCGACTTGCAACGACCCGCCGTGCATGACGAGGTGGCCTAGTTCGTGCGCGAGGTCGAAGCGAAGGCGTTCTGCGGACTTGTGGACATTGAGGAAGACGACTGGCGTCTCACCATGTCGGAACGAGAAGGCATCGACAGCTTGGAGCGGCCCTCCTGCCGAGTAAACCTTCGCTCCTTTGGACTCAAGCAGTTGAAGCAGGTTCTTGATTGGGGCCACACCTAGGCCCCATGCGCCGCGCAACGCCTCGGCGGATTGCTCAGGTGGCAGCGCATTGTCAGAGCCGATGAGGTCTTGTAGTTCCGGGATAGCGGGTTCTGGAGAGCTGTAGGTCTCCTCGATCCAGTCCGACAGTTCGATCGCAAGCGTTGACAGGCTTCGAGCCGTCGCCTCGTCCTTCTTCGCCAACCGGGAGGTTGCCCTGAAATGAAAAGCGTCAGACGGTGGCTGATTGGTAACGGGTCGGTAGAAGAACTCGACCGGGAAACTGAGGACGCGGGCGAACTCGCGAACTAACTCAGCGCTCGGCGTTTTCTTGCTGTTTTCCGCCTGAGACACCCAAGGCGCTGTTGTTCCCGCTGCCGCTGCTAGGTCAGTCGCAGTCATCTGACGGATCGCACGCGCCATCTCAAGGCGCGCAGGAATGAAGGTAGAACTCATCGTGGAAGCCATGTCAGCGATCAACGACGCGCGATGGTGAAACCGAAGCCTTCGTCATCATCGGTGTCGTCCTCGAACGAGAGGCTACCAAGAGCGAGATCGAAGGCTGGGAACAGAATGCGCTCCGACCAACTGTCGATCTGCTTTCCCGCCATCGAAGCGGGGCGCGACAGTTCCAGGTGCACCATGCCGTCTCGCTCGTTGTAGAGCAGGATCCAGAGGTCTTTAATGTCGATTTCACCGCCATCATCGGTCGGCTGACCGATCAGTGCGCCCTGACCGTTCTCATCAACGCGACGGGCGAACGCTGACCCCTTCGGGTTCTGCGTGCTCGGCGTCCCCCATGAGATGCCCGTAAAGGCATCGCCGCTACTCGTGATGAGACCAAGGTGCAGGTCAGGCTGTGAGAAGTACGGCAGGTTCTGGGGGTCCGAGCGCTTCCACCCCACCTGGAGGAGCATGAGCTGTTCGTGCAGTACCTCAACGGTTCGGTACCAACGGATCATGTTGGGCGCGGCCTTGGGCGCTCCCTGAGAGAAGGTACGGCTCTCGGCCGCGCCGACGGAGACCGCGCGTTCGAACACGGATGCCTGGAGTCTCATCGGAGACAGAAGGCGGGCAAGATCCTCGCGGGTCTTCGGGGTGTGGATCGCCACGTGTCGTTCCTCTCTCACGGTCACTGATCTCTAGGATCGTACCGGACGAGTGAAAGAACTGAGACATCAAGTTAGGTCCGGCGTGTCGGCGACTCTAGAGAGTTGAGCCCCTGGCCGGCGACCCCTGCAAGGCGTGCTTCTGCAAGGCGGACGACGATCAATCGGGTCGCGCTGACCGGTCCCATGATGATGAACTTGATCGCGTTCCAGATGAACAGGAGCACGAGCAGATTGAGCCATCCGGGGCCGCCGTCTGCGATCAGGCTCGTGCAGATGCTCGCGGCGAGCAGGTAGGGGGCGGCGAGCAGGTAGGGGGCGGCGAGCAGCATGGCGGGTACGCCCCACTTGAGACCGCGGCGGGTTCGGATCGCGTCGAGCGCGATGTTGGTGAGCATGTAGCGCCGCAGGTAGTAGCGGGTGCGGACGCTGGCGGCCCAGAGCAGGCGGATCATGGCACTGTCCTCTCATCGCACGGATGCTGAGCGAGACAGTGCGTCAGAGAGTGGCCGAAGCCGGCCTGCCCGTGAGGGCGCCATTGTGGAGGAGAAAGCTGCCTCGTTCCTACTGTACGACTCGGCGGCGACACGTAGCAGATGTTCAGAGCGTCCGACCTGGCGCTTCTCGTCGGACGGCCCGTAGCGGTGTCGTCTCGCCTTGTCGGGTCAGCTCGTACGCCCGGTCAAGCGCGGCCTTGGCGCGGGCGGCGTCGACCTTCTGTGCGGTGCTCTCTGGCGGGACACCAAACGCGGTGAGAGCGGTGATGCCGTAGCGGTCGCGGTAGGCGGCCACGGTGCGGGCGTGCCGCCGCCAGGTCGTAGCGGCTCGTTCGTCTTTCGGCGGCGTGCCGAGGGCGGTCGTCCAGGTCTCGCCATCGCTGAGGGCTTGGTCGAGGATCGCGGCTGTGCGGGTCTCGATGAGGTCGCGTCGTTCGGTGAGCGCCTGCCGCAGTTCGGGGCTCATGGTGCCGGTGGCTTCGGGGATCAGTCCGGCGATGAGCCGTGGCGTCTTGCGGGCGCGCCCGGAGCCGGCGGGCCGTTCGCTGGCTTTGGCGACGCGGTAGTGGAGTACGGCGGCGATGTCGTCGGCGTCGGTGAACCCGCGCGCTCGGACGAGGCGCGGGAGCAGCTTTTCGATGTCGTGGTGGTTGGCCTCGGCCCGGCGCAGCTCGGCAGTCAGGGCGCCGAAAGCTGGGGAGCTGATCGCGGCCTCTGCTTCATCATCAGCGAGCCCAGATGCACGAACGAGACGCGCCCAGCGGTCGAGTTGGGCTGCGGCGGCGATCGTCTCGTACTCGGCGGCGAGCTGGGCGATCGACCCCCAGGCGTCCTGTTCGGCGGTGATGGTTTCGTGGGCGGAGAGCTCGGCGCCGACGTGCTGGAGGACCCCGAACAGCACCGACCGGGCGGTGGCTTCGATGTTGTCGCCGGGGTGCGGTCCCTCGTGGGCGGGGTCGGGCTTGTCGACGGCGACGTAGGCGAGGTTCGCGTCGCGGCCGCGGGTGAGGGCGACGTACAGGTTCTCCCTGGTCATGGCGGCGTCGACTAGGACGTGGGAGGTGTCGACGGTGATGCCCTGTGCTCGGTAGGAGGTGACGGCGTAGCCGAGGTCGAGGTGTTCGGCCACATAGGCGGCCGGGAGCACGACCGATCCGCCCCACTTGCGGGTTGCGCGGCGGAGGGTGAGGGAGCCGTCGTCGCGGACCTCGGTGACCGTCCACCTGTCGCCGTTGCGGACCCAGCCGCGCCCGGCGCGCAGGCGCCGGTCGTTGTGCCGGGTGATGACCGAGTCGCCGACCGCGGCTCTCGTGCCGTCGTGCAGTTCGACCTCACGCACCGCGTTCACGGTGCCGTCGAGGATCAGGTCAGTACGGGCGCGCTGGTTCAGCGTGAGGACGGACTCGTTCGAGTCGGTGACCAGCACCGTCGCCCGTCCTGCGAGCCGGTCGGCTCGCCATGCGGTGTAGGCGGCGTCGGTCATCGTCTCGGTGTCCCCGCCGGTGATCCGGCCGTGCTTCATGTAGGTGTCGATGACGTCGGTGCGTCCGTGCCGCAACCCGAGCGAGGCGGTCTTCTCCCACGGGTTTGTGAATCGGTGGATGTCGACCAGCTCGGGGGCGTCGTCCCGGTCGTGGACGAGCAGCGAGAACGCACCGGAGGCGGTCGGTGACTGGAGCTGGGCGTAGTCGCCCACCAAGAGCACTTTCGCTCCGGCCTCGGTCGCAAGTGCTGTGATGCGGTCGAGGGAGAGGGTGCCGGCCAGGGATGCCTCGTCCACGATGACGAGCTGCCCTGCCTGGAAGGTGGCGCCGGTGCGTTCGTGGACCTCCCACCACTTCGCGGTGTTCTCGGTCTGGATGCCGAGGTCATCGGCCAGCACCTGGGCGGCGACCGCGGACGGCGCGAGCCCAACCACCGAGCCGGGGCCGTGCTCGTGGTCCCACGCGCGCCGCAATGCCGACATGGCGGTGGTCTTGCCCGCGCCGGCCGCGGTCGCCGCCCAGGTGCTGGCCGATGACCTCGGCATCCAGACCGAGAACACCGCGAAGTGGTGGGA
>Ga0075012_10007131_pt1 | contig 10042 bp, 7 predicted proteins | sample All_14_2_FD_71474 | JGI IMG/M metagenome (GOLD analysis project Ga0075012, IMG submission 71474) | Freshwater microbial communities in response to fracking from Pennsylvania, USA - Allegheny Zone_MetaG_DW_15 | ecosystem: Environmental > Aquatic > Deep subsurface > Groundwater > Drilled... | reverse complement strand
CTCGGTGACGCTGGGGTTGAAGAACACATCGCCGCTCGCCAGCGCCTGCCCCAGCGCCTCGCCGGTCTTGAAGCCGACGAACAGCCCTCCGGGCAGGTGGGCCTCGAACCAGCCGCGCGCCGGTCCGTCACCGATCACCAGGACGCGGTGCGCGACGCCCTTGTCGCGCAGGCGGGCGATGGTCTCGGCAAAGACCTCCAGCCCCTTTTCCATCACCAACCGCCCGAGGAACACGATCGCCACATCCTCATCGCCAAGCCCGATGCTGCGCCGCCAATCGGGATCGCGTCGGGCCGAGGAAAAGATCGTGCGATCAACCCCGCGGCTCCACAGCCCGATATCATGGTGCATCCCCATCGCCAGCAGCTCGTCGATCATCGATTGCGACGGGGCGACGAGGGCATCGCAGCGGGTGTAGAAGCGCCGCAGCAGCCGCACCACCAGCGGTTCGAGAAAGGCCGCGCCATAGTAGCGCGGATAGGTCTCGAACCGGGTGTGGACGCTGGCGAGCACCGGCAGCCCCCGCGCCCTTGCCCAGCGCAGCGCCGCGTGCCCGGCCGGATCGGGCGAGGACAGGTGGATGATATCGGGGGCGAAGGCTTCCAGATCGCGCCTGACCTTCGCCCCGAGGCCGAGCGGCAGGCGGTATTCGCCCCGGCCCTTCACCGGCATCGGCACATTGGGCAGGCCAACCAGATCGCCGGTCGGCGGAAAATCGGGATTGGCGACCTTGGGCGAATAGACGCGCACCGCCGCGCCCTTGGCCAGCAGCGAGCCGACCAGCCGGTTGAGCGCCTGGTTGGCGCCATCGCGCGTGTAATTGTAATTGCCGCTGAACAGGGCAATGCGCAGGTCGCTGATCTTCATGGGGCGGGCCTGTTAATCGCATTTTGCGCCGCTGGCGAGGGGGCGATGGCGCCCGTCGGCGCGGCAAGGGGCCTTGGCGCTTTCGTCATTGACTTGTCGCCAGCGGCCACTAAGGCGGCCAGCGGGCCACGCGGTCCCAACGCCGCGCGTGCTCTCTGGAAGGAGAGATGACATGACCGAGTATGTTCGCGGGCTCGCGCACGAGCCTGTCCTCAAGCCTGAGCGCCCGTTTTTTTCCTCGGGCCCCACGGCAAAGTTTCCCGGCTGGTCGCTCGACAAGCTCAAGACCGAATCGCTCGGCCGCTCGCACCGCTCGAGCCTTGGCAAGGCGCGGCTCAAATATGCCATCGACCTCAGCCGCGAACTGCTCGGCATCCCCGATGACTACCTGATCGGCATCATGCCCGCCTCGGACACCGGGGCGATCGAGGCGGCGATGTGGACCATGCTCGATCCGGCGCGCCCGGCCACCGTGGCGGCGTGGGAGAGCTTCGGCAATGTCTGGATTCAGGATGCGGTCAAGCAATTGAAGCTGCCCAACCTCCAGGTCCTCACCGCCGATTATGGCGAGATTCCCGATCTCACCACCATTCCGCAGCGCAACGACGTGGTCTTTACCTGGAACGGCACCACCTCGGGCGCGCGCATTCCCGATACCGACTGGCTCGAACCCGGCCGCGAGGGGGTGACGATCAACGATGCCACCAGCGCCATCTTCGCGATGGAGATGGATTGGCCCAAGCTCGATGCCACCACCTATTCGTGGCAGAAGGTGATGGGCAGCGAGGCCCAGCACGGGATGCTGATTTTGAGCCCCAAGGCGGTTGCGCGGATCGAGAGCTACGATCCGCCCTGGCCGCTGCCCAAGCTGTTCCGCATGAAGAAGAACGGCAAGATCAACCGCGGCATCTTTGAAGGCGAGACGATCAACACCCCCTCGATGCTGGCGACCGAGGACTATATCGCCGCGCTTGAATGGGCAAAGAGCATCGGCGGGCGTAAGGCGCTGATCGAACGCGCCGATGCCAATGCCAAGATCGTCAAGGACTGGATCGAGGCCACCCCGTGGCTCCGCAACATGGTGGCCGATCCGGCCAAGCAGACCAACACCGGGGTGTGCATGGCCTTCCAGGGCGATTGGTATGAGAGCCTTTCGGCCGAAGAACAGGCCGCGGTGCCCAAGAAGATCGTCAAGCTGCTCGAGGAGCGCAATGTCGCCTTCGATTTCAACGGTTATCGCGATGCCCCGCCCTCTTTGCGCATCTGGTGCGGTGCGACCGTGGAGCAGGAGGACCTGAAGCGCCTCTTGCCCTGGATCGAATGGGCCTACGACAAGGTCAAGAACGGCTGATTTTCTGCCGGCATCCAGTCTCAGCGTCTCCCCGGCCATCGCGCCGGGGCCTCGTTTCCTTTTCCAAGCCCGCAAGTGAAGCGGGATCCCGGATCAAATCCGGGGCGACAAGTGGAAGGTATTCCAAATGACCCGTCCCAAGGTTCTCATTTCCGACAAGATGGACCCCAATGCCGCGCGCATCTTTGAGGAGCGCGGCTGCGATGTCGATGTCATCACCGGGGAAACCCCCGAACAGTTGATCGCCCGGATCGGCGAATATGATGGCCTTGCCATTCGCTCCTCGACCAAGGTTACCCGCGCGGTGCTCGATGCCGCCACCAAGCTCAAGGTGATCGGCCGGGCCGGCATCGGGGTCGATAATGTCGATATTCCCTATGCCAGCGCCAAGGGCGTGGTGGTGATGAACACCCCCTTCGGCAATTCGATCACCACCGCCGAACATGCGATCGCGCTGATGTTCGCGCTCGCCCGCCAGATTCCCGAGGCCAATGCCCAGACCCAGGCGGGCAAGTGGCCCAAGAGCGGCTTCATGGGGGTGGAGCTCACCAACAAGACCCTGGGCCTCATCGGCGCGGGCAATATCGGCTCGATCGTCGCGGCCCGCGCGCTCGGCCTGAAGATGAAGGTGATCGCCTATGATCCCTTCCTCACCGAGGAGCGCGCGGTGGAACTCGGGGTGGAAAAGGTCGATCTCGATAGCTTGCTCGCGCGCGCTGATTTCGTCACCTTGCACACCCCGCTCACCGACGAGACCCGCAACATCCTGAGCCGCGAGCGGCTCGAGAGCGCCAGGAAGGGCATCCGTATCATCAACTGCGCCCGCGGCGGGCTGATCGATGAGGCCGCGCTCAAGGACCTGCTCGACAGCGGCCACATTGCCGGGGCGGCGCTCGACGTGTTCGAGACCGAGCCGCCCGCGCCCGATCACCCGCTGTTCGGCACCAGGAACTTCATCTGCACCCCGCACCTTGGTGCCTCGACCACCGAGGCGCAGGTCAACGTGGCGCTGCAGGTGGCCGAGCAGATGGCCGACTATCTCGTCAATGGCGGGGTGACCAACGCGCTCAACATGCCCTCGCTCTCGGCCGAGGAAGCGCCCAAGCTCAAGCCCTACATGGCGCTGGCCGAAAAGCTCGGCAGCCTCGTTGGCCAGCTTGCCCATGGCAATCTCACCCGCATCAGCATCGAGCGCGAGGGCGCGGCGGCCGAACTTAATGGCAAGCCGATCACCGCGGCGGTGCTGGCCGGGCTGATGCGCTGCTATTCGGACACCGTGAACATGGTCAACGCCCCCTTCCTCGCCAAGGAGCGCGGGCTTGACGTGAGCGAGATCCGCCATGATCGCGAGGGCGCCTTCAACACCCTGGTGCGGGTGACGGTGGAAACCGCGGCGGGCCCGCGTTCGGTGGCGGGCACGCTGTTCGGCACCGAGGCGCCGCGCCTCGTCGAAATCTTCGGCATCGGCATCGAGGCCGAGCTTGCCGGCCACATGCTCTACATCGTCAATGACGACAAGCCGGGCTTCATCGGCCGCATCGGCACGCTGCTGGGCAGCCACGGCATCAATATCGGCACCTTCAACCTCGGCAGGCGCGCGCCCGGGGGCGAGGCGGTGCTGCTCTTGAGCCTCGACGATCCGCTCAGCCCCGCGGTGGTGGCCGAGGCCGAGCGGCTCGAGGGGGTCAAGCTGGTCAAGGCGCTGAGCTTCTGAGCGCGGGGCTTGCAATTGACCTTGGCCCCGGCGAAGGCCGGGTGTGCGTGCGGGCCGGGGATGCCCCGGCCCGCTCCAGGATGATGAGCACGCGCCAATGACCAAGCCCAACGATCTCTTGCCCGAAGGCCTCGAGGATCGCCTGCCGCAGGAGGCGGCGCGCATCAGCGCGATGATGCGCGCCTGTCTCGATGTGCTCGATGCCCATGGCTATGACCGGGTGCGCCCGCCGCTGCTCGAGTTCGAGGCCTCGCTCGCCGGGCGCATGGCCGGCGTGGAGGTGGGCGAGAAGAGCAGCATGTTCCGCTTCGTCGATCCGGCGTCGCTGCGCACCCTCGCGCTGCGCAGCGACATTACCCCGCAGATCGGGCGGATCGCCGCCACGCGCCTCGCCGCCGCGCCGCGCCCGCTGCGCCTTGCCTATTGCGGCGACACGGTGCTCATCAAGGCAAGCCAGCTCGATCCGGCGCGCGAGCGCCTGCAGCTCGGCGCCGAGCTGATCGGCAGCGACAGCGTGGCCGCGGCCAGCGAGGTGGTGATGCTCGCCGTTGAGGCCCTGAAGGCGGCGGGCCTCGATGGCATTGCGGTGGATTTCACCCTCCCCGATCTCGTCGATACCCTTGCGGAAAAGACCTTTCCGCTCGCCCCCGAGGCGCGCGAGGCGGTGCGGCGCGAGCTTGATGCCAAGGATGCCGGGGGCCTCAAGGCGGTGGGCGGGGCGGCCTATCTGCCGCTGCTCTATGCCACCGGGCCGTTCGACCAGGCGCTCGCCAGCTTGCGCGCGGTCGATGCCGGCGGGGCGCTCAAGTCCCGGCTCGACGGGCTCGAGGCGATCGCCGCCGCCGTGGGCGATGCGGCGCGGATCACCCTCGATCCCACCGAGCGGCACGGGTTTGAATACCAGTCGTGGTTTGGTTTCACGCTCTATGCGGACGGGCTGCGCCGCGCCGCGGGGCGGGGCGGCACCTACCGCATTGCCGGAAGCGAGGAGCCGGCGACCGGCTTTACCCTCTATCTCGATCGGCTGGCCGAGATCGCCCCGCAGCCCGAGGGGTTACGCTGCTGCTATCTCCCGCTCGGCCATGACCGCGCGGCGGCGGCGCGGCTGAGGGCCGAGGGCTGGCGCACCCGCGCCCAGCTTGCCGCGGGCGAGGATCCGCGGGCGCTGGGGTGCAGCCACGTGCTCGAAGGCGAGGCGCCGCACCCGCTCTAGCAGCGCTGCGCCCGCGGCGGCGCCTGTCCTAGCCGAACAGGCCCCTGAGCCAGGCATCGACCTTGGCGGTGGCGGGATAGTCCGCCTCACCAAGGCGCCGGTTGATCTCCATGTGGCCTTTCAGCCCCTCGCCTGGAAAGCCCGCCACCTCGGCCCTGGTGCCGGCCCGTTGCAGCGCCTCGGCCAGGGCCTTGGCCTGCGCCGCGCCATCGGGGCGCTGGACGTGGAGCAGCAGGAAGGCCGGGGCGTTGGGAGCGGCGGCATGGTGGGTGGGCGAAAGCGCCTTCTGACGCGCGGGATCGCTGCCGAAGGCAGCGAGATAGGTCTCGCGCATGCGCGGCCCGGCAGCGCTGATCTGGCGCGCCACGTCATAGGCCGCCCCGTCATTGGGCATCACCCCGTCGAGATCGGCAAAGGAAAGGCCGGCAGCCTTGAGATAGCGCTCATCCGTTCCCACCAGCGCGACGAGGTGCGCGCCGGCGCTGTGGCCGGTGATGACGACGCGGCTGCGATCGATCCCGAGGCTCTCGGCCCGCGCCAAGAGGAAGGCGAGCGCGGCGGCCACATCGGCGGCCTGATCTTCCACGCTGGCCTTGGGCAGGAGGCGATAGTCGATCGAGGCGAAGGCATAGCCCTGTTCGAGCATGTGCCCGGGCAGCGCGCGGCCCAGCGCATTGCTCTTGGAGCCTCGCTGCCACCCGCCGCCGTGGACGAACAGCACCAGCGGCGCCTTTCTCGCCCCTTGCGGCACCCACAGATCGAGCGTCTGGAGCGGATCGCTGCCATAGGCGAGGGTCTGCTGCGGCGCTGGGGCGCTGGCGCCGCTGCGCCGCAGCGCTTGCGCCCCGCGGCGCTGTTCGATCCTCTGGCGCAGTTCGGCCCGGCAGCCTTCGGAGAGCTCGGAAGCCTTCTCGCGCAGGCAGGTGCGCATGGCGCCGGGCTGGCCACGCACGCTGGCGCACAGCCTTTCGATCTCGGCCCGGCATTCGGGCGCCAGCCGTGCGCCGGGGCCGGCCTGCTGGCGGGCAAGGATCGGGCTGGCAAGCAGCGCCAGGCTGGCGGCGGCAAGCAGGGCCTTGGCAGTCTTGGTCATGAGGACTCCTTTGGGCTTTGCAAGGGACTTGTGGGGCTTCAACGCACCAATCATTCCCACCCTTCGCTGCTTTGCCCGCGCCGGCATACCACCCCAGAGCTTGCCACCTCGGCTCCCACCGCCTAGGGCCGCCCGCGGTTTTTCAGCCGCACAAGGAACACCATGGCCAACGTCACCGTGATCGGCGCCCAGTGGGGCGATGAGGGCAAGGGCAAGATCGTCGACTGGCTGGCGAGCCGCGCGGATGTGGTGGTGCGCTTTCAGGGCGGGCACAATGCCGGCCACACCCTGATGGTGGATGGCAAGACCTACAAGCTCTCGCTGCTGCCTTCGGGGATCGTCTCGGGCACGCTCTCGGTGATCGGCAACGGGGTGGTGCTCGATCCCTGGGCGCTGCGCGAGGAAGTCGCCCGGATCGAGGCGCAAGGGGTGCGCATCACCGATGACAACCTTGCCATTGCCGACAATTGCCCGCTGATCCTGCCGCTCCACCGCGATCTGGATGCCCTGCGCGAGACCGCGGCGGGCAAGGGCAAGATCGGCACCACCGGGCGCGGGATCGGCCCGGCCTATGAGGACAAGGTCGGCAGGCGGGCGATCCGCGTGTGCGACCTTGCCCATCTCGATGCGCTCGAGGCCCAGCTCGATCGGCTCTGCGCCCATCACGATGCGCTGCGCGCCGGGTTTGGCCAGCCCCCGGTGGACCGCGCCGCCCTGCTGGCGGCACTGAGCGAGGTGGCCCCCTTCGTGCTGCGCTTTGCCCAGCCGGTGTGGAAGCGCCTCAAGAAGGTGCGCCGCGCCGGGGCGCGCATCCTGTTCGAAGGCGCGCAAGGGGTGCTGCTTGATGTCGATCACGGCACCTATCCCTTCGTCACCTCCTCGAACACGGTGAGCGGCACCGCGGCGGCCGGATCGGGCCTTGGCCCATCGGCCACCGGCTTCGTGCTGGGGATCGTCAAGGCCTATACCACCCGCGTTGGCTCCGGCCCCTTCCCGACGGAACTGGATGACGAGATCGGCCAGCGCCTCGGCGAGCGCGGCCATGAATTCGGCACGGTGACGGGGCGCAAGCGCCGGGTGGGCTGGTTCGATGCGGTGCTGGTGCGCCAGTCCTGCGCGATTTCCGGCGTCACCGGCATCGCGCTCACCAAGATCGACGTGCTCGATGGGCTGGAGAAGGTGAAGATCTGCACCGGCTACCGTCTGCGCGGCAAGGTGTATGACTATCTGCCCAGCCATGCGGCCGACCAGGCCCTGTGCGAGCCGATCTACGAGGAAATGGACGGCTGGAGCCAGAGCACCGCGGGCGCGCGCTCCTATGCCGATCTGCCCGCCAATGCGATCAAGTATATCCAGCGCATCCAGGAGCTGATCGAATGCCCGGTGGCGCTGGTTTCGACCAGCCCCGAGCGCGACGACACCATCCTGATGCGCGATCCCTTCGTGGATTGATTGCAGCCCCGCCTCGGGGGTAACCTGCGGCGCGATGCGGGGCTTCATTCTCCTTGCGCTCTTGGCGCTGGCCGCCTGCGGCCGGGCTCTGCCCGAACCGGCCGCCGCGCCATCGGCTGAGCCGCCGCTCGCGCGCGAGGCAGCGCGGATCTTGCCGCAGCGCGGCCTTGCCCGCGTCGATTACCTCATCGTCGACAAGTCCGAGCGGCTGATGGTCGCCTATGCCGCGGGCCAGCCGGTCAGGGCCTGGCGGGGCCTGCAGTTCGGCGCCCAGCCGCAAGGCCACAAGCGCTTTGAAGGGGATGAGCGCACGCCCGAGGGGCGCTATGTGATCGATGGGCGCAATCCCAACAGCGCCTATCACCTCAGCCTCAGGATCTCCTATCCCAGCCCGGCCGATCGCGCCTATGCCCGCGCCCATGGCCGTTCACCGGGGGGGGACATCTTCATTCACGGCCAGCCCAATGCCCTTGCCTTCGGTCGGGTGCCGGGGGACTGGACCGATGGCTGCATTGCCCTTGCCAATTCCGAGATCGAGGAGCTCTGGCGCATGGTGCCCGATGGCACGGTGATCGAAATCCGCCCCTGATGGCGCGATGTGCTTGACCCGATCTGTTTTTGTTCTATTCTCGTTCCAACTCTGTTGGAGTCGAGTCGATGTTTGCTCCTGCATCGGAAACGGGCGATCTTACTTATGATCTGGCCTGCGATGGGGCCGGGCTTGCCGCAAGGGTGGCGATCTTCGCGGGCGCGCAGGCGCTGCGCGCGCAGATTGCCGCCGATCTTGCCGGGGCGGGTTTTCGCACCATTGATGGCGGCGGGCTCGAGGCGCTGATCGAAGGGCCGGTGGCGCTGCTTGGCGATGTGGTGGTGGTCGATTGCCCATCGTGCGCGGCGGGCGGGCTTGATGCCGTGGCGCTTGCCGGGCTTGCCCGGCTCGACATGCGGGTGGCTCGCTCCGGCGCGCGGCTGATCGTCTCGACCGATCTTGACGGGCTCGACGATGTCTTTGCCGTGCTCGATCAATCCGCCCCGCAGATCCTCGTGGCCCCAAGCCGCGCCGAAAGGGTGATCGCGGTTGGCCGGGCGATGGGCGAGGTGGGGGCGGCGCGCCTGCGCGAAATGGCCGAGGAGGATCGGATTGCGCTCCTGCGCCTGTCGCAGCAGGTCGAGGCGCTGGCCCGTTCGCTCGATCGGCTCGGCGCGGGGGGCCTGATGGCGGGCACGTCCACCGGCACGTCAACCACCGGGGGCGCTGGCAGCGCTGCGGGGCTGATGCTTGCTGAAGGCGCGCGCGCGCACCACGGGGCGCCGGGCGAGGCGCTGGCCGGCAAATTCGGCAGTTCCGGCCCGGTGGCAGCGCTACCCGATCCGCGGATGGTGCGCCGGATCATCGCCAACCGCCAGGCGCGCGCGCGCTTTCTCGATCCTGAACTCTTTGGCGAGCCGGCCTGGGACATGCTGCTCGATCTCACCGCGGCAGAGGGCGAGGGCAAGCGCGTCTCGGTCACCTCGCTGTGCATCGCCGCGGGCGTTCCGGCCACCACCGCGCTGCGCTGGATCGCGCAGATGGTGGATTGCGGCCTGTTCGTGCGGATGCCCGATCCGGGTGATCGGCGCCGCGCCTTCATCGGCCTCAGCGACAAGGCAAGGGCGGCGATGACGGCCTATTTCGCCAGCCTGCACGCTCCGGTGCGCGAAGCGGCCTGACAGCCGCCCGCGCCCCCTTGGCTTGGGAGCGAGGGGCGTGCTGCGCCGCGGCCCCATGCGGTCTTTGAAAGGGGCCGGTGCCGTTTGGCGAGGAGGGCGGGGAGGGACGATCTGCCGCCGCGCCTCGGCGTGTCGGGGGGCGGTGTAGGGTGAGCGATGGAGCGGCGCGGCAGGCCGGCTTGGCCTTGGCTGTGGGGCTGCGGCCTTCAGGCCGCTCCCTCGTCTCCGGTCGCGCCGGGCGCCGGACGCCAGCGCAGCACCAGCGTCAATCCCTGCCCCGCGGCCTCTGTGGGCGGGTCTTCGTCGGGCCCGAGCGCAAGGTGCCGGGCATCGGCACGCGCCCGGGCGAGCAGCGCCGCGGGCACGGCCCCGTCGATGAGCAGGCAATCGGCCATGCCCAGCAGCCGCGCCTGGCGCAGCGTCAAGTCTTCCGGGTCGGCGCTGGTGAGGGTGAGCGTGACCGTTTCCCCCGGGGGCGGCGCAAGGCCCGGCGCGCTATCCTCTCCCCCCAAGGCGCCTTCGGCCCAGGCGAGAGCGCGCTCATGCGCGCGCGGATCGAGCGGATCGAGCGCGCCGCCCTCGCCAAGCGCCAGATCGAGCGCGCGCCGCCTTGCAGCTGGATCGGGCAGGCGCGCGGCAAGC
>Ga0075012_10007130_pt1 | contig 10043 bp, 7 predicted proteins | sample All_14_2_FD_71474 | JGI IMG/M metagenome (GOLD analysis project Ga0075012, IMG submission 71474) | Freshwater microbial communities in response to fracking from Pennsylvania, USA - Allegheny Zone_MetaG_DW_15 | ecosystem: Environmental > Aquatic > Deep subsurface > Groundwater > Drilled... | reverse complement strand
CGGTATTTGGCGCTGCTACACTTGCCGCTGAATGATACGTCGCAAGGCGTTCATTCCCTGCTTTTCCTCCCTGAGCAGGTGCCTTACCGTGTTGACAGCGTTAAGGCTTTGCAGCCCCAGCCCCTGGCTGGGGCTCTTTTTTTGGCAAAACGCCCTTGCGCGGTGCCCTCGTAGACAGCGACATCGCCCCGCCTGGGGATGGGGAAGCACTCAGCGCTGCACTGCCGGGCGCGGCGTCTGCAAGGCGAACCCGCCCGGCCGATCATGAGGCTCGGCCGCATCATCGAGCGGCATCGCCCCGGACGCATGCACATCATCGAACAACGTCGTGCGTGGCGGCTCGAACCCCGACAACCGGGTATCACCCAGCTCAGAGACCTCCAGCGCCTCAGGCACAAGCCCCATCGGGATGGTCACAGCGCCCGTCTCCAGGGACGGCTCATCATCGGTGAGCAGCGTGCGCCGCACCGTGGCCGCATCCGGCATCCAGGATTCATCCCACACTTGCAGCGGCACGCCAGCGGCGCGCAGCACCCGCTCCAAGCGCCGCTCACGCTTGCGTGCCCGGTCGCTGGCCCGGTGTCCGCTTTCGCGCACTTCCACCACGGCAATGACGCGGCTGCTGCGGTCACACACCAGCAGATCCACGCACACGTGGCCGATGCGGCGCAGCCATTCGGCATACGACAGGCGCGCAGGCACGTGCAGAAAGCGCGCCACCGGCACCTGCGCCAACACCACATGCTCGGGCAACGCCCGGCTGAGCACTTCGTAAGCCCGGCGGTGGCGATGCGCCAGCACGCGGGTGACCTCGGGCGGCCAGCCGATCACGGTGTCGACCGCATCGAGCACCCGGCCCGAACGGTGGTGCATGGGACGCGGCGCCTTTTGCAGCCGCCAGATCAGAAACAGGGCCAACGCGGCCAGCAAGACGCCCAAGGCCACCCAGCGCCCTTGCCCCTCGGCCAGAAGTGAGAAATCCATCACGCGAACGTACTAGCGCGCACGGCAAGCGTCAAGCCGTCCATCGGGTGAAACGGTCGCCGATTGTTACCAACCGGCACCGATGGACACGTGATCGGCCGGCAAGCGCGTCTCAGGCCTCAACCCATCCCGGGCAGGCCGCGGCCGCCGCCGAAGCGCTTCATCATCTTCATCAGGCCGCCGCCCTTCATCTTTTTCATCATGCCGCGCATCTGGTCGAACTGGTTCAGCACGCGGTTGACCTCCTGGATCTGCACGCCGGCACCCGCGGCGATGCGGCGCTTGCGGCTGGCCTTGGTCTTGCCGTCCAGCAGCAAGGCGGGCTGGCGGCGCTCCTTGGCGGTCATCGCATTGAGGATGCCCTCCATGCGACGCATGTCCTTCTCGGCCTTCCCGAGGTCGACCTGTCCGGCCTTCGCGGTGAATTGCGCGGGCAACTTGTCCATCAGACTGTCCAGGCCGCCCATCTTCTTCATCTGACTGATCTGGGCCAGGAAGTCGTTCAAGTCGAAGCCGTCACCAGACCTGACTTTGTCGGCCAGCTTCTGCGCCGCCGCCATGTCCACGCTCTTGGTGACTTCCTCGACCAGCGCGACGATGTCGCCCATGCCCAGCACCCGGCCGGCATGGCGCTCGGCATCGAAGACTTCGAGGCCGTCGATCTTTTCGGAGACGCCGGCAAACTTGATCGGCGCACCGGTGATGGCGCGCACTGACAAGGCCGCACCCCCGCGTGAATCGCCATCGAGCTTGGTCAGCACCACGCCCGTCAGCGGCAAGGCTTCTTTGAAGGCCTTGGCGGTGTTGACCGCATCCTGGCCCTGCATGGCATCAACCACAAACAGCGTCTCGATCGGGTTGAGCACCGCATGCAGGTCACGGATCTCGGCCATCAGCGCTTCGTCGATGGCCAGGCGGCCGGCGGTGTCGACCAGCAGCACATCGAAGAAGTGGCGCTTGGCATGGTCCAACGCAGCCAGCGCAATGTCATGCGGCTTCTGGCCCGCTTCGGACGGGAACCACTCGGCACCAGCCTGCTGGGTGACGGTCTGCAGCTGCTGGATGGCAGCCGGGCGGTAGACGTCGGCCGAGACGGTGAGCACCTTCTTCTTGCGCTTCTCCACCAGGTGCTTGGCCAGCTTGGCGGTGGTGGTGGTCTTGCCCGCGCCCTGCAGGCCGGCCATCAGGATGACAGCGGGCGGCTGCGTGGCCAGGTTCAGCTCGGCCACCGGGCCCTTGCTGGCACCGGTCTGCGCATCGGCATCGCCCATCGTGGCGGCCAGTTCACGCTGCACGATGCCCACCAGGGCCTGGCCCGGCGTGAGCGAGCCCACCACCTCCTGCCCGAGCGCCTTTTCTTTGACGCGGGCGATGAAGTCGCGCACCACCGGCAAGGCCACGTCGGCCTCCAGCAACGCGAGGCGCACCTCGCGCATCATGTCCTGCACGTTGGATTCGGTGATGCGCGCCTGGCCGCGCATCGTCTTGACCAGTTGTGACAGGCGTTCTGAAAGCGCGGAGGCCATGCAGCAGACTCGAAAGGGGGTGGAGGGGCGAGGGCGCCAGATCAAGCCATGCGTGCTGCCGTACCAGACAGACATCGGCGGGCGCTGCCCCGAAAGTAAACTGTGTGCGTGATTCTATCGATCGGCCTTGCGCCCCCCCTCACGCCCTGGACCTGGGTGCCTGCCGTCGCAGCCCTGCTCATCTACTTCTGGGCAGCGCTGGCGACCAGCGAGCACGGCGCGCGCTGGTCGCTGGCCGCGGCCTGGGTGGCGCACGGCACGGCCTTGCTGGCACATGTGCTGGGTGTGGGCGAGGTGGAGCCCGGTGCGCGTTTCGGTTTTGCACCGGCGCTGTGTACGACGGCCTGGCTGGTGGTGGCGGTGTATGCCATCGAAAGCCGCTTCGTGCCGCTGGTCAGTGTGCGTCGTGTGCTGGCAGTGATGGGCGGGCTGTCGCTGGGCCTGATGCTGGTGTTCCCCGGCGAGCCGCATCTGCACCCCGGCGCGCCATGGGCGCCGCTGCATTGGCTGCTGGGCCTGGCGTCGTATGGCCTGTTTGGTGCCGCCGTGCTGCATGCCAGCCTGCTCGACCGGGCTGAGCGCGCGCTGCGCCGACGAGGGGCGGCCCCGGCCCCCTCACCGGTGCCCGGCATTCCGCTGCTCAAGCTCGAAGCGCTGACCTTCCGCTTCGTCTCGTCGGGCTTCCTGGTGCTGACGGCGGCCATCGTGATGGGGGCGCTGTTCGCCGGCGCCTGGCGCTGGGACCACAAGACCGTCTTCTCGCTGCTGGGCTGGCTCGTCTTTGCCGGCCTGCTGCTGGGTCGCCGAGCCTTCGGCTGGCGCGGCCGGCAAGCCATACGCTGGCTCTACGCGGGATCGCTGCTGCTGCTGCTGGCCTATGTGGGCTCGCGGTTTGTCTTCGAAGTGCTGCTGCAACGCAGCCCAGGCGCTTGAGGCGCAGGAGATCGCAATGGGACGTATGCTGATCTGGCTGCTGCTCGGTGGCTTGGTCTGGTGGCTGTGGCGCTCGCGCAGCCGCCTGCCGGCCGCCCCGAGCAAGCCCCCAAGCCCGCCGGCAGCCAAGGGCGCGCTGCCCATGGCGCGCTGCCACCACTGCGGCATGCACCTGCCGACCGCCGAGGTCGTGACCGACACCGCCGGCCACGCTTACTGCAGCCCCGCCCACCGAGACCTCGGCCCACCGACATGACCCGCCCCCTGCGCGCTTCGCGCGCCCCCTCAAGGGGGCAACACCAGCGGACCGGCAAAGCCGGATCCACGGCGTTTGCTGGGCTGCACCGAGTTCATGCGATACGGAATGCGCGCGGCGCCACGGGCCACTGACATGAGCGACCGCGGGCCCACGGACGCTGGCGCCGACAGCCTGCGCGACGAGTCCTGGTTTGCAGCGCTGGGCTTGGTGCGGGCCACGCGGCCGGCGCCGCTCTCTGCCGAAGGGCCCCCGCATGACACCGCCTCGCGGCGACGGCGACCGCGGCGGCACTTCATCCGGCAAGACGCCCCCACCGCGCGCCACACGGCCGAGGACGCCCCCACCCAGACCCGCATCTACCGCGCCTTCGCCGTGGCCCGTGCGCTGCTGGGAACACTGATGCTGATCGCACAAGGGCTGGTGCATGCCTATGGCGTGGCGCACCCTTCATGGATCGTCATCGGCGTGTGCTGCGCCTATGCCGTGGGCACCGGCCTGACGCTACGCACACCCCGTTCGATGCTCAGCCCGGCCAACACCGCGGTGACACTGCGCAAGCGGTGGTTCCTGGCCACCGTGGGGGTCGACCTGCTGTGCTTCGGCGTGCTGCTGGCACTGATCGGCCCGGGGCTGAACGTCGCTGCGCTGTATGCCTTGCCGGTGCTGATGGCCGCCTCGCTGACCAACCGCCAAGTCGCCCTCGGCGTGGCTGCGGTGGCGTCGCTGACGATGCTGGGCGCAGCCAGTCTCCAGGCCGCCGAGGCCGATGCCACCACATTGCTCATGCAAGCCGGTCTGGCCGGTGCGGGCCTGTTTGCCATTGCCGCGCTCACCGGCGAACTGGCCGCCCGCCTGGCTCGCGAAGAACGCACCGCGCGCAACACGCTGGCCATGGCGCGCCAACAGGCCCTGCTCAACCGCCTGGTGATCGAGGAGATGCAGGACGGCGTGCTGGTGGTCGATCGCCACGGGCACATCCGCGCTGCCAACCCGGCGGCCCTGACGATGATCGGTGCCCCGGTGGGCCCGCATCCCACCCGCCTGCGCCTACGCGACCGCCCCAGCTGGCGCCCCCTGGCCCAGGCCATCGACCGCGCCTATGCCAGCGGCAGCTGGCCCGACAGCGGCCGCGACATCCGACTCCTGTTCACTGCGGAAGACCGCCCCCAGAGCGCCGCACCAACACCCGAAGCCCGCATGCTGCGCCTGCGGCTGCGCTTCACCCGCAAGCGCGAGCCCGAGTTCGATGAAGCCATGTGCGTGCTGTTCATCGAAGACGTGCGCACCCTGCGCGCCCGCGCCCAGCAAGAGAAGCTGGCTGCAATGGGCCGCGTCTCGGCCGGCATTGCCCACGAGATCCGCAACCCGCTGGCCGCCATCGCCCAGGCCAACGCGCTGCTCAGCGAAGACCTGATCGACCCGGGCCTGCGCCAGCTGGCCGACATCGTGGCCGACAACGCCGCACGGCTGCGCCGCATCGTGGACGACGTGCTCGCCGTGACGCCCTCCGGGCAGGGCGACACCCACAGCCTCATCGACCTGACCACTCACGTGCGCGCCATCGGCGAAGACTGGCTGCGCACCAACGGCCTGGTGGAAGCCGATCGATTGCCCCTCACCTGGCACCTGCCAAGCGAACCACTGCCGGTGCGCTTTGAGCTCGACCACCTACGCCGCGTGATGGTGAACCTGCTCGACAACGCCTGGCGCCACGGCTCACGCCAACCCGGCGCAATCGGCCTGAGCCTGGACACCGCGATGCGCAGCGCCGCCGGCCCCACCGCCGTGCTGAGCGTGAGCAGCGACGGCGCCGCCATCACGCCCGATGTGGAGCGTCACCTGTTCGAGCCGTTTTTCTCGACCGCCAGCCGCGGCAGCGGCCTCGGCTTGTATATTTGCCGCGAACTGTGCGAGCGCTATGGCGCCAGCATCGAATACCAAGCCGGCCCGCCCACCAGCCGCGCGGTGAACGTCTTCGCGGTCATGATGCCGCTGCAAGCCACCGACGCGGCAACCCCGGTCGATCGGCCCTGAGCCCCGACCGCTCGCACCGCCCTCACCCCTCAACCCGCCATGAGCCCCACTTCGCAACGCAGCCTGCTCGTCGTCGATGACGAGCCAGACCTGCGCACGCTCTACGAGCTCACGCTGCTGCGCGAGGGCTATGCCGTCGAAACCGCCGGCACGTTGCGCGAGGCCTGGCAACAGCTGGAGCAAAGGCAGTTCCACCTCGTCATCAGCGACATGCGCCTGCCGGACGGCACCGGCATGGACCTGCTGCGCCGCATCGAACAAACCGGGCGGCATGAGCGCACCGTGGTCATCACCGCCTACGGCTCGCCCGAGAACGCGGTGCAGGCCCTGAAGGCCGGCGCCTATGACTACCTCACCAAGCCCGTCGACCTGAAGCAGTTCCGCAGCGTGGTGGCCTCGGCCATCGGCCGCCCGGGCGACCGCCGCGGCACCGCCCAGCCCTCCGCGGTCGAACAGGCCCAGGCAGCACAACTGCGCCGGCGTCAGACCGATGCTGGCCATGCCATGCACCGCATGGCCGGCCAGTCCGCGGCCATGCAGCAGGTGCGCAGCCTGGTGGGCAAGGTGGCGCGCAGCATGGCGCCGGTGCTGATCCAGGGCGAATCGGGCACCGGCAAGGAGCTGGTCGCACGGGCTATTCACCAAAGCAGCGCGCGCATGAGCCAGCCGTTCATCCCGGTGAACTGCGGCGCCATCCCTGAACAGCTGCTGGAGGCCGAGTTCTTTGGCTACCGCAAGGGCGCTTTCACCGGCGCCAACGAAGACCGCGAAGGCTTCTTCCAGGCGGCCAATGGCGGCACGCTGTTCCTCGACGAAATCGGTGACCTGCCGCTGTCAATGCAGAGCAAGCTGTTGCGCGTGATCCAGGAGCGCGCCGTGCGCCCGGTGGGCGCCGTGAGCGAAGTGCCGGTGGATGTGCGCGTGCTCAGCGCCACCCACAAGCGGCTTGATGGCGAAGTCGATGCCGGCCGCTTCCGGCAGGATCTGTTCTACCGCCTCAACGTCATCGAAATCCGCGTGCCCGCGCTGCGCGAACGGCTCGATGACCTGCCCGACCTGTGCCAGGCCACGCTTCAACGCATTGCCGATGAAGGCGGCATGCGGCAGGCACCGCACCTCACCGACGCGGCCTTGACGCGCCTGTCATCCCACCCCTTCCCGGGCAACGTGCGCGAGCTCGAAAACCTGCTGCACCGGGCCGTCGCCCTGTCGGGCCATGAGGTGATTGATGCAGCCGATCTGCTGCTGCCCGATCTGGCGGGCGGTGAGATCGTGCCCACGGCTGCGCTGATCGGGTCGACGCCCAGGCCCACTGCCGAGCCCGAACACATCACCCCAGCAGCGGCACCCTGCATCGAGCCGCTGCCCGACAACCTGGCTGCTCACCTGGACCAGGTGGAGCGCGAGATCCTGCTGCGCTCGCTGGAACAGCACCGCTTCAATCGCACCGCCGCCGGGGCCAGCATGGGGCTGACTCTGCGGCAGATGCGCTACCGCATGGCGCGCCTGGGCATCCACCTCGGCGGCGAACCCGGCCTGCGCGAGGACCAGGACAACGGCCTCGATGATCCCGCCTGATCGCACCACACCCTCGTTGAAGCCGCGCTGGACTGACGGCTGGCACCGCGACCACCGCCACTGCCCCTCGCCCAACTTCGGCGCCCGGCCCGCCGGCGTGGCCATCGACCTGGTCATCGTGCATTCGATCAGCCTGCCGCCCGGACAGTACGGTGGCGATGCGATCGAGCGCCTGTTCACCAACCGGCTCGACTGGGAGGCCCATCCCTACTTCCAGCAGATCCGCGGGCTGGAAGTCTCGGCGCACTTCCTGATTCGCCGCGACGGCGACTGCCTGCAGTTCGTCAGCGTGCTTGACCGCGCCTGGCATGCCGGCGCCTCCCACTGGCAGGGCCGCGACAACTGCAACGACTTCTCGGTGGGCATCGAACTCGAAGGCTTGGAAGGCGACACGTTCGCGCCCGCCCAGTACACCGCGCTGGCCGCGTTGCTGCACGATCTGCAGCATCAGTGGCCCCTCCACACCGCGGTGGGCCACGAGCACGTGGCCCCCGGGCGCAAGCAGGATCCCGGGCCGGGGTTCGACTGGCATCAGCTCCGATCGGCGCTGGCCGGCTTGGCCATCGGCTTGCCTGTTTTGAGCGCCTGACGCAAGGTGGTCGACCCGCAAAAAGGGCACCGAACCCCCGTTCGTGTGGGTTTTTCCATTTAGCCCTTTAACACTACGGCTAGTGCTTGAAGCGCTGAAAAGCACTAGATATAGTGCCTCACATGTTAAGCTTGCGCCCCTGACATGAAGCGCTTGCAGACCATCGACACCTCCCACAGACCGACCGCACCGCCACCTGTGGGATGACGTCGGGGCAGCCCAACACCCCCGGCTGCCCGGCTTTTTCAGACTTCATCCGTTAGCCCTCGCAGTACCGACAGCAGCACCGTCAAGACAGCGGCTTCAGCCCTGTCTGGCGGCGCCATGCCTGTTTCCCGCAGCAGCCCGGGCAACAGACAGCCAAGACAAGACCACTCGACAGACTCGACCGACACAAGGGGAATCCATGCAATCCATCGTCTCCAGCACGCACACCGACGCACCGGCTGCCTTCACCATGCCCAAGGCGGCTCCCACCAATGCCTCGGCCTATGCCGGCTACCAGATCATCCGCCGCAATGGCGCGGTGGTCTCATTCGAGCCGCACAAAATCGCCGTGGCCTTGATGAAGGCCTTCCTGGCGGTGCACGGCACCCAGGGTGCAGCGTCGGCCAGCGTGCGCGAAACGGTGGAGCAGCTCACCGAAGCCGTGGTGCGCGGCCTGCTGCGCTCGCGTCCGAGCGGCGGCACCTTCCATATTGAAGATGTGCAGGACCAGGTCGAGCTGGGCCTGATGCGCTTCGGCCACCACGAGATCGCCCGCGCCTACGTGCTGTACCGCGAACGCCGCACGCAAGAGCGCGCCAAGGCCGGCCAGGCCCCGGCCGTGGCCGCGCCTGCGCTGATGGTGCTGGACCGCGGCGAGCGTGTGCCGCTCGACGATGCCCGCCTGCAAGGCCTGATTGAATCGTCGTGCGCCAACCTGGGTGCCGAGGTGACCGGCGCACCGGTGCTGGCCGAGACCCGCCGCAACCTGTATGACGGCGTGCCGATCGACGAGGTCTACAAGGCCGCCATCCTCGCTGCCCGCACCCTGATCGAAAAAGACCCCGGCTACACCCGCGCCACCGCCCGCCTGCTGCTGCACACCATCCGCCGCGAGATCCTGGGCGCCGACGTGACCCAGGCCGAGATGGCCGAGCGCTACGCCGAGTACTTCCCCCAGTTCATCAAGAAGGGCGTTCAAGCCGAACTGCTGGACGAGAAGCTGCTGCAGTTCGACCTGGTCAAGCTCGGCGCCGCCCTGAAGGCCGAACGCGACCTGAACTTCGACTACCTCGGCCTGCAAACGCTGTACGACCGCTACTTCCTGCATGTGAAGAAGCAGCGCATCGAAATGCCCCAAGCCTTCTTCATGCGCGTGGCCATGGGCCTGGCGCTGAACGAAATCGACCGCGAAGCACGCGCCATCGAGTTCTACGAAGTGCTGTCGCGCTTCGACTTCATGTCGAGCACGCCCACGCTGTTCAACGCGGGCACACGCCGCTCGCAACTGTCCAGCTGCTACCTCACCACCGTGCCCGATGACCTGGACGGCATCTACGAAGCCATCAAGGAAAACGCGCTGCTGTCCAAGTTTGCGGGTGGCCTGGGCAACGACTGGACGCCGGTGCGCGCCCTGGGCTCGCACATCAAGGGCACCAACGGTGAATCGCAAGGCGTCGTGCCATTCCTGAAAGTGGTCAACGACACGGCTGTCGCTGTGAACCAAGGCGGCAAGCGCAAGGGCGCCGTCTGCGCTTACCTGGAGACCTGGCACCTGGACATCGAAGAGTTCCTGGAGCTGCGCAAGAACACGGGTGACGACCGCCGCCGCACCCACGACATGAACACCGCCAACTGGATCCCCGACCTGTTCATGAAGCGGGTGCTTGAAGGCGGTGACTGGACGCTGTTCTCGCCCTCGAACTGCCCTGACCTGCACGACAAGTTCGGCCACGACTTCGAAGCCGCCTACACCCGCTACGAACAACAGATCGAGCGCGGTGAGCTCACCCTCTATAAGAAGGTGCGTGCAGTTGACCTGTGGCGCAAGATGCTCTCGATGCTGTTCGAGACCGGCCACCCCTGGGTGACGTTCAAGGACGCCTGCAACGTGCGCTCGCCGCAGCAGCACGTGGGCGTGGTGCACTCGTCGAAC
>Ga0075012_10007124_pt1 | contig 10046 bp, 7 predicted proteins | sample All_14_2_FD_71474 | JGI IMG/M metagenome (GOLD analysis project Ga0075012, IMG submission 71474) | Freshwater microbial communities in response to fracking from Pennsylvania, USA - Allegheny Zone_MetaG_DW_15 | ecosystem: Environmental > Aquatic > Deep subsurface > Groundwater > Drilled... | reverse complement strand
AACCTGGAAAGGACCCCCTTTCGGGGGGGCCGAACCCAGCCGTCGTGTCCGAAGCCCTGCTGCTCATCATCGACGACGACCGGCCCAGCCGTCAGCTGCTCCAACAGCTGCTGCGCAAGGATAACTATCGTCTGGAATTCGCCGAAGATGGGGAGACCGGGCTGGCCATGGCCAGCCAGTTGCAGCCTGACCTGATCCTTCTGGACGTGGTCATGCCGCGCATGGATGGCTTCGAAGTGTGCCGCCGCTTGCGTCAGGATCCAAAACTGGCCGAAGTTCCGGTGCTCATGCTGACGGCCTTGGAAGACACCGAAAGTCGCCTGACGGGGCTGGAGGCCGGGGCCGACGACTTTATCTCCAAGCCCTATCACGTGGCCGAACTGCGTGCCCGCGTGCGCACGGTGGTGCGACTCAATCGCTACCGGCGCATCCGAACCGAGCGCGACCGCTTTGGCTGGGTAGTGGAGAACGTCGAACACGGCTATTTGCTGGTGGATGACCAGGGCAATTTGCTCTACGCCAATTCCAAAGCTCGGGGAATTTTTGGCCTGGGCCCCGACTCGCAAGGTCAGCCGGTCTTGCCCTTGATGGAAAGCCAGTTTCGCTTGCAGCCTGAGGAGGGCTGGCGCGACTGGCCGCACCTGGCCCAAAATGAGCAGCTGATTTTGCTGCGGCCGGAAACCAGCCAGGCTCCGGCCAGCTGGCTGGAGGTGCGGGTGCTCTCGCACTCTCTGGGAGATAGCCAGGAAGTGCTCTTGCAACTGCGCGATGTCACCAGTGAACTATCCACCCAGCGCAGCGTGTGGAGTTTTGAGTCACTAATTTGCCACAAGCTGCGCACGCCGATGACCAAGATCACCTGGGGGCTGAGCTTTATCGCCAACAAAGCCGAACGCCTCTCCGTGCCGAAAATCAAAGAGTTCGCGGCCATGTCCCAGGCCGGCGTGGAACAGCTCAAGGGCGAGTTGGAATCGGTGCTGAGCTACCTCAATACCCCCAGCGCCCGGCCTTCAGACGGTGGCTACCCGCTGGCGCTGCTGGAAGAGTCGCTGTCGGAAATCGTGGCCCAGTTGGACATCGCTCGAGTCGAGCTGAAACTGGCCGCGGGCCTGCCCAAGACTTTGCCCATCTCGCGGCGGGCCTTTGAGATCATCCTTTGGGAACTGCTGCAGAACAGCAAAAAATTCCATCCCCAGCAGACGCCCGAGGTCCGTATGAAAGTACGCCAACTGCAGCAACAGACGGTACTGGAACTGATCGACGACGGCGTTACCCTCTCCCCCGAGCAGTTGCGCAACGCCTTCATGCCCTACTATCAAGGGGAACGAACTTTCACCGGTCAGATTCCCGGTATGGGCCTGGGCCTGACCATGGTACGCCAGATGCTCTGGGAGGCGGGCGGAGAATGCCAAATTCAGAACCGCCGGGACACCCAAGGCGTAATTCTAGAACTGCGCCTTTAGGAGTCACTTTTGTCCGAACATCGCGAACGGCTGGCGGCCATCCGCCAAAACTTAGAAAAAGTCATTCTGGGAAAACCTCAGGCCGTCTACCATCTCATGGTGGGACTGCTGGCCGGCGGACACGTCCTGATGGAGGATGTGCCAGGCGTCGGCAAAACCACGCTGGCGCGCGCCCTGGCTCTGACCGTGGACGGGATCTTTTCGCGCATCCAGTTCACCCCCGACCTGCTGCCGGCCGATATTCTCGGCGTCAGTATCTATAGCGCCGATACCCAGCGATTTGATTTTCGCAAGGGCCCCATCTTTGCCAATATCTTGCTGGCCGACGAAATCAACCGCGCCTCCCCCCGCACCCAATCGGCTTTGTTGCAGGCCATGGGCGAATCTGACGCCACCGTGGACGGGGAAACCTATGCGCTGCCCAACCCCTTCATGGTGATCGCCACCCAAAATCCGGTGGAATATCACGGCACCTATCCGCTGCCCGAAGCCCAGCTGGACCGCTTTCTGCTGCAGACCAGCCTGGGCTATCCCAGCGCCGAAGTAGAAGTGGACATTCTTTTTGGCCAGGCCCGAACCCATCCACTGGAATCCCTCACCCCGTGCGTGACCGGCGCTCAGGTGCTGGAGTTGCAGCAGCAGGTGCAAGAAGTCAAGGTCGAGCGCAGTGTGGCCCAGTATGTAGTGGCCCTGGTTGAGGCCAGCCGGCGCCATTCGGCCCTCTCCATCGGCGCCAGTCCGCGCGGCAGTTTGTCGCTCTTTCGCAGCAGCCGGGCGCGCGCTTATCTGGAAGGTCGCGACTATGTGCTGCCCGACGACGTCAAAGCCATGGCCGTGTCCACTCTGGCTCACCGCCTCAGTTTGAACGTCAAATCTCGCTACGCAGGCGTCAGCCTGAACGAAGTGGTGGAAGAACTGCTGCGCCAAACCCCCGTTCCAGCGTGAGGGTCTGGCTACGTCGCTACCTTTCCGCGGGGGGCCGCGTGATGTGGGGAGCGGGCGCCGTCAGCCTGGCGGCCGGCATTGATCCGTACCGCGGCCAACTCTATGGACTTTTCGTCATGTCGGCCGCCCTTACGCTGGCCAATCTGCTGGTGGGCTTGCTGATGTGGCGGCGCTTGCGCGGAGAAATCCGGGTGCCGGCCCGGGCCGTGGCCGGCAGCGACGTGAAGGTCACCGTGCTGGTCAGCAACCGCTCGCGTCGACCTGCCTACGATGTGGAGGCCACGCTGGCCCGCACTCAGCCCGGGCTGGCCCGGGCCCGCGAAAGCATCCGCAGCCATCTGCTGCCGGGCCAACAGGTCGGCCTGGACGTACATGTGCGCGCCTTGCGTCGGGGGGCCTACCGGATCGGCCCCTTTGACGTGGGGAGCACCTACCCGCTGGGTATCGTACGCTTGAGTCAAAAGATCGGCCAGCCCCAGACCCTCTTGGTTACCCCACGAATCCATCCGATGCGGGGACTGCGACTGAACTCCGGCATGCGCCACCAGCCCGGCGGCCTACCGATGGCCTCGCAGCAAGGCGAATCTTTGGAATTTATCGGCGTGCGCGACTACCGACCGGGCGATAGTCCTCGCAAGATTCACTGGAAGCTTTTTGCGCGCCGGGGACAACCAGTAGTTCGGGAATTTGCCCAGGAGTATTTCTCGCGCATCGGCATCATTCTGGACACCTACAAACCGCCTCGCAGTCAAGATTTCGAAGCGGCCCTAGAATGCGTGGCCTCGCTGGGCAGCTTCCTGGAGCGCAGCGATTCGGTGGTGGACTTCTTTGCTGCCGGCGAACAGTTGATTCTACTCAGTATGGGCCGCAATCAAGGCTCGCTGGAGGGAGTGCTGGAGACGCTGGCCTGCGTCCAATCCACCCGGCGCTCCCCCTACGCCCAACTGGAATCCTCGCTGGAACCGCTGATTCCGCGCCTGTCCGCGCTGATTCTGGTGACCTTCCAGCCCAATCCGGAACGGTTGGCCTTCTGGGAACGCCTGACCGTTGCCGGAACTCCTATTCGCATCCTGTGTGTGAGCCGCAAGCGGCCACCGCCCACAAATCACGATCTAGCCTGGATCCATCCCGATCACCTGGCGACGGGATTGGACGAACTGTGAGCGTCGATATCTGGATGGGTCTGGTGGCCTGCACCTCCTTCGCCCTGGTCAGCGACGGTTGGCTGCCGGTGGTTCTGCTGCTGATCGCCGCCATCGCCCTCAACGGCCGGGTGCGCGCCCGCTACAGCGCCACTCCGGAACAGCAGAGACGGCGCTTTCTGCTCTTGAGCCTGCCTTTCGGGCTGACTGTCTTGGTGCGCCTCTTCGGCAGCCGGCTGAACTTTCAGACTCCTCAGTTTGTGGCCGTTACCGGCACCGTCTACATCCTCTGCTGCGCCGTGCTGGAGATGTACCGTCAGGTGCGCGAGGCCCGGCCGGCCAATTATCATTTGGGTATGATTACGGCCATTTTTGTGGCCGGTATTACCACTCAAAACTGGAGCTACCCGTTTTTTCTGCTGACCTACTTTGCTCTGGCCGTGAAGCTCCTACGCTATCCCTATGGTGGATGGTGGGGGCGCGAAGGCAAGGCGCAAGCGGCCGCCCCCTGGTGGGGAACCGTGTTGGCCTGCGGGCTGGCTCTGGCCATGGCCTATCCGGCCCGCGCCCTGTTGCCGGGATTGGGACGGGCTCTGACGCAAATTTACTCGCAGGGGTTGCTCAACACCACCCTGGGCAGTTCCGCTCTGTTTGGCTCTTTCAGCGACTTGAATGGAACCCTGCGCAGTGGCCGCTCGCGCATCCTGGTGGCTCGCGTGGAGGGCCCCCCTACTCTGCTGCGCACTCAGGTTTACAATACTTACAGCGCCGGGCGCTGGTTAGCTCCCACCGTAACGCGCCAAAATCGGCTGGAACTCAAGCCCGGGCCGGACCGGCGCATCACCTTACCGGGCCCGGTTTCAACACCGCTGCGCCATTGGAATGTGGCACCGGTGCTGGATATTTCCGGTCCCATCCCGGTCGCGGGCGACACCTATCAATTGCAGGGGCTGCCCAGTGTGAACCTGGACGTACTCGATTCGCTGACGGCCGACGCCTATGAGCCCTACGATGTCTGGGGCGGTGGGCAACTCCAGCAGCGCAGCCCCCACCGACCCGCCGCCGCCGACCCGGGGTATTTGCAGGTCCCCGAGGATCTGGTGGCTCCGCTGAAGTCCTGGTCTGATCCCCTGGTTGGCAGCGGCAGTGCGGTCACACTTCTGACGGAAGTGCTCTCCCAACAAGGAATCTACGAACCGCAAGCGCGCCGGCCGGCCGGAATGGACCCGGTGGCGGGCTTCCTTCAGGGCGGGCTGCACGGCCACTGTGAGTTGTTTGCCAGCACGCTGGCCCTGAGTCTGCGCCTGCGCGGCATTCCCACTCGCTACGTGGTGGGCTTTCAGATGAATGAATATAATGCGCTGGCCCGCCATTACCTGGTGCGCGAACGTGACGCCCACGCCTGGGTGGAGGTTTACCTGGACGGACGTTGGCAAACTTTTGACCCCACGCCCGCCAGCCAGACCGAAGCCGCCCACCCGGACGGCAATCAGTTGGAATTCGCCGACCAACTGGTAGACTGGGTTCGCAGCGCCTGGGCCGCCTTCTTGAGCCGGCTGCGGCGCACCACCTTGCCCGCCTGGCCGCTGCTCTTCGGCCTGGCGGGAACGCTGGTCTGGCTGGGGTGGCGTTTTCGCAACCGTTGGGGAGGCTGGTTTTCAGCCACGGTTTCGCGAGACGAGTTGGGCGAGTTGTTGATGCGCTTCGAGAAGCGGGTGCGAGTGGAAAGGCAACCCCAGGAAACCGTGTTGGAATATGCCCGGCGCCTGCCTTCCCCGCATGCTGACTGGTTGGAGGATTACGCGCGCGCCCGCTTCGCCGGCGTCAATCTGACGGAAGAGTTGCGCGCTCGCTTGCAGCAACTCGGGCCCGCTGAACCCAAAGCAGCATTTCCCCTTGACCGACCAGGATGAGGGAAATAAGCACAAAGGCAACGGTGAAGTCTGGAGGCCCCTCGCGTGTCATACCGCCGTAACGAGAAAAGTGGACTCCCTGCGATTCCTGACAGAGAATGAAATTCAAAAAACCCGACTGCACCCAGGCACAGATGAGGCTCAGCGGCGTTGAAACCGGGTCTCGAGAAAGCCCGGATAGCCACGCAGCGGCCAGGAAACAGACACTGAACAAAGTTCCAAAGCCCAGGAAGCCCACCATACTGAGATTTTCACCCGGTTTCACCACGGCGGTAGGCAGCAAAACCCAGACAAACGTTAGCATCGGCAAATACAAAAGTCGAATTAGCATGGCCTGACCTTCGACAGGTTCAGTGCTTTTTCAGCCACACGCTCTAAAGTTCGAGGGTGAAGATCCAAACGGCGTCGGTCGGAGTGCCCCAACGCCTGCCCCAAGGGCAGGTGAAGGACTGGGCTGTGCTCGTTTACAACGCCGGCGAGACCGACGAAGGCCTGATGTCCACCCACAATCTGCTGGATCTGCAGCAGGTGGGGTCGGACGCGAACACCCACGTGGTCTGCCACAACTATCGCTCCCCCTGGCTCTACGAAAAGCTGGGCATCGGTAACGAACACCTGGGCTCCCGTCAATACTACGTCTCTCGAGAAGAAGGCGACTCGCGCCAGGTGCTGCGGGGAGAAGTCGGCCATTTCGCCAGTTTCCTGCGCTCCACGCCGGGCCGCATCACTTCGCCGGAACTGCCGGTGGCCGAGGGCAAGGTTCACGAAGCCGCCCACCTCAAGCAATTTCTGCTCGACTCCATGAAAGAATTCCCGGCCAGGCACTATTGTCTGGTGATGAGCGGCCACGGCTGCGGCTTCGCCGGCCAGGCGGTCACCGCCCAGGGCCGCATGAGCAATGACGACTTGGGCAAGACCCTGCGCGAAGTGGCTGCCAGTGTGGGCAAACCGCTGGACGTGATCAACCTCAACACATGCTACAGCGGCGCCCTGGAAGTGATGCAGCCGCTGGCGGGAGGCGCCCTGGTGGGGGTCGGCTCCGAGTCCACGGTGTGTGGCGCCAATCAGCCCCTGGCCGGAACCTTGTCGGCTTTGCAGAACTCCTTGAAAGCTGGAGAATCGGTTTCCCCCCAGGAATTGGGCCAACTCTTTGTCGCCGAGGCCCGCCACCAGAAGCTGAGCAATCTCTACACGCCCACCCTGAGCGCCATCGACCTGAAGCGCGTGGGCGCGCTGGGGGACCAGGTGGCCGAACTGCATGCCCAGATTTTGGACCAGAAAATCGACCGCCAGCTGCTGCGAGATGCCCTGGCGGCTTCGGTTAAGTTGGACTATGCCAGCGTGCCGCGCAAAGTGGAAGTGACCGACCTGGGTTCCTTTGTGGACCGACTGGGTGAGACATGCCCGCAGCTTTCCGAGAAGTGCGCCGAGATTTCGGCCACTCTCCAGGAGACGGTGCTGGCGGAGCAGCATCAGTCGCTGCTCAAAGAAAGCCCCACCACTCGACTGCTGCGGCCGTTTCTGGGCAAGCCCAACGAGGATATGTCGGGATACACGGGCCTGAGTCTCTACTATGAAGACAAGCCTCAGCTGGCCGGCCACCGCCTGGCTCAGGTGGAAAACACCCCGCTGGGACAACAACTGCAGATTCGCAAACTGGTGGACTACATCCATGAAGGCCAGGTAGAGCCCAAGGTGGGCAAGCTGAAGCAGCTGGGCGAGAAGATCCGCCAGGTCGAGCTGAAGGCCAACAAGGCCGTAGGAATTCCTTACGTGGTGCCGATTGCGCGCCGTTGCCTGAAAGCCGCCCTCTTCATCGGCGCCGCCGCCGGCCTGCGCCATCTGGGCGTGCCCGTTACTCAAGCCTTGCTAGGCCCCTGGTTCGCCTTCAGCGGCTTCAAGACGGCCGTCAAGCAGGGCGGTGAAATCGCTCACAGCCTGAGTGGCCCGGGCAAGCTGTCGCTGGAGCAACGCGAAAAGCTCATCGACCACGCCAGCAGCGCCACCCTCGGCCTGACGCTGGGCACCTTTGGAATTCACATGATGGGCCTGTTGCCCGGCTCGGTGGTGTGGCCGGTCATCGGCGTGGCCACCGCCGCCCGCCTGGCTCGCCTGGGCGGAAAAATGATCAGCAACTCCTCCGCCCTATCGGAAGCCCGCTCCCAGGACGCCGTTTTCGCCGCTCAGGCTACCGTGGCCGAAAAGCTGGCCGTCGCCCAGATCAACCGCCCCGCCCTCGCCCCAAGATAAGCAATTTCCGAGCGAACAAACGCTCGCTGGACATCCGTCCAGTGCTGGAAATTGCTTATCTCTGTCCCGCGCCCCTGAGATAAGCAATTTCTGTACGAACGCGCGCTCGATACGAACTGATGCTCGCCGGACATTCATCCAGCAGCGGAAATTGCTTATTTCCGGGCTGGCTCGAACGGATGCTCGCGGGCATTTTATTGCTTATCTTTGGGGGGGCTTTCAGCAATCTTTCACGCCGGATGCGTATCCTGCATGCACAGACAGAGAGAGACAAGAGGAGCATCATGTCCACCATCAACGCCAACGCACCGCAATTTGACCTCCGCTTCAACGCCCGCAAGCCCGCCTCGGGTAGCCGCCAGGAAGCCAACCCCTTCGGCAGCGACGCCCTCGATTTGGGCTCGTCCAAGGTGACCTCGAGTGATAAGGATTTCCCCCCGGGCTGCCTGACCGGCAGCGCCAGCAACGTCCAGTCCGGCGGCGACCTGCAGCCCTGTATCCAGGGCGGCGCGACCGACGTGAAGTCGAGCGACAAAGACTTCCCCCCTGGCTGCCTGACCGGCGGTTCCACCGATGTGAAGTCGCAAGGTGACTTCCCGCCCGGCTGTCTGTTTGGCGGCGCCACCGACGTCCAGTCCAGCGACAAGGACTTTCCCCCCGGCTGCCTGACCGGCAGCGCCACCGACGTGAAGTCGCAGGGCGATACCGGTGTGGAGTGCCTGATGGGCGGATCTACCAACGTGCAGTCGCAGGGTGATTTCCCGCCCGGATGCCTGTTCGGCGGCGCTACCGACGTCCAGTCCAGCGACAAAGACTTTCCCCCCGGCTGCCTGACCGGCGGTTCCACCAACGTCCAGTCGAGCGACAAGGACTTCCCCCCGGGTTGCCTGACCGGCGGTTCCACCGACATCACTTCCGGCAACGTCTGGAACCTGATCTAAAAATCAGCAAAGAGGCGCGAGAGCGCCTTTTTGCATGTACGCATGACCATCTGTAGCTTTTGCCTGAATTCCTTCCCCTGGGCCGAAACCGATCTGCCCCAGTTGGCCTTGCGGATGCGTGAGCATCCGCAGGGCCGGTCTCTTCCCGAGACCTGGACGCGGCGGGTGTGCGACTGGGTTTGCCCAGATTGCGTTCAGTGCGGAACGGCCCTGCGTGCTAAACCGTGGAAACAATCCTGGGAAACTCATCGCTGGCCCATGCTTTCCTATGCCGATTTCGCGGGCATCTGCGGACTGTGCCGCAAAGACTTTGTCTTCAGCGCCGACGAGCAGCAGCGGATGTATGAAGACCTGGCCGTTCCCCTGGAAGTGGTTCCCAATCACTGCGGCGAGTGTCGCGCCATCGTGCGCGAGCAAAAGCGGGCGCAGAAACGGCTGAGCGAACTCAAGCCCGCCAGCGCCGGCGAGTATGAGGAGGCGGCCGAGCTGTTGGCGCTGGGCGGGCGCTTCCGCAAGGCGGTGGAGCAGTTGCGGCGGGCCCGCAACTTGCAGGCCGAAGTGCCCGAGAAGGCGAGGCTGGCGCGGAGGATTCAGGAGCTGATCGAGCTGCCCGACAGCCAGGAGCCCTTTCCCAACGACGCCTACTCCAGTAACCCCGATAAGTTCCGCAGTCAACTTCGAAAACGGGCCGAACAAGTGGATTTTAAGCGGAAAAATAAGCTATAAAACGGCCCTGCGGATATTGCTTATCTTTTCATTTCAGGAGAGTTTCACCGTGAAAGCCTAAGATAGGGCCATGCAAATCGGCAGCGCAGCAAGTTTGGTCCTCTCCCGGGCAAAGAACCTGGTCTCCAACCTGCGCGCGCCCGAGGCCGCCACCGTTCAGCAGCTTCCCCCGCAAGAGCAGAAGGACTGGACCGTGCTGGTGTATATGGAAGGCCGCCACCGCCTGGCCCACTCCACCGACCTGGGCATCAACAAGCTTGAGCAGCTCGGTTCCAGCCAGCATGTGCATATCGCCGTGCAGGCCACTCAGGCGCCTGCCTGGCAAGAGCGCATCCTCGACAACATGCAGTCTTTGCCGACCCGCCGCTACCACGTAACCCAGGACGGCGACGCCAGCAAGATCACCTCACCGGTGGTTCAGGAATTCGCCGGCCAGGAGGCCCTGACGGCCGAGAGCCTGGCCGACTTCATCGCCTGGGGCCAGGAAAAGTTCCCCTCCAAGAACACCCTGGTCATCGTCAAGAAGCACGGCGCCGGTTTCGCCAGCATTCAGCGCGACGGCGAGACCATGGCCCCGCTCTCCGCCCGCGAGACCGAGCAAGCCCTGAAACTGGCCGCCCAAAGAACCGGCAAAAAGGTCGATGTCATCGCCTTCGACAGCTGTTC
>Ga0075012_10007123_pt1 | contig 10047 bp, 6 predicted proteins | sample All_14_2_FD_71474 | JGI IMG/M metagenome (GOLD analysis project Ga0075012, IMG submission 71474) | Freshwater microbial communities in response to fracking from Pennsylvania, USA - Allegheny Zone_MetaG_DW_15 | ecosystem: Environmental > Aquatic > Deep subsurface > Groundwater > Drilled... | reverse complement strand
GATGAAGAATCCTTATCGATTACATATGGTTCATTATTTGATGATGTTGAAATTGGAACAACCCTCTTAATTGATGATGGTTACCTCGGTTTACTCATTATCGAAAAAAATCATGAAGACCGTACACTCATTACGGTTGCTAAAAACTCACACATGGTGAAAAATCGTCGTGGTGTGAATGTCCCTAATACGATCTTAAATATGCCGTTTTTATCGGAACAAGATATCCTTGATTTAAGATTTGCAGCACAAAATGATTATGATTATATCGCAGCATCCTTTACGAGAAGAAAAGAGGATGTGTTTGCCATCCGTGAACTTCTTAAACAAGAAGGTAAAGAATACATTCAAATTATTGCAAAAATAGAAAACCAAGAAGGCATCAACAATGTCGATGAAATCATCGACGCTGCAGATGGCATCATGGTTGCACGTGGTGATTTAGGTGTTGAAGTTTTCGCAGAAGATCTTCCACAAATGCAAAAATCAATTGTTCATAAATGCCAACAAAAAGGTAAATTGGTCATTGTAGCAACACAAATGCTAGAATCGATGCAACAAAACCCAAGACCAACTAGAGCTGAAGTATCTGATGTCGCAAACGCTGTTTACGATGGAACGGATGCGACGATGTTATCTGGTGAAATGGCACAAGGTAAATACCCGATTGAATCGGTCGAATATATGGCAAAAATAGCAGAAAAAGCGGAAAAGCACGTTGATCATCGCAAGTTCATGGATCGTGCTCTTTTCGAGGGCGACAATCTCCTTGACGCCATCTCATTCTCAGCAGCGCAAGCTGCTATGCATTACAATGTCAAAGCGATGATCGCTTACGGTTATAAAGCAACAGACAATCTATCTAAATATCGTTCGATAGCACCGATTGTAGGTGTCGTGGATACGTATCATAAAGCAACATCACTCTCCCTTTATTATGGGGTCTTTCCTGTCATCGGTCAAGAAGAACTTGAACGCAGACTCAAAAGTTTAGGTGTTGTCAAAGGCGATACCATCCTTGTAGTTCGTAAATATCAAATTGAGTTTATCAACTACTAACGAATGCATATGCAAAAGCATCATGCGTGATGCTTTTTTTATGAATAAAAGACGGAAATGATTAAAATCAAGTAAAATAAAGATGAAAGTCGTAGGAGGAAAAGTATGACGATTGCACTTGCAGGTATTGGAGAGAACATTATGTTCGTCTTTGGGGGACTCGCATTATTTCTTTTCGGAATCAATTTGATGAGTGATTCACTGAAAGCTGCTGCTGGACGTAAATTAAAGTCGATTATTGAGAAAGCAACCAATACACCACTGAAAGGTATTTTGGTAGGGATTTTCTTAACCGTTTTAATTCAGTCTTCTTCAGGAACGACAGCGTTAACGATTGGTTTACTTAGAGCAGGATTGATGACTTTACCACAATCTGTTGGTATTATTATGGGTGCAAACATTGGTACAACCGTGACCGCATTTATTATTGGTCTACCAATTGCTAAATTTGGTTATGTCTTCTTAGGGATTGGTGTCATCATGTCATTTATTGGTAAGAAGAAGATTCACCATTTTGGTGGCGTTCTTGCTGGTTTAGGGATGCTTTTTGTCGGTCTTGAAGTTATGGGCGGAGGTCTAAAACCTCTTGCAAGCACTCCAGAAGCCGAACAGATGTTTGCTGTGTTCTCACAAAATTGGTTCTTAGGAACGATTTTTGGTACCGTATTTACGGCAGTTGTTCAATCATCATCTGCAGCGATTGGGGTCTTAGAAAAACTATATGCACTCAATGCTGAAGGTATTGATACGATTACATTAGCAGGCGCGATTCCGATTTTACTTGGCGCTAACATTGGGACAACCATTACTGCATTTTTAGCATCACTTGGTGGGAATACTGAATCGAAACGCGCAGCGTTTGTTCACGTACTCTTTAACGTGTTAATGACCGTTGTTTTCTTAATTATTCTAGCACCATATCGTTTATTTATCATATGGTTTGAAGAGACTTTCTTAGTTAGATACTCGATGTTATCAATCGCATTCGCCCATGCGTTCCAAAACATTACGATGACCATTATTTTATACTTCTTTATTAAACAAATGATTGCAGCTGCGAAATTTGTTGTTAAAGATAAAGAGAAAAAACATATACCTGATGATATGTTCGATGAAAAACTTATTTCAGAATCACCGATGTTAGCCCTAGAAGTTGCGAAACGTGGTATTCTCGCTATGGGAGCTGTCATTAAAGAATATTTTGATATTGTTAAACATTATAGCTTTAAAGAAGAAGAACATTATGTTGAAGAAGGTTATACGTTAGAGATGATTACAGATACGTATGATATGAAACTTCATGACTACTTAATTAAAATCTCAATGGCAGGTCTAGAAAAAGAAGATTCATCAAAACTTTCAAGAGACCTTGATACCATCAAAGACTTTGAACGTATCGGAGATCATTTAACCAACGTTTTAGAATTTTTTAAAGAACGCTATGAAGAAGATCAACATCTTTCTGAAGAAGGTACAAAAGATTTAACCATGATGTTTGAAGTTTTAGATCAAATGTTAACTGCAACACTCGAAAGCTTTAAGAACCAAGATGTTGAACTTGCACAAAAAGTTGTTAAAATGGAAGATGTCGTCGATGAACTCGAAGAGAAATGTCGTTTCCGTTATATTGAAAGATTAAAGAACCAAGAAGTGAAGTTTGTGAAAGCAGCAAACTATCCCGATATTCTAGCTAATCTAGAGCGTATTGGAGACCATTTAATGAATATCGTCAGTTCAGTCATTGAACCGATGTATGTTCCACAAAGTGTGATTGTTCCTAAACCTCACGAACTCGATAAAGATATTTAAATAACGAAGGAAGTGGTTACATGTTTGAACTGAAAGCACCCTATACACCCAAAGGTGATCAGATTAAAGCGATTGAAACGTTAAAAGATAACATGCGTCGCGGAGTCAAAGAACAAATCCTTTTAGGTGCGACAGGTACTGGTAAAACGTATACCATGGCCAACATGATTCAACAACTTCAAAAGAAAACCCTTATTCTCGCCCCAAACAAGACCTTAGCAGGTCAGCTTTATGGCGAGCTAAAGGCTTTTTTTCCTAACAATCGCGTTGAATACTTTATATCATATTACGATTATTATCAACCAGAAGCTTATGTGGTATCATCAGATACTTACATTGAAAAAGATTCATCAATCAATGATGAAATCGATGAAATGAGACATGCTGCAACATCATCACTTTTAGACAGGGATGATGTGATTGTTGTTGCATCCGTGTCCTGTATTTACGGGATTGGTGATCCAGATGATTATAAAAAAGCGATGCTTTTTGTACGCTCTGGAGATGTATATGGTAGAGATCATTTAATTAATAAATTAGTTGAACTAACCTATCAGAGAAATGATATCGATTTTCATCGTGGAACCTTTAGGGTTAGAGGTGACTCTATTGAAGTTATCCCTGCTTATGAACGTGCCCAAGGTATTCGTATTTCGTTTTTTGGTGATGAAGTCGAAGAGATCAAACGTTTTGATGTTTTAACAGGTCAAGCACTTGAAACGTTAACCTATATCACCATCTTTCCAGCAACTCACTTTATGACGGATAAAGATAAATTACACGAATCGATAAGAAGAATTAAAAACGAACTTCAAGAACAAATCGCTTACTTTAAGGGAGAGAACCTTCTTTTAGAAGCACAACGCATTGAACAAAGAACGAAATACGATATTGAAATGCTTGAAGAAATTGGGATGTGTAGTGGGATCGAAAACTATTCAAGACACTTATCACTACGTGAGGCTGGTGAAACACCTGCAACGCTGATTGATTTCTTTGGCGATGATTTTCTACTCATTATTGATGAATCTCACGTTACCGTACCTCAAGTAAGAGGGATGTATAACGGGGATAGATCACGTAAAATGACACTCGTTAATTATGGATTTAGATTACCGTCAGCACTAGATAATCGTCCTTTAAAGTTTGATGAATTCGAAGCTAAAATGGATAAAGTCATCTATCTATCAGCAACCCCCGGTGCATATGAACTTGAAAAAGGGATACCTATTGTTGAACAAATCATTAGACCTACTTATTTACTTGATCCAGAAATTGAAATCAGACCATGTAAAGGTCAGATGGATGATCTCTATTTTGAAATTAAAAAGAGAGTACAAGCTAACGAACGTGTTCTTGTTACTACCCTAACGATCAGAATGTCTGAAGATTTAACCGCTTATTTTAAACAATTAGGTTTAAAGGTAGCGTATCTTCACAGTGAAATTAAATCGTTAGAACGTATTACCATTTTAAGAGATTTAAGACTTGGAAAATATGACTGCTTAATCGGTATTAACTTACTCAGAGAAGGTCTTGATTTACCTGAGGTTTCCTTGGTTGCTATTTTAGATGCAGATAAACAAGGCTTCTTAAGAAGTGAACGAAGTTTAATTCAAACGATTGGCCGTGCAGCTAGAAACTTAAATGGTAAGGTGATTATGTATGCTGATAGTATTTCAGATGCGATGAGTTATGCGATGAAAGAAACAGAACGCAGACGAACGATGCAACTTAAATTCAATCAAGAGAATAACGTCACTCCAGTGACCATTCAAAAAGAAATTAGAGATAAGATCAGCATTAAAGAAGATATCGTTGAAGAGCCTAAAGATTATCAAAAACTCACCAAGAAAGATCGCGAAAAGATGATTAAGGATTTCGAAAATGAAATGAAACTAGCAGCGAAGAATTTAAACTTTGAACGCGCTGCAGAGCTCAGAGATTTAATCTTTGAATTGAAAGCTGAGGATTAACATGTCAAACGATCAAACGTTGATGAAAGCAATCATTAAAGCAGACTACACGCGGAGGGTGAAAACCTTCCGCGCTTTACCCATTGAAGGTAAGGATATCATGATCGGTGATTCGATGATTGCTTATTTAAATTTAAATCATGTCGGGTTTTCTGATTGGATCAATATGGGTATTGCTGGTGATACCACGGAGGGTGTTTTAGACCGGTTAGATGCAGTTATGAGACAACAACCAAAAAGAGTTATTCTTTCCATTGGTTCAAATGATTTAGTCTTAACAGATTTTACACTTGATGAAATCATTGAACATATCAAAAAGATTGTTGAAATTCTATCAGCGCACTCAACTGTATATCTTTTAACATTAACACCTGTCAATGAGCGTGATCCAAAGGCAATTCAAGCCTACATTGCAGGCAGAAAAAATCAAGATATCTTTACGATTAATCAGAAACTAATATCAATCTTTTCAACACAAGTCATCGATACCTGTACGCCTTTATTAAATCATGAAAATAGATTACATCTGGATTACTCAAAAGATGGTATCCATTTAAATGAAGAAGGATACAAAAATTTTATCAAAACCATCAAAAACGCTCTTGTTTAAATGTCTTATAAATGTTATCATAAAGCCATATATATACCATGGAGGGTAACAAAAATGAAATTAGAAGTAGTCGCACAGAAGATGGGTCTGTCTTTTGAACACGGGGTTCCAAGAGGACAGATCAGAGGGTATAATTACGATGTAGCTAATGTATCAATAGACACATTCGTTAAAGCACCTATGATGGTATTTGTCTTTGAAAGATCACTCACAAAAGAAGAAACAAAAACGATTCAAAAAGCAGTGGGTATGCAACAAATTCGTGTTGAATCTATTGGTTTAAACAACAACGCAGTGATTATCATGTTTAGACATGGTCTTAAGAATTCAGAAAAACATCAAGCATTCTTAGAAAAGATTGCAGAATCATTTAAAGAACTTGGTTTAAAATCGTTAAATCATTGTCCATTCTGCGGAAATGAAGATACTGATTCAGTTCGTGTGATTAAAGGTTCAGTCATTAAAGTACATGATGCATGTGCGAAGAGTTTCTATCAAGAATTAACAGCACGTGTTGAAGAAGAAGAAAAATCAAATGACAACATGGGTAAGAGCTTAGTCTTCGCTGTCTTAGGGGCTGTTGTTGGTATGATTCCAACCTTTGTATCCATCGTGTTCTTCCAATACATGTTTGCACTTCTTTACGCACTCATTCCACTCGCATCTTTCTATGGTTATAAATATGGAAAAGCTCCAAAGAAATCTTGGGTTCCCATTGCTGTATCCGTGATTTCACTGGTTTTGGTCTTAGCACTTCATTTCTGGTTATACAATTCGATTGCAGTTGCAGAAGGTGTCACACTGTCTTACGCCATGGGTGTTGAAGAATTTAGCAGTGCTTTCTATTCAGATTTAATGACAAGTATTCTCTTCTTAGCGATTGGTATTTGGATCTCTTGGCGTCAAATGTATAAACAAACAACAGGCGCAATCAAAAAGAGTTTTTCAGGATTAAACAAGTAATAACACAACCACAGGACTCCTGTGGTTTCAGACTGTAGACAAAGTATCTCATTTTGAGGTACTTTTTTCATTTACCCTATCATATTTGAAAGAAAAATAATTTTAACTATATATAAATATATAGTTAAGTGATAAAATAAGGCCAAAAGGTGGTGTTTTTATGCTCACTCGAAACCAAAAGAACAATCGAAACAACGTCTTCATCATGGACATGGAGAAAATCATTCCGAGCAATCATCTCATCCGCAAGGTCGATAAGGCGATCAACTTCGACTTCATCTATGATATCGTTGAAGACCTCTATGCAGATGAGATTGGAAGACCCTCGATCGACCCGGTCGTTCTCTTCAAGATCGTCTTCATCCAGTACCTCTTCAACATCCGCTCGATGAGACGCACGATCGAAGAGATTGAAGTGAACGTCGCGTATCGCTGGTTTTTAGGTTTTGATTTCAACGATGACATCCCGCACTTCTCCACCTTCGGCAAGAACTATGTGAGACGCTTTGAAGACACAACCGTTTTTGAAGAGATCTTCAACACGATTTTATATCAGGCGATGAAGTTAAAGCTGGTCAAGATGGACAACATCTTCGTCGACTCCACGCATATCAAAGCCTACGCGAACAAAAGACACATCAACGACATCTTGATCAACGACTCGACGCACCGTTACGTGAAGCAGCTTCAGGAAGAGATCAACGAGCTGCGCGTCGAGGAGGGGAAACCTCAAGTCAATTTCGATGAACCCAAAAAGGTCACCAAGAGTTTAACCGATCCCGACTGCGGGATGTTTCATAAGGGTGAGAAAGAGCGTCAGCTAGCCTATAGCAATCAGGTTATCAGCGATGAAAACGGCTGGGTGCTGGCATCCGAAGTGTTTCCAGGGAACGCCAACGATGGTCAGATGGCACTGGATACTGTCGTCGATTATATTGAGGAACACAAGGAAGTAAAGGTCGCCGTCATGGATTCGGGGTATAACAACCCCGTGCTTCTTCACGAGATCTTCAAGCGCGAGGTCTTACCTGTGATCCCCTATAGGAAACCCATTGGCAAGGCAGGTCAAGGAGGAGCTAGCGGTGAGAGCTATCTCACCAAGTTTAGATTTAAGTATATCGAGATGCACGACTACTACGTCTGTCCAAACGACATGATCTTGACCTATCGCGGGACGAACAAACTCGGCTACCGTGAATACAAGACCTCGGTCAAAGACTGTTTGAACTGCCCATTTAAAGCACACTGCACGAAACAGAAGACCAAAGTGTTGATGAGACATCAGCTCGAATATGTCAGACCACTCACAAGAGAAGCAAGGCTATCGGAGGTGGGTAGAGAACTCTATCCAAAGCGAAAGACATCGATCGAGAGGGTGTTCGGTATCGCCAAGATGAATCACTGTCTGGGCTTTACGTTCTTAAGAGGTCTCAAAAAGAATGAGGACAGAAGCCTCATGATTTTCAGCATGTACAATCTGAAGAAATTAGCCACTCTCATGTGGTAAATCTCTTTCGATTCTGAATGAAATTGAGCAAAAAGTGCTCATTTTTTTATTTTTATCCACAAAAACAAAAAAAGAGTCATTCCAAACAGATAACCTGTTTAGAAAAGACCCTTTTGTCTACAGTCTGAAAAAGCAAAGGCCTCTTTGCTTTTTCTCTGATGGATGTCCATCATGTGGAGGGAAAAAATGATTTTAAATCACTTTACCTGGGTTTAAGATGTTCTTCGGGTCGAAGGTAGCTTTAATACCTTTCATGATTATCAACTGTTTTTCACCCAGTTGTTTACGCATATATTCTCTTTTTGCATAGCCAATACCATGCTCTCCGGAAACAAGTCCACCAAACGAAAATGCTTTTTCATAAAGTGCATTGAATCCAACTTTTAATTTTTCTTTCCATGTTTCATCATCCATACCATCTTTACAGAAATAGATATGAAGATTACCGTCACCTACGTGACCGAAATAAGGAATACGTACATTTAAATCTTCTGAGATTTTTCTTACGTAATTTAAGAATGCACCAATGTTAGAACGGGGTAATACAACATCACATTCATCAATTTCTGAAGTTGATGCTTTAATCGCTTCTAAGAAGCCACCGCGCACTGTCCAAACACTTTTTCTTCTTTCTTCAGTGTCCACTAAGAACACATCAAGTGCGTTATATTTATTCACACAAAGTGAACTTGCAATTTCGATATCTTCTTCAATGGCAGTTTCATTATTTCCATCATAACTGATGAGTAAATAAGCTTCATAATCATTATGTGGAATTTTCTTACCTAAGAAGGTTTCACTGTATTGTAAGGATTGTTTTTCTAGGAACTCTAATGCTGTTGGGAGTACGTGTTCATTGATCAGTTTAGGTGCAGCTGAAATCGCATCTTCTCTTGATTTAAATGGAACTAGTAAACTCACACTCTTTTTTGGTTTAGGAATCAGTTTTAAGGTTGCTTCAACGATGATTCCGAGTGTTCCTTCGCTACCAATGATTAAGTCTTTTAGGCCATAACCTGTTGAATTTTTAACAACTTTACCGCCAAAAGAAACGATTTCACCATCAGGTAAAACCACTTCTAAACCTCTAATCCAATCTCTTGTTACACCGTACTTAATGGCACGCATGCCACCTGCGTTGGTTGAAATGTTTCCACCGATGGTCGCTGATTTTTCACCTGGGTCTGGTGCATAAAAGAGATTTTCTTTTTCGACATGTTCATAGATATCCATCAGTAACACACCTGGTTCAACGCGAAGTGTTAGATTGGTTTGATCAAGTTCAATGATTTGATTCATTTTTGAAACATCGAGTAGTATACCACCATAAAGAGGTACGCAAGCACCAACTAAACCTGTACCACTACCACGAACGGTTACGGGAATTGTTTTTTCAAATGCGTATTTCATGATTTTAGAAATCTGATATTTGTCTTTAACAAGCAAGTGAATTTCTGGATAGTGTGAAACAGTACCCAATTCATCATGAGAAAAATCTTTTTCGATGTGTTCACCTGTAAAAGCGAAGTCTTTTCCTACGATATCACTTAAATATTTAATGTCATCTTGATTTAATGTATGATATGTCATGCATTCACCTTCCATACGTGATCAATCAGTTTATTCAGTTCAGGTAAAACATCATAGATGTTACCTACAATTGAATAGTGACTGATATCAAAGAGTTTATTGTGTTCATCTTGATTCACTGAAATAATGAGTTCAGCTTCTTTCATACCTTCAATATATTGAACTGCGCCACTGATACCTAGATTAATGATCAGTTTAGGTTTAACAGTTCTGCCTGAAAGTCCGATTTGATGTTTCGCATCAAACCATCCATTTTCGATTAAAGGTCTAGTGCAAGCGACTTCTGCATTCAGCTTTTGAACGAGTGGTTGAATCAGTTCTAAATCTTTTTCCTTTTTGAAAGCTCTGCCAACTGCAATAATGACTTCTGCTTCTGAGATATCTTTGACTTTAGGCTTTTCAGTTGCTTGAATAAGTTTTGTCTTTCTTTCATGTGCAATAATTGCTGTATTCTCATAAGACACTTTTCCAAATGGAGTCACTTTTTCAGGAAGATTAAACATCTTATAACGAATTGTAGCAAGCTGAGGTCT
>Ga0075012_10007122_pt1 | contig 10048 bp, 10 predicted proteins | sample All_14_2_FD_71474 | JGI IMG/M metagenome (GOLD analysis project Ga0075012, IMG submission 71474) | Freshwater microbial communities in response to fracking from Pennsylvania, USA - Allegheny Zone_MetaG_DW_15 | ecosystem: Environmental > Aquatic > Deep subsurface > Groundwater > Drilled... | reverse complement strand
AACGGCCCCTGTTCTGCTGCGAAACCCTTGGACATCCAAGGCGCCGTGCCTTGGCGCATGGGGCATCCGGGGTCAAGATGGCGCTTGCCCGCGCGCGCGCGCGCCGTCATGGATGCGCCGGGGACGAGACCAGACGAAAGACACGCCACGCATGAAGAGCCTGATTGCCCTGTTCGCCGCCCTGGGCCTGTGCATCGCGCCCGCCGCCGCGCAGACCCGCGACAGCGCCGAACCGGCGTTGTGGGTGGTGCAGGATGAAGACACCACCATCTTCCTGTTCGGATCGGTGCATGTGCTGAAGCCCGACACGGTCTGGTTCGACGACGATGTAAAGGCCGCTTTTGACCGTTCCGACGAAGTGATGCTGGAAGTGGTCGAGCCCGATCCCAGGGTGATGCAGGCCACCGTCATCAAGCTCGCCATCGATCCTGACGGCCCGCCGCTCAGCCAGAAGCTGACGGCCGAAGCCCGCACCAAATATCAGCGCGCAATGAACGGCGTCGGCATCCCATGGGAAGCGTTCGAGAAGTTCGAGCCATGGATGGCCGCACTTACGCTCGCCGTCGCGCCGCTCGCCCAGCTTGGCTACAGCGACGCGGTGGGCGTGGAAAAGGTCGTGACGCGCGCCGCGCAGGCCGCAGGCAAACCGATCAGCGGCCTCGAAACGGTCGAAGGCCAGCTCGGCCTGTTCGACACGCTGCCGGAGGACCAGCAGATCGCCTTCCTCAACGCCACCGTCGATGAAATGGGCGGTATGGAAGAGGAATTCACGAAACTGATCGCCGACTGGAGCGCCGGCAGGCCCGAAGCGCTGGCCGCCCTGATGAACGACAGCATGGAAGCCACGCCGGAAATCGCTCAGGTCCTGCTCTTCAACCGCAACGCCAACTGGGCCAAACAGATCAAGGCGCGCATGGAAAAGCCGGGCACCGTCTTCATCGCCGTCGGCGCGGGCCATCTGGCGGGTGCGAAAAGCGTGCAGGACCAGTTGAAAGCGCTGGGCATCAAGTCGCAGCGCATCGACATGAAGTGGTTCGAAAAGGCGGAGCGGTAAAGCGTCTCGGCTTGCCTCCCGACCTCCGTTCGTTTCGAGCGAAGTCGAGAAACGAACGGAGGAGATGATATGACCGGGGCAAACTTGCCATTCACGTCTGCGCAACCCCGCCGCCCTATGACCGGTCCCATGCGCCATCCGTTCGCCACCGTCGTCGGCCTCGTCATCCTGCTTCTCGCTGCCTGCGGTGCGGATCGCCCGCTTCGCACCGAAAAGAGCGCCCCGGCCCTCTGGATCGCGGAAAAGGGTGACCTCAGGGCACACATCTTCGGCACGATCCATGTCCTGCCCGCAGGCGTCGCCTGGGAAACACCGGCGCTGCGCAAGGCGACGGAGGGGTCGGACCGCCTGATCCTGGAAGCGACCGGGCTGGACGATGAAGCCGCATCGCAGAAACTGTTTATAGCGGCGGGCCGCAGCCCCGGCCTGCCGCCCGTAGCCGACCGTGTGCCGGCCGACCTGCGCCCCACGCTTGATGGCCTCATCAGCCGCGGCGGCATGAGCGCGCCGGTGCTCGACGGCTATGAAAGCTGGGCGGCGGCGCTGCTCCTCTCGACCGCGACGCAGGGGGACCTGAAACTTTCCGGCGCGCAGGGCGTCGAACCGGCGCTGACAGAGGATTTCAAGGCTGCGGGCAAGCCGATCGACGGGCTGGAGACGATCGCGTCGCAATTCGCCCTGTTCGATCGCATGCCAGAGGATGTGCAGCGCCGCATGCTGGTCGCCACGCTGCGCGATTCAACCGGCGCCAAGGCCCAGTTCGATCGCATGCTGGATGCATGGCTCCACGGCGACATGCGCCGCATCGGCGATGAATTCGTGGACAAGGTTGCGCCCGAGCCCGCGCTGAAACAGGCACTTTTATACGACCGCAATCGCGCATGGGCAGATCGGATCGCCACGCTGAAAGGCCGCCCCTTCATTGCCGTCGGCGCCGCGCATCTGGCGGGCCGGGACAATGTGATAGACTTGCTGAAAGCGCAGGGCTTCAAGGTAAAGCGCGTGGAGTAAGCGCCGCGCGCCGGAACATGCAGGGGAGAGGCAGGATGACAGACCATATTGGCGTGACGCAGGCAGATGGCGTCCTGACGCTGGTAATGAACCGCCCCGACAAGAAAAATGCGCTGACCGACGCGATGTACGGCGCCCTTGCGGACGCGATCATCGCCGCCGACACCGACGCCACCGTGCGCGTTCTCGTCATCCGCGGCGCAGGCGACATGTTCACGGCGGGGAACGACATTGCCGCATTCGCGGCCGCAAGGCCGGGAGAAGGCCTGCGCAACGTCGGCCGCTTTCTCCATGCGCTCGCACAATTGGAAAAGCCGCTGGTCGCCGCGGTACAGGGCCGCGCGGTCGGGGTCGGCATGACGATGCTGCTCCATTGCGATCATGTCATCCTTGCCGATGATGCGGTGCTCAGCACCCCCTTCGTCAATCTCGGGCTGGTGCCGGAAGCAGCTTCCAGCCTGCTGCTGCCGGCAAGGATCGGCCATCAGCGCGCCTTTTCGATGCTGGCGCTGGGCGACGCCATAGATGCACGCGACGCGCTGGCCTGGGGGCTGGCGAACAGCATCGTGCCGGTCGCCGAACTGATGGGCGCTGTGGAAGCGGTCGCAAAACGCATCGCCGGGCAACCGCTCGGCGCGATACGAGCAACCAAGCGGCTGATGCGCGACAGCGCCGCCGTGATGGCGCAGATGGACGTGGAATTCACGGCATTCCTCGAACGCCTCCAGAGCCCGGAAGCCAAGGAAGCCTTCGCCGCCTTCGCCGAACGCCGCGCGCCGGACTTTACGCAGTTCGGGTGACGCACATAGCGACGGCGCTTCCAGCGTGAAGCCGGGTCAATGACTGCCAGCGATCATCTGCCGTCGCTAATCGACAGCCTCTGTTCTGCCAGCAGCAGACGTAAACTTTTTCGTGCGATGAACCTCGCGCAGAAACGGTCAGGTTCTTTATGATGGATACTCCAACACAAAAGCCTATCCACAAGACTGAGCAATTCGCTCCCGGCGACATTTACGAAGACTGCGCCTACCACCCCGTTCTTTGTGTCAGCGCAAGCGAAGAAAACGATGAGATCTGGGGAGTATCGCTGATCGACGGCTCTTATCCACGCAACTGTAGCCTAGCCCATTGCGGGGTTCGAAAAGTCACCGTCGAAGAGGCATGGGCGTTGAAGCAGAGGCACATTCGCCACAAAGGCCAAAATGAATGGTGGGTAACAGAGCAATCGGAGTGAGTGGCCGCTAGGCTCGATGCGAACATTGGCACCGTAATGTCTCTACGGCAGCTACGTGCCAGCAGATATGGCGGGGACGAGCCCGGTAAGGCGGGCGGACATTTCCCAGAGGCGACGGCGGGCACCGTCATCCTTAGCCTTTCGCGAGATGGAGGCGAACTCTGGTGGTCCAGCCGCCTCTAGGAAGCCTTTCGGTCCATAATATTCGCCTCCAGTAACATCTGGTGCCGTCGCGGCGCGTAAGGCCGGCAAGGCGCCGTCCGCACCGGTCTGACCAAGCATGCGTTCGATCAGGTGAGAAAAGAACTGCATCACCGGACGTCCCGCAGGGCCATTGTTCATCAGTTCGGTGCTCGCGATACCGGGATGAGCCGCCACGCTCATCAGCTTGGCACCCGATTCACGGGCACGGCGATCAAGTTCGAGCGCAAACATCAGCATCGCCAGCTTCGATTGGGCGTAGGCGCGACTGCCGCTGTATGATTTCTCCAGCTGCAGATCTTCGAAATTGATCTTGCCCATTTTGTGCGTGGTGCTGCTCAAGCTAACCACGCGTGGCGCGGTAGCTTGCAGGAGTAAGGGCATCAAACGCATCGTAAGGGCAAAATGGCCCAGATAGTTGGTGCCAAGCTGGAGCTCGAAACCATCCTGCGTTTCACGCCGATCCTTGATGATCGCTACACCCGCATTGTTGATCAGAACATCGATCGGCGTGCTTGCCGCCAGCATGCGTGCTGCAAAGGCCTCCACCGAAGCCAGGCTGGCCAGATCAAGCTCCTCGAAGACGATGTCAGCGGATGGCGTCTCGGCACGGATCCGGGCGAGCGCATCATATCCCTTGGCCGCGCTGCGCCCGGCCAGGACAACTTTAGCCTGCCGTTTGACCAAGGCCCGCGCATCTTCCAGCCCCAATCCGCCGGTTCCTGTGATCACGAACAACTTGCCCGACTGCGGCGGAATGTTGGCTTCGCTCCAACCCATTTCAAACTCCAATAGCTTCCTGAGACAAAACAACAATAGACCGACGGTCTTTTAATTGCCGTGTAGAGCCGCATCGGCCGAGTGGCAAGAGACCTGCGGTTCTTTATAAAGATTTGCCCCATTGGCTTGATGGGCCGGGTTTCCCCGGAAAGAAAAGGGCAGCTAAGGACGAGACATGGAATTTCAGCGAGCCCGGAACGATGAGCAGCGCGATCAGCGTCGCCATGTCATCCTAAGTACGGCCACGGCTATGTTGGCCGAAATGTCGGTAGCTGCGATCAGCCTCAACGAATTGAGCCGCAGGGTCGGCCTCGCGAAGTCGAACGTCCTGCGCTATTTCGAATCCCGCGAAGCGGTGTTGCTGGAACTGCTGAGCGACGAGATTGAGGCGTGGATTACCGCGATGGACATGTCAGCCATCAAAACGGATAGTTCACCAGCTGCTCGTGCCCATACGATCGCTGCCATTTTCGCACAGACTCTCCGTGCCCGGCCGACGCTTTGCGATCTGATCAGCTCACAGGCGGCCGTTCTGGAACGCAACGTATCGACCGACGTGGTGCTGCGACACAAGCGGGCGGTTGGCGCCTCCGTCGCCACTTTGACAAAATTGCTGAGGCCGCAATTGCCCGAGCTATCTCCCGCAGATCTCTACCATCTTGTGGCCACGACTTTCCTGACGACCGCCGGTGCTTGGCCCCACAGCCAGCCGACCGAGGCACTTCTCGCGGCCTATGCCGCCGATCCAGAGATCGGGGCACACAGCACCGACTTCTCCGTTTTCATGCATGACAGCCTGGAACTCACGATCTTAGGCTTGTTCGCAAGGCGATCTTTGGAAAGCGGGAGCGCATCGATCGTCGCGTTCGATAGCTGACTCACAGCACTTGGACGCACAGCATTTGTAGCCCTGGTTCAGATGCGTGTCGTCCACTAGCGCCCCCGTTGCGAACGTAGAAATGCAGGAATAGGGTAACAATATTACAGCGGAGGGCGATCGGGTGAGCTACGATCTGATGGTTTTCGAACCGGCGGTTGCGCCCACATCAAAGTCCGAGTTTCTCATATGGTACGACCAGCAAACCGAATGGACGGAAAGCCACGGCTACGACGATCCAGCTGTCACTTCACCAAAGCTGCGGCAGTGGTATCAGGCAATGACAGCAGATTTTCCGCCAATGAATGGCCCCGACAGGTCGGAAGACTTCGATGATCCAAAAGTCTCCGACTATTCGATTGGTCAGTCAGTTATTTACGTCGCATTCGCGTGGTCGCAGGCTGAACTGGCCTACAAGGCTGTCAGGGCTGCTGCAGAGGCCGCTGGAGTAGGCTTCTTTGACGCAAGCGGCAGTGACGCTGAGATATGGCTCCCCGGCCAAATCGCGCCTACGGTAAAGCCGAGCTTCTGGCGTCGGCTCCTAGGCCTGCCCTGATCCTTCGGTCTGCTTCGCACCCATCCCGGACCATCAACCGTTTCTTAGAGCGCTCCGAACTTCGCCTCGAAGCCTGCGATGTCGCCAGCGGCCAGCAGTTTTGCCTGCTCCACCCAGTTGTCGCGTACGATGCGACCGGCAAACGTGCCCAGTTGCGCGTCGATTTTTGCGATGTCCGCCGCAGTCCACGTCGCGATCTGGTCGAACCGTGTGACGCCCAGCGTGCCCAGCAGCGTGTTGAGCTTTGGTCCCACGCCCTTCAGCAACAACAGGTTGTCGGCTTCACCGGCACGCGTCGGCGCTGGTGTTGATACAGCCGGGGCGGCGGCAACCGGGGCCGGCTCGACCTGCACCGGCTTCGCCGCCGGCGCGGGCTTCGGCACAGCCGTCACCGGCGGCGGTACGGGCAGATCGTCGGCCGGCGGCACAATGCGTGCAGCTTCTGCTTCGGGCGTCAGCGGCGGGGCAGGGATCACCGGCTCCACAGGCGGCAGCGCGTCCGACGCCGCATCACGCCCAGCCTTGCGCGTGCGCGTCCACACCAGCCAACCGACCAGCAACAGGATCAGCGCGACAAGAAGGATCAGCCAGAGAAGCGTATCGGAAGCCATGGAAGAGAATGTCCTTTTCCGTGTGCACGCCGCCTATTCGGCTGGCATCGCCGGGCGCGGGGCATCGGTTATCCGATGCATGGCGTCAACCCCGCAGCATAGCGGCGGCGTAAACGATCCGGTGCAAATGGGTGATATCGCGCGCTGTGCAAGGCCCCCGCGCCAGAACCTGTAGCCGCTGGGACCGAAGCATTGCATCCGGCCCGGCGGAAATGGCGAGCCGCCTTAGCGCGCCCGCTTTGCCCGTCGGGTCAGATGACGCAGCAGGATGGCTCCGGCAATGGGTACGCTGCAGATCAGCAGGCCCAGCGCCATCACGGCCGTCACGCTCACCCAGAAAGCATAGGCGATCGTGCCCGCCGGATGATTGGCGTACAATCGCTCCGAACGCTCATCGAACGCGCGACCGATATCATCGATCGGCGTATAGGGAATGGCCATGCCCCGCAGGGGCGTATGCTGCATGATGCCCATCGGATCCTGCTCCTCTGATCGCCGGAATGAATCTGGTTGTCGCTTACGTCAATAGGTGAAGAGTGCATTTTGGAGGATGAACGGATAACCCGCGCTAGCTGTTAACTAATTTTTTTAACGCTTTTGTCATGTAGCGGTCAAAACGCCGGATCAGCGGATTTTCTCCCCCAAGGGATGGGGATTGCGACGGGCCGCGACACAAGGACTGGTGCTGTCCACCGCCTGCCCACGGAATTATTTTCCGACGTGTTGCTTTCGCTTGCATTTTCCGAACATGAGTATGCAACGCGCGTCGCATGTCGTCGCTTCGCCGCGATACGACCAAAGGCTGATGCTCGGGGCCGTCGCCGATCATTTACCCCCTTGCATCGCGGAGTCGGTGTGGCACTATCCCTTGTGTCGGTCCTGAGGGGGGTCAACTAGAGTTTGTGGTTAATGATTTCCGGGGCGCGTGTTCGCCGCTGCCTCAGGGGATCCTCGACTCGACTCCGTGGCCCTTCTTCAGCCCCTGCAAAGTGGGGGAAAAGGCGCTATATTAGGATCTACGTCCGCTAGCGCTTGACCGAATCGAACGAAACGGGAACACAGGGCCTCGAACATGGATTTCAGAGATACGGAACGGGCGGGCGCGGAAGACGTGACGACGCTGATCGAGGAACGGAGCGACGTGGTGGATGCGAAGGCTGAATCCGCAATGGATGCGCCCGCCGCAAAGGCGGCTGCGCCTTCGTCAAAGGATGTCGCGGCGCGCCGTTTTGCGGTCGTTACGGATTCCAGCCGCGATGCGCTGCTGACCGACTTCGGTAAGGAGACGCTGAAGGACCGCTACCTCCTGCCCGGCGAATCCTATCAGGATCTGTTCGCCCGCGTCGCCGACGCCTATGCCGACGATCAGGATCATGCCCAGCGGCTCTATGATTATATCAGCCGCCTGTGGTTCATGCCCGCCACCCCCGTGCTGTCGAACGGCGGCACCGGTCGCGGCCTCCCCATCAGCTGCTACCTGAACTCGGTCGACGACAGCCTGGAAGGGATTGTCGCGACCTGGAACGAAAATGTGTGGCTCGCCTCGCGCGGCGGCGGCATCGGCACCTATTGGGGCTCGGTGCGCGGCATCGGCGAGCCGGTTGGCCTCAACGGCAAGACCAGCGGCATCATTCCGTTCGTGCGTGTGATGGACAGCCTGACGCTGGCGATCAGCCAGGGTTCGCTGCGTCGTGGTTCCGCCGCCTGCTATCTCGACGTCTCCCATCCGGAGATCGAGGAGTTCCTTGAAATCCGTAAGACCAGCGGCGACTTCAATCGCAAGGCGCTGAACCTGCATCACGGCGTCCTCCTCACCGACGAGTTCATGGAAGCGGTGCGCGACGGTACGGACTTCAACCTGCGCAGCCCGAAGGACCAGTCTGTGCGCGGCACCGTCAATGCCCGCGCGCTGTTCCAGAAGCTGGTCGAAGTGCGGCTGGCGACGGGCGAACCCTATATCGTCTTCTCCGACACCGTGAACCGCACGATGCCCAAGCATCATCGCGATCTTGGGCTGAAGGTGTCGACGTCGAACCTCTGCTCGGAAATCACGCTGCCCACCGGCCGTGACCATCTGGGCGAAGACCGCACTGCCGTCTGCTGCCTCTCCAGCCTCAATTTCGAGACGTGGGACGAATGGAACGGCGACAAGCGCTTCATCGAGGACGTCATGCGCTTCCTCGACAATGTCCTTCAGGACTATATCGACCGCGCCCCGCCGGAAATGGGACGCGCCAAATATTCCGCCGGCCGCGAACGCTCGGTGGGCCTGGGCGTCATGGGCTTCCACAGCTTTCTGCAGGCACGCAACATCCCGTTTGAAGGCGCGATGGCCAAGATGTGGAACATGCGCATCTTCAAGCACATCAGCGCGCAGGTGAACGAAGCGTCGATGGTGCTGGCGCATGAGCGCGGGCCATGCCCGGACGCCGCCGACATGGGCGTGATGGAGCGTTTCAGCTGCAAGATGGCGATCGCGCCGACCGCGTCGATCAGCATCATCTGCGGCGGCGCGTCCGCCTGCATCGAACCGATCCCGGCGAACATCTACACGCATAAGACGCTGTCGGGCAGCTTTGCAGTCAAGAACCCGCATCTGGAAAAGCTGCTGCAGGCCAAGTCCAAGGATTCGACTGCGGTGTGGAACACGATCCTGGAAAAGGGCGGCTCGGTCCAACATCTCGACTTCCTGACGCAGGACGAAAAGGACACGTTCAAGACCAGCTTCGAGATCGACCAGCGCTGGCTGCTCGAACTCGCGGCCGACCGCACGCCTTTCATCGATCAGGCGCAGTCGCTGAACCTGTTCATCCCGGCGGACGTGGAAAAGTGGGATCTGCTGATGCTCCACTTCCGCGCATGGGAATTGGGCATCAAGTCGCTCTATTATCTGCGCTCCAAATCGGTGCAGCGCGCCGGCTTTGCGGGCGGCGTGGAGGCGGACAACACGCCCGACCTCAAGCAGATCGAGCTGGAGGCCAAGGACTATGACGAGTGCCTTGCCTGCCAATGATCATGTTCCCTCTCCCCTTGCGGGAGAGGACGCCGCTATGCGGCCTGTAGCAGTTATCGCGTCACCCCAGCGAAAGCTGGGGTCTCACCGCGCCAAGCGCCGTCAGCCCGCGCTGGCGTGACCACCATTCCGCCCAAGGATAGTTGCAATGCCCCTTCTCCAAGCCTCCAAGGTCTACAAGCCCTTCGAATATCCCTGGGCCTATGAGTTCTGGAAGCGCCAGCAGCAGCTGCACTGGCTGCCCGAGGAAGTGCCGCTGGGCGAGGATTGCCGCGACTGGGCGCAGAAGCTGTCCGATCACGAGCGCAATCTGCTGACGCAGATCTTCCGCTTCTTCACCCAGGCCGACGTGGAAGTGCAGGACTGCTACCACGAAAAATATGGCCGCGTGTTCAAGCCGACCGAGATCAAGATGATGCTGACCGCGTTCAGCAACATGGAAACGGTCCACATCGCCGCCTATTCCCACCTGCTCGACACGATCGGCATGCCGGAAAGCGAATATAGCGCTTTCATGGAATATCAGGAGATGCGCGACAAGCACGACTATCTCCAGCAGTTCGGCGTCGACAGCGACGAGGACATCGCCAAGACGCTGGCGATGTTCGGCGGCTTCACCGAAGGGCTGCAGCTTTTCGCCAGCTTCGCCATGCTGATGAACTTCCCGCGCTTCAACAAGATGAAGGGCATGGGCCAGATCGTCAGCTGGTC
>Ga0075012_10007121_pt1 | contig 10048 bp, 25 predicted proteins | sample All_14_2_FD_71474 | JGI IMG/M metagenome (GOLD analysis project Ga0075012, IMG submission 71474) | Freshwater microbial communities in response to fracking from Pennsylvania, USA - Allegheny Zone_MetaG_DW_15 | ecosystem: Environmental > Aquatic > Deep subsurface > Groundwater > Drilled... | reverse complement strand
GGCGAGTACGTGGCCAGTCAACTCGTGGGCTGGGGGAGGTCGACCTTCAACGGAAGCACTGGCGCTTGGACGGGGCCGGACGCAACAGCGGCCATCCGGCAGCACTGGCTTGTAGCTCGCGCGCTCGGCCTCAAGCTCCGCATGCCGCCCGGGTATTTCATCTATACGGATTCGCTCGTGCGGACGGGCGAGGCCTTCGATGGCTGTGCCTTCATGTGGACGCCGGACCGCACTTTCCTAATCCCCAAGACGAGCGGGCAGGCGGTCAACCTCCGGCACATGAATTTCAACGGGGCGCTGTCCAGCAACGGAGTCGGCACGGCCTCGCCGACCTATTACATGACCGCCGCCGCGCTGAAAACAAGCGACGCGATCCAGCTCAATCTGGCGGACTTTTCGGCGGGCCAGAAGCTCATGGCCTGCGACCAAGGCCACCCTATTCTGGCTTATCACAGGACGACGGCGGGCCCCACCAGACCGCAGATCCAGTGGAGCCCTAACCAATCACCGACCTTAGAGGAGGCCGGCCATGGCTGCAGCGAGCGTAGATGTCGGCCCCTAGCGTTAGCAAGGAAACAGAAGGGCAACACGCCATGCGAGGCCCGAGATTCGATCCGACCATAAACCTCGGCCACATCCTATCGGCCGGGGTCTTTCTTGTGTCCGCCGGGGCGGCCTGGATGAACATGGACGCCCGCGTTTCCCGTGCCGAGAGCGAGATTGCGACGCTCAAGCAGCGCGACGCGGAGCAGGCCAAGGAAGCCAAGGACGCCGTTGTGACGGTGGAAAACCGCTTCATGCGCGAGGTGACCCAGCAGCGCGCGCACATGGACCAGACACAGGTCCGGGTCGCCGACGACATCCGGGAGATCAAGACCCTGATCCGGGACGGCTTCCGAGACTTCGACACGAAACTGGACCGCAAGGCCGACAAGCCGGGAAGGTAAGCATGAGCGACGCAGTTGACGACCTGATTTCCGACATCATCCGCCGCGAGGGCGGCTACGTGAACCATCCCGCTGACCGCGGCGGCCCGACCAACTGGGGGATCACGCAGGGCGCCTTGTCAGAATGGCGGGGCCAGCCCGTGACCGAGTTTCAGGTGCGCACCCTGAGCGAGGGCGAGGCCCGCGAAATCTACCGCGACCGCTACGTCAACAAGCCCGGATTCGACGTAATCCCCGATGCGGGGGTGAAGGGTTTTCTCATCGACTACGGGGTCAACTCCGGGCCGGGAACGGCCGCCAAGGCGCTGCAGACGGTGCTAGGCGTGCAGGCAGACGGCGCCATCGGCCCGCAGACCCGTGCGGCCATCGCCGCCGTGACCAACTGGGCCGCAGTCTACAATGCGCTTCTGGCGCATCGTGCGCTGTTCTTCCTCGGCATCGTGGGCCAGGATCATTCTCAGGCGGTGTTTGCGCTGGGCTGGCGCAACCGCATGACTGAGTTCAAGCCGAGGATCGCCTGATGCCGCTCATCCCCCTGCTGCTGGGGCTTGCCCCTACCGTCGCCTCGTGGATCATGGGCGACAAGACCGGCGCCGCGGTGTCGAAGGTCACAGGCATTGCGCGCGAGATCCTCGGCAGCGACAACGCCAACGACATCGAGCGGGCAGTCTCAACGGACCCCAACCTTGCCCTGCAGTTCAAGATGGCGCTCCTGCAGGCGGAAGCCGATGCCCGGAACCATGAAGCCCAGATGAGCCGGCAGGCGCTGGAGGAGTTGAACGCCCGCATCGCCGACGTGGCGTCCGCGCGCAGCCAGACCGTCGAACTTGCGAAGGCCGGCTCCCCGATCGCCTGGGGCTCGTCCATCGTGTCCGTGCTGGCGATCATCGTGTTCGCCGGATTCGTCTACATGCTGTTCGCGAAGGTGGTCCCGGAGGGCATGAAGGAGGCCCTGTTGCTGCTGGGCGGCTCGGCCGCCACCGGCTACGGCATGGTCCTATCCTACTGGCTAGGCAGCTCCAGCGGCTCGGCAGCGAAGGACGTGACGCTACGGCAGGCGGTTACTCAGAAGGGGTAGGGCGCTAGTAGCCGGACAATCATTCCCGCGTGAAACTCGTCCGTCATGAGGAACACTCCTTCGTTGCAGTAGGCCGGTTGGTGCGGTAGCCGCGAAGCGGCGCGTAGCCCGTTCCTCTTCATCCTCCCTCCTTGGTATTGGAGAGGATGGCGTCGATGGCATCGTTCCAGGCTTCGACCACGACGGTGCTGGCATAGCGTCCAGAGGGGTTCATGGCGTCCAGCACGAACTCGGGCGGGTTCCGCAAGGCCTCGATAGCCGCTCGGGCTTTGGCCTCTGATCCGCGCCAAAGCATGTCCACGTCGCGCTCTGATGGAGGATATCCGAGTCTGTCGACGACTTCTTGCCGAGCAATCGCCCTCGCCACTTCCTCAAGCTTTGTCATGTCCCGTGTCCTCCGGAGGGGTGGGGAGAGACCAATCCTTGAGCGGCTCCAGGCTCTCATCCCACCACGTGTACGCGCCGTCCCTCGGCGCCGTCTCAATAGGCATCCATCCGCGCGTTTCCATATCAGCCATGGTCGGGGTCCTTGATAAGCTCGGCCGCGAAATCGCCGAGGCGGTTGGCGGGAAGGGGTCCTTCGTGCGTCCACTGGTACCGCTCGGCCATGGAGGTTCGCTTGGTGGTGTAGCGCTTGGGCGCCTTCAGCTTGCCCCGCTTGGCGCGCACGACCTCGCCTCGGGCGAGTTTCCCCAGGAACTCCTGCAGGGCTTCACCGCGGCGGCGCGCAGTGCGGTCGCGCCATTCCGGGCCATATTGCGTCTCGGCTGCAGCAATGATCGCGTCCAGCTCCGGTGTCCGCGCATACCACTCGCCATGTCGCCAGTGCGGCCGAAAGCGCTCATGTAGCTCGGTTTCGGCCTGAGGCCCGCCGGGCATGGATGCCAGCAGGGAAAGCGGCATGGGGCTGTTGGTCAGCATCGCCACGAAGCGCTTCTCGATATCGACCGTATAGCCGATCTTTACGAGATCCTGACAGCCGACAAAATAGATGCGGCAGCGCGCGGCGTGCTCGTCCTTTGTGCCCAGCCGGCGGCGCTTGAAGTCATTCATGGCACACCATCCATTGTTTGTACGAACCGTGAACAATAACGCCTGTGAGTCAGGTGTACATCCCATATCTTGCTTTCAAATCAAGGCCGTGGGGAAAATGCCTGCGCAAAAAGGCCGGATAATATATACTTTAGCCAATTGCATGGCGTGCACTAAGGGTTGCGTGTACTTGAAATCAAGGACGGCGGCTCTTCGGCTTCCACTCGCCGTGAGGCGTGCGCCCGTTGAAACGGGAGAGGGCGCGGCCGATAGATGCGGCTTCCGCGCGGGCCTCGATACGCTGCCGAATTGATCCGATATCATGCTGGCGCGTCTTTTCAATAATCGCCCGCATGCCTGCGATAATCATCTCCGCCTGGTCGCGAATCTTGATCACCGCAGCCGGATCTGTCGGCCCGTCGCCGAACGTGATGCAAAGCTTCACGTCCTTCGTCTCGTTCTCGATCTGCTGCGGAGTATACAGCGAATAGCGGTCGGCGTCGTCGCCCTTGTGCGGGCTGGACGCCAGATCCTCGGCTGTGGGTAGCGTGTCGATGCTTACCGGCCGGTGGGCACGGCTGCGCCCGTGAGGCGTCCTGTAGGGGCGACCGGCCATGTGGGTGTCACTCATCGTCCTTCTCCTTCACCGCGGCTTTCCCGTAAGGGGAGGCGGGAAGAGGCTGCCAGTGGGTGGCGGCCTCGCCGTAATCCCAATCCCAAACCGACTCGCCATCGTCGACGTGGATGATGCCGCGAACACAGGGCGCGACTTGCCCCTTTGCGTTGCACAACAGGTGCGTCGCTTTCATGCCCGCTGGGCGTGTCTCGATAGGCTGCCATCCCGGCACCACCGCCATCCCTTCTGCCTGGAGGGCGGTGAGGATCGATTCTGCAACGTGCTTAGCCAAGGCGCACTTTTGCGCGTCCTCATGCCACCATGGATACGGCGCGTTGTTTTGTGCTGCGTGCGCAGCCCTCGCCATCACCTCTAGGGTCTTGGAGCGGTCTGTCATGGTGTGCTCGCAGCTTCGCTGCTACGCTCCTGTTCCCCGACTTCATCGGGACCTTCCGCCTCTTCGGGGAGCGGCAACATCAGCGCCCACGCGACCGGCTTGCCGCAGCCCTGCTCCGTGATGCAGTCGCCGCACCAATCCCAGCCGGGGAATTTCCACTCATCGATCCCGTCGTTGACGAAATTGTTGAAGCCCATGGTGCGGGTGACATCGCCGTCGTCAAAACCGCCGGTACAATCGTCACCGTCGTCGTGCCCGATTAGAAGTTGCAGCAGCGTGTTGTCTTTCGGCGCCTTAGCCATGTCGAAACACCATTGATTGCTCATTAGTCGTGTCCTTTCTGAAGTGGGAGATGGGCGTGGAGAGAGCCGCAGGCGAACGAGCCTCCCCTATCCAACCTGTAGAGAGAGGGCGCGGAACTTGGCGAGCCACGCCTTTGTGCGGCTGAGTGCATGCTTGACGCGCACCTTAGCGGCCATGTCGCCCGCCTCCAGATCGACCTCGATCAATTCCAGCGCATCGATCGCCTCCCGCCTTACCTCCTCCACCCGTGGGGAGGAGAGGCCCAAGACGCAAAAGCCGGACTCAAGGCCAAAGGAGCCGCCGTCGAGCATGTAGGTGATCTGCGCCTCATGTTCCTCGCCGGTGTAGCACTCCATTGCTGGCAACCATTCGAGCAGCCGCAGCCAGTCGCCGACGCGGTAGTCGCGGTCGTTCTTCCGGATTTCGAACGGCTTTTCGCCGCGCTTGACCGCAGCGAAATACGGCGGCCACGTCTTCAGTTCGTGGACGCGACGCTCTCCCCCTCCCTGTCCTTCCGGGGTGGGGATGGGTTCGCTCCGCGCTTCGCGCTGCGCCGATTCTTCTGGCCGCTGGGCTTTCCCGTCAGTCATGTCCAAATTCCCTTCATCAGATGCTTGGGCGTCGTCATGAATGCATGCGCCACCACCTCGACGTGGTGCATCATCAGGCGCTGGCGGCCGGTCTCAAGGTTGGCGATGCTGGCGCGAGAAAGGCCCGTGCGCGTGGCAAGATCAGCCTGCGTCCACCCTAGCGTGTTACGCATCATCTCGACCCGCTCGCCTAGCAGGCGATAGACGGACTCAATTTGCTTGCTCATTCTCTCAACTCCCATCCGCCGCCGATCTTGGCTTTCCACTTCGAGTTACGGCTTCCAGCCATGCGGGACGCCTTCTTGATGCCGAACAGCTTGGCCTTCACGCGCTTCGCCTTCGACCACGAGGCCGCGTCGGTTTTGGTCTTCCCGGCGTGGCAGTCCTTGTGAGCCGGGCGCATGTTCGACTCGTCATCCGCACCGCCCAGCGCCAGAGGCCGCACATGCTCGACTTCCCAAGGCTGGCCTACCTGGATCCGCAGCTCACACAGGTGGCAGACGCCCTTGGCAGCCTCGAACACCTTGAGGCGCTGGAGCGGGGAGAGGGAGCGGCGGGAGGTCATTTGGTGGCGCGTCGATCCAGCACAAGGATGGTGCTGTCGTCCTCTAGGCCTTGGCGCGTCCAGCCGCCTTGGCACGCATAGAAGCTGCCACGCTTGACGTGCATCTGCGTCGCTTCCTCATGCAGTTTGGCGAGCAACGATTTCTCGGTGTCCGACTGCGGCGTGAGAACGATCTGCTCGCGACCTTCCTCGATGTATAGGGCTATTTTCATCTCATCTTCCCGAATGTGACGCCGTGGAGGAATCGGCGGCCACAAGGTCGCCGGGATCGGTCAAGGCAATGCCCTTCTCGGAGAAGTGCCGGTGCACGCCGTCCAGATAGGCGGTATGCTCTTTCGTCGACATGAGCCGTGTTACGGGCAGGTCAATCGGCTCCATCATCAAGGCAAGCTTCTGTTCGTAGGGCAGGGGCTTGATGACGGCATCGTACCGCTCGCGGAAATCCTCGTGCCCTTCCCGCAGGATCGGCACGCCGATGGTGAGCTTGATGTACCCCCGCACCTCCTCTGGGGTCTGGTCGCCAAGCTGCTCGGCGATTTCGTTGATCCACAGACGCTGCAGCTTGTTCTGCTGAAGCGTCCGCTTTCCGCCCTTGGAGACGGACACGACCAAGGGCAACGGCTGCGCTTCGATGAAGCGCACCAGCATGCGGCGGTCCTGGTCCGTCTCAAGGAAGCGCGAGGTCATCGGATCGCCGTCCGCACGTCTTCGTAGATTTCGACGCCGTCGATCTCGCGCACGCCCCCGGCAACCGCCGCCTTGATGGCCGCCTCGTTGACCATCAGATAGCGTGCCGGAACCTTGGCTGGATCGGTGACGCGGAACGCCCAGAACTTGACCGCCGCCGCTGCGACGCGCCCGGAGGAGGTGACGACGCGCGCCACTTCCTTGACCGGAGCCGGGGCGGCGGGGGCTTCCTCGATCTGGAGCGCCGCAGCCGCCTCACGTTCGCGCCGTTCGGCCTCGCGCTGCTCCTCCAGCTTCTTTCGCTGCCAGCCGTTGATGGCAGCAACCACCGCGTCTGCCGCGTCCGTCAGAGGCTTGCTGAGCCTCTGGAAGAAGCCGTCGATGGTCTTGCCGTCCTTGAGGATCTGATCCTTCTCGCCCTTGCGCGCCTTCTCGATCATGCCGGCGACGCTTTTGAGCGCCTTGGCGCGGTCGGAGTAGGCCTCCAGGTCCTCATCGTCCATGATCGGCGGCAGCGCCTCGCCGGCCAGCACGTCCGCCGCCTGCTGTGCCAGGCTCGCGTGGTCGATCTCCAGCCGCTCAGCCAGCGGCGGCTGGTTGTGCCCCATGGTGCTCATGCTGCCACCTGCTTAGCGCTGTCGCGGATTTCGTTGAAAGTCTTGAGGAGGCGTTCGTATTCGGGCGGAACCGCCTCCTCAAGCCAGCCGATCGGCGAGAAATTGGCGCCGTCCGGGATCTTGTCGTTCTCCTTCCACCAGCGGTCCAGAGACTCGACGTGTTGGCCGGGAAGCTTGAGCGTCCCGATGGCACGATCCACCCATTCCTTGGCTTTGTCGGCCGCCGACTTCTTGCCGTTCGCCGCCGGCTTGCCGGGCAGCGTGCCCTTCTGGCGGTCGTGGTCGACCAGTTCCGGCTCCTGCCGCGCCAGCTCGCGCCCGTTGGCCGACGACTGCGCGGGCATCGGCCGGCGCGGACCCGGCGGCCGGAAATCACCACCGCCGCCCGCCGAGCCGGCCACGCCCTGGGTTGCCGCCGCTCCGTCATCGTCCACGGGGCAGACGCCAACCACGGCCATCAGGGCATAGCGCCGACCGTAGGTGATCGCGCTGCCGAGCCCCTGGGCATCGTTCTTGCCGCACGGAACCCACAGCACGTCTGACATGAACTGCCCCGTCGCGCCGTGCAGTAGCGTCGTCTCGATCTCGACGCCGTTGCCGACCGTCCGGGGGAACTGGACGACACACAGGCCATTGTCGGTCAGCGGCTTGCGAACGGCATCCCAGACAGACGCGAGGTCCGCATAGGTGCGCTTCGTGGTGCCGGTGACGACGGCTTCCGCGTCCTTCTTGGCGCCATCCATGACGGCCTGCGCTTTCACCAGCGCCGCGGCCAGATCCTTGATCTCTGCCGAGCGGTTGCGCGGCATCATCTGTTCGTTCGTCATCATCGTGTCAGGCATGTCTACCTCCTGTTGTTTCAGCGGTGGGCTTGGTCGCCTTCTCGATGGCGGCGTTTGCCATGTTCACGATCCAGTTCGCGATATCGCGCTCAAGATCGGCGGCGACGACAACGCCATGACTGTCACTGCAGATGTTGACGTATGGCGGCTTTGAGCCGTCGCCCCACGGCTCGACGTGCCACGGCAAGCCGAACTCCTCAGTCCAGCGCTTGGCGAGGCCGCACTCAAACACGGCCATCGCCTTGCGCACTCCCGAACTCCAGTGATCGGAGCAGTGCGAGTAACCGCTATCGCCGGGGCCGAACTCGCTACCGCACTGACTACAATATGTTTTCTCGAATTTGCTCATTTGGTCGTGCCTTTCGTGTCAGTGGAGATGGCAAGAACGATCGCCATGATGTGCTTGCCGTGCGTCGCATAGGACGGCGGGCTCATGCGGCGTTCGCAATATCCCTGGATCTTCTCCAACGCCTCTCTCATCCCCCGTACTGCTGCTTTCGTCGCGTTCAGTTCACGGCGAAGCATATCGTTGTGTTCTCGTGACCGGCGCCAGCACTCGTCTGTTTTGGCCGCGTCTGCTGAGGTGGAGAGAAGGGCGTCCCGAATTTCCGCGCGGGCTTCAGCCAGCATTGCTGTCGCCGCGCTTACGTTGGGATTTTCTGCATGCGCGTGGTAAACGGCTGCATCAGCGAGGCAATCGATCAGATCGTCGATCTGTTCCTCCGACATAGGGCGGGCGGTCATGGGCGCACCAGAGCGTCGATGGACATGTCGAATTGCTTGGAAATCGACATCATCAAGCCGATGGTGGGGTTCTTGTTGTTGCCGGTTTCGAGGTCCCACATGTGAGACTTTGAAATGCCGATGGCGTCGGCCGCTTCCTGCAGCGTCCACTCGCGCGCCTTGCGAAGCGCCCGCAGACGCTTTGCTAGCTTCCGACTTCCTTTGGTGTGTTTGTGCTTCACTTCACGCTCTCCCAGAATGCAGTAAGCTCGGACAGATCCAGCGGCTCGACGGGGTTGCAGCCGTGCGCCTCCAGATCCTTGTCGATGGCGCCCATGACGTTGCCGAGCTGGTCGATGGCGCCGCCGGCCACGTCGTGCAGCCATCCGTTCATTTCCTGCCTGCGGTTCGTGGGGAGCGCCTGGATGTCACGGAGCGCGCGGAGAAGGTTGTCCGCGGCTGCGAACGCCTCAAGGCGGAACTCGTTAGCCGCGGCGATGGCGCCACTTTGAGCGCGCTGCGTGGCGCTCAGCATGTCCCACTTGAGGGCACGTCCCGGCGCGCTCTCGCGGATCAGTGCGGGGATATAGGTGGTGTCCATCAGTCGAATCCCCATGACTTCGCGATGCGGACAAACTCCGCGTGCTTGCGATCACCGTCGCGGGTGCCGTCAGGGCGTCCGGCGAGTTCAGAGATTGGCGTGCCGAGCGGCTCAGCCGGCGCGCTTGGCGCGATGAAAACGTCGCCCTCCAGCGGTTCGCACGGATGTTCCCACCCAGCAACCCCTAGATCGCAGTCGTCGCAGTACCAGCCCTCGCTGATACCGCACGACCAGTCATCCGGCTCGTAGCTCTCGCTGATGTCAGCGTCGCACTTGGGGCAGTTCATAGAGCGGGCCATCACGCGGCGATCCCAAGATCGCCAGCCTCGGCAATGCGAGGCAGCTTGTCGGCCTGCGCGATAAGAGAAGCGGCCAACCGGCGCGCCTCCGCCTCGCCGAATTGCATCGACAGATGCATGTTGCACCCGCTCGGGAACATCAAAAGCGAGACTTGCCCGCGATGCTCGCTCACGTAAAAACGCGGTGACTGTTCCTTGGCTTCCATATCTCACACTCCTGCTTTGGAGAGGGCGGCGCGGAGGTCTGAGGCGCGGTCGAGGTCCGCTGCGTGGTCCTCTGCGGCGATCTGGACCGCGGCGTCGTAGCCGTCGCCGGAAAGCCAGTCCTGCGCTTGATCTTCCAGCATGGCCTGCGCCATGGCGGTAAACTCCCCATGCTCGCCAGCGCCCGGCGAGATAGACACAAACTCGATCTCGTCGGGATCGGCGGGGTATCCGGGATCGCCGTTGCGGAGGTACATGACGGCCGGACGGCCGGCGCGGAACTCGAACGTGATCTCGTATTCCTCGTCAAAGTCCATGCCGTTGACGGTGCCCGAGCGGCACCATGTGATCTTGTGCTTACTCATCGCGCGGCCTCCTTCTTGGCCTTCGCCAGCGCCGCGGATTCCTCGCGCGCCGTCAGCGGGCGTTTGCCCTTGTGGTTCTTGCAGTGGGAAAAACCGTTGTCGCCGGGGCCAAAGGCTTCGCCGCACGAGCTGCAATACGTGACGGGAAACCGGGTGGTGATCTGCTGTTCCATATCTCACAC
>Ga0075012_10007118_pt1 | contig 10051 bp, 6 predicted proteins | sample All_14_2_FD_71474 | JGI IMG/M metagenome (GOLD analysis project Ga0075012, IMG submission 71474) | Freshwater microbial communities in response to fracking from Pennsylvania, USA - Allegheny Zone_MetaG_DW_15 | ecosystem: Environmental > Aquatic > Deep subsurface > Groundwater > Drilled... | reverse complement strand
AAGATTAGGCTCGTGAAAAGAGGCAGTGCTTCATGGGGAGGGCAAAATCCGCACGACAAGTTGATTCCTTGCTCTCAACGGATCCCTTACAAGTTAAAAGGAGATCTGTTACACTACTCTATCCCTGATTTACAATCACATCTAAGGCAGATTGAAAAGTTTAGTTCGATTGCTGCTAATCAGCTCGCAATGAAAAAGAGCTCGGTCGGACTGCTTAAGATTATCTTTTCACCTATTTCACGATTTATCAAGATCTATTTTATCAGGTTAGGTTTTCTTGAAGGGTTTTATGGTTTTACTATTGCTGCTCTTTCAGCTTGGGCTGTTTTTCTAAAGTATCTCAAGGCGAACTGGATCAGGAGAAATAACACAACAAACTAATCTTCTACAATGGATAATCTATTAGGTATAATACATGTCTCCAGCAAACTAGATTGGAGAGGAGGAGAACAGCAGGTTTTCTACCTCTGGGAGAATCTTCGAAATGCCAAGGTCAGACAGTGGATTCTTACTCCTGAGAACTCTGTTATGCAGCGGAAGGTGAACGAAATAGGCAATGAGTCGACCGTGGAATTTAAGTTTTTTAAATTTAAACCGTTACTGATATTCTCATTAGTCATTAGACTAGTAAGACTTGCAAAACAATACCCCTCTGCAATAATACATACGCATGACTCAGATGCGCATACTGCTGCTATTTTAGCTTTTATTCTTGGAAATCTTAAGAACCCGCTTGTTGTGAGCCGAAGAGTTGATTTTGCGGTAGGGTTAAATGCATTTTCTAAGTTTAAGTATAATCATAAGGCGGTTAAGGCAATTCTTTGTGTCTCTGATGAGGTAAAACGTATTACGGGAAGGGCGATAAAAAATAAGGACAAGTTGTTTACGGTTTATAGTGGAATTGATGCTGGGAAGTTTGAAAATTGCCGAAGAGATTTTCTCAGGTCAAAGTACACTGTACCGGCTAACTTTAAAGTTGTCGGTAATGTCGCTGCCCTTGCTCCTCATAAAGATTATATAACCTTTCTCAAAGCTGTTCAGCTTATGCATGAACAAGACCCTGAGATCCTCTTTTTTGTTATTGGATCTGGCCCATTAGAGGAGGAGATTAGATCGTATATTGAGTCTGCAAATATGGCCGATTATGTTGTCATGACGGGCTTTATTTCCCCTGTAGAGCCGGCTTTGTGTAGCCTTGATTTATTACTGTTCTCCTCAAAAACAGAGGGTTTAGGTACTACTATTCTTGATGCATTTGCAGCAGAGGTGCCTGTCTGCTCAACCAATGCTGGTGGCATCGCTGAGATTGCATTGAATAATAAGACGGCTCTTACTTGTAACCCCGGAGATTATAAGGCTTTGGCTAATAATGCTATTACGCTGCTTAAGGATGTTGATTTACGAGATAGACTCAAGAGGAATGCCAAAGCATTGGTGCTTGATAAAAGCCATTTAAATACGGCTAATAATACCCTTCAGATTTATAGAAGGCTTATAAGGTAGTCATCTCTTAATTCATTTTTATTCTTAGCAAAAGGGTGTTGGGGGGCGTTAATGTATAGGACTGGTTGTTATCATAAAATCTTTTTCTAATCGTTATCTTTGTCATAAGCTATTAATTGGTAAATTCGAAGGGATGAAACGGGTCAATTGCCTAAAAAATGGTTGTATTAAGCCACTTCTGTTCGTAATGATGATTGTATTGTTAATCTTTTCGGGTTGTCAGTCACAAAGACAGACGAAAAGATATAAGATGAAGAAGGCTCCTTGTAGGGAATGTCCCTCTTTCGGTTTTTCACAGGATGTTTCTAACAGTTTACCCTTGTCTTTTCTTTTAATCGAAAGGATTTCATAGGGCTTTGGGTTGCCTTTCCATCTAATAGGTAAGAGTCAAATTAGATCATCATCTTCCAAACAAAATATTAATGATTAAGATTGATAAGCAAGCAGAGTCATTTCTCCTGAGATATTTAACGGAACTTAGTTTATCGGCTTGGAAGCGTTGCATAGACAGGGATGTGGTCGTTTTTATAAGGCCGTTGAAACTATCTAAGACTAGGCTGGGCTATTATCAGTTTATTTATAATTGTCATCTAATTGCCATGGAAACGACCTTAGTACCATTGCGTTTCTTTTTAACATTACTGCATGAGACGGCTCATCTGGCCGTTTTCTTAGATGGGAAGAAAAAAGTGGCACCTCATGGTATTGAATGGCAAGAGCATTTTCTTCGGATTACCAACCTGATAAGAGAGGCAAACGTGGTTCCTCCAGAGGTGGCAGATGCTTATGTGAAGCATTCAACGACAGGAAAGGCTTCGTCAGAGTCAGATATTCTACTTGAAGCGATCCTTGAGAAGTATAATTTAGATCCAAACGATAAGGTTTACTTGAAAGATCTAAAAGTTGGTACGAAATTTTATTACCGTGATATACAACTAACTATCGTTAAAAATGAAGGGAAGGTTGCTCATCTTCGTAAAGAAGATGGTTCATTATCAGGCTTAAGCCGAGCCTACTCATTAACCAGGAAAGATATTATCTCCATTCCAGAAAAAATCACCGTAGAAGAGATCTCAACTGGTACCCGATTTGAGTTATGCGGAGATGTTTTTATTAAGGGAAAAAAGTTAAGAACTTTTTATGAGTGTATTCGGGAGTCCGATAATGCCCGGTGTAGGGTAAGAGGGATAGCAGTATGTAAACCTTTAGAAGACCTATAGGAGCACTAAAGTTGTTCATGTTTTTTTGAGAGCTCTGTTTTATTTGATTGAGTGGACGAGTTAGATAATCATATAAAGAGTTATATCTGTCAGATAAGCTCTTAAATTTAAAAAGTTAAGAAGTATCTTTGTAAACACCCCAAAGTGAAAAAAATGGATAAAAATAACTATTGCGTGATAATGGCCGGGGGAATAGGAGCCCGCTTTTGGCCAATGAGTAGGACTGAAAAGCCTAAGCAGTTTATTGATATTCTTGGAACAGGTGAGACCTTAATACAACAGACATTCAGACGTTTTCTGGATATTTGTCCGGCAGAAAATATTTATGTGGTTACATCTGATCGTTATCGCGATCTGGTAAAAAGCCAATTGCCATTGCTTTCAGATCATCAAATCTTATGCGAGCCTTCTCGCCGAAATACAGCTCCCTGTATTGCCTATGCAAATCATAAAATTGCAAGTCAAAATCCAGATGCAACCATCGTCGTTGCTCCTTCTGATCATATCATTCTCAGAGAAGATATCTTTAAGAGTGTTATCGTAGGGGCTCTTGAGGCTGCAAGAAAAAACCCTTGGCTGATAACCTTAGGGATTACTCCAAGTCGACCAGATACCGGTTATGGTTATATTCAATTCAACGAAGAACTTATTTGTCCGTCAAACCCTAAAGTCAGAAAGGTAAAGACCTTTACAGAAAAACCTAATCATGAGTTGGCTACTACTTTCTTAGCTAGTGGTGACTTCTTATGGAATGCAGGGATTTTTATTTGGAGTTTGAGGGCTATTAATGAGGCTTTCCAAGCACATCTTCCTGAGGTAAATGATATCTTTGAGAAGGGGGCCAAAGTATATAATACTTCGGGTGAAGCCCATTTCATAGAACAAGCCTACTCTGTATGTCGAAATATCTCTATTGACTATGGTATAATGGAGAAGGCTCCTAATGTTTATGTCTTGATGAGTGATTTTGGTTGGAGCGATCTTGGAACATGGGGCTCTCTCTACACAATCAGACCTAAAGATGGGAATGGAAATGCAATTATGGGTAACAATGTGATGACCTACGATACTTCTTCGTGCATCATTAATATGCCAAAAGATAAAGTGGCGGTAGTTCAAGGTCTGGATGACTTTATTGTTGCTGAAGATGATAATATTCTACTGATTTGTAGAAAGAAGGATGAACAACAACTTCGGGATATCGTTAATGACGTGAAGATTAAAAAGGGTGATCAATTTGTCTAAATATAAATATATGAAGGTAACATTGCGTTTATTTGTTTTACTGACTCTGGGTAGTTTATTATCTGCATCGTCAGTAAAGGCAGATGAGGGGATGTGGCTCCCTTATCTGATTAATAAAGCTGCATATGCTGATATGCAGAAGAATGGGTTGAAACTGACTCCTGAAGAGATTTACTCTGCTAATCATAGCTCCCTAAAAGATGCGATTGTTCTTTTCGGACGTGGTTGTACAGGTGAGGTGATCTCAGATCAGGGGCTTATATTAACAAACCATCATTGTGGTTTTGGTTCTATTCAGAGTGTCAGTACTGTTGGTAAGGACTATCTTTTCGATGGTTTCTGGGCTCAAAGTTTAAAGGAAGAGATTCCTATTACAGGCTTAACGGTCAGGTTTCTTGTGCGCTTTGAGGATGTCACCATGAAGATTCTTGGCAACGTGGGGGCTAATGCAAGCGAAAAGGTTCGCAAAGAGATCATAGAGGATAACAAACGTCGGGTCACCAGTCAAGCAACAGATGGCACCTCCTATGATGCCGTTGTTAAGGAGTTTTACGATGGCAACGAATATTATCTTTTCGTTTATCAAACTTATAAAGATATTCGTCTTGTAGGAACACCTCCTCAGTCAATCGGAAAGTTCGGGGCTGATACAGATAATTGGATGTGGCCTAGACATACGGGCGACTTTAGCATGTTTAGAGTCTATGTTGGTAAGGATAATAAACCTGCTCCTTATAGCAAGGATAATGTTCCACTGAAGCCGGCTCACTACCTACCTATCAATGCCAGTGGGGTTAAAGAAGGTGATTTTACTATGATCATGGGCTTCCCCGGTACCACCAATCGCTATATGACTAGCTGGGGGGTAAATCAAGCCATTGAGGAGACGAATCCATCCATAGTCTCTATTCGCCGAAAAAAGCTGGATATCATGGGTGAGGATATGGCTAATGACCCTGCCGTTCGTATTAAATACGCCTCTAAGTATGCTTCAACTGCTAATTATTGGAAGTATTTCATCGGACAAACCAGGGGGCTTCAACGCTTAAATGTGGCTGAAAAGAAGCACCAATTAGAAACCAGATTTGCTGATTGGGCTAATCAAAATGAAACAAGAAAAGAGCGCTATGGAAATACCCTGCCGTTGTTCGATAGTGCTTTTACTGCCAAAAAAGCTACTGCTAAAACGATGGTTTATTATGCTGAGGCCTTCTTCAGAGGGGCTGAAACACCAGGATTCGCATTTAGCTTCTCCGATCTTATTTCTAAAATTCAAAAGTCGGAGAAGACCAAAGATCCTTTCCTTGCTAAACAGGCCATGAAGGAGATGCAAGCATCTGCCGATGCCTTCTTTAAGGATTTTAATGTTAATACGGATAAGAAGCTCTTAGCCGCTATGTTTGAGATGTTTTATAAAGAGGTTCCCCAGGATCAGCAGCCCGAGTGGCTCATCTCAATGGCCAAGAAATATAATAACAATTTCTATGAGTTAGCTGAGTATATCATCTCGGAGTCGATCTTCGCTAATCCGGAAAAGGTTAAAAAACTTCTGGATAAACCTAAAGTAAAGAAGATCGAAGAAGATCCCGCTTTTGTCTGTTATAAGGCTTTTAGTGATAAATACGCTCAGCTTAAGGAGGCCTCGGCTAAAGCCGATGGGCAGCTTGTAAAGGCAAAGAGACTCTTTGCTGATGGGCTTAGACAGTTCCAGTCTGAACGTCAATTCTACCCCGATGCAAACCAAACAATGCGTCTTACCTGGGGTACTGTTGGTGGCTACAATCCTGCTGATGCAAAGAGGTATAATTACTTCACCACTTACCAGGGTATCCTTGACAAGGAAGATCCAACAAACCCTGAATTTGTAGTTCCAGCTAAACTAAAAGAGCTCCTCCTTAATAAAGATTTTGGCCGCTGGGCTGATAATGGTACCCTCAAAGTCTGTTATATCCACAATACCGATATTACAGGCGGTAACTCAGGTAGTCCGGTGATGAATGGTAAAGGGGAACTAATAGGCCTTGCTTTTGATGGAAACTGGGAGGCTATGAGCGGCGATATCGCTTTTGAACCTTCTTATCAAAGAACTATCAGTGTTGATATTCGTTATGTCCTCTTTATTATAGATAAGTTTGCCGGTGCAGAGCGACTAATCAAGGAGATGAAGATAGTGGAATAGTATTGTTATAAAATAACTGAAGAGAGACTCTATATGGGTCTCTCTTTTTTTTGGGAGGGGGAGGTTCAGGAAGTATAGAGATTTAAGGGTTCAAGGGAAAGGCTACTGGCGGCTGGCGGATGGCAGGGAGATTTACTATTCAAGGATTCAAGGATTCGAGGATTCAAGATTCGAGGATTCAAGATTCGAGATTCGAGGATTCAAAAAATCAAAGGCGTTGAAGGAATAGATGGTTTTGCTTTTACGGGAATTAGGATATTAAGAGATCTCTTTTGGGTTGAGTTGTCAGCTCATTACATCTTTTTCTAAAGAAGCTAGGGGTTGAATACTATTTATACATAGAAGACTTTCCGATATGATAATAAACTACCTTTGTTTTATTGCATATGTGTGATGAATGTATTATGATATTATATTTGTAATTATAATCTTAGATCCAAAATTCTTTAATCTGGTTGAAAGTTATGGTGTTTATTCGTGTTTTTGATCACTATATGGTGAAGTTTGTATATATGTTTTTGTTAGGTAACTAGATTTGTTGAATTTTAAAAATGTCAGTAATGAAATATAAGTATCTTATAATAGTATTGTTTATACTAGGTTTAAATCTAGGTTTATACGCTTCACCTATTGATCTGGAAGCGGCAAGAAGAGTTGCGCAAAACTATTATATTCTCAAAGCCCTAGCGTTTAACAGATCAAATTCGATTAATGAGGAATATGTTATTCAGGGAAATGAAGGAAAATGTTGTTATATCTTTAATTTTGAAGATTTGGGTTTTGTAATTGTTTCAGCAGAAGATACATATACTCCCATAATTGGATATTCACTTTATGGGAAATATGTACCTAATCAAATATCCGATGGGTTTAAATACTTGCTTGAAAGTTATCAAAGGATAGTCGATTATTCAAGAGCGGATTTAGAAAAAACCTCAGCAAAGTACAAGGCTGCTTGGACTGCTCTCCTTACTAATTGTCCAGTTAAAAATCCTAGAAATGGTTCTAAAGGTGTAGAAAATCTTATGAAATCGACATGGAACCAGTGTTTTCCATATAATTATCTTTGCCCCATTGATTCTGCATCGTTTGGAGGTCATGTTCCCGCAGGATGTTTATCCACCGCAATGAGTCAAATAATGTTTTATTGGCGTTGGCCTAATGTCGGGGTAGGTGCATTCAGCTATGTCACTCCAAATTATGGTATGCTCAATGCAAATTTTGGAGAAACGCAATATCAGTTCTCTGGAATGGTTCATAACTCACCTGAGAGGTATAATTTTTATATAGCTCAATTGCTTTCACAAGTTGGAATTGCACTTAAGATGAATTATGGACCGAATAGTTCGTATGCCTTTTTTTCAAATGTTCCTTCTGCTTTTACTTCCTATTTCCGTTTTAATTCGGGGGATTTTATGAATCGATCTGAGTATAATACGGTTGAGTGGGAGAATATGATTAAAAACGATTTGGATTTAGGAAGAGTTGTTTTTTATAATGGATGCACAATAGATAATGCTTGTCATGCTTTTGTTTGTAGCGGTTATACAGATGATCCCCCAACATTATATTACTTTAATTTTGGATGGAGTGGTTTTAATGATGGTTATTATACCCTTGATGATGTTGGGGGGTTTTTTATGAACCAAGGAATGGTTTGCCAGATTACCCCTAACAATGAGTATCCAACATCTGCGCCAAATACAAATGATTATACTTATCTTGAAGGTACTTTTGAAGACGGAAGTGGCCCTGTAGCAAACTATCTCCCTAATAAAACTATTTGCTACCTAATTAACCCTCAAAGCGAACATGACTCAATTTCTAAGATTATCTTAAATTTTAAGCGTTTTGAACTTGGATCGGGAGACTCGTTAAAAATATTCGATGGGGAGAGCATTTATGCTCAATTAATCGGAACGTTTTGTTCTTCCAATATCCCAGGTACAATTACCTCTACATCTAACAAACTCTATCTTGTGTTTACATCTGATAGCAATAAAGAAGGGAATGGATGGCTATGCGAGTATTCATCTGTTCGACCGACATGGTGTAGTAGTTCTATAACCTTTACGAATCCTTCTGGGACTTTTGATGACGGATCAGGGCATTTTGATTACAATGATAACACGAATTGCCTTTTTAAAATAGAGGTTCCTAATGCTTCGCAGATAAAAATCAGTTTCAACTATTTTGATTTAAAAGATGACAATGACAGCTTAATGATTATGAAGAGTTCCTCCGGGAATCAAGTGATAGCTACCTTAAGTGGATCATCTAGTAATCCCTCCGCTCCAATAGTTATCCCTGGTTCAAAAGCCACATTGTTGTTCCAAACAGATAATTATTCTCATGCTAATGGATGGGAGCTGAATTATGAAATTTTAAATGCTGGGATAGAATCTCAAAATCTTTTGAGTAATTTCAGAATGTGGCCAAATCCAGTCTCTGAGATTCTAAATGTTGATTTTGATGTAGATCAACAACAAACTTTTCAAATAAAACTCATGGATGTGACGGGAACGGAGTTGTATTCTGAAGTGGAATCAAACTATTCTGGTCGATATAGGTCTAGTATTTCGGTTAGGGACTTCTCCGCTGGAATCTACTTTTTAATAATCACTGGAGATAAAGGAAGTTTTACATCTAAAGTAGTGGTTAAATAGTATTGTTCACTGTAGCACTTCTAGAATAGACTAGGAGTGCTACAGTAGATGGGCTTATATTATTTATGTAATTCATTTTTATTGATTTGATTCACTTGTGTCCATTAAATGCTTCAATATACAGATTTAACGTTCACATAATTAGCAAAAACATGCAATTTTTTGACGTGTTGAAAAACTTATGAGAGGCTTCTCATAAATTCTTTAAGTGGATATAGCAACATCTGCATATAATATCTTTCTGGACTATAGCAGAAAATACAGTTTGAAACCAGATTTTTTTAGCAATAATATCTTCTTGTTTAGTTGCAATTATTGAGCAAGATTTACAGCTTAATCGAAATACTTTTATGTCTACCAGGTAACGATCCAATAGTGGATATACTTATTATAAGAAGAAATTGTTACACCAAAAGTATATCCATGCCGTTTTTCCTTTGGTAATAGATACCATTCCTTTCCAACCGCCTTTTTCATCAAGGAAACATTTCCAGATTTCAAAACATAATTAGTATCAAAGGGGGAACCACAGCCACAGTAGCTTTCAAAAGGAAAAGAGTTTAAATTAAGCATTAGACCAAAACCCCTAAAACTTGGACACCAATCCATAGACTTATGTTGATATAAATAGTTCTGAATTTTCTCAACATCAGAAAAAAACAATTGCATTAAAATAAATTTATCAGCAATAGCAAATGATGTATCAGCAACAGAATAAACAGATTTTGATTTTTTAGCAATTATTTCTCTATAGCGTTCAATTATCGATGAATCTGATATCCTAAACAAGTGACTATATACAACAGGAACAAAGTCAACATCATACAGATTTGAATTATACAAAAAAGCATTAGAAGATCGATTTGTTTCAAAAGCTCCCTTTATATGGATTGGAAACCATTCCAATGCTGTATCAGCGATATTTACTGAATAATTAACATTGTAATTCTTTTCCCATAACTGAAAGGAGTCAGAACAACCAGTTATTAAAGAAAACAGTAGAGTTACAAATACAGAAACTATAATTATGTTATATGTAATAAATCTACTTACTTTGGCCATAATGAAAATCCATTTTCTCAAATTTTATTACCTCAAAATCATTTTGTAAATTACGAATTATAAAATTCGTTTCAAATAGACAGTTAGTGCATTTTAAAAAATTATCATAAACAATAGAATTCCTAGAAAATAGGTTTCGAGAAACAGACTGATCAAAATAGGAAATAGGAATAATA
>Ga0075012_10007117_pt1 | contig 10052 bp, 10 predicted proteins | sample All_14_2_FD_71474 | JGI IMG/M metagenome (GOLD analysis project Ga0075012, IMG submission 71474) | Freshwater microbial communities in response to fracking from Pennsylvania, USA - Allegheny Zone_MetaG_DW_15 | ecosystem: Environmental > Aquatic > Deep subsurface > Groundwater > Drilled... | reverse complement strand
GTCTGAGCACTGAGCGGGTATCTGAGGAACTTGCAGAAGGGGGACCGAGACATCCGACTTGGCCATGCTATTGCTCGCCTCGACAGAGTTAGTCTATTGATGCGTTGACTGTTGATCATGATATTCTTTCAATGTGGACCCGACTCTTCAACGACGACTTTGAGCACACTTACCGAGTCATACCCCCATCCAAATAACTCGCCGTCCCCAGTCACCAACGCGCTGTGCATCGCGCCCGCACTCAACGATTTGGGCATCTTGCTCCCATCAAGCTTGAAACTCGGATGGGGTTCGTGGCAGTCTACGACATCGTTCCCGTTGCCCAGCCGTCCTCCCGCCGCCTTCCCAAAGCTCCAAACGGTCCCGTCGCGCCCCAAGAGCAACGTGTGGAGCAGTCCGCACGATCCCGCGACCACCAGAGTTAGGACCTCAGCGAACTTTGACCCTCCTTCGTCGACCGGTCTTCCTAGCTGTCCAAAGTCCGCCGAGCCGCCGAGACGGAGCGATGGCAGGGCCAACGTGAGAGCCCTTTTGGAGATCATCCTCCCTCAGCAGTAAGCCAAAGACCTTCTTTGAGCTTCAGAAAGGTTCATCGACCACGACATAGAATAGACACCCTTACAAAGGATTAAAACCCGTAGAGAACTCGCTCGACTTTATTCCCGGCCCCTCTCCCTCAAACAAAATCTATGCTGGGAAACGAAACGTGAAACAGGCGATAGAGTAGGGAGAGCTCGAAAACGTAACAATGGAACAAAATAAGAGCGACTCAGATATGTGTAGTAAGGACGACGCCCACCGGCAAACCCTACAGATCACGCACGCACCAGCAGGCGCAGTCAGTGACGACCAGAGGATATACCCGGGTACCCCAATCTGCAAACCGGCGATCATCAGCAACTACTGTAGAAGTACCTACGAGCGGAATCTGATGATAGAGACACATCCTTCAACGGCATCGAGTGAGTTCTTTAGCTCTTCGTCAACCTAAAGTGGAATCTCATACAACCTACGTTACAGTGAGTCCAGATCAAAATATCGTTCAACAAGTATCTATCATTCATACATTGAGTCCTTCAGGCTCATCGTCGCTTCCGCTTCAAAAGACACCCACGTCCTTCTTGAGCTTGTCACGTTTCCACCCAGGTAACTTGCTGAAATCGTTCCGCGACATCTTGAACGCGGCGATAAAGTCCTCATCTGACAGATACGTCTCCAGGCGATTGGGTTGAAGGTTCACGGAAGAGAGCTGTCCATCGCGCTTGAGGTCCAGGATGCGCTGCAGAGGGAGAATCAATTGAGGAGCATCGCTAATATCCTCCTTAGGTGAGGATACAGATGTCGATGCAACTTTGGGTGGACTGGAGGGCCCCTGGTCTGCGGAAGATCGGATCGTTGGAGATCTTGCAGCGGCTGCTCTCACCTGGGGCAGTGCCTGGACGGCCATCTTGGTTCGGGCAATGTCCACGATCCAAGACGAGTCCATCGTCGCCCGTTTCGAACCGAGACCTGAAAAATCCTCGGAGGTAAAGTGCTTGAGTTTTTGGTGCTTTGCTCCCACTGTGAAAGCGACCTCCAGGCCTCGCGAGAACAGTTTTCGAAGGTTTTTCTCCTCCTCCCCCTCGATCGGTCGAAGATAGACGTCTTTTGAGCGAGTGATCTCAGCCCAGATGCCACCATTCGTGATGGATATCTTGAATCGGGTCCATTTCCACAGTTTGAGACTTTTGAAGTCGTCATTAACGTCGCCTGGTTGCACAGAAGGCGGAGGCGGCTCTCGCTTGCTCGGGGATGGGGCTGATAAAACAGTGTCTGGCTGCTTCTCTTCCTCTTCCTTGCTGTCCTCCCCTGCTACAACTTGCTCGCTCGCTTCCTCCTCTTCCTCGCTCGCCGCCCCCCTAGCAGCCTTGATCTGATCGGCCAAGGTCCCTGGGAGGGTCTTGACCTCTGGTGGATGCTCCTCGGCAGCGTCATCCTCCTCCTCGTGAGTACTGGTAGTGACGTCTTCCACCTCTGAAGGCATCGTCGGTAGCCTCAGTTGAAGGATTCCCTCCAGCCTGGTCTTTCGCCTCGCTTGCTCCTCCTCGTTTAAAACGCCTTGCATCACCTCGGTCATTCTCTCCTCCCGCTCTTGTCTCACAACCTCCTCAGCGTCCAGAGCCCTCGAGATGAGCCTCGTGGCATTCACAAAGTCCTGGCTTAAAACCCGCTCAGGTGCAGAGTTCTGTCTAAATGACGCCCTTTGCGACGCGTTTTGTGCAATCGCACTGGCCTCCAAAGCAGTGGCCGTCATCGCCAGGTCCCTCAAATCGGCCGGGCTGACCGTCGCTAGGAGATCACGGCACTGCATGACAAAGTCTCTCAGACTGGTCAGCTCTCCTCCACCACCATGGACCTCGTACGAGCGGTGGTAGTGGGGCCGAGGGACCAGCCAAGCACTCAGGGAGGCGATCTCGCTAGAGGCGAGTGCGACGCGTTTATCGATGTCGAGGCACTGCGACTCTAGGAGACGGAAAAGATGGGCCAGTCTAAAGTGAAAGGACTCGGGACTGGACTCGGCGATGGCTGTAGTCTCTATCGAGACCTTTTTGATCTTGTTCAGGGATGATCTCACACCGTCAAGTAACTGAAAGACGGAAGGCGTTGTTTCCCCACACAGAACAAACAGAGCGTCGGCGAGCTCGTTCAAGGCGCCCTTGGCGATGAGATTAGACAGCTCCGGATGAGTATCCTGACCATGGAGGAGAACTGCGGTCTGGGCGGTGAAGCTTCGATGGAATCTAGATTTGATCTCAGCGAGCTCCTTCAACGATGCAAACGTGAAGCCATCCACAATCCGATCTCGATCTCCATCTGTCGAGATCATTTCATCAGCAGTTTGAAAAACAATTGCGTCCTGCTTTTGGCCAAAACAGTTCCCGTAAGCAAGCGCAGATCCCAAAAGATGGAGTAGACATCTCTGCGCGGGAGAGTCCGGGGACGATACCGCTCGTACTGCACAGCGGATCTTCTCCACCGTCCTGATCGCCTTTTGAAGCGCGTTCTTGGCAGTCAGACCGATCGAGAGCTGATGGAGTCTCCTCGAACAATCGGGAACAGCCAGGAACGTCTTTAAGAGAGCACGATCAAGTTTCGACAACTGATCTTCGGGAACTGTCAAAACCTCATGGGAAGATTGCTCAAAAGCTTCATGAGCATCCTTCATTGACACGGACATTTCCCCAAGACGATCAGCCAGAGCCAACGCCGAATCCTTTGACCTTCTTTGCGCACTAGCAAACAAGGAGCTCATCTCCGTTGCTAGGGCCTTGCCCAAAAGAGCATCGACGTGATTTCTCGACACGATACAAGTTCGAAACCTCACACAGACTGGGGAAACCGAGACTGCGAGATCCTCCTCGGAAAGATACGTCAAAACCAATCCGAGAACCATATCATCCAGTTTAGTGAGAAGCAGCGACCCCTTTTGGTCATCCTCGTAACTCGAAGCGTTTCCCGACGACCTGAACAAGGGCTGCGACCAGATGTTGAACAAGTAAGGGCAGGTTGATCTTAGTAAAAGAGCGTCGAGCTCTTTGGAACCCTCAGAGACCATGTGGATGAAAGCGTCCACCGGCTTTGAGTTCGTGTCATCTCCGTACACGAGCCACGTGTTGGAATTAACCAGTTGGATCTCCAGCCGCATCCCGACCACTTGGTCTACGATTCTCGATACCATCTTTACTGCTTTAGGCGAGAGTGAATATACTTCTTAGTAGTAAGTAAGTACATATTGATCTAATAGATACCTGGCTGGGTCGTGGATGGCTCTCGTATGTGAGCAGTTGCGTGACGCCAGGAGAAAGAACCCATCAGCGGCGGTCATGCACCAAACCTTCTATTCGCTCGTATCTCTCCCTTCGGTCAGGCTTTGAGGTCGAGCGCAAGGGAGCACAGATCGCGCTGTGGCCAGGTCAACACACAAGATGAGACGACGATGTCTACCGCGGCCGGCCGGGCGTTCGCGATCGTTCCAAGAGCTCCTGCTCGTTCTTTGTGTGTGAGTGGGATCCTCGATTCTCGTGTTTGGGTACCCGGGTACATGACGTTAGCAGAATCTTCCGCTTGAACGGTTTGTTTGCGACCCTATACCAGTATTATTGTATGAAAATCACGCTTACTACACCGCATAGGAATGTGTGCTCAGTCGACCACCTGCGTGTGTGGTCAGACTTCTACCGGAAGCGCCTAACATACCATCCATCATCATCTGATACGGTTTTACTTTACAGATATTCTTCTGACGAGTGCGATATAGTCATACGCCAAGGTCATACGTCACATGTGAGCGCGACCGTGAGGGCAGGCTCAACTTTGCCCGCAATTACGGTCAAATACTAGAAACGACGTCAGAGAGTAAGCTAGGGATCATACCTTCCCCGCCTCTCTATGCTTCATTGCACTTCAAGCTGCTGTTGAGAAGCTGCTTGCGAGTTTGGGTCTTTCAGGTTCTGAATAACGGCATCGATAAGCACATCACTCATTCTTAGCTTGGTTTTAAAGAAGGTCCGCACGGATCCGTATCTGGTTTCAATCGTTCGAATAAAGGCCACCACAGCCTCCCACGGCGACTGAGTCAGACACGAATCCAAAAGCAAAGGGTCGACGAGGGCGAGGTGGCCTTCCTCTTTTGCTTGGGCAAGATTCTTTTGCGAGACAGTGTAGTCCGCCGCAATCTCTTCAATGCTCGCTCCACATAACCTTGAAAAGAGAGAAATGACGATTCCGGTGCGATCCTTACCCGCAACACAAAAGATGACCGTGCCACCTTCAGAAGGATCGGCCAGAATCTTGGCGATCTCCGTCAGCTCGTGCGAAGCGTTTTCAGCGATTCGCACATACATATCCACAATGTTATCGGGTGTGGCGAAATAATACGTTCCCACAATCGCTTCACTTCCTCCGCTAAGGCAAAACTTGACGAAAGTCGTCGCTGGTAGTTGCGTGAGTAGGGAGAGTCCTCCACGAGACCCAACCATCGGAATGTGATGTCGTTTAATCTCCCGACTACTCGCTCGCATGCCCTCTTCGTGCCATGGTTCAACCTCGGCTCCTTTTCGTCTCAGGTCCACCATTGCGCGGATCTCACTCGTGGGGGTAAAGCACACTGAGCTCCTAAAAAGCTTTCCTTTCCGTAGAACCTTTACCGTATCTGCAACGTCCCGGAAGTTGACCCGCAGCTGCGTTCCGGGAGTGAACAAGTGAAGGTGGCGATGCGGGCGCCGACTCATTCTATCGCTCTAGTTTTCAATGGCACACTCAAGGCTCGACCGAGCTATTTAGGCATGGGACCTATTTATCGCAGACTGATGAGGACCTGATAGGGCACTCACAAGGCTCTACATAGACAGGGACACTGTTTGTTTCGACCTATTATACTAGAAGTACAATGAGGACCTGATAGTCTGGCCTTCCCGAAAGGAAATCAGGCGAGTGTGAGTATAAACTGAAGTCTCCTGGTCTCCTGGGTAATAGGCACCTAGTTACTTTGAAAATGGGGCCTTAATCGTCTCGCGATCAAGTAACAAGGATACTTTCGAAATAGATGCGATCAGACAAGAACGATGCTGTCGACCGAATCGAATCAGTGATGCAAAAAGAGCTGCTTGCGTGTAATGCGTGTGGGAAAAAACAAAGAAGGTGCACTCTGCGAGGTTACAGTGCGAACTCCAATCCAAGCGATCATAACGATTAAGAGATAAGGCGCGACGTACCAGTGGTACCATTCTCAATACGGAGTGCGAGGGACATAGTGCAATAACAATAATGCCGGAGAGGAGCTTTCAGGGCGGAAAAAGCGAGCAAACGTTTTTGTACGCATGAGAGAACCAGATGCACAGTTTTCAAAAGTCTTACGTCGTTCCTGCTGGTTTGAGACGTTTTCGACGTGGTGGTGGTGATCTTCTGGGTTGGCGAAAGACGTCCCGAGTCGATAGAGCTTATAGACACCGTTCCCTCGACGGTCTTATTGACCAAGTGCATGGTCATCTCGGTACGGACCCTCAACACTTTCTTTTCACAAAACGGCGAAATGGAGGTCGCTGCCGCTGCTGCCAATAGTACTTCGTCGACTTCTGCGTCGACTCCCAAGGGGAAGTCACCGATGGCGCTGATCAATCCCCGGGCGCTGTCGAATTTCCTCAAGCTCGCGCACGGAGACGGCATCGATGCTGCAGGCCTTGTTGATGGGAAAGCTGCTAGAATATTAGGTTGGGAAGACGTAGATGCTGCTCGGGGTCAATCTGAAGCCTGTTGGTTAATCACGTCATCGGCTGCTGAGGGTATCTCGCTGCTAAAGGGTAATCGAGTGGGGTCGATGAGCGTTCTCCAAGGACGGTTTACGCTCATTCTTGTCTCATTTGGAGCGAGCTGCCCGGCGTCAATCATGACCGTTAAACTAGACGAAATGAAAAAGGCTCTAGAGGTACACTTTCTGAACGCTGTGACGGGCAAGGTGAATCAAGGAGCCGCACAGGGAGATGCGGATGTTGATACCAAATGAACTCTGTGAGCGATGCACTGTTTCATACTTTAACATACATACTGTATCTGTTACCTTGTTTCATACCATCATCTTGTACGTTTTGTGACTACGAAGGGGACTGCAGTGTTTGCCTGTACCGAAACAACAGAGAATGGGGAGTTTGATATACAAATAGTCGAAAGTGCAAAAATACTCGAAATTTAGAAAACATTCCTTCAGCGCTCCGTCACATCGAGTACGGAAATGTCTTCGTGAAATGCCGAGTTGGCAAAAGTTTCAGCATCGAATAGTACCTTTGAGTATCTAAGGGAGCGCTCATCCAGAGCAGGGCCTAAGCATAAGAGTCTCATCTGCAGACGATCACAGAATGCATAGTTTCGATGAAGAATCTTCTTGAGCTCGATTCTGTACAGCATAACCAACTTGGTTCTGGAGAATCCAGTTAAAGCCTTGTATTCCGCCATGTCACTCGAGAGTCTTGATGGCTTTTCAAGCAGGTACTGGCGTAAAAGATGGGTGCAAAGCTGCATTGATCGAAGATCCGTGGCCCGCTGTCTGGCCCCGGGCTCGACTCCCTCATGCTCCTCAATGAGTGAGCGAAAGAACCACATTACCTTAGGACCGCTCACCCGAAGAGTCATTTCGAATTGGCTGTCGCCAACGTGAATGGGCAAGTACCCCAGCGGATCGTCCTCCTGGACCATTCCATATCGCATAAACGTACTGAATATGGAATGATCGCCGCCATAGTCCAGAAAGATTTCCTTGCCCTTTCTGAATGTCGTCCTGCCCTCGTTCTTCATGACAAATAGTTGACCAGCGGGATCTATCTGGAACGAGGTTTGTGACTGCGACTGATGGTTGATGAGGTCAGCCACAGGTGCCAATAGCGAACCCGTATCGGTTCCAAACGATCTCGTGTTGCAAGTGGCTAGAGCCCCGGAACAACTCAAACGTGTACCGATCCATGTCGGCATGTACGCCGTGCTTGCGCATAGCCCGCTTGAGCTTTGCGTACTCTTCGCGCTCAAACTCTTCGGTCATTCTCAGCTCCTCAAACACCGCGTCGTCTTGGAGATCCTTGAGGAGCTCTCGTGGCCAGAACTGGGGAGTATCGTACGTGCGCGGAAGCATGTCAACAAATGGGTTCCACAGAGAGCGATTTCCCTTGAGATACTCTTGCATCAGAAAACCAGTGATGGCTGTACGTTTGACGTTCCACCGCATGTCGTTTATCATATATAAAGTACCCAGACAAGATTCAGAGGTTAGTTCATCAGGATCTCGACAGACAATGACAATCCTCGCAGCTTCGGTAGAGAGGATACCCACCGAGCGGCTCCGGAACGGCCCCGAGAATCCGACCCATCTCGGACTTTCTAACCGTCCCGTTGTAGATGCACAGCGCAAGTGGGATCTCGAGAAAGACCTCACCGGGACGGATATCCCGCACCGTTCGAGCTCCTCTCCCAGTCTTCCGGAACTCGGCCTGCGTCCGATTCAAGTTCTGTGTAAGTACAACGCTAACACCTAAGGAAAAGAGGCTTAAACTCACCATCTCAACAGAAGAGACGTTCGCACCATGGCTCCTCGCCCAAGAGAACAGTTCGAAATCGCTAGGGGTCGTCTCTGCCGGACTCATGCTCGCAAAACGTTTCCCCACGGATCCGAACTGATTGAAGACCCAAATCGAAGCTCCAAAAAGGAAGATGCACGAGAAGAACGCTCCTCTCCAAGATGGTGAGGCGGGTGGTCCAGGTAAGGCCTTGGTCCTGGATTTGACCGGGGGGGCGGCTTGTCCCTTGGAGGATCGTTTCATTTTCCTGTTTTCTTGGTGTGAAAAGTCGAAAAAAGTCTCAGTTGCGTTCCGTGGTTACAAGGCGATAGCATTATCAGTAAAGATCGACAGACTGAGAAGTGTACAGGTCGGAGACATCCCAACGCTTATTTCCCGTTGCGCAGGTCGCCTAGGCATTTCTTCAAAGTCGTTCGGTCTTCTTCAATAAACTTGCCGCATCCTCTTAGACGAACCCTGCCTGTCGCATCGACAATAAAAGCATAACCGATGGCTCTGTTGTCGATCCCGAGCGCTTGCTTTTCGGAGTCAAAAGAAGACGTCCTCAAGGCGACGATATCGTGGAGCTCTGGTGGCGTTGACTGTTTCATCGACGTCGAGATCGAGGAGCTAAAGACCCTCGCACTCCAGCCCTCCACCACAGACAGCTGCACGGTGGGTACCGACAACGAGACGAGCGCTTTCCGCCAATCCTCCAACATACTCCACCCAAGCTGATTGAATGCCACTAAAAGAGCAGACGGTCTGCTTCCGACAGGCAACGACAGTGTTTTACCAGACAAGGCTGAAAACGATCGAAGCGACTGTGGAACGTCAAAAGGAGTTGTGATGACTTCCGTGGGAAAAACCTTGGAGTTTTCATTTTTTGAAGCTGCTCGAACGTCGTATAGAGTTCCGCCGAGCATCATTCGTCCTAGCTCCTTCATGATTCGCTCACGTTCTTCCTTCTTCTTTTCAGCATTTTCGGCGGCGTCGGTTGTTGTCGAGAAGCATCGGTTTCCGTTTTGTAGTAACAACTTTGAGGGGTGTTTTCTAACTGATGTCCAAAGCGGCCGTCGTGACGCAGACTGATCAGATGACAACCGCGGAACCTCCGTCTGGCTCGTCCGCCACCGCCAACCGATCCGGTTTCGAACGCTCACTGATCGCATGATTTGATCAATAAAGACGAAAGGCAAGTGGATTTGGGAACGGATCCAGGAGACACTATGAAGTAAGCTGCAATCCGTGCGGATCATTCAGCTGATTCAGCAGCGATCACACCTAGATTTTCGTTCTTCTAGTCCCAAGTGTGATCCTGTGAGGTGAGAAGGTCAAGGTACCCGGGTACCGAGTATGCCTTTGACTTTGAAAAGCGACTCTCTCACTCATCAATCCACGAGCAGGGTAGGCAGGTACTACCGTTGTGCAACGTCTAGAATGGACGAATTCGTCTACCACGTACCTTCCGCGATCTCCTGATTTTGTTCTCGTTGTAAACCCCCGGGTCAATTGAACCATGAAGCATTTCCTTTGGCTCAAGGGCTGAGCCCGCGAGGAACTCGGCTAATGAAACCTAGGAGGAGCGATGAAACCCTTGGAATCTCAAGGGCCGATGAACAGACTGCCACACCTGCCATTACAAACAAAGACGGAGGAAAATCCACTGCTACTGCTGCGTCAGATGAACCTTGGTGCATTCCGCTCGTGCGCGCCGCAGAAGTCGAGCTGTTTCCTTCTCTCAAGCTGACACGCCCCAGGCTAATGGGTCTGGCGAGGTGCGAGGAGCAAGGTCATCTCCACGTGCTAAGATCGACTCATGATTGTACTTTTGCTTGCTCTTTGATCTTTTGGAAGATACATCAGTTTGGACTTGAGTTCTCAGACTCAGTCGTGCATTCGCTCATCCTTTATACAGATATCACAGGTTCGAATTGTTACACGCTGAACAGAAGCAAAGAGATTAATGGATAG
>Ga0075012_10007113_pt1 | contig 10053 bp, 11 predicted proteins | sample All_14_2_FD_71474 | JGI IMG/M metagenome (GOLD analysis project Ga0075012, IMG submission 71474) | Freshwater microbial communities in response to fracking from Pennsylvania, USA - Allegheny Zone_MetaG_DW_15 | ecosystem: Environmental > Aquatic > Deep subsurface > Groundwater > Drilled... | reverse complement strand
ACGCGGCCAACTCGGATGGCTACGACATGGTGGCCCCGTCGGGCGAGGGCGCGGTCCGCTGCATGACCCTGGCCATGGCCGGCGCCGGCGGCCGGGCCATCGACTACCTCAACCCGCACGGCACTTCGACGCCGGTCGGCGACCTCAAGGAGATGGAGGCCGTCCGCCAGGTGTTCGGCAAGAAGGCCCCGGCCATTTCCTCGACCAAGTCCCTCACCGGCCATTCGCTGGGCGCGGCCGGGGCGCAGGAGGCGATCTACAGCCTGCTGATGCTCAACAACGGCTTCCTCGCCGAGAGCGCCAACATCGAGACCCTTGATCCCGCCTTCGAGGACCTGCCGATCCTGCTCAAGCGCGACGACCGCCAGGTCGAGACGGTGATGTCCAACAGCTTCGGCTTCGGCGGCACCAACGGCTGTCTGGTGATGGCGCGGGTCTGAGGACGAACGGCGGTACCCGCTTGCGTCCTTCGACACGCCTGCTTACGCAGGCTGCTCAGGATGACGTAGAGCGTCGTCTGCAAATACATACGTCATGGTGAGCAGCGCCGAAGGCGCGTGTCGAACCACGCACAAGGAACCACCCATGGCCGACGACTACACCTTCCCCACGGGCGAACTGATGAAGGGCAAGAAGGCCCTGATCACCGGGGTGGCCAACCACAACTCCATCGCCTGGGGCATCGCCTCGCAGCTGGCCGCCCAGGGCGCCGAGCTGGCCTTCGCCTACGTGCCGGACATGGAGAAACGCGTCCGGCCGCTGGGCGAGAGCATCGGGGTCAAATGCTTCGTGCCGATGGAAGTCACGGACGACGCCTCGATGGACGCCGCCTTCGCCCAGATCGAGACGGAAATGGGCGCGCTCGACGCCTTCCTCCACTCGATCGCCTTCGCCAACAAGGACGAGCTCAAGGGCTCGTTTGTCGAGAACACCACCCGCGAGGGATTCCTGCGGGCGATGAACATCTCGGCCTTCAGCTTTGTCGACTGCGCCAGGCGCGCGGCGAAGCTGATGCCCAACGGCGGGGCGATGGTCACCATGACCTACCTCGGCGCGGAGCGGGTCATTCCCAACTACAACACCATGGGCGTGGCCAAGGCGGCGCTCGAGGCCGCGACCCGCTACATCGCCCGCGACCTCGGCCCCAAGGGCATCCGGGTCAACGCCATCTCGGCCGGGGCCATGCGCACCCTGTCGCTGGCCGGCATCTCCGGCGGCCGCGGCATGATCAGCCAGGGCCGCGCCTTCAGCGCCCTGAAGGAAGACACCTCGATGGAGGGTGTCGCCGGGGCGGCGCTGTGGCTGCTGTCGGAGCTGGGTCGCTCGACCACCGGCGAGGTGGTCCATGTGGACGCCGGCTTCCACATGATCGGCCTGCCGGACGGCGAGCCCGCCGAAGGCTAGCCGGGCCTCAGACCGCGTAGGCCCGCATGAAGATGCGGGCCGCCTCGGTCGCGGCGGCCTCGATCTCGTCGTCGGTCATGTCCGGCGCGAGATTGAGCAGCGCCTTGGTCTGGCGATGGCCCAGAACCATGCCGCCGAAGAACTCCGCCGCCTGTAGCGGGTTGTGCACGGCGATGCGGCCGGCGCGGGTCTCCAGATCGAGAAACTGCGCCAGCTGGGCGCGGGAGTGTTTCGGGCCGGCCTCGAACACCTCGCGGGCCAGGTCCGGCATGGCGCCGGCGCTCTGGATCGTCACCCGCATCAGGGCGTAGTTCTTGTTGTTGACCACGCTCAGAAGCGTCCGGGCGTACGCCTTCAGGGTCTCTTCGGGGCGCTGCTCGGCCCCGGCCTCCCGCAGCGGGGCGGTGATGGTCGCGACCCGCCGCTCGACCAGGGCCCGGACGAGGTCGGCCTTGGAGCCATAGTGATTGTAGACGGTCTGTTTCGAGACCTTGGCCCGGCGGGCGATCTCCTCCATCGGCGCGGCGAGGCCGCGCTCGCCCAGCACCTCCGAGGCGGCGTCGAGGATCGCTTCGCTCTTGGCGGCGTCGATCTGTCCAACGAGGCGGGGCATCAGTGGGCGGGCTCCGTCATCGATCGCCCGCCAGGCGGCACCTTGCCCGGCTTGGCCAGCAGGGCGAGGAAGGCGGCCAGAATGGCGCAGACGGCCATGAAGGCGAAGGCGTCGCCGAACGCCAGGATCTGGGCCTTCTGCGCGATCATGTAGTGCATCGCCTTGTAGGCGGCGCCCTGCGGGTCGGCGAGGCCCAGCTGCTGGAAGCGGGCGGTCAGGCCGGCCAGCATGGCCTGGCCCTCGACGCTGCCGCGGTCCATGCGCGAAACCATGTCGTTCATGTGCACGGCGCTCTGGGTGGTCAGGTTGCTGGCGATGACCGCCATGCCGATGGCCCCGGCCGTGTTTCGCGACAGGTTCAGCAGACCCGAGGCGTCCTTGATCAGGTGCAGCGGCAGGGTGCTCATGGTCATCTGGGTCGAGGCGATCATCGCCGTCATGACCCCCACGCCGCGGAACGCCTGGACGGCGGCGAACTCGACGAAGCCCCACTCGCCGTTCAGGTCGTGGCCCAGCCACATGCCCCAGGCGACCATGCTGTAGCCGATGAAGATCGGGATGCGCGGATCGACCTGGCGCACCCAGCGACCGGCCAGCGGGCCGGTGATGAACATGGCGATCCCCGAGACCAGCATGGTGGTGCCGACCTCGGAGGCCGAAAACCCGCGCACGCGACCCAGGTAGAGCGGGAGCAGGAAAGTCCCGCCATAGAGGGCGAGGCCGGACGTCGCGCCCATCACCAGGCCCAGGCTGAAGTTACGGTCGGCCAGGGCCTTCAGCTGGATGATCGGCTGGAAATAGGTCAGCTGGCGCCAGACGAAGGCCACGCCGGTCACGGTCGCCAGCACCGTCAGCCACAGGATGGTGTCGTCCTGGAACCAGTTGTCCTTGGCCCCCTCCTCGACGACGTACTGCATGCTCATCAGGAATACGGCCATCAGGGCCAGGCCGAACCAGTCGAAGTTCTGCGCCAGCCGGCGGTCGCCCTTGTCGAAGTTGCCGTAGCGCCCGACGAGAAACAGGCTCAGCAGGCCCGGGCCGACGTTGATGAAGAACAGCCAGCGCCAGTTCAGCCAGTCGGTCAGGTGGCCGCCCAGGGTCGGGCCGACCGTCGGCGCCAGCGTCACGATCATGCCGGTGACGACATTGGCGGTGACGCGACGCTCGGGCGGGAAGGCGCTGAAGGCCGTGGCGAACACGGTCGGCACCATGGCGCCGCCGATGAACCCCTGAAGCGCCCGGCAGGCGATCATCATGTCGATGCTGGTCGACAGGCCGGCCAGTATGCTCATCAGCAGGAAGCCGCCGCAGCTGACCATGAACACCCGCTGGGTGCCCCACAGCCGGGCCAGATAGGCCGACAGCGGGATCATCACCACTTCGGGGATCAGATAGGCGGTCTGGATCCAGCTGACCTGGTCAGCGCTGGCCTCGATGCCCGCCTGGATCTGCGGCAGGGAGGCAGCGACGATCTGGATGTCGAGGATGGCCATGAACTGGCCGATCGCCATCCCGCCGAAGCCGAGAAACAGCATCGTCCAGTTGACCGCCGGAGCCGCCGCCGCGGCGGGAGGGGTGGCCGGACCTGTGAGGGTCGCGGTGGTCATGGCTTCAGCGCGACTCGCCGGTGCGGGCGACCCGGGTGGGCGCCTGTCCGGACTCGGCGAAGCTCTGTCCGGTCTTGCCGCGCACGTCGACCTTGACCTCGACCGACAGGCCGGGTCGCAGGGCGATCGACAGGGGCTCGCCGTCATCGACGGCGATCCGCACCGGCACGCGCTGCGCGATCTTGGTGAAATTGCCCACGGCGTTCTCGACCGGGATCAGCGCGAACTCGGCGCCGGTCGCCGGAGCGAAACTTTCGACCCGGCCGCGAATGGTCTGGCTGCCGAACGCGTCGGCGCGGATCTCCACGGGCTGGCCGATGCGCAGGCGGGCCAGCTGGGTTTCCTTGAAGTTGGCGACGATGAAGCCCTTGCCCAGCGGCACCACGCTCATCAGCGTCACGCCCGGTTGAACCAGCTGGCCGGGACGCACCGAACGGGCGCCAATGACGCCGGCGGCGGGCGCGCGGATCACGGTGCGGTCGAGGTCGATGCGGGCCTGTTCGACGGCGGCGCGGGCGGCGGCCACCTGGGCGAGGGTCTGGGCGCGGGCGGAGCCGAGCGACTCGGCGGCGCGGCGTTCGGCCTCCAGGGCGGCCTGGGCCTGGGCGACGGCGGCGGCGGACTGGGCCGCGCCGGCGCGAACCGTGGTCAGTTTCTGGTCGGACACCCAGCCCTTGGCGGCGAGGTCGCCGTAGCGCTTGAGATCGGCGTCCATGCGGCCGGCGTCGGCGCGGGCGCTGGCCACGCCGGCCGCGCGCTGGGCGATCATCGCCTGTTCGAGGGCGGCCTTGTCATCGACGGCGCCGACGGCCGCCTGCAGGGCGTTGGCGTTGGCGATGGCCTGGTCGAGCCGGGCCTGGAAGGAGGTGGGATCGATGCGGGCGACGACCTGGCCGGCCTCGACATGCTGGTTGTCGGTCACCAGCACCTCGACCACATAGCCGGCGACCTGCGGGCTGACCTGCACGGTGTCGGCCTGGACGAAGGCGTTGTCGGTCTTTTCGAAGGCCTGCTTGTCGGCCCACCAGAACCCGGCGCCGATGAGGATGGCCAGGGCGGCCGCGCCGCCGACGACAAGGGGAACCAGGCGGTTCCTGGGAATGGAGGACATCGTCAGCCCCTGACGTACACAGTTGAACGGCGCCCGCCGCTCCGGATCTGGCGATAGCCGCGCCCTTCGCGGCGGGCAAGGGTTAAATGGACGCAGTCGTCCACAAATCAAGTATCGCGCCGCGCTTTCGCCGGGCGGCGTGTCGCTGTAAACCAGCGGGCGATGACCGATGTCACGTCCACGCCGCCGGCCCTGCGCTGGGTCGCCCTGTTCCTCGCCGCCTGCGCGGTGCTGGGGCTGTTCCTCGGATTCCGCGACCAGATCCGCAAGAATCCGCCCGGCTGGTACACCGGCGCCGAACAGGTCGCCGCCCCGCTGGCCACGCCGGCGGACGGCGCGCGCGACGCGGTGCCGTTCGACCCCGAGGCGGCGAAGGCCGCCGCCGCGCCGCGTCCCGCCGCTCCCTCCGCGAAAACGCCCGCTGAAGTGCTAGAGGAGCCTGCCGCATCGACCGAGGCCGCGCCGCCGTCTGAATCCCCGGCCGCCAGGCCCATTGCGCCGCCGGTCCTGACGCCGACGCCCCCGCCGAAGCTCAAGCCGGCCGCGCCGCCGTCGAAGCCCGCGCCCTCAGCCGATCCCGTGGGCGACATCCTCGAAGGCCAGAAGTCGTCCGAAACCCCCGCCGCGGTGCCCTACTAGATCATGGCCAGATTTGACGCCGACGTGATCATCGCCGGAGCCGGCATGGCCGGCGCCACGCTTGCCCTGGCGCTCAGGAGCGGCGGCATCGAGCCGCTGCTGATTGACCCTCTGCCGTTCGACACCCAGCTGGAGCCGACCTTTGACGGCCGCTCCTGCGCCATCGCCTTCTCCTGTTTCCGCCAGTGGCGGGCGCTCGGCCTGGCTCCGCTGCTGGAGCCCTACGCCGAGCGGATGAACGAGATCCTCGTCACCGACGGCCGCAGCCCGGGCGCCGCCTCGCCGGCCCAGACGCCCTTCTTTCTGCACTTCGACGCCGGCGAGATCGCCGACCGCGTCGAGGGTGAACCGCTCGGCTACATGCTGGAGAACCGTCGTACGCGCGCGGCCCTGGCTGAAGGCGTCACCGCGGCCGGCATCCCGGTGCTGGCGCCCGAGCGCGTGGCGTCGGTCTCCGTCAAGCCGGCCTTCGCCGAGGTGACCCTGGCCAGCGGCCGGGTCCTGACCGCGCCGCTGGTGGTCGGCGCCGAGGGGCGCGGTTCGACCGTGCGCAAGGCCGCCGGCATCGATGTGACCGGCTGGGACTACCCCCAGACGGGCGTCGTCTGCACCGTCAAGCTGCAGCACGGCCACGGCGGCGTCGCCCACGAATATTTCCTGCCCGGCGGCCCGTTCGCCATCCTGCCGCTGACCGAGGATCGCGCCAGCCTGGTCTGGACCGAAAAGCGCAGCCGCGCCGACGCGCTCAAGGCCGCCAGCCCGGAAGCGTTCAACGCCCATCTGGTGCGGCGTTTCGGCGACTTCCTCGGCGATATCGAGGTGATGGGGCCGGTGTTCACCTACCCGCTGTCGATCGCCCTCGCCGAAAAGCTCTGCGCCCCGCGCATCGCCCTGCTGGGCGACGCGGCGCACGGTGTCCACCCGATCGCCGGCCAGGGGCTCAACCTTGGCCTCAAGGGCGCGGCGGCGCTGGCCCAGGTCATCGTCGAGGCCTCGCGGCTGGGCGAGGATATCGGCGCCGAGGCGGTGCTGGAGCGGTACGCGGCCTGGCGGCGGTTCGACACCAATACCCTGGCGGCGGGCATGGACGCCTTCGTGTGGCTGTTCTCGAACGACAACCCGCTGATCCGGCTGGCCCGGGGCATCGGCATGACCGCGGTCAACACCATCGGCCCGGCGCGACGCTTCTTCATGCACGAGGCCGGCGGCGCGGTCGGCGATCTGCCGCGGTTGCTGCGCGGGCAGGCGCTCTAGGGCGTAGCGACTACTCCCTACGCCCTGTTCCCCAAGCCCTATTCCTCCAGCGCCCGCGCCTCTTCCGGCAGCATGATCGGCACGCCGTCGCGGATCGGATAGGCCAGCTTCGCCGCCTTGCTGACGAGTTCGCCCTTCGCCCGGTCGTAGGTCAGGGGCGTGCGGGTCACCGGACAAATCAGGACCTCCAGCAGGCGGGGGTCGACGTCGGTGACGGGGGGAGCGGCGGCTTCGGTCATGGCGTCAGCTTCTACTGGATCGAATGGGGTTCGTCATCGCCGCCGGCGCTGTCGATTTCCAGAAGGGCGATCAGGGCCTCGGCGCGATCGGCCGGCGTCACCGCTTCCAGCAGCGCCTGTTTTTCGGCGGCGTCGAACGGCAGGCCCATGGCCAGGCTGTCGATCAGGGCCCCTGTCGGCGCCTGGCTGGCGGCGTCCCAGTCGATGCCCAGGCCGCGGTGATCAAGGTAACGGCCCAGCGCCTTCAGAAACCGGGTCTTGTCGACCGGGGCGAACGGGGCCTGGGGCTGCAGGTCGTCCTCGAACGGCGCGAACCGGGCCCGCACCTGGCGATAGGGCGTGGCGACCGGCAGTTCGTCGCCGGTCTCGAACCGGCAGACGCCGGTCAGGGTGATCATGTAGCGGCCGTCGGGGGTCTCGGCGAAGCTGGTGATCTTGCCGACGCAGCCGATCTGGGCGAGCGCCGGCCGTTCCGGATCGCCGCCGCGCGTCTGGACCATGCCGATCAGCCGGTCGCCGGCCATGGCGTCATCGATCATGTTGAGATAGCGCGGCTCGAAGATGTTCAGCGGCAGCTGCCCGGCCGGCAGCAGCAGCGCCCCGTCGAGCGGAAACACGGGAATGGCCTGGGGCAGGTCGACCGCCTTGCGATAACCCGTGACCATGGCCGTCTTCCCTAGCTGAACAGGATCGAGGACAGGCGCCGGCGGCCCTGTTTGGCCACCTCGGAATTGAAGCCGGCGGCCTCGAACACCGTCAGCAGCTGCTTGCGGGCCGCCTGGTCGTTCCAGGCCTGGTCCTTGCCGATGATCGACAGCAGATGGTCGGCGGCCTCCGCCAGCCGTCCCTGGCCCGCCAGCGCCCCGGCCAGGTCGAAGCGGGCCTGGTGGTCCTCGGGATCGGCGGCCAGCGCCTGTTCGAACGGCGCGGTCTCGGCGGCGGCGCCCTCGGCGAGGGCCAGGGCCGCGCGGGCGGCGTCGAGATCGGCGTCCTTCGCGTCGGCGGGGGCCAGGGCGACCACCTCGGCGGCGCGCTCATAGTCGCCGCCGGCGATGTAGCAGCGGGCGAGGCCGCCGATGGCCGGCACGTTGGCGGCGTCCATCCGCAGCACCGTGGCGAAGCCCTGGGCCGCGCCGCCCATGTCGCCGAGCCCCAGCGATTCCTTCGCCTGGGCGAGGACCTCGTCGATCTCCGACGCCGGCGGCGGGCCGACGAGCTTCTCGACGAAGGCCTTCACCTGGCTGTCGGGCAGGGCGCCCATGAAGCCGTCGACCGGCTGGCCGTCGACAAAGGCGTAGACCGTTGGGATCGACTGCACGCGCAGCTGGCCCGCGTAGCCGGGGTTCTTGTCGACGTCGATCTTGACCAGCCGGACGGCGCCGCCCAGCGCGGTGACGGCCTTTTCCAGCGCCGGCGTCAGCTGGCGGCAGGGGCCGCACCATGTGGCCCAGAAGTCGACGATCACGGGCGTGGTCCGCGAGGCCTCGATGACATCGGTCATGAAGCTGGCGTCCGAGCCGTCCTTGATGATGTCGCCGGCCGCCGCCGCGCCTTTGGCCTTGGGGGCCAGGCCCTCTCCGATCAGGGTCATCTCTTCCGTCCCGTGTGCGGGCCTTCGCCCGCGTTCAAACGCTTCGCCGACAAGATGGTCGCACCCGGCCGCCGGTTCAATTCCACATCAGCCGCCAACGACGGCCATCGCGCCGAAATCGACGATCAGCGGCTCCACGCCCACCGCCGCCAGGAACCGCCGGAAGTCCGCCTGCGACACCGCCGTGGTCGCGGTGTTGGTCAGCGGGTGGAAATTGACCGGGTCGGCCGCCGCCAGGGCCGCGTCGAGCACGAAGCGGACGCGGCGCTCCGTGTCGTTGATCAGGCCGAAGGCCGTCACCGAGCCCGGCGTCACGCCCAGGGTTTCCAGCATCAGCTCCGGGCTGCCGAACGACAGCCGGGCCGAGCCGATCACCGGGTGCAGCCGCTTGAGGTCGATGACCGTCTCGCCCAGCGCCGAGATCAGCCACAGCTGGCCCTTGGCGTCCTTGAGGAACAGGTTCTTGGTGTGGCCGCCGGGCAGGGCGTCCTTGATGCCCGGGCCGTCCTCGACCCGGAATACGGCCGGATGGTCGAGCGTCGTGGCGGCGATGCCCTGGTCGGCCAGGAAGGCCAGGAGGTCGGTGCGCGTCTTCATGGCCGCCCAGATAGCCAAACCAAGGCGCTTGCGGAACCGCTTCCCGCGCGCGAGAGGTTCGGATGACGACAATCAGAGAGGCCGCCATGCTTCTGGAGTGCTACCCGACCAGCCAGCGCCCGCCGGACATCGTGCCGGGCCGCCCGCAGCGGGCGTGGATGGACGCCTTCGCCGAACGCCACCCCTACCGCTGCCTGCCGCTGTCGATGGCCAACACCTCGGGCTGGGAGATCCTCTGTCCGGTCGGCTTCACCGCCGAGTGGAACGGCGGGGCGCACCAGGACTGCATCACCTTCACGCCCGACCATGGCCACCCGGACTTCCATGACTTCGTGAAGAGCCACTTCTCGCGCGGCATCTTCACCTTCCACCCCGGCTACCTGTTCCGCACCCCGCCCGGCTGGTCGATGTGGGTCGGCGGCCCGCCCAACCACGTCAAGGACGGCGTCCAGCCGCTGGTCGGCCTGGTCGAGACCGACTGGCTGCCCTTCCCCTTCACGATGAACTGGATCTTCACCCGCCCGGGCCGCGTGCGGTTCGAGCGCGGCGAGCCGTTCTGTTTCATCACCCTGGTGCAGGACAAGACCCTGGCCCAGGTCCAGCCGGTCACCCGCTCGCTGGCCTCCAACGACGACCTGCGCGCCCAGTACGACGCCTGGTACCGCCAGCGGGAGGAGTTCAACCGCCGCCTGATGAAGCAGGAGCCCGACGCCGTGCGTGACGCCTGGCAGCGCTACTACTTCAAGGGCGAGCTGCCGGAACAGACCGGCCCGGCCCCCGCCAACCACGTCAACAAGCGCCGTCTGAAATCGCCGCGCCTCGGCGTGTAAATCGGCGTTCAGAGGCGCTTGCAAAGGCCTTGGCCCTCTGCCATAAGCCGCCTCTCGATTTTCGGGACGCCCATCAGAAGCGTCCCTGGAGCGCGGGCGTAGCTCAGTGGTAGAGCACAACCTTGCCAAGGTTGGGGTCGAGAGTTCGAATCTCTTCGCCCGCTCCAA
>Ga0075012_10007112_pt1 | contig 10053 bp, 12 predicted proteins | sample All_14_2_FD_71474 | JGI IMG/M metagenome (GOLD analysis project Ga0075012, IMG submission 71474) | Freshwater microbial communities in response to fracking from Pennsylvania, USA - Allegheny Zone_MetaG_DW_15 | ecosystem: Environmental > Aquatic > Deep subsurface > Groundwater > Drilled... | reverse complement strand
CAGGCCCAAAATCTCATGCTAGAATTTTGGGCTTGGACGCCGGTGTAGCTCAGTCGGTAGAGCAGCTCATTCGTAATGAGAAGGTCGAGGGTTCGATTCCTTTCTCCGGCACCAATAAAACATCTCACGCCATCTCAAGGCGTATCAGAACCAGCCCCCCTCCTAGGGGTGGCTGGTTTTTTGTTGCCTCACGCAGTCTTACGTCATAGCATCACATACCAACACTTTGTTGGTATCGATGTTGGGATCTGAGGTGCCAGCGCAAGCGGTACCAACATTTCATGGAGGCGTGATGGCTCTGACGGACACTTTCGTCAAGAACGTGAAGCACTCTGGCGCTCCGGCCGGTGACAAGGTCACGGACGGGCAGGGGTTGCACCTGCTGGTCAAGGCTGCGGGCAAGTACTGGCGGCTGAGTTACCGCTTCTTGGGCAAGCAGAAAACCCTGGCGCTGGGCGTCTACCCCGAGGTGAGCCTTGCGCAGGCCCGCCAGCGCCGCGATCAGGCTCGCAAGCTGCTGGCCGAGGGGGCTGACCCCAGCGTGGCCAAGCGGGCCGACAAGGTGGCGCGCAAGCTGGCGGCCGACAACACCTTCGAAGCTGTGGCACAGGCCTGGCTTGCCAAGACCAAGGCATTGAGGGCAGAGAGCACCGATGCCAAGGTGCAGGGCTGGCTGAAGAACGACGTCTTGCCGGCCATTGGCCGCTTGCCTATCGCCGAGATCACGCCGCGTGACGTACTCGACCTGGTGCGCAAGGTTGAGAAGCGCGGCGCCATCGACAGCGCCACCCGCATGAAGCAGCTGTGCGGGCAGATCTTCCGTTACGCGGTGGCCGAGGGTTCGGCAGAACGGGACGTGACGGCTGACCTGCGCGGCGCCCTGGCGGTCCGGCGGACGGTCCACCTGGCGGCGATCACCGAGCCCGCCAAGGTCGGTGCGCTGCTGCGCGCCATCCACGGCTACAGCGGCCATCCGGTGACCGTGGCGGCCCTCAAGCTCGCACCGCTGCTGTTCGTCCGCCCGGGTGAGCTGCGGCACGCCGAGTGGAGCGAGATCGATTTCGATGCAGCCGAGTGGCGCATCCCGGGCACCAAGATGAAGATGGGCGCCGACCACATCGTGCCGTTGGCCACCCAGGCAGTCGAAGTGCTGACCGAGCTGCAGAAGCTCACCGGTCGGGCTCGCTACGTCTTCCCCAGCGTGCGAACGGGTGCACGCCCCATGAGCGAGAACACGATCAACGCCGCGTTGCGTGGCATGGGCTACAGCAGCGACATGCACACGGCCCACGGCTTCCGCGCGACCGCACGTACGATCCTCGACGAGGTGCAGGGCGAGCGGGTCGACCTGATCGAGCACCAACTTGCCCACGCGGTGAAGGACGTGAACGGCCGTGCCTACAACCGCACCGCGCACCTGCCGGCCCGCAAGGAAATGATGCAGCGATGGGCCAACTACCTGGACCAGCTGCGCGCGGGAGGCGAGGTCATCCAGCTTAGGACCGCATGAGCGTGTCTACCGCTGCCTGACGGTCTCAGGCAAAGCGGGCCCGCAAGGTGGTGGAGCACCAAGCAGGCCCTGACCACAATCAAGAAGGAGCTTGAAATGGCTGTCGATACTGTACAGAAGAAGTCCCAGTCCATCGAGGATCGAATGGAACTTGCCAAAAAGGCGAACGAGGAAATTTGCGCGTTGATTGCCTCTTGCAGAGGTCTGCACCGGACCGAGCTTGATGACATTCAACAGCGTGTCGCCCTCCGCGGGGCGTTGGCACGTATCGAGCAGTTGTCCGACATCGCTTGGACCGTATTGGCAGAGGAAGTAGACAACTTCACCGAACTGGAAGCGACCGTGGAGTTTCTTGGCCCAGTTTGACCAATTCCGGCGCCTCAGCGGCCTTGAGGCAAAGCGGAGCTCGGAGGTGCAGGAACACCGTCGAGCCTCTGATCACAACGTGCAACATTAGGAGAAGCACATCATGGCTGGACACAACGTATCTCCTGCGCGCGATCAATCGCGCCATGCAATTCAGGCTCCAATCGCATCCCCCAGGTTCTGCGTTGTCTATCTCAAGGATGGGCGCGAGGAAACGACCCCCTGGTTTTCCAATCACGGCCGCGCTCAGAAGGCTTTGTCACTGATGCAAGAGCAGTGCGGACAGGGCAATGCCGTCATCTTGCGAGACTGATCGACCGACGCCTCAGCAGTCATGAGGCAAAGCGACCCGAAGCAGTGGCGGCAACCACTGCCCGGGTCTGACCGCAACGCACAACCATTGAAAGGAACGTGCACTATGGCTAACGCAGATAGTAGCGGCACTCTGTGCCAGCTTTCGACGATCACCTCCAGCCGTTCGCCGGATGACATACGTCGGGCCCTTCTTGTCGACCGATCCTATGAATGGGATAGGTACGAAGGCAGGTTGGAAGACTTCGTTGCTGCAGGCTTGTTCAGGCTGGATGAGTTACCAGGACGGCCCGGCAGGCGGAAGACGGCATGTCACTACGGGGTCGACGGCATGCCGGTGATATCAAAGTGGCGCGCGCGACACCCAGGCGGCCGGAGCATTCAGCTCAAGAGCAAGAGCCGAGCAATCGCCTACGTGGCGATCAGCGACCACGAGAAAGAGCATCGAGTGCGTGAAATCGAAACGCGACGTGTCGAGGCGACTGTGGCAAAGGACCGGCAGTTGATCGAGACGATGCTGGAAACCGCTCGCCGGGATATCGCTTTGTCGGACCATCAATTGGCGTCGAAGTATCGAGATCAGCTGAGGGCGAGGATTCGGGAGCACGAAGAAGATCTCCGAGCACTGAGACAGGCTACAAAGCCTAAGCCCCCAAATCTCAGGCTTGTGCACTCCGCAAATAAGGGAATGTCATGAGCGGCGGCGGTTCAGCATCCCCGGCCATCCGCTACCGACCCATCTTCGGAGGGCTTTTCGGCCAGGATGGCCGCTACGTCATGGCCACCATGCCCTGCATTGAGCGGGGACTGCACGCTGTTCGACGCATGGTGCACTGATTTCGATGAGCGACGACGGAGAACAGCAGAAGAGAAAGCGAGGCAGGCCTCGCAACTCGGCGTCCCCAAAGATTCGGGAGTCGGATATTGCCATTGCCAAAACGCTCTACACACTGAGGAACTGGAGCTTCTCTCTTCGTTCTATCGACGGCACAGAGGGGGCGGCAGAACTGATTGGCATCGTTGCGCGTCGTGTCCTTGGGCGAACTGATTCAAAAGGCCAGCCACTCGGACCAGACCGAATCGAGCAGATTTTCGAGGCTTGGCGAGATGACCAGGAAGGATTTTCGCAAGAGCCTGGGGGATGGCGAGCTAACGGGATTCGCCTGAAAGTGATGCCCTGGGAAGGCAAAACCACACGCTCCCGAAATCCGAAGGCCGGCTTTGGCCTGGTGGACAACAGGCCCTTTTGGTACCCCAGGGGCGTGGCTGCAGGGGAGGCAACTGACGAGGAGCTGGTTGCAGAACTTCTGCGAAACGGAGGCTGCTGGCCGCACCCACGGCCACAGCTATGGGGTGACTATGCACTTACGCCAAAGCAGAAAGAGCGATGGGAGGTTGCGCCCAAAGTAGCGCGGGAACCTGATGCAACCGATGACGACCCGGGCCATGATGATTCTGGCAAAACGGGGTAATTAAATCGACAGGCAGAGGCCTGGAAACGACCATCACCGCATCTCAACACAACGAGGTGCATCAGATGGTGACGCAACCCAAGGCCCCGCCCCAGTTCCAAGCAGGCGCGCTACTGCGCGTTGAGCAGATTGTCGGGAACCCCAAGAAGGGGGTTCCTGGCCTGATCCCAGTTTCTGCGGCCACTTGGTGGCGTTGGGTCAAGGATGGCCGCGTGCCGGCTGGCCGCAAGCTCGGCCCTCAGGTCACGGCGTGGCCCATCGAGGTTGTGCTGGCAGTTGGTCAGCCTCAAGCCGAGCAGGTGCAGGCGTGAGTGCCGTCCTCGCTACGGTGGATCAATCCGCACGAGCCAAGTCCCAATCCACATTCGTCGCTCGTGCAGCGCTGGCCGGCTTTGAGTTGGTGGAACTCGCCGACGGCTCATGGCTAGCGTCTCGCTGGGGCATGTTCCGTGACTTGGCCGACGATGAGCAGGTAGAGCGCTTTCTCAGCGCGGTGGGGGCACCGTCTTGAGCGTTCGCACCATGGCCAGAGTCTGGGCTGAATCGAAGCATTCGGGCACCGACCTCCTGATGATGCTCGCCATCGCGGACTTTGCCGACGATGACGGCAACGCTTACCCAAGCGTGGGCACGCTCGCCAAGAAGTGCCGGACCACGCCCCGACATGTCAATCGGATCCTGGCGGCTCTACGCGCGAGCGGCGAGCTTGAGATTCGGCTGAACGAAGGTCCGAAGGGGACGAACAGGTACCGAATCACCCCGCAAGGGATGACGCAGCCGTCACCCCTGACAGGTGCGTCACCCCTGACGCCTGCGTCCTCAACCCCTGACGTACACGTCCCGAAACCCCTGACGCCCATGTCAGACGAACCATCATTGAACCATCAGAGAACCAGAGGGAGTGCACGCGCTTCGCGCTCGCCTGCTGCTGAACGCGGCTCACGCCTTCCAGATAACTGGCAACCGACAGAGGCCGACATCGGCTTTTGTCGGACCAAGCGCCCCGATCTCGATCCTGCAGAGGTGGCCGAGAAGTTCCGGGATCACTGGCATGGCCAGCCTGGCGCCAAGGGCCGAAAGGCAGACTGGTCAGCGACATGGCGGAACTGGGTGCGTGGTGAGAAACCAGGGCGTGCCTCTCCGGTTGCTTCGACAGCCCTTGATGCCGATGAGCAGTTCACCGCAGCGAGCTTCGGGGAGGGTAGCGCATGACGCTCATGTCCGACTCCCTCGATCTCGCCCGGCACGGGGCCGGGGATGGAGCCCGTGCGGCCCGGCATGCCGAGTGGAGCCCCGAGGCCGAGCAAAGTGTCCTGGGCAGCTTGCTGCTCAGCAACGCATGCGCCGACGACGTTTTCCCTCTGCTTCAGGGCTCGGCCTTCTTCAATGCCGCGCACCAGGCGATCTACCAGGCCATAGAGGCGCTGATCCTGGCGAACAGGCCCGCCGACGTCATCACCGTGCACGAGCACCTCAAGCGCGACGGCAAGGACGAGACCACCGGCGGCATCAAGTACCTGCACGACCTGTCCATGAGCGTGCTCAGTGCGCGCAATGCAAGGCAGTATGCCGAGATCGTCCGTAGCTGCGCGTTGCGCCGCGTGCTCATCTCGTCGACAGACCAGGCGCTGGAGATCGCGACCCGGCACACGGACCCGGACCAGGCGCTGGACGATATCGCAACTCTGTTCACGTCGCTTGATCGCTCTGCCGGTAAGTCTGAGCCGTGCAGCCTGGCTGATGCCTTGGTCGAACGCCTGGACCACTGGGGCAACGTGGCCAGAGGTGAGGTCACCCCGGGCATCGCCACCGGCTTCTCGATGCTGGATCGCGCCCTGGGTGGCGGGCTCAAGGGCGGACGAGTCGTCGTGGTTGGCGCTCGCCCCTCGGTGGGCAAGACGAGCCTCAGCCAGCAGATCGGCATTGGTGTGGCGATGCAAGGGCACGGCGTGCTGATCTGCTCCCAAGAAATGCCCCGGGGTGAGTTGGTCGACCGGGCCAGTGCGAACCTGGCCGGCGTGGACCTTGGCGCGATCAGCGAGGGCAAGCTATCCGATGAGGACTGGTCCAAGCTGTCGGCCGCTGTCGAGGAGGTGCGCTCCTGCCCGCTCTACATCGACGACCAGCCCTCGCTGGCTCTGCTGGATATTCGTGCCAAGGCTCGACACGTGCGCCGCCGTGTGGGGCTGAAGCTGGTCATCGTCGATTACCTGCAGCTTTGCTCCGGCTCAGCGCAGAGAGGCAGCAGCCGGCATCACGAAATTGAGGGCTTGTCCCGCGGCCTGAAGTCGCTCGCCAAAGAACTCGACGCCTGCATCCTGGTCCTGAGCCAGCTCAGCCGCGATGTCGCAAAGGGCGGCCGGGAGCCCTCGCTCGCCGACCTCAAGGAGTCGGGGGCGATCGAAGAGGACGCCGACGTCGCGATCCTCCTGGACCCCCGCGGCCCTCTGCCCGACGGCACTCGCTTGGTGGCCGCCATCGTGGCCAAGAACCGCCAGGGCAAGCGCGGCCGCATTGGCCTTTCCTTCGAGGGCAAAACGCAGCGGTGGCGCGAGACATCGGTGGATGTCTCCGCTCGCCGTACCAACGATCAATCGAACTGAGGTCCAACCGTGAACACTCCCCACCCACTTTTCGTCACTGCCTTTGCCCAGCCCCTGACTAAGCGGCTCACCGACGAGGCAGCGCTTGCCAAGGCGCAGATCGTCATCGGAGTACCCGGGCCGAGCACCGACATCCGACTGGTCGAGCAATCGTCCATGGAGACGATCAACATCATCACCAACGGCGGCAGCGCTGCGCGCTTCTTGGTGCAGTGGCCCGACGGCACCTTGGCTTACGCATACCTGCCCGTCGGTGGACAGGTGCTCGATGGAGTTCGAGTCGCATTGCTCAGGGCCTATGCCCATGGGCGTGATCGCCTGGAACAGATTCACCTTGAAATGGGCGCCCCACAGGGGCAGGCCTAAGGAGAGAACATGCCTCAGATCCCCATGGGCAACTTCGGCCAGTCGGTCGCCCAGCCGCAACGCGCAACCCGCGCTGTTGCTGACACAGGTGCAGCGCAGGCGCTGGGCCAGGTCGCAGAAACCGTGCAGGGCATCGCCCTCGACCAGATGGCGGACCAGACCCGCCAGCGTCTGGAAGATCTCGAGCAGGAACAGAGTAACCAGGCAGCAACGGCCGCGTTGAAGTTCGAGACGGCGCTCAAGACCAAGCAGATGGAGTTCGCTGCCAAAGTCGAGAGCGGCGAGATCAAGCCAGAAGATGCGGAACGCTTGTGGGGCGATGAAGTCGGCGGCCTGCGAGTCGAGCTGATTTCGCCACTGGACACCGCCCTGGGCGGGCGCACCGGGGCCAAGATCGCCAACGCAGTAGAGCTTCAAGCAGATCGTGTTTCTGCCGCCTCGTCGCTGCAGATTTCTGGCTCGGTGCTTGTGGCGAAGCGAGCCCGGTACGGCGCCGAGGCCGTGGGGGCGCTCGACGAGCTTGGCAAGCAGGCAGCCATGCCCGGCGAGAGCCTGGAGGCTGTCTTCTCGAAGGCAGATGCGGCCTTTCCAACCATGGCGCAGAGAGCTGGAATGGATCCAGCCAAGGCGGCTGAGAGGCTACAGAACTGGAAGGATGGGGCGCGCTTCAACCGAGCCCGCATTGACCTGATCGGCAGTCGCCGCAGCTTGGAGGCGCTGGACACCTTCATGCAACGACTGGAGTCGGGCGATCTGGCTGGGACGCTGGACGCTGACAAACGGACCATGCTTGTCAAGGAGGCCGAGTCAGCCAAATGGCAGATCCAGCAAGGGCTCCAGCACGCGGCCGATAAGCGCGAGAAGTTGGCCGAGCGCGCAGTCGGGGCGGTCACTCGCCAGATCGAGGCCGGTGTCCCCGTGACCGTCGAAGGCTGGCAAGACCTCCGCACCAAGGTTGAGGGCACCGTCTTCGCCTCCGACTTCAATGCGCTGGTCACCCAGGAGCGGGAAGTGCAGCAGGTGCTGCGCATGCCCATTGGGCAGCAGGAGGCCTACGTGCAGCAGCGCGAGGCGAAGCTGGCACAAGACGGCGGCACCATGGTTGATCGAGCCAACCTTCAGCGCATCAAGGCCACCATCGAGACAAACAAGAAAGAGCTGGAGCAGGCGCCGCTGTTGTCTGCTCAGCGGCTCATGGGCCGCAAGTTCGAGCCTCTCAACCTTGCTGATCTGATGGCGCCAGGAGGCGCTCATCGAGCTGCGGAAGTCTTCGCAGACCGCACGGCCACCCTCCAAGGGATGGCCCGACAGTTCGGTGTGCGCGTCGGTCAGAAGCCATTGTTTCCGCAGGAGCAGGCGATCCTCTCATCGGCAATTGACGCCGCATCACCGTCCGAGGCGGTCAACCTATTCGGCCTTCTGAGATCCGCCATCGATGACGATGACACCTATCGGGCGGTCATGCAGCAAATTTCCCCTGACTCTCCTGTGAAGGCGCGCGCCGGCATCCTGGCAGCGGCCGGCAAGCACATCACCTTGCAGGACAACCTCATTTATGACAATGTGCGTGTATCTGGAACCAAGATCGCCCAGACCATGCTGGCCGGCGAGCAGATCTTGAACCGGACCAAGAAGCAGAAGGCAGAGGACGGCCAGGCCCGCACCTTGTTCGCGCCGCCGCGTGAGGCCTTCTCTCAAAGCTTTGCCGACGAGGTCGGTGACCTCTTTCGCGGCCGGCCCGCCGCCCAGGAGCAGGATCTGCAGGCGGCCTACGCTTACTACGTCGGCAAGGCTGCTGAACTGGGCAAGGCCTCGGACGGTGCCGTCGACTCGGCTCTGGCTAAGGAGGCCGTTACCGCGACGCTGGGTGCTGTGATCGACGTGAATGGTCATGGGCGTGTGAAAGCACCTCTGGGGATGTTGTCCTCCGACTTCGAGGCAAAGGCGCGGGAGCAGTTCGCGCAGGAGGTTCGCCGCCGCGGCCTGCCAACCTCGATGCTGAACGAGTGGCCGAACTACGGGCTGCAGGACTACCGCCGCGACGGGACCTATGTCCTCACGTTGGGAAATGAGACTGTGGTCGATCCGACGACGCGCAAGCCTGTGGTCATCGATCTTGATCCCCCGCCGCCTTCCGGCCTGCGCTATCGCAGCGCCGCCGACCTGATCCCCACAGATGGCGCGCCAGCTCCAGCACAGGGAGGTGCCAAACGATGAGCGGCTTTGAACTGGATGAACGCGGCGCCGACGAGATCGACGCCCGCGCGGCCGATGGTGGCGTGCCCTTCTTGCCCGCTGGCCCGTCCTTCTTCGAGGGCACCACGGGCGCGGCCTTGAAGGGGCTGGCCCGCGGCTCGGTGGCCAAGGGGGCGCTTCTGCTTGGCGATGCTGCAACGCCCGTGCTCAAGCCTTCCGCCCAGGCTGCTGACAAGCTGCTCGGCACTCGCCTGGACGCTTGGCTTGACGAGCAACAGCGGCGCAACCGCGTGACACTGGACGAGCTGAAGCCCGACCCGCACACGACAGGCTTTGCGGCCCAGGTCGTGGGTAGTTTTATGGACATCGGCAGCTCAGCCGTGCTGTTCACTCCCGAGGGCGCCGCGGTGCTGGAGGGCTATTCGCGCAAGCACGAACTCGAAAGCCAAGGTGTCAGTCCCGAGGTCGCGGCGGCCGGCGGGGCAGTAAGTGGCGTGGCCACCTTCGCGGGGGTCAAGGCTCCCATGACGCTGGGGCGGGCAGCGGTCCGCCAGGGGGCCACCTCCGTGGTCAAGAACATGGGATTCGGTGCGGCGGCCAACATCAGCGCCGGCGTGGCCGAACGCGGCACGCTACGTGAGCTGCTGGAGCGTTCTGGCTACCTGGACCAGGCCCGCCTGTTCGAGCCCTACGACCAGCAGGCGATGTTGGCGGAGGGCGCACTGGGGGCACTTTTCTCGGGTGGTGCGTCCGCGCTTGAGCTGCGCAACACACCCAAGGGGCAACAGGCCATCGATGCCGCCCTGGCCGGCCGCACAGCAAAGCACCGGGCTATCGATGCAGCGCCTGGCGTGCCGACGGACGCCCGGTCGGCCACCGCCCATGCGCGGGCGCTGGACATAGCAACGGCGCAGGCCCTTCGCGGCGAGCCAGTGAACGTGGGCGATGTCCTGGCTGATACCGCCTTCGTGCCGCGAGACAGGCAGGACGCCAGCGCGCGGGACGAACTGCAGGCCCACGTCGCCGATCTGCTGCCCACGTCGTCGACCTCTACGGCGTTGACACCAGATGCACCACGGGGCATGCGCAACAACAATCCAGGCAACGTCGAGGCGGGTGCCGATCGCTGGGAGGGGCAGACCGGCAGCGACGGCCGCTTCGCGACCTTCGAAACGCCGCAAGCCGGCATCCGAGCGCTGGCCCGCACGCTGCTGACCTACCAGGATAA
>Ga0075012_10007111_pt1 | contig 10054 bp, 14 predicted proteins | sample All_14_2_FD_71474 | JGI IMG/M metagenome (GOLD analysis project Ga0075012, IMG submission 71474) | Freshwater microbial communities in response to fracking from Pennsylvania, USA - Allegheny Zone_MetaG_DW_15 | ecosystem: Environmental > Aquatic > Deep subsurface > Groundwater > Drilled... | reverse complement strand
GCGAGCAGCTCCATCAGCGCCAAAGCGCGGTCAACGGCCTGAACTGTCCCTGTCGGCTTTTCCATTTTCAAAGTTCTATTCCGCATCATGGAAAATTGTCCAGCGCCATATGGTCAGGAACCGGCTTGAGACGCTATGCCTTCCCGAAAAGTTTTTCATGGAGTGGAATGATGACGGCATACGTCGAACGAGCAGGCCTGGACGTCGCGCCGGAACTCGCAAATTTTGTCGAAACCGCGCTTCTTCCCGGCCTGCCTATTGCGGCCGAGAAGTTTTGGGAGGGCTTTTCAGCCATCCTTCAGGAGCTGGCCCCCGAGAATCGTCGCCTTCTCGAGATCAGGGACGAATTCCAGCACAAGATTGACGAGTGGTTGAAGGCCCATCGAGAGAAGGACTGGGACAACGAGGCCTGGATCGGCTTCCTGCGCGAGATTGGCTACATCGTCCCGGAAGGCCCCGCGTTCACGGTCGAGACCGGCGCGGCCGATCCCGAGATTGCCAAGGTCGCCGGCCCGCAGCTGGTGGTTCCGGTGATGAACGCTCGTTTTGCGCTCAACGCCGCGAATGCCCGTTGGGGATCGCTCTACGACGCCTTCTACGGAACCGACGCCCTGCCCGGCGCGCCGGAGGGCAAAGGCTATGACGCCAAACGCGGCGCCGCGGCCGTGGCGAAGGCTTCGATCTTCCTTGACGAGGCTTTGCCCCTTGCCGAGGGCAATCACACCGATGTCACCGCCTGGCGGGTTGAGGCGGGCAAGGCTGTGGCGACGCTCGCCGGCAAAGATGTCGAGCTGGCGGATCCGGCGGCCTTCGTCGGCCATATCGGCACCGGAGAAAAGCGCTCGCTGCTGTTCCGCCATAACGGCCTTCACATCGAACTGGTCTTCGACCCTTCCCACCCGGTGGGACAGGCAAGCGCCTCGGGTTTGCGGGACGTCGTGCTCGAGGCTGCACTGACGGCCATCCAGGATTGCGAGGATTCGGTTGCCGCCGTGGATGCCGAGGACAAGGTCGCCGTCTACACCAACTGGCTGGGCCTGATGAAAGGCGATCTGGCCGAGACCTTCGAGAAGGGTGGCAAAACGCTGACGCGAAGCCTGAATCCCGACCGTGATTTCATCGCGCCGGACGGTTCGGCCTTCAGCGTGCCGGGCCGGGCGGTTCTGCTGGTCCGCAATGTCGGCCATCTGATGACGACCGACGCGGTGAAGATCGACGACCAGGAAATCCCGGAAGGCATACTGGATGCCGTGATTACCGTGACGGCGGCACTCCATGACCTGCAAAAGACCGACGGGCCGCGCAACTCGCGCGCAGGCTCGGTCTATATCGTCAAGCCGAAGATCCACGGGCCGGTCGAGGCCGCCTTCGCGGACCGGACCTACGCCGCGGTCGAAAACCTGCTCGGCCTGGCGAAAGGCACTGTGAAGCTCGGCCTGATGGACGAGGAACGCCGTACCTCGGTCAACCTGCGCGAATGCATCCGTGCGCTCAAGGACCGCATCGCCTTCATCAACACCGGCTTCCTCGACCGCACCGGCGACGAGATCCATACCGTCATGCAGGCTGGCCCCGTGCTTCCGAAGGCCGAGATGAAGGATGCGGACTGGCTTTCGGCCTATGAGGATGGCAACGTCGACGCCGGTCTCGCAACCGGGCTGAACGGCAAGGGGCAGATCGGCAAGGGCATGTGGGCCAAGCCCGATGCCATGGCCGAAATGCTCGCTGTGAAGGGTGGTCATCCGAAAGCCGGCGCGAACACCGCATGGGTGCCCTCGCCGACCGCTGCGACGCTGCACGCGACCCACTACCATCAGGTCAATGTCGCGAACCGGCAGAGCGAGCTGAAGACCCGCGAGCGGGCGACGGTCGAAAAGCTCATGACGCCGCCGCTTCTGGGCAAGCGCAATCTGTCGGAAACGCAGATCGCCCGCGAGATCGATCTGAACTGCCAGTCGATCCTGGGCTATGTCGTGCGGTGGGTGGAACAGGGCATCGGCTGTTCGAAAGTGCCTGACATCGACGACGTGCCGCTGATGGAAGACCGCGCGACCCTGCGCATCTCGGCACAGTTCCTGACGAACTGGCTGCTGCATGGCCTGATCACCGGCGCCCAGATCGAAGACAGCCTGCGCCGCATGGCTGTTGCGGTGGACGCGCAGAACGCTGGCGATCCCGCCTATCGTCCGATGGCGCCCGCATTCGATGGCCCCGCCTTCAAGGCAGCGCGAGACTTGATCCTCGAGGGTACTGAGCAGCCCTCAGGCTATACCGAACCCTTGCTGCACGCCTGGCGCCGCGCAGCAAAGGATCTCTGAAAGGAAGAAGATGAGAACTGTTACGAGACTGGACATCGAAGACGCCCGCAAACTGATTGCGGGCGCGACACTGCACGCGCAGAAAATCGGTGTGCCGATGTGTATCGCCATCACCGACGAAAGCGGCCAGTTGCTCGCGTTCGAGCGCATGGAAGGAGGGAAGGTCACCTCAACCACCATCGCGATCGACAAGTCGTTCACCGCTTCGGCGGCGAAGAAGGCAACACATGAATATGGCGGTGCGAGCCAGCCCGGGTCGCCGGCCTATGGAATCAACTCCGCCATCGGCGGCCGCCTGATAGTTGTCGCCGGAGGCCTTCCGGTGATCTGGAACGGAGACGTGGTCGGCGGCATCGGGGTCTCCTCGGGGACGCCGGCTCAGGATCAGGAGGTGGCACAAGCCGGGATCGATGGCTGGCTGGCAGTGCAAAATGCCTGAAAAGCTGTGCCATCTTTCATAATGGCTGGCAGCTTGGATTGACTGCAGCAGCGCTCACTGAATGGATCATAAACCCGGACATTTGAGCGCTGCCGTATCTTTTGTGATCTTTGGTAGAGGGTGAGTCTCATGAAGACGTTCAGCAAGTTCGAGATTATCGGCCATGTGGGTAAGCATGGTGTCCAGGAAGTCGGGCCAACGCTCAGAGTCAGCATTGCCGCTGAGTATGGGCGCAAGGACGATGATGGCCGCTTCGTTTCCAATCCCTTCTGGAATGAGGTCACGATATTCAACTCGGCAAGATTCGACTGGATCAAAGCGAATATTGATTCCGGCGATCTCGTGCGAACAGCGGGAACGCTGCGCCAAACCAAGTTCGAACGAAATGGCGAGACGGTGTACACCTACACGCTCGCCGCGGATGAATTTGATCTGTTGGCGAAAAAATCCCCACCTGCAACCTGACCCTGCACCCAACAGAACCGGCGGCCCCATTCGGCTCCCCTGAGCAAGATGCGGGCCGCGCATTCCTGGCGCAGGAGGTCTGCATGAGCGAAACCTTCAAACTCGTTGTTCTGATCCGTGCAGATGACGGTCAAGCAAGCTATGTGCAAATCGGTCAGGCCACCGAAGAAGACGGAGTAGGCGGAAGATACCTGAACTTCCTTTTCTGGGAGGATCAGGGCGACAATGAGCTGCTTGTCATCGCGGAGGAAGAGACGCCGGATCTGTCAGAATTCAATTCCTCTCGGACAGACAATTCGGAATAGTCACATTCCGGCTTTTTGATGAACCGGCGACATGTTGGCTCGAGCGATATTTCAGAGCCCAGAGTGACCCAATCAGGTTCAGCTTATCGTGCCTGGCAAGCCGCGTCATCGCGCGCAACATCGCGCCGGGCTGCCGAATTGGGTTCGTTGACCGCCGCCTGTTCGCATCGATGACAAGTACCGAGAGCGCGGCTTTCAGATGCCCCATCACATTCACGGCCTCGTTCCAAACATCTGATTGTACGTCGAGGTCTCGCAGCAGATCTGGAGCCGCCTGAATAAAATCATACTCGGTTAAGGGATGCCCCTCGCGACGCCTTGCGTCGAGGTACATTTGAAAATCTTCTCCCGCAACTGAGTAAAGGCTGTTTGGGGCCATCAACTGACTGAGACTTCCTTCCCTTTTTCCGGCTTGGCTCAATTTGATCGCTTTCGGGCGATCGTCATCTATCGCGGCACTTTCAGTCCAGTTGTTCCGGTTCGTCGCGATATTCGGGGTGCAAAGAATTTCTTCCGGCGGACTACAGGATTCAAGGTAATCTTCCGTTGTATCTTGTATATGGGAGAGGAACTGGGGTTCCCCCTCGGCGGAACTTTCCGAAGTGCTTCCAAGCAGGTTGTGAGCACTTCGCACCGCGTCGTCGATGACAACAAATACCCCGTTCAAAGCTTCAGTCGTGAGAGACATGGGATTGCGCGGAGCACGCTTCAGGAGGTCTATGAAGCTGGCCAACAGAGTGTGATCGGACTCTGACGCGCTGAGTTTTGCTATGGTGCGTGAGAGCTCACGCTTCGCGGCCGAGAGCTTTCTGGACAGCGCAAGACGGTTCCGCCGATCGTTTTCCTGATCCTCCAGGAGAGACAGCAACTCGGGCAAGCGCGATATCAGGGGAGAGAAGCTGATCCCCTGGATAACCTCACCACCGGCGAATCGTCCGCGGCTCCCATCTGCGCCGAGATTCCGTAGGATCAAACCCTTGCGCTCAAGATCGACTTCATGCTTCCGTACTGCCCTGGTGGTAACTCCTAGCTTTTCGGCCACGTGCATCTGGCGCAGATAGCAAACTGCGTCGCGATCCGGGTTGGTCCAGTCTGACGGCCTGGTCGCCTGGATCATGATCAACAGTGCTCTCAGCTGCCCTGCCGAGATCGAAAGGCTCGCGCTCACACTCGTCAGTATCCGCTCGACGTCTGATCGCTGCTGGCGACCGGGCAATGTTGGGTAGGCTTGTGGTTCGCGTGTCAACGCCACGGCTCGGGTCATGCCTTCTTCTCTTTTCCAAGATCTGAGCGCGGCGACGACCGGCAAGTGTATTCCTGTTCGCACAGGTGCGTTTTGTACTTGCTACGATTCTGGGGAGGGTGTTAAAACCTATACGTGTTGAACGTGCTTTCGGGATTGCCGTCCCTAGGTTCTAAACCCCCCGTGATGGTTGCCGCCTCGCGGGGGTTTCTATTTTTTCGGTGAGATTTCGCTCCAACTGCGATGTCTTTGACTTTGGCGAATCGCGCACAAAGCTCTTCCGCCCGGGCGCGCTTAGCGCCCGGCTATTTCGCGTAAAACCAATACTGGACGCGGGTGTTCTTCTATCCTCCCCTTCCTAGTAATCGACTCTTTCGAAGCCATAGTTTCCTTCGTGGTCGCGCCAATCCACGAACACGGCCCGGTAACTGTACGACGCACACCAGCCGGTCGGATTGTGCCCGAAGGCAGGCGGGAGCGTGCTGAGATGTGAGCGTTGCCAGTGGTACTGGCCCTGGGTCGAGTACTGACCGAGCCGTGTGTTGTCATAGGTGTTGCAGTCATCGCGCCCTTGTCGCTGCGACGCGACGACGTGCCAGACCCTGATCGAGCGGACAAAGTCGAACTCGGGCCCGCTTATATCGACGTCAGCGGGATCGCCCTCGGCCTGAACAAGACGCAGGATCGACTCCAGGATGGCGGTATCCCTGGGCCTTAGAAATACTGCGTCGGTAGGGACAGCTGTCGTGTCGAGAGGAGCGGAACTGGATCCACCCCGGTCAATCATCGAGATCAAGCGCGCCATTGTGTCGCCGGGGGCCGGCGCCGCGCGATTCAGTGACGCCGTGGTGTGCATCGGACACCGCCAGATCTGAAGCGGGGGCTCGATGGGCCAGGGAGTGATGCGGCGAATGAACTCCGCCCGCGCACTGGAACATTCTGCTGAGGCAGGCCAACCTCCTGCAAGACATAGCAGAATGGCGCAGTCGATCGGATAGGCCGAGGCCCTTTGGGGAGCCAACAAGGTGGCGGCAGCAGCAAATGCCACTGCCGCCGTTGCAGTTCTGAACTGGTTACTGAACATACACTGACCCTCTGGTTGAACTGCACATAGTCTTTACTATGTGTAACCCGCTCCTGTCCAGTCTTGGGAAAACTGAGGCATAGCATCGCCATGGGGCCGAGCGATGCGCCGAAATGGTAGCAGCTCATGCCGAGCGACGGGGAGGCACGCAGATTGAGGTTTGGTATTTGTTGGTATATCCTCCGATCGAACTGGTCGAAGGATCGTGATGATGGCGCGGAACACCTCAGTTTCCCTCGGTGATCATCTGACTGACTTCATCGATGCGCAGGTGCAGGCAGGGCGCTATGGCTCAGCAAGTGATGTCGTGCGAGCGGGGCTGCGGCTCCTTCAGGAGCACGAAGCAAAGGTGAGGGTGCTTGAGTTTGCACTCATCGAGGGTGAGCGTTCCGGAGATCCACAGCCGTTCGATTTTGAAGAGTTCAAAGCTCGCAGGCGCTCAACCTACATGCGCCGATGAAGCTCCTTGCATATACGCCAGCGGCGTCCTTCGATATCGAGGCAATTTGGGACCATAGCGCCGAGTACTGGGGGCCAGACCAGGCTGATCGGTGCGCCGACGAGATTCGGGATTGTTGCTATGGTCTGGCGAATGGGACGACGAAGGCATGCGCAGTGGGGGTGAGAGCGGGCTTTTGGAAAATACACACCAGCTCACACCTCATCTTCTTTAGAGATCTGGGCCACCAGGTAAAAATCGTCAGAGTACTTGGCATAGCACAAGATGCGGACGGAATTCGGAACTGGACTGCAGAGGTTTTCGGCCGGCAGCAAAGCCATCAAATGGATACCGAGGTCGAGGTGCTGGCGGTTCGAGACGACTTAGCGAGGTAAATTCCAGTGGAACACCTGATAAACCTTCTGCTCATTGCAGCCTTCGCGATTGGCGCTTTCGTGATTGATCGAGTTTTTGAAGGCTTTGGTCGCACGCGATTTCTGACCATGGGGACCCTCGCGGGGCTTGTAGCCGGGAGCGCCGCCGGTTTGCTTGGCTATGGGATGGTGTCCGGAGAAGTGTCTTTCGGTGGGGTGACTACCGGAACAGCGTTGTTGGTGCTGGGAGCCGGTATTTGGGTTGGACTTGTCGTTCGCAACTTCAAAAGGGCCTCTGCTCCGCTCTGGGCGTTGGCAGGCACTGCACTTCAGCTTGTGATCGCCTATGTCGCTGGACCGTCCATCATGGCGATCGCGGTGTTCTTCCTCCTCGCGGCCGCCTCGGGCGTCTTTCTCCAGCTTCTGCCGTCGGTTCAGGGAGTCGTTCCGGTGGTAAACGGGAAACCTTTGCGGCAGCGGTAGACACCACCCGGTCGGCCATTGTGAGCAGATTGGACATGGGCCAGGGGCTCATTCACCCGTGATGGTCCGAGACTCCCAGCCCTTGAACCCGAACGCACTTTTGGTATCGTGCGCGCGGGTCGCACCTCATGTGCGATCCGGGGCGTGAGAACCCCTTCAAGACAGCGGCTTAGTGTAGTGCAGCCGTTATCCGCACTCCTCGACCTCCAGGGTCGGGGAGGCTTACGCGCATGTCCAAGGCCGTCCTGGCCCAAAGGTGTAAGCGGTCTTTCTGTCTTGAAGGCTTCTCAACTCCCCGATCAGAGATCAGGGAAGTGAAGCGATGCATTTTTTTTTAGCGAGTTTTCGATCTAAGGGTGCTGCTCGCAATGCGCCCCTAGTTCTCTGATCGGGGACGCCTCGCGTCGCTAGTCAGGTCAAGAAATTGTCCGTATTCCACGGTGACGGCCTGTGCCTCTTGAAAGGCTCGCTGTCGCTCCTGATCCAGGCAATGCAGGTAGGCCTGAACGCCCCTGAAATAGGCCTCGTAGTCGTTTTGCAGCAGGTCAGCGTATTCGCGTAGGTCTGCCGGATCACTTGGAAACCACGGGCGATCCGGAGGCAAGCAAGCGCCCGCTCCAGTTGCAAAAAGCACCAGGACCATCGCGAGGACCGGAACAGGCTTGTTTGACATTCTTGCTTCCGTAATATGCCGCCAGTACAGGACGAGACCAGTGACCCGAAGACCCATCCCGCCGCCCCTTTGATGCACAAAAACTAGTAAATGTGCAATTCGTGCTTGACCCGAACTTGTCCGCCCAGTAACCGGATATGGAACAGTTCAAGCGCCGACCGGCCTGAACTGTGAGAAGAAAATGGACATTGAAACCTTAGGTTATACGACCGAGGAGCGCGCCAGGGGGCAGGTCGCGGACGGCTGGGCGGTGGAGGTCGAATGCCTGGAATCCGCCGACCAGCCACGCAAGGGATTCTGGGTAGGCCGATGGCGAATCTACCTGATTGATCCTGATGCCCCTGATGAGCGGCGACCGGTCGTTACGGTTCGGGCGGCGCGTAGTGTGTATCGGGGTAAAGAGTACGTCGAATTCAGGGAGTATACCTCCTTGTCAGGGCTCACGAGCTTCCTTACGGGCACGGGAATTCGCACAATCAAGGTCCCCCTTGATCAAGGCGAGACCGCAAGGTGCAGCCTCTCCGGCCGCGATGATTTGCCGGCGCGGCCAGCAGAACCGCCGACGGAAAGCGACAGCTAGCCTCGCCGCTCTTCTGTGCGGCTGTCTGGCGAGCGCAGCCGCATCGGACGTTGTTCTTACCCTCCGCGAGGACGGCTCCCTCGCAAGCCTCGACACGCAGCGCGGGTTCGCCCGGCATTACGGGGATGCGGCGCGCAGACCTCTCGGGGACATCTTCCTTTTCGACCGACCGGATCGCGAAGCTGAAGGCGAGGCGGATCCAGCCGCTCTCGCGCGCAGCGCTTCGCCCCCCTCCCCGGAAATCTCGGCAGAGATCGACGCGGTAGCCCTGCGTTATGCGCAGCATCCCGGTGTTCGCCAAGCGGGCCTGACGGCGCTGGAATGGGCGCTGTTCTACCGCGCGAATATCGAGATCGAGAGCGCATATCGCCCCACCGCGGTCAGCAGTGCGGGCGCCATCGGCCTCGGCCAGCTCATGCCCGACACCGCTCAGGACCTGGGCGTCGATCCGAACGACTGGCGGCAGAACCTCGACGGATCGGCCCGGTACCTACTGATGATGCTGGCCCAGTTCGGCACCCCGGAACTTGCACTCGCCGCCTACAACGCCGGACCCGAAGCGGTCGTGCGCCATGGCGGCATCCCCCCTTACGCAGAGACGCAAGGCCATGTCCGCAATGTCATGGCGGTTTTTACCCGGTTGAAAGGAGACGTTTGATGTCGAAGCACAAGCTCGGCAATTTTGTGGTGCTGGCGACCACGCTTGCCCTGTTCGCGGCCTCCCCCGCGATGGCGCAATCCCTCGATCTGTCGCCCGTGCAGGCGCTCCTGCAGGGCCTCGTCGACATCATCACCGGGCCCCTCGGGCTGGTGATCGGGACGCTGGCCCTGATCGGCGTTTTCCTGATGTGGCTCTTCGGCCGTCTCGACTTCATGCAGGCCCTCTGGGTCGTCGTCGCCATCGCCGGCATCGCCGCCGCGCCCACGATTGTCGCCGCGATCTGGAACTGAGCATGGCCGAACAGACCCAGCTCTTCCTTGGCCTGATCCGTCCGCCGAAGCTGCTCGGCCTGCCGATTGCCTATGCGATGGTCTGGCTGTTCGGCTCCACGCTGGTGTTCGTCTGGGTTCAGCACTGGCTTGTCGCCGTGCTGGGCCTGCTGGCCTATCCGGCACTTTGGAAAGCCGCAGACTGGGATGAGCGGTTTCTGGATGTGGTAGTGACCACCCTCCAGAACACGCCCCCGACCCGAAACCGCAAAGTGCATGGGGGCGACAGCTATGCTCCATGAACGGGCGGGAGATCGGGCCGGGGCCGAAGGGCTGGACCTGACCAGCTACCTGCCTAGCTGGTGGGGGCAGGAAGCCCGTCTTGCCCTCATGCTGCCCTATGTCTCGCTGGTCAACGATACGACCATTCGGACAAGAAGCGGCGAGCTGTTCCAATGCGTCCGGCTGGAGGGGATCAACAGCTTCACCAACGAAGATGATGTGCTGGACAAGACGGCGCGGATCTTCGCCTCCATCGTGGCGCAGTCGGGAACCGGGTTTTCCTACTACGTCCACAAGGTCTCGAAGGCGATCCGGCATGATCTTTCCTCCATGCCGGGCGGCGATTTCGCGGCGGCAGTGAACGGCCGCTGGCAGGCGGCGCTGGATCGGGCCAGCCTGCGGGATCGGACCTTGACGGTGACAATCGTGCGAAGGCCCT
>Ga0075012_10007108_pt1 | contig 10056 bp, 9 predicted proteins | sample All_14_2_FD_71474 | JGI IMG/M metagenome (GOLD analysis project Ga0075012, IMG submission 71474) | Freshwater microbial communities in response to fracking from Pennsylvania, USA - Allegheny Zone_MetaG_DW_15 | ecosystem: Environmental > Aquatic > Deep subsurface > Groundwater > Drilled... | reverse complement strand
GATGGAAACGGAAAAAAAATTAACCGCGTTTGCGATAAAGGTTCCAGAATTAAGAGAGCAACAATCGAACGAGAGGGAGGGGAGCGATGAATTGTAAAGAGAGAGAAGGACAGAGGCTCCACAAGCCGAACAACTATCAAAAATAAGATATGAATGACGATGAGAAGCAGAGTAATGGAAACGCAACCCGTTCAACTACGTAAACTACCCAGTCGCGTTCCATCCACAGGATAGCTAGTCGCATTAATTTCAAAAATTCGAATCATCAAGGAAGGACCACATCGGCAGTAACGGCAAGAAGGACATCGAGTTCGCGACCTCCATGCACGAGCGCGGTGGTATCTTCAACCAGCAAGACGGTCTTTGGCGCGTCAATAACCGCATCGCCGTCCCGCTGGCTCTGACTGACTTCCGCCAATGCCTGATCGCGATGGCTCATAATGGACTGGGCGGTCACCTGGGCATCTACAGCACCAACCACGTCGTCGCTGCGTACGTCTACTGGCCTGCGATGACCCACGAGATCAGCACGTTCGTCAAGGGATGCATCGACTGCAACGAGAAGCGTGACCGGCCGTTTCAGATAACTTGGTGATTAGGCGGTAAGGCGTCCTTCTGGATACACGGACGCTGTGAGAGACGTCTTTGAGTTTTTGAACTGTCGCGCGAACCTCACAGTCCAGACATCCTATGACCCAGCCACACCGGCAACCAAACGTCCGCTGAGCACTATTGTGTTTGCAGAATCAACAAAGGAAAGCATGTAGAATTGCCAACGGCAATCAAAGTTGTTATTACACAGTGATGGAAGGGTGATGAAATGCCGGGTTCGAACTCTCCAACCTTGCGGGCTCGTCCTTCTCCGATGAAGAAGGGGACATGTGCCCGTTTTCGCTGTCTGCAACGTTGCGCGATCGACGACGGCGCACAACGACGGCAGCTAGGCCACCGACGAGGAATACTGCCGCAGCTCCGCTGATGATTCCAGCGATCCCGGCCGCATCCAACCCGATCGTTTGCGGTTCCTGTGGCAAGGCATCCTCATCGGTCGTCGCCGAGAGCTGGCCGTTAGCACGGATGGCCAAGAATGAGTTGTAATCATCGATTACTTGGATTGCGTACGGTTCGATGATGCTGCGGACCAGCGCTCGGAACTCGGCGTGCTTGCCATCGATTTTAGTCTTGACAGCGGAGTCAAAGTTGTGGGAAATGACAGCCGGGTCGGCATCGAGATCAGATCGCGAATGCGCCGTCGCTAGGATCTTTCCCCACTGCTGCGCCATATTGGTGGCTGAGTTCACCGTGGCCAAGGCAGTAGTGTCAAAGTTCTTCTTGTGAGGATTGCGCTCACGGACCGAGTACACTTGAGCTGTTCCGCCGATTGTAACAGTGGTATACCCGAGGTAATCGTCAGCCTTGTAAGAGAGAGCTTTGTATGCCTTGGTCACACGTTGACCAGCATTAGACCCGGTTACAGTGTTCGTCTTGGTCACATCGGCCGTCGCGAGGTTGAGGAATGCGCTTGGGGCGTCCTGAGCCTTCATGTCCAAAATGACATCGTCATCTTGATTGGTAGATGGACCCTGGATGAGAATGTAGAACCTCTTGTTCCCCAGGCTTCCGATTCCGGCATGGAGTCGTTCTGCGACGCTCTTGACGGCAAAGTGTGCGCCTGAGTAACCAAGACCCCCAGACAATGTCAATCCGTAGCTTGTCATGGCGTTCACCACTGCCGTGTACTCTGCCGAAGTAACCGGGCCGAGGTCAGGGTTCTGGGCAGTGGTTTTGAACCGACGCACCCCGTTCACTTTAACGGTGAATTCGTCAAGCATAGCCAACCTTGACTCATCGGCCTTCACATCCGCAAGGAACTCATCGAGTTGACCATACGCGTTTGAGACGGTCACAACAGCAGTTTTCTCCGCGGAGGTAGTGGCGTATGCCTCAATCGTGTCCAGGTAAGACTCGGTAAACTCGTCCACGACGGCCGAGCGATCCGCAGCTGAGAACCCGCCATTGACGCGCATCATAAGATTGATTGAGATGGCCATTCGCCACACGTCCAGTTGGTAATCAGCAATGACAGACTCGTCAAAGTCGTTAAGGTCGAAGACCACGGTCCCTGCATCATTGGAGAATGCACCGATGTTTCGCACATGGGCGTCTCCCGACAACCAGCACTTGGTACTCGTGGACGAGTACGTAACGAGGCTCGACGACTTCCCGAGGTCCTTCCAGTACAGATGATTTGTTCCACGGAAAAACGCGAATGGGTCAGCCTCCATTTCCAAATATTTCTCGTTTCTTTTAGTAGCAGGGAGCTTTGAGTTATACGCACTCAGCTCGGTCAGAATATAGCTTGTCCTGACGACCGCTTGGCCCGTCGTCGCCAGCAGGGTCAGTGCCAGGCAAATCATAGGTAACATCGTTTTCGCCATTTTCACGATTTGAAGACGACGTCAACGTATGAACGCCCTAGAAGAGTGGGCGATTGCACGAGGCACACTTCGTGGGGTGGGTGATGAAGAAAGAGAAGGGCAGACGAGAAGTTATTAGCGATACAGGTTTGTTGTGTGTCGTCAGGTTCAGGAAACGCAAGCAAGGGCCTCTAAAGACAACGGAAATGAATGAATTTCATTGAGGACACAAAGGACTGGAGGGTTGGACAGCACAGCGCCAGGAAGTAGCAGCACTCCTGTTGCGCGATGCGTAAATCTGTGAGATAACGCCAATGTTGTGGGATACGCATCTACTACAGAAGAAGGCAGGTGCGCACCTTCTTCCATCTGCTGTAGGTGTGTGAACCTGAAACTGCCGTGGCGCGCACCACCGATCCCCAGCCACGCGATGTAGAAGGCGCTTACAATCTTTTAACTTAGGACCAACCAGATTCAAAGAGCCCAGGGCCCGATAAGTAGCCAGAGGCCTAGTTTAATGCATAAAAGGACCCACTCACCCAAATGACACCGCCTCCTCAAACACTTTCTCAAACAATCACCACGGCCCAAATATTTCTACTCTTCCTCCACTTCTGCATTAGAGGTATCCACTACTTGCGACTACTATTCTTCCCCGTACCATGGGAGATTAAGGAGTTGATGAGTTTGCACTGGCCTCGATGGAGCGCTACATATCGCAATTCGATTCCGGAAGTTCCTGACAAGTTTCGCCGCGAGCACATCATCATTCTTGCTCATACCCATCACTATCGTCTCCAAAAATCGGATCGTCTCATCCGCGTACCCACCGTACGTGTCGAACACCAACGGGATCACCTTCTCCTTGGAAACCCCCTCATACTCCCCACTGTAGATTGCGGGACTCCCTTCGGGGTCCCCTGGGGAGGCAAAAGGTGCGATGAAAGGTCGTTTGGGGGTGAATAGAAACGAACCAAAGGTCGTTTTTCCCACATTGTATAAGCACTTTTAATAAGTACTTGCAACAGACTCATGATATCAGACTCATCGAACTTCTCATTTTGAAATCGTTAAACATGTTTGTACCTAGAGGTACAAAGACAACATACGTCCTAGTTATGTGAATTACTCTGTGGTGGTCTGGCGCAGGGGGCATCCACTATCAGGCGGGCAAAGGCACAAGGGCGTGGGCTGAGAAAGATCCAGTCGCAACCGTGACGACAGCGGAAGGATCTCTTGCAGGAAGCTCTCGAGCATTCCGGTTAACTTCTCGTCGAACATGACGTCCCTCCCTGCTTGAGAACATCCCGAGTTACATTCCCCAGCACCCGCACCGCCTTGAAGCTCCGCACGCGTGAAAGGCCGAGATAAAGCATCTTATGCCTTTAGGGTCCGCCGTGCGTCGGCAGGGCGAGCACGACCACAGCACACGGATAGGGATGAGGGACCGAGACAGAAGGCCATCTACCGATCTCCATCTTCCTGCTGGACTCACCCATGTGCCTCATCCTCGTCTTCTTCCGACACTCCAACCGCGTCCTCGTCGGACGCGACTGGGTCCTCGTGCCTGCGCCCCCCGGCGGTGCGGGGGGCAGAGTTCTTTTACAATCGCACGCGAAGGACAGGTGGGGCACCGACAACGGAAACAGCGATACATGGACATGTGGGTACGCAGCTAAACTCCCGAAGCACATAGTAGCTGTTCGAGCAGACTGCCCAGACTTTGTGGGATGCTAGGGAATATGCGTTTTTTTAATGTGCATGTCTTTTTAAAAATGTACCAGTACGTCGTCGTTGAGGGGTGAGCCACACGGCCATTTAAAAGCACAGGCACCCGCCCGGTCGCTGCATGGAGTTATGGCGAGTGGTTTGCTCCCCTTTGAAGAAGAACACACTAAACGAAATATCTCTACTGTGTTCTGAAGGCGTTTTCACCGAACATGTATACTATGACTAGCGGCTACTGCAATCACCCCCAGGACGCGGGAAATGCGACGGCTCATGAACCAGGCCTAATGGGCTACCAGCCCGGGAGGAGGATGAAGACCCGGACGAGGAGAAACTGAATCATCCTCGCATGAGAGTGAGCGAAGCGGTGCACGCTTCTGAGGGTAAGGAGATGTGGCCTCAAGCGGAGACGAGGCCCATCAAGAGGAAAGGGAGGCCAGAAGATGGAGCTATCCACTTCTAATGACGATGACAAATCGTGGGGGTGATGAGAACCGTCCGGAGGAGCGCGAAGGTGACTCGCCAGATGAGCAATTGTCGATTGACGGGTTGTGACCACTCCCGCTTGCACCGAGTTGATACAATGCCCATCGATGGTTTGTACATCAACTCCCCCCCGTCGCAGACGAATGGTTTGAAATTGAATGTTATATGACCAAACGATATCACTCATAGATCTTAGAAAACGTGTTCGTAAAGGGTACGTTGAAGAACTTATAAGTGGAGTAGGCGAAGCACAAATGACGACGACGTATTAGAATAAGCAGAACACAGCAATGGTTGGGAACACCGTGGATATCTAAACCTCCTTGGTTATCCGTGGGACTCTCGATGGGTGCCATCATCCTCGTGGTAGATCCACAGGTCTTTCCCAGGGTTGGAGACGATCTCGGGCTCGTTCCCACTACCATGGCCTCCACCGCCGTTAATGGAACGGGTAGACGCTGGGTTCTCCACTTCGAACCCCACTTTCTTGCTAGCGATAGGAGCAGAAAACGACGAGAACATGCCAACGACGGATCCTTGAGCTGTCTTTCCCATGTGTGGAGAATGGGTTTCCACTCGGGGATCCTTGGCTGCTGATGACTTGGTCGTCGACGAGCCCTGCACCTTCTTGGAGACCTTGCCGACGTTGTCCTTCCAAATGGCGATCATCTCCCACCTCATGCCAAAGATGAGGAACACGAAAGTGCCTTGAAGATACGCGATGCACAGGACGTACATGAGGGCACTGAACGTTGGGCGAACTGGATATAGCTCCCCGCAGCCTGTCTCGGGCTCGGCCCCGTACTTGGCGACCAGGACTGAGTTGTTCGCCAGGGGACTCGTGGCAGGGTCCGCGATTCCCGACGCAAAGTTCGTCAACAGACACATGACCCAGTCCTGGGCACCCTGTTCGATCGAGTCTTCTTTGGCGGCAAGATCGAAGCGGTAGCTGATCAAGCTGAGCCAGATGTAGAAGAAGAAGAAGACAAACAGAACCGGAGTACGATAGAGGTTGCATCGCTTCGCCAGCGTGCTGCCGTCCGTCGCTTGAATGTTGGCAGCGCGCCCCGTGACCTTGATCATTTGCACAATTACCAGTAGCATGATGACGACTCCGCCGACCCACATAGCAGTCAGAACGCCGTAGAACATACCGAGATCCAAAGCCTTCTTCAAGTTTGGGTCCTGTTCCGATGACAGCAAGCACCAAATCTGACCTCTCTCGTAGCCGAACATGTTGAAGCCAGCGACGATGACCAGCAGGACAAGCGGGAGACCCCACGAGAGGACATAGTAGTACTTGTTCATATGGTCGAGGCTGCGCCGGCCCTTGACGACCCTTAGGTACAGGTCCAGCGCCTGGACGAGCCAGAAGCAACACGCGCACAAGACCCAGTAGATGAGCCAAATGCCTTGGAAGAGACAAATGCCGCCGTCGCTCTGCTCCATCGGAGTAGTGCGGTCCTTGCAGCCAATCGTGCGGATATCCGGCCCGGCCCATGCCCCGGCCATTAGAGCAACGCTGGCGTTCCACGAGGCAAAGGTGAAGAGGAAGAGGAATTTTTGGCTGCGCTTGCTCTTGGCGGTGATCCAGGTGGCCAGAACGAAAGAGGAGAGAATGAACGAGAGAGTGGATATCACACGCTGGGCCAAACCGATCTGAGCGTAGTTTTCATCGGAGAATGCATGTCCCTCGCATCGTTGCTGGCAGCAGATGCCAGGTTGAATGGTGCTTGAGAGCGGATCTTCAGGGACCTCTAGAGGGGAAGGGCATTCGCAGGTGGAAAAGGTAGAGGTCGCAGCGGAGATTGTTGGCTGAACGACGTCGGTGACCACCAAACCAGCGAGATTAGTCAGACCGTTAGCGAGGGCATACGGGCCGAGCAATGTGGCCAGACTAGCCGCAATAGGCTGCTGAGCGACAGGAAACGACGCAAGACCCTGAAGCGGGCTCTGGCACGGCCAGACAGCCGAAGTCCATTGGTCCATGGGATTATTACTCGCGCACGATTGCGAGACTTGTCCCGAACAGTTGAACGTCTGCTCGAACACCATTCTCTGCGGGGTTCCGAGGGTGCCGATCTGCTGGTCGATGAAGGCGGCGCATTCGGTCTTGAAAGCGTCACAAATGGACCTCGAGGGGAATCTGGGCAGAGCAAACGAGAACGGGACTGCGTTCGTCGCTGCGCCCTGCACGTCTGATGGCGCACACGGGGCGTTATTGGGGAGCAGACAGAGGGTTTTGAACTCGAGCTTCATGTGGGCTTGTCCACACAACATGTCCAAATACGCCGCGCGGCACTTGCCCCCCACGAACGGTGGGATGACCCCCTCGGCCGCCTTGACCGCTGCGGTGGCGCATTCGAACGAGTCGCCTCCGCGGTATATGATACCGTTCATCCGAGCATCGGGGATGGCGCAGAGGGGCCTCGCGGTCGCGTTCATCTTTCCACTGGCAAGCGGGGGGAGACCGGGAAGGGGAGGGACGAAGAAGGCACCTTTTGCGGCATCTGTGGAAGGCAGCCCGAATGCGAGTTGGACCATCTGAAGCACCGCCGCAGGTGGCTGATTTTCATCCCCGCGAATCACCTCCTTACAGGTGGGATGAACCAAACCTTCATCGTTAACGTCGACCACTCGCACACCGGCATTCGGAGGAGCGACTCCTCCGCCCTGGAAGCACTTGGCGGTGGTACTGGTGAGCTCTGTGCAGTACAGCGAAGATTTAGCCGAGGCACAGTGCTCGTTGGTGTCCTCCATAAGCGTTGGGTTCGCGATCACCCTATTGCGTACACAGTGGCACTTGGCAGTCGGCACGGACTGCATGGTTGCTTGCAGGGTGATAATCGCTCCAACTGACAGCGCGCGAGAGGCGGCAACGAACTCGGCAGTAAACTGGTTTGAAAACACATAAGTCTCATTTGTGGGAGGCGCTCGCGCATTGCAATCTTGAGCCATCCCCATCGCAAGAGTCAGAGGAATCGATGTGATCCCGCTCGTATTCGTCTGCAGCGCATACTGAGCCTGGGCTTGGACAAAAGGGTCGGGAGACGCCAGAAGAAGGGTCAAAAGATCAGTCCAGTTGCCGGAGACGAGGGGGCAGGTGGCGTTGACGAGGTACGGGAGACCCGATGGGGCCAGACCGACCGAGCGGTCCATATTCCACAGCTTGTCGCACTCGCTCTTGCATGGTGAGCGGGGTACCGCCGCCAGACAGGACTTCAGGTCGTCCGACCAAACGAGTTTCTTCGCCCCGCAGAACTGGGTCATGGTCATTGTAGGCGCCGAGAGATTGCGGGCAAGTTCCCAGCCAAGATTCCCCATCCCCGGGACCTTCCCTGGTCCAACGATGCAGGCGGACGCATTCAACGAGGGAGCAGTGTTGGAACACGCTGAGCCGTACGATGGCGATACGACAGCTGGACCAAACAGCTGAGGGGGGAACGACGTCACATCGCCGCAAGCAACACATGCGTCTCCTTGAGGGCACACCGCCGGGTCGACAAAGTACGGATCAAGGTACTCACACGCTTGGAACGTCGCGAGACAGACCGCGCGCTTGACCTGAGCGGCGCACCTATCTGGCAAAACCGAAAGGAAGATTCCAGCCGCGGGATCGCCTTTGGTAATGGCAGCCAATGCGGCTTGCTCCAACTGAAGTCTAGTCATTCCAGTCGGAAGGTAGTAGGGGTAGTTGACCACGCCGTTGCAGAACCCCAGCGATCCATCATCCAGGTACGGATCATACGTCTCGCACGTCCCGGTTGCAGGCGACGTCGTAGGATATACGCCGACTCCACAGGTCTGCGCGGAGCAAATCTGCGTCGTCAACGACGACAAAAGTAAGGCAAACAAAGCTAGGTAAGCAAGCATTTTGGTTGTTACCTATATACTTGATCAGTGGAGGGGACAAGTATTGGCCGCAGAGTAACTCTGGAGGATCCGAAAGCGCTGCGCTGCGTCACTAAACCTTTTGGCGAAATAATTCGCTTGAAAAAGTGCACAACTACACAACTGTGCGGGAAAAAAAAGCAAATCCAGTCTATGACGATGATTAATAGTAGCGTCCAACGTCGCCAGTTCATGCAAGCGCTTTCTCGTGCTCGTCTTTAGCAACCCTGGTGGCGGCCTGCGCTACAAAGCCTTTTTCCCTTGTTGTGAAGAAGATCCCTGACGCGAAACGGCAGCGCGAAGATGAATCGACGATCGAAAGCTTGAACTCTGCGCATGGATCTCGCTTACGTACGGGGGTATTCGATGTGTGAGATATTACGGACCGAGTGAGAACTACAGCAGCGCGATTGATGATGACAAGAATGGTGGTTTGTGAGGATCGCGGAGGTCTTTTGAGATGATACTACATACTTGCTGTGAAACGGAAGTGCACAGGAGCAAATGAAAGGGAGCCAGTTAACTCCCAGAGAGCAAGATCGGGGATGACTGACAAATAAATTGGAATAAGCTCCATTTCATGCTGCTTGCGGTTTCATCGTAGAGGATACTCGGGAGAGAACCTCTTCTCACACAACCTCTCCCGGTCGCGTCGTCAGTGGTCTTGTCGCCGAGAGAGTTTGAAGCTCGCGCGGGGGCGGCCCACCTATGGGGCGCCGGGCGCTCTGCGTGCGTGGCGGTTGGATGCTGCACGCAGGGGAGGTCATCAGCCATACAAAATAATTTACGTTTGTTTTCTTTGCAAAGAAAGCACTTCCTTGGGATCTTATATACCTTTGGCAGGAAGGACAAGAAGGAAGCCAAGCGTTTTCGCATGAATAGAAGTATGTTGACACACGCACTCACCTGGATACTTAAACAAAATTTACGCCTATCCGTTCCGTTACTGGCGTCTGTCGATGTTCTCTCTGCTTCGTTGCTGCTCGACCGAATGATTGCGATAGCATCGGACCCAGTCCACCCCCCGCTTGTTCGCTCGTCCGTCCACATGGCTGCTGTCATTTTTAGCGGTTTCTTTAAGGGTTGCTCACCGAAAAGCCATCCCAGGGGCCGCAGCATTAGGGCTACATATATAAAAGAAAATTTTAGAGTAGCCCTAGGTAGAGCGCGGAAGAGAATTGAGTGCGCTTAGTCGATGGCCGACTCCACCGCTGCAGGCGCGGTCGGTTAAGGCATTTCCGCAGGGGAAGCGGAACGGGTGGCGGGGTTGCTCAAAAAAAGTCGGCATTGCCCCCCCAGTCAACCGGCCTATATAGATGAGTTCGATTATCATACAATAGTAGAGAGGCTTAAGATTTGGTTTAGCACTCGTTCACTGAATGAGTCCGTAACTTAGACCTCTCTCCCGTCTGTCGGGCACGCACCTACGGGAGCGGAATAACTGCGCCCTCGCGCGACACGTGCGGCTCCTCCAAATCATCGTGGTCCAGATTTCGAACAAAAAGCAACGTAGCGGAAATAGTAACCACTGTAC
>Ga0075012_10007107_pt1 | contig 10059 bp, 10 predicted proteins | sample All_14_2_FD_71474 | JGI IMG/M metagenome (GOLD analysis project Ga0075012, IMG submission 71474) | Freshwater microbial communities in response to fracking from Pennsylvania, USA - Allegheny Zone_MetaG_DW_15 | ecosystem: Environmental > Aquatic > Deep subsurface > Groundwater > Drilled... | reverse complement strand
GAGAAAAGGTATGAATATCAAAAACAGGCGGGTCTTCATCTTCTGAAAAGATCTTGCCTTCGACGGTAAATGCTCCAACATACATTTGCGCTTTGAACGAATATTCATGGTCAGGCCAGGCATCTACTAGAATATCTTCGGCATTGGGGTCATCGGAAAGGATCGCAATGACCTTTACAAAAGAAGACATGCGCCATTCAGGGAAGGTGCGTGCCGGAGTGTTTACCTGCCCCAATGGTTTGACGTATGCATCTTTCAGAATGATGGTACCGCCTGTGGGTTCTTGCACTTCAGAATCATATGCCGCATGAAAGATCGAGAGTTCGGGGTCGTCCCAAGCGTCGATGATGTATTCGTCTGTGATGATGGTCACGCGGATCGGTGACTTGGGTGCTGTGGGTTCTTCTTTCTTGCCAAAGAACATTTTTTTCTCCTGAAATTTTTTGAGTAATTATAACCAGCACAGGGTTATACCCAATCGCCTATCTGGGGGATGGAGCAACGAACTGTGTTGCGCGAAATTCTTCACAAGACATTCACAATCAAACCGTGTTTGTTTCCGATTTGGATTGACATTTTCATCGTAAAGATATATCAATTGGAAACTTTAATAATAAGCAAACCCGGTCCTTACGATGATTGGTATGAAACTCTATCATTCATCGAAAACACAACTCATAGAGGAGAACAATTAATGAAGAAGTGGTCGGTCGTTTCGCTATTGGTCATTGCCATCATGATGCTTGGTACGTTCGCGGCAGCACCGGCAAGCGCTGCACAAGGCGCTGACAAAGTCCGCGTGTATGTGCAGTTCGCCCCGGGGGCAAAAGGAAATGTGCAAAACAGCTTGAACGCTGCAAATGCAGAATTCCATTATGAATTTGATGATCTAAATACTTTTGTAGTGAGCGTGCCAGTCCAGGCGCTCAATGGGTTGCAAAACAACCCGAACGTGGTGATGATCGAGGAAGATGTGTTGCGCTTCCCCATCAGCGTCATGAAAAGCGAATCCAGTGCTCCCGCTTCCGCTGGCGGGCAGACCGTGCCGTACGGCGTGGACATGGTGCAGGCTCGTGATATTTGGGATGTGAACCGCGATGGGAATGTGGACAGCGGTGCACCCACGGGTGCAGGCCGCAAGGTCTGTATCATCGACTCCGGTTTCTACACCGGTCATGAAGATTTGAGCGGCATCAACGTCAGCGGTTATAACGGCAACCTGCCCTGGAACGTGGATGGTGACGGACACGGCTCGCATGTAGCTGGAACCATCGCTGCCATGAACAACGCTCTCGGTGTGATCGGTGTGACCCCCGGCACCGTGCAGATCTATGTTGTGCGTGTCTTCGGTGACGATGGTGCTTGGGCGTACTCCTCCACCCTGGTGGATGCCGCCAATCGCTGTGCAGCTGCTGGTGCGAACATCATCAGCATGAGCCTCGGCGGAACCCTTTCCAGCAATACTGAAAAGAACACGTTCGCCAATCTGTTCAATCAGGGCATTCTTTCGATCGCAGCCGCAGGCAACGACGGCAACACCCGCCTCTCCTATCCGGCTTCGTATGCTTCTGTCGTTTCAGTGGCAGCCATTGATGTCAACGGTTTGGTCGCCGATTTCTCGCAGAAGAATCGCGAAGTGGATATCGCCGCTCCCGGCGTGGGTGTGTTGAGCACTGTGCCTTACATTGACCTCAGCACAGTTTCCACATCCAACTCCAGCTTCTCTGGCGGACATATTGAATTCTCTGCCCGTGGCTCTGCCAGCGGTGCGTTAGTGGATGGCGGCTTGTGTGACAGCGTCGGCGCATGGAGCGGCAAGGTCGTTCTGTGCCAGCGCGGTACCATCGCTTTCTACGACAAAGTCATCAACGTTCAGAACGGCGGCGGCGCGGCGGCGATCATTTACAACAATGTTTCCGGCGGCTTCAGCGGCACCTTGGGCGACGGCAATTCCTCCACCATCATTGGCATCAGCTTGAGCATGGAGGATGGTCAAGCCCTCCTCGCCAACAGCCTCAACACGAATGTAACCGTCAGCAGCAGTGTGACCAAACCTGCCAGCGGTTATGAATACTACGATGGCACCTCCATGGCAACTCCGCACGTCTCTGCTGTAGCGGCTCTCATTTGGAGCGCCAAACCCACAGCCACCAACGCACAGGTCCGCGATGCGATGTATCAGACCGCCGTTGACCTTGGCACAGCGGGTCGCGATGATTCGTATGGCAATGGTCTCGTCCAAGCCAAGGCAGCCATGGACTTGCTGTTGAGCAGCGGTGGCGGCGGTGGTGGAAGCACCAACATGTCTGTTGCAGATATCGACGCCAGCAAGACCTTAGCCAAAGCAAGCTGGAAAGCCACCTTCACCGTTACGATCAAAGATGCGAATGGCGCGGCAGTTTCTGGCGCAGTAGTAAATGGCACGGTCAATGGCTCCACCAACGTCTCCTGCACCACGGGCAGCAACGGTCAGTGCAGTGTGACAGCCAGCGCGAAGAACACGGTTGCTTCCATTTCCTACTCGGTGACCAATGTGAGCGCCACCGGCTACACCTATAACGCCGCTGGAAACAGCGACCCCGATGGTGACAGCAACGGCACAAGCATCAGCATCGCCAAGTAAGTCCTTTCGTTCAGCATTTAGGTGGCAGTCAAACGACTGCCACCTTTTTTATTCTATAATCACAGCATGAGCAAAGCACACTTTACCTTTCATGGCAGGTTGAACGATTTTTTAGAGCGTGGTCAACGAGAGAAGGCGATCCCTGTCGAGTTCAAGGGCGAGCAATCGGTGAAGCATTTGGCTGAGTCGCTTGGAGTGCCGCACCCGGAAATTGGTGAGGTGCAGGTCAACGGTCAGAAAGAGGCGCTGGATTTCATCACCAAGGATGGCGACGCGATTGACCTCTTCCCCATCCCGAACGGATTCGACTCCGAGCCCCGCTTCCTACTTGACTGTCACCTGGGACGCCTCACCGCACATCTGCGCGCCCTCGGCTTTGACTGCCTCTACGAGAACGACTTCGACGACCCAGATATGGCAGACATCGTCGCCGCGGAGGGACGCATTTTGCTGACCCGTGACCGCCGTCTGTTGATGCGCAAAAAAGTGGAGCATGGCTACTGCCTGCGCTCCCTCGATTCGATGGAACAGCTTAAAGAATGTATCGTGCGCTTCGACCTTGCCAGACGTATTCAACCGTTTCATCGCTGTCTGAAATGTAATCATCCGTTGCAGCCGGTGGAAAAGGCGCAGGTGCTACACCTGCTGGAGCCGCTCACCCGTCAATACTTCGACGAGTTTCACCAATGCCCGAATTGCGGACAGGTCTATTGGAAAGGCTCGCACTACGACAAGATGAACGAATTGATCGAACAATTGCGAGGCGGCGCTTATTGAATTTCGCCTATGCAAGGAATACAATGAAAGTGTCCGGGCGGGAGATCGACTTTTAGAGAATTGCCGTTTTTCACCCTTGAGAAAGAAAGGAGGTGAAATATCATGGCAAAGATCGATAAAACCATCATTATCCACGCCCCTGTGGAGAAAGTTTTCAAATTCATGGCAGACCCCTACAACCTGCAGGAGATCTGGCCCGCCATGGTGGAGATCCGCGATGTGACCGAGAATCCCATTGGCGGTATGAATTTTGGCTGGACCTATAAAATGGCTGGCATGAAATTTGACGGTGCATCCGTTATCACCGAGTTCATCCCCAACAAACGCAGTATCACTCACAGCACCAAAGGCATTGAGAGCACATTCTGCTGGGAATATGAAGAAGTTGCCGAAGGAACCCGCCTGCACCTTGAAGTAGAGTACAAGGTCCCCATTCCGCTGATCGGAAAGCTCGCAGAAGCGATCATCCTCAAACAGAACGAGCATGAAGCTCACAACACACTGCACAACCTCAAAGACCGCATGGAGATCCAGGTCCCTATTGTCGCGTGAAACAACCCACCTGCCCGGACGGAAGCACCAAGAACTTAAATGCGTCGAACGCCCCAGTGGATGGGGCGTTCGAATTTTCAAGAAACAAGTTGATGTATTACGGGGTCAAGCAGACTTTTTCGGTGTACGGGTTGCCATCCAACGGGAGAAAGTGGCAATAAACAATGCAGGCACAAAAAAACAGGGAATGGCAAAAGACCAATCTTCCGCAGTCACATTGGTGGAAGCGAGGATGCTTTCAACCAATAAAAGAATAAAAATAGATGCATGAAAGAGAACATGAAAGAACAATTTCATCTTGCCATCTGGGGTGTATAAGAGAAGTATTCTTTCTAGTTTACTCACATTATCTGGTCTGCCAATTGGCAACCACCGGTAAAAATCTGACCAACTGAAGACCATAAATGGCAGAATGACCACCAAAAGAAAGAAAAAGCTGACATACGCCAGTCCATTTGGGTCTGAAGCAGACGCCATAAGATCCATAAGGGAGGAATTGGACGCATTATTAAAACCCAGACCCAAGATCGTAAAATTTGCGGCATGCAAGGCTGCCTGAAAAGCAGTGAGGACCAGAAGCGGATAGACCGCTGCCAAGCCGCCCATCCGTGTCCTTAAGGCTTTCACGGAATAGAACACTGCCCCAAACAGCAGCAAGCTATTGATGAGAACGACCAGGATCTGATTGATAACATTCACTTCTTGACTCAAGAACTGCAACCGTATCAACGAGACAATTGTTGTCAATAAACCGCCGCCGCCCAATACGCCCGTGACGAGATAGAAAAATTGCAGAGCGTTGACCGGTAGTGGAAAAACATCCTGCCTGCCGGTCGGGGGAACTGCCAACACTCGAACCAGCTTTGCCGGTTCCGGGAGCAGTTTGGCGATCTTCTCAAGGTTTTTCATGCCGCGACGGAAATCGAGCCATTGGATCTTGCCTAATTCTCCATCCACTCTGCCCGTTTTTTGCAAAACGATCGGAAATAAAGATAAACCGTTACCGGCTTTATAGATCGTTTCTTTTTTATAAGCAGAAAGCAGCACAAAAACCGCTTGCGGGTCCTTATCTCCTTCTACATTTTCATGCTTATGCTTTTCCAGCACACGTCGCAGACTGTTTGCATAACGTTCATCTTCGGGGGCATAATCAATGAAGAACTTTACAGATTTTTGTTTCACCTCTTCATCGATCTTCGTACGGTTGACCGCCTGGGCAGGGACCGCCTCTGGACGGGCACGCAGGCGCATGGCTGGTGTTAATAAAAAAACCAGCAAGACCCAAGACAGGACAGCGGCAATCGCACCAATGGTAAATACAAATTGCGGCAGGAGATAAAAAATATTGCCATCACTACGCAAAATGACATATGAAAAAAAGAAAAAAATTGGCATCATTAATAAGGCTGGCACTACCTCAGAGAAATTGTAGTTGCGTTGGAAAATGCGCATGGGCAAAGGTATCAAAATAATTGGAAGGAAGATCGTCCAAGCGACTGGGATGGAACCTACTGCAAGTAACACACTGATGGCAAGCACGACCCAGAAGGTGAAGGATGCCTTGAATCCGGTTTCGGGGATGGGTGTTCTCTGCTTTTCCGGTTGTGGTTCACTGTTCAGGAGCGCATTGAGTTGTTGCAAACCCGCCTTGTAGTTGGTGCGGAAATCTACATATTCGCATTTCTTCAATTGTTTGTTTTCAATTGGGGCTGCTTCGAAGAGGACCAGGATCACTCGTTTGCCGTCTTTGAGCGCCATTGCCCATTCGTCTTCGACGTTCTTGGAAGCCATGGAGTCTTTAGAAACAACCAACAGGACAATATCTGCATTCTTTACCCCGGCTGTGATCTGGTCGAACCACGCCTCAGAGGGAATGAGACGTTGATAATCCAGCCAGACGTCGTATCCGGCTTTGACAAGGTCTTTGTAGAACACATCAACGAACGGAATTTGCTGGCGCGAGTAACTTACCATCAACTTGGGCTTCATTTCGATATCCTCTCTGTCGTTGGGTTGTTTTCTCTGATTATACGTCTGTGTATAAAGGGGGTACAGAGGTCGTTATAAGGAGAGTAAAATCAGTTCGTTCGAACTTTATATAAAGGAGAATCGAAATGAAACGCAATTTATCGGTACTTTTCATGGCAGCCGCATTGACGGTCTCTTCGCTGGCGTGCAAACTGCTAAATGGCAACCCGTCTGCGCCAGAGAACGACTCCCCCATATCGAACATGTACATGGCGAACGACCCGGAGGGACTTAACCAGACGAATGTCTTTGCCCCAACGGATGCGATCTATGTCTTTTTTGATGCGAACCAGCCAAAGAACGGCACGAATTTCGAAGCGCGCTGGTACGTGCTGAACGTACCAGACCAGGTGGACCCCAACGTGCCTTTTACGACCAGTAATTACGTCTATGAAGGCGGCAGCACCACCATTCATGCCTTTGTGCAAAGCTCCCATGAAGATGGGTTTTTGCCTTCTGAATGGCGGGTGGAAATCTATATGGATGGCGTAAAGGTCGGTGAACAGTTATTCTCGATCGTAGAATAATTAAAGTCGGTCAAATCATTGGATTGCTTCGCTGCAAAGAACGCAGCTCGCAATGACGGAATTCTAATTATTTTCGACCGACTCCTAGACTAATAAAAAACACCCCGCTCTCGTTGTGAGAGCGGGGTGTTTTTTTCATGGCGGCTCCTGTCAATTAGACAACCACATGATCGGCAGATTCTTCGATCGCCTTTTTGCCAGATTGCGCCATCTGTGTGACGCGGTCTAACTGCTTGATGATGAGACCTTTACCTTGATGTTGAAGCTGGTTGGCTTTGTTCTTGACCAGTTCAACCCGTTCTTTCACTGTTTCCGCGGTGCGTTCGCGGAAATGCTCAACGCCCTGTTGAAGTTCTGCGCGGGTCTTTGCGCCGGGCTGAGGTGCCGTTAATAACAAGGTGATGGCACCCGCCATAACACCCAGAATCGTCCCTGCCAAAAATGGGGCAAGGCTGCTGTTCTGTTTCTGGGGTTGAATTGTGTTGCTATTTGTATTCATCGTTTCTCCTTTTTATGGCTGCCCCTTCTTGCATGGGGCAGCCATTTTTAAAGATAAACATGGACGAAACTGCAATAGCAGCGGACCACATCTCTAGTTCAACCTTACTGCTCAATTTTGAAACCCTGCTTAAATCGTCCTGAAAATAAAATAAACTAAACACAATTAGGAAATATTTCCTAATTGTTTACAACTGTCCACAAAAGTTGGCGGTACATCAAGTAATGTGGACATTGCATCCTAAATATAGATAAGCCCTGTAATAAATCCTTTGCATCCTACGTCTACATAAAAACAATACAGGGAGCTTCATCATGAAACTTTATTACTGGCATTATGGGATCATTGTTTGCAGCCTTGCCACCGCGACCTTTCACATTATGTGTTACCCCTACTTCGGCTGGCTGGACTCGATCGTCTTGAACGGGTTTGGGTCGTTAGCGTTGTTAGCGGCGTATTTTCTGCCTTTGCCCTTCTTCAAGAAGTGGCGACATGTCACTTATTGGGCAATCGTCGGCTATACCTTGTTGACGATCGTGTTGTGGATCTTCCTCGGCGATAAGGCGTTCAACTTTGAAACGACTTCTTGGATCGGGTATTCTGCCAAGGTGGCGGAGATGTTCCTGCTGGTCTTTATGGGATTCGATCTGCAACAGTATTTGCCCGCTCGTAGAAGAGCGTAGCGGAACATCAAAAAATAAACAAACTGACCCACAAAACATTTATTTGTGGGTCAGTTTGTTCTTAAGAGCAAATGGGACGCTGACAAATTCTCAAGAAGATGCGAGCAGTTTTTCTTTGATCTTCTTCTCGTACCAGACCTTGCCAGATAGGCTTTCGAGGAAGCCGTTGTGTCCGCCATAGGGTTGGATGATAAGCTCGGCGGTGGGCGGAAGTTTGAGGTGGTGGAAGTCTTCGGCTGGGATGATGGGATCGTCTTGGGCGGTGATGACCGTTGTCGGCGTGGAAAGAGCCGCGAGCGCTTCGCCGGTGACGGCATAGGCGCGGAAGTAGTCCACAGGGTTGGGGTAGGGACTGTAGCGTTGGAGCATGCGCTCGGTCATCTCGGCGATGGTCTTGAGCGGGAAGACGTCGTTGAAGTTGTAGAGGTCTGGGTAGAGGGCTTGTTTCTTGCGCATGGAGTCGGACCATTTCTTGCGGAAGTATTTTTGCAGGAAGGGGTAGGCGTCTATGGCGTAGGTGGATTTTTCGGGGTCGAGCACGGGGCTGATGCTGAAGACGTGCTTGAGGTTGGGAATGGGAGTTTGGACGGCATTGCGGGCGACGCGCAAGGCGAAGTTGCCGCCCATGGAGAAGCCGATGAGATAGAAAGGCAGCGCACGTTCGTAGGCAGAGACTTGCTGTACCGCGCCGAAGACTTCGTCTAATAAGACGGCGTAGAACAGTCCGCGGTTGAGGTGGTGGGTTTCACCGTGGTCGCGGTAGTTGAGGCAGAAGATGGAGAAGCCGCTTTCGTAGAGGAATTTGCCGGTGCGCAAGATATAGGCGGAGTTGACACTGCCCTCCCAGCCGTGCAAGAGCATGACCACACCTTTGGCTTTTGCATCCACTTGCGGCGAGTAGAAGCCTTGCAAGCGGACATCCCCCACGGGGTTGAGGATGACTTCGCGGGCATGGGTAAGCACGGGGTTCTTGTGTTTGGTGCCAAGTTTGCTGCTGGCTAGGAAGGTTTGAGCAAAGGCATTGCGGATGTAGAAGGGCGGGTTGAAGGCTTGGGTCATAAGGCTGATATTTTATCTTTCATACATTGGGTTTTCTCATTGTATATAAGCTCATTCGGTTTTGCAATCGTGAAAAGGAAGGGGATCGATCTTTCAACGGTTGGACTGCCAATCATACGCCTTATAATTACTAAGCGATCTATAAATCGCCGGCAGACCGGATGCATGTTTATTGAGAAAGCCGAAACCTTTAGAATCAGGAGAAACCTATGTCGACCCAGGAAGAACAAAATCGTGAATTGATTCGAGCTTATATTAAAGCGTTGGGCGAAGGCGCAGCAGGAGAAGAACTTGCCAGGTTCTTTACTTCAGATGCAGTGCAGATCGAGTATCCCAACAGGTTAAATGCCAATGGCGGGCGGAGTGACTTGCAGACCATTCTCGTTCGTTCTGAACAAGGGAAAAAGTTGTTGAGTCACCAGACTTATGAGATCCAGTCGGAGACCGTGGAGGGTTCGCGGGTTGCGGTTGAAGCGTTGTGGACCGGAACCCTGGCTGTGCCATTGGGGACTCTGGCTGTCGGTTCAACGATGCGGGCGCAGTTCTCCATGCACTTTGAGATGCGCGACGGGCGGATCGCCGTTCAACGCAATTACGATTGTTTCGACCCGTGGTAGCCCCTAATAAGACAACCCCTTTGCAGAGGGGTTGTTTTTTATCTCCTGCCAGAGGAGAGTGTATGGCACAAATAATACAAAGACAGTCTAAATAATTGAGACTGTCTTTATGTTTCCTTACATCCACTTTTCAACAGTAGTAAAGTGCCTTGAAATTTCTCGCATTTTTTTATAAACTAGCCTAAATCGGGGGGATACGGATGTCCTCCTGAATCGAGAAATAGGAGGCAATCTCATGAGTGTTAAATTCAATATCGTCGAGCGGGGGAATCCGAGCAATCGCGAAGCTCCCAAGAAATTCTATCCATCCATTCAGTCCAGCGGACGTGTGACCACGCGTGAACTGGCAGAAATGGCTGCTCAGCGTTCGACCATGAGCAGCATTGATATGATGGCTGCTATTGAAACATTCCTTGCCATCATTCCCGAACAACTTGCGAAGGGTAATATCGTGGAGTTGGGTGATTTTGGGAATTTTTGGCTGAGAATTGAAGCCGAAGGTGCAGAATCAGAAGATACTGTACGGGCGGACTTGATCGCAAGCGTGAAGCCACGCTTTAACCCCGGCAAATTCTTCAAAAAGGTACTGGATGGCATCGACTTTATAAAGGGAGTGCGCGTACAAACCCCGGAAGATTAATATCGACATTTCAATAAACAGGGACGGGCATTTCTGCCCGTCCCTGTTCTTTTT
>Ga0075012_10007104_pt1 | contig 10060 bp, 9 predicted proteins | sample All_14_2_FD_71474 | JGI IMG/M metagenome (GOLD analysis project Ga0075012, IMG submission 71474) | Freshwater microbial communities in response to fracking from Pennsylvania, USA - Allegheny Zone_MetaG_DW_15 | ecosystem: Environmental > Aquatic > Deep subsurface > Groundwater > Drilled... | reverse complement strand
AGAGACTCCCCCTATGAAGGGGCAGGGTAAGCGCTGGTCGAAAATCGAATTCGCGCGGGATGGGTGGAGTGGTGCGTCCCTCCGGACAAAGCTTGTCCGTCAGTGATGAAAAAATGAGCGAGGATTGTACCCCGGGGTCTCTGCCGGCCCGTGGTTTGGCCTCGCGCCGCTGGGCGCCGGTTTTCCCCAGCAGCAGCAGGCCCAGGACTCACGGCTAAAATCTTCGATCGACGGTCTGGCTGGCCGGGTGCTGGCTGTGGTCAGTCCCGACGGTGAGGCGGTCTGTTTTGTTGCAGTTCCATGACCTCACCCACACCATCCCCACCCACCAAATCCCTGGCGCGCGCCCGCTCGGCCAGCCCCGTGGCCACCAGCTACGAGGCTGCACTCGACGAGCTAGAACAGCTCGTGGCTCGCTTGGACGCGGGTCAGCTGCCACTGGACCAGCTGCTCACGCAGTACCAGCGTGGCGCTGAGTTGCTGGCCTATTGCCGTGCACGGCTTGAAGCCGTGGAGAACCAGATCAAGGTGCTCGACGGCGATGAGCTGAAGCCCTGGGACGCCGCATGAATGCCGTGTTTGCCATGCAACCCGCCCCCCGGAAGTCGCTGAATGACCGTTTTGTTGCCTGAAAACCCTTCTTTTGTGGCTTGGCGCGCGTCGCAGCAGGCCGCTGTCGAGCAAGCCCTGTCTTTGTGGGTGTCGCCGCGCGCGCCTGCGGGTCTGGGCGAAGCCATGCGTTACGCTGTGTTGGACGGGGGCAAGCGCCTGCGCCCGTTGCTGGTGTTGGCCACCAGTGCCGCCGTGGGTGGCTCGCCCGCTGCGGCCATGCGCGCGGCTTGTGCGGTGGAGTTGATACACGCCTATTCGCTGGTGCACGACGACATGCCCTGCATGGACAACGACGTGCTGCGCCGCGGCAAGCCCACGGTGCATGTGCGCTTTGGCGAAGCGCAGGCCTTGTTGGCAGGCGATGCCTTGCAGGCGCTGGCCTTTGAATTGTTGGTGCCCGACGACGGCAGCGTAGCGCCCGGTATGGCCGCTCTGCTGTGCCGCTTGCTGGCGCGCTCTGCCGGTTCTTCGGGCATGGCCGGCGGGCAGGCGGTGGACCTGGCCAGTGTGGGGCGGGCCTTGGACCAGGCGGCCCTGGAAGCCATGCACCGACAGAAAACCGGTGCCTTGTTGCAGGCCAGCGTCATGATGGGGGCCGCCACCGGGCATGTCAGCGCGGGCGTGTTGACCGCGTTGGCGCAGTACGGTGCCAGTCTGGGCCTGGCCTTTCAGGTGGTTGACGACATTCTGGATGTGACGGCCGACTCCGCCACCCTGGGCAAGACAGCGGGCAAAGATGCTGCCTGCGACAAGCCCACCTTCGTGTCTCTGCTGGGGCTTGAACAAGCCCAGGCCTACGCCGACCGGGTGCTGGACCAGGCGCACAGCGCGCTGGACCAGACCGGTCTGCCCCATTTGGACACCTTGCATGCCCTGGCCGACTGGGTAGGGCAACGCGCCCACTGAATCACAACGGCCCACAGAGCCCCTTGAGAGCGACTTACGTGACCCAATCCATGAGTTCTTTGCTGTCCCACATCCAGTCACCTGCCGACCTGCGGCGCCTGTCGCGCACCCAGTTGCACCCGCTGGCCGATGAGCTCCGGGCCTTTTTGCTGGACAGCGTGGCCCGCACCGGTGGGCACCTGAGTTCCAACCTGGGCACCGTTGAGTTGACGGTGGCGCTGCATTACGTGTTCAACACACCCGAAGACCGGTTGGTCTGGGACGTGGGCCACCAGACCTACCCGCACAAGATCCTGACCGGCCGGCGCGACCGCATGCACAGCCTGCGCCAGCAGGGCGGCATCAGCGGTTTTCCGCGCCGCGAAGAAAGCGAATACGACACCTTCGGTACCGCGCACTCGTCCACCAGCATTTCAGCGGCTTTGGGCATGGCGCTGGCCGCCAAGATCAAGGGCGAAAACCGCAACGCTGTGGCCATCATTGGCGACGGCGCCATGACCGCCGGTATGGCCTTTGAAGCGCTGAACAACGCCGGCGTGGCCGAGGGCCGTCTGCTCGTGGTGCTGAACGACAACGACATGTCGATCTCACCGCCCGTGGGGGCGCTCAACCGCTACCTCGCACAGCTGATGAGCGGTCAGTTTTATGCGGCTGCGAAAAACGTGGGCAAACAGGTGCTGAAAAATGCCCCTCCGCTGTTTGAACTGGCCAAGCGCCTGGAAGAACATGCCAAAGGCATGGTGGTGCCGGCCACGTTGTTCGAAAAGTTCGGTTTCAACTACATCGGTCCCATCGACGGTCACGACCTCGACTCGCTGATTCCCACGCTGGAAAACATCCGCCACCTGCTCGACACCGACAGCGGCCCGCAATTTCTGCACGTGGTCACCAAAAAAGGCCAAGGCTATAAATTGGCCGAAGCCGACCCTGTGGCTTACCACGGCCCCGGTAAGTTCGATCCGGCGGTGGGCCTTACCCAGCCCGTCACGCCACCGAAAACCACCTTCACCCAGGTGTTCGGTCAGTGGTTGTGCGACATGGCTGCAGCCGACCCGCGCCTGGTGGGCATCACGCCGGCCATGCGCGAGGGCTCTGGCATGGTCGAATTCGAGCGCCGCTTTCCGGCCCGTTATTTCGACGTCGGCATTGCCGAGCAGCACGCCGTCACCTTTGCTGCCGGTCTGGCCTGCGAAGGCCTGAAGCCGGTGGTGGCCATTTATTCCACCTTTTTGCAACGCGGGTACGACCAGCTGATTCACGATGTGGCGCTGCAAAACCTGCCCGTGGTGTTCGCGCTGGACCGCGCTGGTCTGGTGGGTGCCGACGGCGCCACCCACGCCGGTGCCTACGACATTGCCTATTTGCGCTGCATTCCCAATATGGCGGTGGCCTGTCCTGCAGACGAGGCCGAATGCCGGCAGTTGCTCAGCACCGCGTTTGAACAAAACCACCCGGTGGCGGTGCGCTATCCGCGCGGTGCCGGTGTGGGCGCTGTACAGCCCGCCGGGCTGGATGGCCTGCCTTACGGTCGCGGTGAATGGACCCGCAAAGGCCGTGGTGTGGCTATTTTGGCGTTTGGTACTTTGTTGCACCCCGCCCTGGCAGCCGCCAACCAGTTGGGTGCCAGCGTGGCCAACATGCGCTGGGCCAAGCCGATCGACCTGGATTTGCTGCGCGAGCTTGCGCAGAATCACCAAGCCCTGGTGACGCTGGAAGAGGGGTGTCTTCAAGGGGGCGCCGGCAGTGCCGTGCTTGAAGTCTTGCAAGCCGAGGGCTGGAACCTGCCGGTATTGCAACTGGGCCTGCCCGACGAATTCATTGAACACGGTGACCCGACCAAACTCCTGTCCATGCTGGGCTTGGATGCGACCGGCATTGAGCGCTCGGTGCGTCAGCGCTTTGGCGATCTGCTGGAAGCAGAAGTTGGTTTGAAAGCGGTGGCGTAATGGACTGCCGAACCGCTGATGTGCGCATGCCTGACGTGCAAGGTCGGCACGACCCGCGCGCCATGCCCATTGCCCAAGTGGGTGTGAAAAATTTGCGCTACCCCATTGTGTTGCTGGTGTCGGATCGCATGCAACACAGCGTAGGCACCTGGCATGTGCATGTGGGGCTGCGTGCCGAGCAAAAAGGCGCTCACATGTCGCGTCTGCTGGCCTGGCTGGATGGGTTCACCCAGTCAGCCGATGGCGCTGCGTTGCCCGTCACCTTTGAGCGGCTGCAAACGGCGATGCCCGGGTTGCTGTCGCTGCTGGAAACCACCTCTGGCGGTTTTGATGTGCGCTTTCCTTTCTTCATTCGCAAAGCGGCACCCGTTTCAGGTCTGCAAAGTCTGATGGAGTACGACGGCGGATGGTCGGTCGGGCGCACCGCTGGCGCAATTACCGAAATTCGCATGATCGCCACCGTGCCTGTCAAATCGTTGTGCCCCTGCTCCAAAGAGGTCAGCGACGATGGCGCCCACAACCAGCGTTCGCACATCCGGATGGAGGTGCTGCTCAATGCACCCATGGCCTGGACAGATCTGGTGCGTTTTGCAGAAGACAACGCCTCCTGTGAGCTCTGGGGCCTGCTCAAGCGCACCGACGAAAAGTGGGTGACCGAGCGGGCTTACGCGCAACCGAAGTTTGTGGAAGATCTGGTGCGCGATGTGGCGCTGGCGCTGGAGCGTGACGCCCGCATCGATGCCTACTCGGTCGATGTCACCAACTTCGAGTCGATCCATGCACACGACGTGCACGCGCGCGTTTCGCGTGACAAACGGCAGTCTTGAATCGGCACGGTTCGCTATTTTTGGGATGTTTTTTCACACGCCTTTTGAGCTGAATTGCAGGCGATCCATGGCGTTCAAAAATGATGTTGAAAACCTGCGATTTCGGGACCTCCTCAAGGGAAAACCCCCGACAATGCAGCCTGCGCCGCTCTTAAAATAATGTCGGCTTTAACGTCGAAGGCTTGTGCAGTCGCGCAAGTCAGTGAGATTTCAACAACCATGGAGTTACCCAATATGGATCGTCGTTCCATCATCAAGCACGCAGGCATTGCCGGCGTGCTTGCCGCCGGTGCAGCACCCGCCGTTCACGCGCAAGCCGCCATCCGCTGGCGACTGACCTCCAGCTTTCCCAAGGCACTGGACACCATTCACGGCGCGGCCGACGTGTTCGCCAAAAAAGTCAACGAAATGTCGGGCGGCAAGTTCTCCGTCACGGTGCACGCCCCTGGTGAACTGGTGCCGGCCTTCGGTGTGGTGGATGCGGTTCAAGCCGGTACGGTAGAAGCCGGTCACACCGCGCCCTATTACTACTTCGGCAAAGACGACACCTTTGCCATGGGCACAGCCATTCCGTTTGGTCTGAACAGCCGCCAGCTCACCGCCTGGTACTACGACGGCAACGGTCTGAAGCTGTTCCGCGAGTTCTACGACCAATACAACATCGTGAACTTTCCCGGTGGCAACACGGGCGCCCAGATGGGTGGCTGGTTCCGCAAGGAGATCAAGACGCTGGCTGACATCAAGGGCCTGAAAATGCGTGTGGGTGGCTTTGCCGGCAAGGTGATGACCCGCATGGGCGCTGTGCCGCAAAACATTCCCGGCGGCGAAATTTACCAGGCCCTGGAAAAAGGCACCATCGATGCGACCGAGTGGATCGGACCTTACGACGATGAAAAGCTCGGCTTCCAGAAAGTGGCCAAGAACTACTACTACCCTGGCTGGTGGGAAGGTGGCGCACAGCTCGACTTCTACATCAACAAGGCCGCGTTCAACGCCTTGTCGACCGAAAACAAGGCCATCGTTGAGTGCGCAGCTTCGCATGCGCACACGACCATGCAAGCCATGTACGACGCACGCAATCCAGCTGCTTTGAAGCGCTTGGTGGCCGGTGGCGCGAAGTTGCTGCCGTTCCCTAAAGTGGTGATGGACGAGTCCTTCAAACAGTCGATGGCGCTGTATTCAGAACTTAGCGCGAGCAACCCGAACTGGAAGAAAATCTACACGGATTACTCCAATTTCCGCAAAGAGCAAAACCTCTGGTTCCGCTTCACCGAAGCCCAGTTTGACCGCTACATGCAGTCGGCCAAGCTGTAATCGGTTTTCGAGTCCGACAAAAACCCCGCCTTTGCGGGGTTTTTTGATCGGACACCAAGTCATCCTACCCAGGGTGCCTTGGTGTCCGGCCAATTTCGCCACGCCACCGCCGTGGCGATTTGTTTGTTTCAACAGACGCAACCGCTTTTTGTACACACCCTCACCAGTAACCCATTGGGGAATATTCATGCCTCTTTTGCTCAAACTATCCCGTCTGGTCGACGGCCTCAGCGATCTCATTGGCAAGCTGGCCATGTGGCTGATTCTGGCGGCCACGCTCATCAGTGCCGGCAATGCGGTCATACGCAAGACCTTTGGCACCAGTTCCAACGCCTGGCTTGAAATCCAGTGGTATTTGTTTGCTGCGGTGTTCATGCTGGGCGGCGGCTACGCTTTCTTGCGCAATGCCCATGTGCGCATCGACTTCATTTCCACCAAGTTCAGCGACCGCACCCGCAACTGGATTGACGTTGGCGGCATCGTTATCTTTTTGTTCCCTTTGTGTTACCTCATGATCGTCGAGGGCTGGCCGCTGTTTGTGAATGCCTGGACGTCGGGTGAAATGTCGTCCAACTCCGGCGGTCTGATCCGCTGGCCGGTGTATCTCTTCATTCCCTTGGGTTTTGCCTTGCTGTTGTTGCAAGGTTTGAGCGAGCTGGTCAAACGTTTTGCCTTTCTGACGGGCCAGGGTCCCGACCCGCTGAGCCACACGGGCCCCAGTGAAACCGAGCTGTTGGCAAAAGAAATTGCCGATGCAGAAAAACACAAGCTGGAAGCGTCTCTCGCTTCGGCCAACAAGCACTGATCGGGTTGCACCATGGTTGAATTTTTGTCCTCCAATTTTGTCCCGGTGATGTTCGTCGGGCTGCTCGTGTTTTTGCTGATCGGTTTTCCTGTCGCTTTCTCATTGGCTGCCACCGGGTTGTTCTTTGGCCTGATCGGCATGGAGTTGGAGCTGTTTCCCTCCAACCTGTTCCAGGCGTTGCCGCTGCGGGTGTTCGGCATCATGCAGAACGACACGTTGCTGGCCATACCGTTCTTCACACTCATGGGCATCGTGCTGGAGCGCAGCCGCATGGCCGAAGACCTGCTGGAAACGGTGGGTCAGGTGTTCGGTCCGTTGCGTGGTGGTGTGGGTATTGCCGTGGTGTTGGTCGGTGCGCTGCTGGCAGCCACCACGGGTGTGGTGGCTGCTTCGGTGATTTCCATGGGCCTGATTGCCATGCCCATCATGCTGCGCTACGGCTACAACCGCACCATTGCCACCGGCACCATCACCGCCTCGGGCACGCTGGCACAAGCGCTGCCGCCGTCGCTGGTGCTGATCGTGCTGGCCGACCAGCTCGGCCGCTCGGTGGGTGACATGTATGCCGGAGCCTTGGTTCCCGGCCTGATGCTGGTGGGTTTGTACCTGCTGTTCATCGTGCTCGTCGCATTGGTCAAGCCCGGTTGGGTACCCGCTTTGCCGCCCGAGGCGCGCATTTACAACGAGCCCAATGGGTCCAGCGGCCATGTGTCGCTGCTCTTGCTGCTGGTGATTTGTGCTGTGGCCAGTGTGCTGTGGTCGCAGGTTCATGAGTCCATCATGAACCCCTGGCTGGGACGCGAAAACGCCGCACCGGGTGACGAAGTGTTCATCCTCTCAACCGCCATCGGTGCGTTTCTGGCACTGGGGCTCGCACTGCTGAATCGGTTGTTCAAACTGGGCCTGCTGTCGCGCCTGACCGAGCGTGTTACGTTTGTTCTGATCCCGCCGCTGGTGTTGATCTTTCTGGTGTTGGGCACCATCTTTCTGGGCGTGGCGACCCCGACCGAAGGCGGCGCGATGGGTGCCATTGGCGCGCTGATCATGGCCGGTGCGCGGGGCACACTGTCGTTCAACCTGCTCAAGCAGGCGATGGAAAACAGCACCAAGCTGGCCATCTTCGTGATGTTTATCCTGATCGGCTCCACGGTCTTCAGCTTCACGTTCAACGCTGCCGATGGTCACATCTGGGTCGAACACCTGTTTGACAAGTTGCCCGGCGGCCAACTCGGCTTCCTGATCGTGGTGAACTTCATGGTGTTCATCCTGGGCATGTTCATCGACTTCTTCGAGATCGCGTTCATCGTGGTTCCGTTGCTGGCGCCGGTGGCCGACAAGCTGGGCATCGACCTGATCTGGTTCGGCATCATCCTGGCCATGAACCTGCAAACCTCGTTCCTCACGCCGCCGTTTGGTTTTGCGCTGTTCTATCTGCGCAGTGTGGCTGCGCGCAACGACTACGACGATCTGGTCACCGGCAAGCGCATCAAGGCGGTGACCACCGCCCAGATCTACAAAGGCTCCATTGCTTTCATCGTGTTGCAGGTCATCATGGTCGCTGTGATTCTGTTCAACCCGGGCATCGTGACCGGCAACCTGGGCAAGGCCATCGTGGTGGATGACGCTGCTGTGAGCGACATGTTGAACAACATGCAAGATCTGCAGACCGACGATGACGATGAGCCCAACATGAGCGGTGGTAGCGAAGGGGACGCCGAGGCGTCTGAACCTGCCGCAGCGGAGGATGAAGGCGAAGTGGATCCGGCCAAGGCGCTCGAAGACGCGATGAAAAAAGCCGAATGAGTGAGGACACCTCCCGTGCAGATTGATGTGAAAGTGTTGGACCCGCGCATGGCGGAGCAGCTCCCCGCCTATGCCACCCGTGGCAGCGCAGGTCTGGACCTGCGTGCCTGCCTGGACGCACCGTTGACCCTGCCGCCCAACGCCTGGCAACTGGTTCCCACGGGTCTGGCCATTCACCTGGCCGACCCGGGCTTTGCCGCCATGATCCTGCCGCGCTCCGGTCTGGGTCACAAGCACGGCATTGTGCTGGGCAATCTGGTGGGTCTGATCGACAGCGACTACCAGGGCCAGCTCATGGTGAGCGCCTGGAACCGCAGCGACGTGGCCTTCACCATTGAGCCCATGGAGCGCATTGCGCAAATGGTCATCGTGCCGGTAATGCAGGCCCAATTCAACGTGGTGTCTGAATTCACCGCCGCGAGCGAACGCGGGGCAGGGGGCTACGGATCAACCGGACGGTCTTGAGCGCCGCGGTTGCAACGAAAAGGGCTCCAGATATGGAGCCCTCTTTCGTTGGTGTGCACCCAGTCTGGGTTCAGTGCAGTGTGGAAGTGTCGTCGTCGGATGTGCCGACCTCTGGCGCTGGGGTGACCTGCATGCTGAAGAAGCCGGTGCCCAGTGAACCTGAGCCGACTTCGCGTTCTTCGGCTTCGCGCACAGCGTGCACCTTGAGCGAGATGCGCAACGCAATGCCTGCCAGTGGGTGGTTGGCATCCAACACCACATGTTCAGGGTAAATGTCGCTGACAAAATAGATGCGGTCTTGTGGGGCGCTGGGGTTGCAGCCGGCGGGCAGGCCTTCAAAGCCCATGCCCTCTTCAAGTTCGCTGGGGAACAGGTGGCGAGGCTCCAGAAACAGCAGCCGGTCGTCGTAGTCGCCAAAGGCGTCTTGCGGCTCCAGGTGCAGGTCCAGCGTGTCGCCGACCTCATGGCCTTGCAGGGCTTCTTCAATCTTGGCCAGCAAGTCGCTGCCGCCGACAAAGAACTCAATCGGCTCGTCGAGCACATCCAGTTCTTCGCCCAGCGTGTCTTTCAGCGTCCAGGTCAGGGCCACAACGCATTGTTCGGTGATGGTCATAGGGCTTTTCATTGGACAATTGTCCCATGTTCAAAGCCAACCCATCCAGTCTGACCGGCGCCCCAGTGGCGCCCGCGCACCCCCAACCCGACGCACCCAGCACGCTGCTGGGCGGCCTGTCGCCCGCGCAGTTCATGCGCCGTTACTGGCAAAAAAAACCGTTGCTGATTCGCAATGCTGTGCCCGGCTTCAAGCCCTTTCTCACCCGGCCACAATTGTTTGCCATGGCTGCTGACGAAGCGGTTGAGTCGCGCCTGATCGTGCACCAGGCCCAAGGCTGGACGCTCAAGCACGGGCCGCTGGCACGCACCGCTTTGCCGCCCATCAAACAGCCTCGTTGGACGCTGCTGGTGCAAGGGGTTGATCTGCATGTGAACGCTGCGCACGAACTGCTGCAGCGCTTCCGTTTTGTGCCCGACGCCCGGCTTGACGACCTGATGATCTCGTGGGCCAGCGATGGCGGCGGGGTAGGCCCGCATTTCGACAGCTACGACGTGTTTTTGCTGCAGGCCAGTGGCCAGCGCCACTGGCGCATTGGCCGGCAAAAAGACCTGACGCTGGAAGAGGGGGTGCCGCTGAAAATTTTGAGCCACTTCGAACCCGAAGAAGAGCATCTGCTGAACCCCGGCGACATGCTGTACCTGCCCCCGCGTTGGGCGCACGACGGCGTGGCGGTGGGTGACGGCTGCATGACCTATTCGGTGGGCTTTCGCGTGCCCCAGCGCGGGGGGCTGGCCGGCGAACTGCTCCAGCGCATGGCCGACGACTT
>Ga0075012_10007101_pt1 | contig 10062 bp, 6 predicted proteins | sample All_14_2_FD_71474 | JGI IMG/M metagenome (GOLD analysis project Ga0075012, IMG submission 71474) | Freshwater microbial communities in response to fracking from Pennsylvania, USA - Allegheny Zone_MetaG_DW_15 | ecosystem: Environmental > Aquatic > Deep subsurface > Groundwater > Drilled... | reverse complement strand
AGCCAAGCGTCGCAAAGCAGAGCGGTATCGAAGGGTACGAGTCGACAGTTTGTTTTTCCTTCTTCGAATTGAGAATCCAAAGCGAGCGTTGGTGAGCCTCCGGCGGTTATTTTTGACAGCAAAAGGCAGTATGGTTGCTTGCTTTGACGGTGAGGGTTGTCTAGGGTGCGGGCGACACAAGTGCTGATAGCCGATGCCGATTCTGAGTGTGAGCGGAGGAGGAGGTGAGGGCACAACACCCGGTGAACTTGGCCAATATTTTTCTTTGGGGAGAGAGACGCAAGTGAAACTCTGCCATGTCTGCCAACAATAATGATCTAATATGGAAGAAGAAAAATTGCACTCGTCTTTCTGTGTATAGTACCAGGGGTACATCAGGAGAATCGAATCCGATCCGGAACCGGAGGAACACCTCTCGTCCTATAATAATTTCCTGCTATACTAGTACATACTACACTTTCGAACATCTTAGAGTAATATTCCCATGCTGCTAAGTGGGTGACGACTGACGAGTGGGATTTATAGGTTGAGGTGCACAACCAGTAGCAGATTGAGGACCGCAGCTGAAGAATTCGTTTGTCAGCGAGGATTCTTGTTATCATGCCGGCCAGTGGGGGCATAGGTTAAACATTTGAAGATTACACGAACAAGCAAAGGATGCTCCGAATTTCTCGACTCGATTGCCCTACTCAAAGTCTCCACAGATCCAGTACTTTCTTGATTCTGGACCCCCTAGCACGAGAAGCTTTTTCCCGTCCGGGCTAAAGTATATCCGCTCGGCGACGGAGTTGGGAAGAAGAGTATGCTTTAGAGCCCCGTTGTAGCTTCCTGTGGAGTTGTATATCTATTTCGCGAATCATTCAGGTCAGTCTCGGTTGGTCAACACCCACGCTCCTTACTCTCAGTTTACACTCACCTTGACGATGTTACCCCGAGTGCGGGTGAAGACGCCAGCGAAATTCTTAGATGTTGGAGAATATGCAGAAAAGGTTCCATCGATATCGGCATCATCCGGATCAATGTTCAGAAAGCCTCGTCCACTGGCGAGAGCCAGGTTCTTAAAGGCTTTGGTACCACCGTCGATCGATCCGACGACGAACAGAAAGGTGTTCCGGGAGTTGATGGTGAAGTGACCAATCTTTCCGGAGACCTTCACATCGCGGATCCTTCGTGCAATGCGCTTTCGAGGATTCATATACAGACGTTTGATCGCGCGATCTTGTCCTGCATAAGCTACTGTGGCGGAGTAGATGTCGCGATATCCGGGGTTCACCTTGTTGTCGAAGATGTGAACGCCGCTTCGAGAAAGCTTGTATACCTTGTAGACCACAGTTTTGTCGTCGTCGTGGACCAAAAGCATCCTAGAACAGTCCTGAGAGAAGCGCATAGCCCATTGGCCTTCATCGTACCTAAAACATCGTGCTTGCGACGGTTAGCATAGGGCGGCTGCGGCATTCATTTAGGAGATCCCAACTTACGAAGTACGTAGTGGAGTTCCGAGCTCAGTGAGGTTAGAGAAGTACACGAACGGTTGAATCAACGGCTTTCCGGTGTTCCAGATGATCAAAGACATGCCAATGAATCCTTTTGTCGGGCAAGTGACTGCGAGCCTCGAAGCAAAGTCCAACTTGGAGCTCCTGACCAGGTTACCGGTCGCGGTGTCGTGTACGCGCATGATCGTGTATATCCCGTTGTCATCATCGTAGCTATTAGCCAGCACGTATTCGTTGTTGTTCAGCCATCCTCCACCGCTAAAAGCTGGATCCATTGCTCGCTCGGTACAGGAGACGGCGGCAATGCTACTGGGTGCGAGGATAACCGCGAGCGTGCTCAACAGTGCAAAAGCACCGGTAAAGGCACTATAGTCGATCATCGTTTTCGCCCAAGGTTACACTGTCTTTACAAGCACAGCCGCTGAAGATTGACGACCCAAACGATTTCGGAGACGCAAGGGAAAATGTTCGCCGTAGTAGGAAGGAAAGATTACCAGGTGCAGCCGTGATGGCGCTAGAATCTAGAATGATTGGTGATGTCCTAAACACAACTACAACGCCCAACATCGATGTGTGATCTTTAAAAAGTTAACCGCACCCATCAGTCTCGCAACAAGTCCATCAAACCATCCGGTTCGAGGAGAGACCATAACGAAGTAGGATCACGCCGTGTATGTTCTCTACCTGATCTCATGCTAAGTAGAGAAAATACTAGTATGTTTCGTGACACTCGATGCAGGAGCCGGTCACGTCCCCCAATCGGAGATGATACACGAGGGAGCAATCGAATGATGTTGAGCACCGTGTGACCGTCAAAGATTTCGATCTCACTCATCTGAATTCGCGCCACATACCTCAGCTGCTTGCTCCCAGGCGAGAATTCTTCCGTTCCGGTGCTATAACGGGGGTACAAATATGTCGCCTCGCTCTGCCTCTCCTTGCTCATTACCTAATATTGCATACTTCTACAAACTCCAAGAATGAACCCGAGCGATCATGAACTCCTGAAGGAGCCAAGGATGTTCGGCTCGGGGACATGCATCATTGCGTCCCCTTGTGGAGATTCACAGTTTCCGTCTGCGAGTATTCTAGTTGTGTACGTACTCTTCTACATACAGCTTTGGGAGGTTTTTGCGTTTAGAACTTGTCGATCAAACCTGTCAGGTTCAATTCTATTTACATACGATAGGTAGATCGTCGGGTATGAGAGCAAGGATTCGGTGGTTCACGTGTACAGGACGAGCAGAAAGAGAACGAACGCGATGATCGACAACGTGACTATGATGCAGCAATACCGGGGTCCTCCGGCGCGATTGACCAAGTTCTTTGTTCTTGATGTTATGTGCTCCAATCGTGACTGGCTAGTATCCATGCCTTTTTGAAGACCGTCTATGTTCCTGTTTTCAGATATCGACGTTAGACAACCGCCATCGACTGCATCCCACCAAGTCTGACCTACCGCTGAGATTCGACAACTTGTTCGTAGATTGCACTTGTCATCTGTGATACTGCTGAGACGTGCTCGCTCAGCTCTTCAATATCCTTGTTCTGTCTTGAAAGGGACGCGTCCTACGTCATCATCGCACGTCAGTCTCTGCACCAGGGGGACCGTGGCAAACACATGATCACGCACTCTGCTCCATTTCTTGTCACCCCCCTTGAGCGACTCCAGCTCGTCATCGCTATCAAAGATCGATCTTGCGTTTCGACTCATTTTCCTCGTGTGCCCGTTTCAGTTACCCTCTTCACGTTTCCCCCAGCGTCCTTCCTTGTATACAAGAACACTCCCCTTTCGTCCTTGAAATGAGTCGTCCTGCTCACTTTGACCAAGCTAGCTCTTGAATCGTCAATGCATTGGAGAGGACTCGCTTTTCTTCGCCACCCATGGAAACGAAAATGACTTATGAACCCTCCACGTCGAAACAAGTCACCCGATCTATATGGAGGCTATCCTGTTCTTCTACTGATGGTCTTTGATCGAATTGCCTTCAAGTCTCGTCGTCGAAGAGTTTCAAAGCGACAAGACACAGATGACCAAGTTCTTTAATCGCGATCCCCAGTATGCACTGTACAAGCCGTCCGAAAGGCGACAACACTTAGATACAATTGGGACTTTCGTGTGACTGCAGATGTGGCTTCGACTTCGAAGCTCACTCTCAGAACAGGAAAGAGTTCAGTACCCGGGTACCTGACCCTCCCTCACCGTCACTGTCACTGTCATCCAACAACAACTTGAGTATATTCTTTCTAGTCAACGAGCTATTCAACTCGATGCCGCTTGGGTTCCTGGCCCGGACCCCGATTTACTTTGCTCGCAGTATTCCCAAGTTATCAAGGCGAAGGACGATACGGCTTGCAACGAACGCCTACAAAATGGCATGATCAAAAGTTATGGAAGTGGTCATGGAAGATGCCTGTTCTGAAGTGCTTTGGATGGGCCCGTAAGCTCTTGGTACCCGGATTCCTGATTGGTCTTGTGGCATGGTCGTTCTATCAGCAGTGGAGAATCCTCCTAGCGGCCTCTTCAGCCGCTGCTCAGACCCAGGAGTTGGTCTTGGAAGTCCCAAGGGTTCTTCGGCCAAAACCATCTGTTAACGAGGTAGATGGTTTAGACAGGCAATCTGAAAGCTCAAATCCTCCTGTGATCAACGAGTTCTTCGTAGATTACGCCGACTGGCTGGACTTTGATGCACAGAAAACAATCAAGTCAAAGTACAACATCAACGTGCACTCGGTACGAACAAATCGCACGCATCCCTTTCATTCCTTCTTTAATCCCGCTGCGTATCCTTATCCTCATCTCTTCCCGCTTACAGGGCAGAGTGCACATGAACTGGCTGTGCATTTAAAAGACTTGCTTATGAAGCCCGGGGCAGAAAGAGCGGAGAGTATTTCGCGGGCTGTTGAGCAAACTCGCAGTAAAACGTCATTAGGAAGATTCTTGATGCAGCAGGGGTTTTCGCGCAATACTCCTGTGGAACACCCCTTAAATGCATCATTGATTTCAAAATACCCAGTAATTGTCAAGCCGGTGCGGGGGGCTGGGAGCAACGATGTGAGGATTGTCATGAACGCTGAAGAACTTGAAAGGTATGTTACCGAGACTGAAAAGAAGATTGGAAGAGGTAACCTTGTTGTCCAAGAGGTCATCGCCAATCAGGTCGAACATGTTGCACTTTTCGCGGCGAGACATGGACGCGTGTCTCTTCTCCTGTGCCTGAGACGCGATCTCGGTGACCCGTTGAGGATCTATGACATTCGGCTGATGAAGGATGAGTTCTGGAAAATCATCACTTATCCGTGCGAGCAAGACGGTTTCCTTAGGACGCTGCTGAGAAAGCTTGATTATACGGGACTTGGTTGTCTTCAATACCGATATCGTGACATGGACCCTGTGGTCCTGGACTTTAATCCAAGGATCTGTGCCCCATTGAGACGGGATGAGGACTTGTTAGCTCGTATGTTGTGTGCCATGCAGTTCGAGGGAAGGGGCGCACCCAAAGAACGCACGGGCTGTGTTGATGGAGGCGGCATCGCGGTCTTATGATGAATCAATGAAGCAGGGTCGTTAGTGTGGGAGACCACGCTCCGAATTGGTCCCTAGATGATTCGACCGACATTCAGCCGATCTTGGGTTAACCTGACGTGAAGCCTGGGCGTTTGTGTTAGAGATTACACTTAGAAGCCATCCGTCTTGCAAGGATGACTCGAAAGACCTTTGAGCCGATCGGTCGTGAGCTATTAACTCAGCATCCAGGCAAGCGAAATCATCACAAGGACAGCACGTCCAACCCATCTGAAAGTCGACTCGACTGGATTGCCAGTTCAGCGCGATTACTGTTGATACCTGATTCGATCATACCTTTTATTAAAGACTGAGCGGCCAGCATGTGCCAAGGGTTAGAGCACGGCGTTTCAGTCATCTACTATCGGACAACTATTCGGACGGAAGATGCTTGAAGTACATAGAGGAAGCTTGAAGTATGGTCGGATTACTCAAATAGAGCTCGCTCGTCCTCACTCTTCATTGATGATCTTCGAAACAACCGATACGATTACACTGTAATCATTCCACATTTGACGAACGACAAGAGACATTTGTTTACTAGACGAACAAGTCGATCGGTTTCAATACTTTTTGGACTCTCGGTTTTGGAGCGGAAAACGACCACTGGGTATCAAGGAGTGTGAGTGAAGATACAACAATACATATACAAGGACATGTAGTTTGAAGCAGACTAATCTCACAAGATAAGACCTTGTACGTAATGAGCTAAGCCTCCAGACGACGACTCGTTGTTTCAATTGCAAATGAAGTGGACGAAAATAGTAGCCTCGAATGCGAGCGCGGCGTCGAGGTCTCGAAGGGGACTAGCTCGTCCGACGGCTTTCCTACTTGTATTGACGCTCACCGCTACCCTTGTCGCCCTAGGCGCAAACGTTTATTTCGCGCTCCGCAACCCAAATAGACACAAAGACTCTCGGAGTCGAGAATCGTCGATATTGAAGCCGTCTTCAAGTCCGACAGCTCCGCCGTCCCCTGCATCTACGAAGAAGCAATACAGACTGCTCAAGACGGCATACAAGTCATTATCAGCTGCAGCGAGCATTCCATGGGAGATACTCGGAACCACTCCTCCGGATCCTCCTCCAGATGTTGTTGGTGTCGATACAAAGAAGTACTGCGGGACGTTTGATGGGACTCGGATGACACTTCGACCTCAAGTCCCTTTGCGAAACAAGCTATACTCTGTTGTCTTGACCGCTGCGGAGCGTAACGGATCAACTCTGCCTTTGCCCTACACCAAGTGGGTTGGAAGTATTTGGGGCGTGCTCACTGCGCTCAAGAACTTGAACTGGACGCTTTACACGAATCAAACAGGGGAACCGTCTCTCTTTATCCTACAAAGTCGAGACGCTGGCTCACGGAACGGGAGGTACTTGGCGAGCAAAATTGGCGAGAATTCGTGTTTGGCCGGGAACAAAATTCAACAGCTAGAGTGCCGTCGCGACCTTGCTGAAATGCACGGGTGTGACTTTGACGATTTGAAGATTTCTCCGCCTCAATATGCACTGCAGAGTCTAAATGATTGTCGTCGCTTCTTTGCTAAAGCGAATACTTCCGAGCAAAGGAGTAAGATGTATTTGGTCAAAGACGCCACAGCTTCGCATGGGGATGGAATCACTATCCATCATGGAACGGATACACTTCTTCAAGCCTACGGACGCTGCGAGAAGCCTCGGCAAAGCCTTATCATGGATTACGTAGATAATCCAGCGCTTATCGATGGGCGTAAGGTTGATATCCGTACTTTTTTACTCGTTGCCTCGCTGAACCCCAAACTTGTGTTTTATCACGACGGGTATGGCAGAGTCAGTAGTGTGAACTACAGCAGAGCGGCGACTCAGAATGTTGTGCATATATCGAATTCGCGACATCAGGCGTTGTTTTATGAGCGATTTCTTAACTTTTCACGCCTGACAACAAAGCTGGAAGCCCAGCATCCGGACGTCTTCAACGCGACCGTCCTTCAGCAAACCATGCGGCGAAGAGCCAAGGCGGTAAGTAGGTTCGTATTTGAGGCGGGACTTTCGGAGCTACGGCATAGACGAGGTCGTTTCCAGATTTTCGCAGTGGACTGGAGTCTCGACGATCGAGGCCGACTTGGTCTTCTAGAGGTGAACGGGGCTCCTCTCTTGATTGTTATGCCGTGGATCCAAATCACTTCTCGCATGTATGAAACCATGCTAGAATTGGTGACGCTTGTACAAACAAATCCAGCTGAACTCCGGGCGAATGTTCTCGTCCGGGAAGGGTTCAACTACAAGGGATGGGAGCTCGTCTACAATGAGATGGAAGCGTGGTACGACCGAGTCCACGGAAAATCTTACAACGCATGTCGAGTCTTCCTCGAAGAACAAGTCTTGCCATAGTTAAATCTTGTAGCCGCTCATCCGGCTTTGGAGTGGGCCTAGGTGTTCTCGAGGCTACAAGACATGTACACAGTTCAAGGAAGAATAGTGGATAGACCCTTTTGCAAACCGGCGAAGACCTCTGTAAGCACTTTGATGTGACGTTCGTTTTCTGATGTCTATATGCAGTTCCGCGACTTATGCCTTTGAAATTGGAGGCAGTCCGTTAATCCCTGGCCTTCAATCTTGCAAGGTGTGTGCACCGCCCCCTTGCCTCCCTCCCTTCCCTCTCATCCATTGGTGTCAAAGGCAATACATAGCTGAGTGGTCCTGCGCTCCTGGTGCTGCGGGAGCTACCAGTACCTTGGTAGGGGTAGAGCGAGGTTCCATTCAAACTTTGGTGAGAACTCAGCAACACCTCTCGCATCCCACAAATCAGGACATCTGTTTTTTCTCTTGCCGGCGCTAGTATTCTCGTCTCGTTGGCACCTGTAAACCTTTCCCTTGCCCGTTTACCTAAGGTCGCTTGAATATTCGACTTTTCCTTCTGAGGAGAGAGTTTGGTTGGTGTTGATGAGAGCTTAGGAAGGAGAGGAAGATTGAGTTGGTTGCTGTTGACGATACCCACTCTCCTGAGGAGAGAAGGACTAAGTTTTGTCGGTGTTGACTATACCCCTTCTCCTGCTGGGATTGAGGAAAGAGAGATTAAAATAGCTTCTCCTGTTGGGAAGTATTGTCTGGGACAGAATCAGCCTTTGAAAAGGGGGGCGCTACGTCCCATGTGTTCAGAACGGTCGTATATCTAAAGAACAATAAAGAAATAAAGAGCAAACGGCTTAAATAAGCTTTGTTCGCTGTTGGCTGAGTTGTCACTACCAGAGGGTGAGGGAATTGTGAAGGGACACGTTGTTCCTGGTCCCGTTCTGGTGTTGTTCGAGTACGCCTCAACAAAACAAAAAATGGAGGGGTCCGCCACCGACCCGCTCGACGAGCGGATAGAGAGAACTTCAGAGGTGCGGAACGATCAGACAGATGAGGAGCCGAACTCGACAGGGTTGTTCGATCAGTGTCTCTGCCATGTGAGGCAAGCGACTCCTCAGTGCCCGTTCGCGTCTCGGCGGTTGAGTATCATGGTCAGCAGCTCGGATCAGACGTTTCCGCTCGTATCGTCCGCGGTTTCCAAGCTGAAAAAGGGAGACACGACCCTCGACTTAATGCTTGATCCTGCGGATCTGGAAAGCGTCTTGAAGGGCTGCATCAAGTGCAGCAATTGCAAGGATACTGCTTTGGGGATTTTAGAGAGATTCAAGCGCAACCCCAAATACACGTACACAATTGAGGCGTTTGAAGATGGCGATAGGCGGGAGAAGGAGTTCCAGTGGATATTGTCTTCTGACCCTGCGCATGACAATAAGATCGTCGCAAGGCCGCAAGGCCTGAAGGGCAAAAAGACAGAAGATCAGGGGAACCCCTCGGTGGATCTGATTCTTGATCATCTTCAAAATCAGAGTACCCTATCAGGAGTTCGAATGGATCGTTTCAGTAGCATCGCAGAAGCTTCGAACCAGTTGAGCGCAATCTTGGGCCAGATTCGACGTCCTATGTTCGTACCGCCTCCGCAATTTGTGTTCCATACCATGTCTCAGCTTCAACGCTTGACGGACATCATTTTCCAAGGGCTCTGCTTCTGTATGTTGTTCAACCGGGTCCGTGAGGCCGATGTGGACGGTCTGCTGCACTTTTTTGACAGGAAGGTGGACGCCATGCTGCAATCGTTCAAGAAGCACGTCTCGGACGTGTTCAGTTCGGAGGACGACGTTCAGAAAGTGCTTATTGACAGTTTTCGATCCCTGCTTCACATCGCGTCCGACTTCAGTTACAACGAGAATCTCGTCGCTACCGCGTTTTTTTATGGTTCTCGCATCTACGTCCCCAACTCATCGTACACGTTTTTCCCGAACGAAAGCCTGAACGTATTCACGGAACTTGCACGTCAGTTTATGCTGGCAGCTGAATTGAAGGCGTTCGATGTAAACGAGTCCGGCTCTCCCGAGAGCGAGCTGCTATCGTCTCTGCAGGATAATTTCGAAAGGTACGCGCTGGCAACGGGGCTGGACGTCGAGCATCCTCTGAGAATTGTCACCGAGCGGAATCGCGACCTTCTTCGCCTTTTTCGGGGTACCCTCCCGCCGCTGACGACAACCCAGGCCGAGATGAAGCAGTACCTCCACACCAAGGTCCGGTCCGGCCCGAAGTGGGTCGACGTCTCGGCCAATCTGGCCTTGATCAGCGACGTTCCTCTGGAGGTGCTGGACAGCTGCGCCCAGCGGTACTGGTCGGGGCTGGTCGATTCCAAGGACGTGAAGAAGATTGAGACGATCAGGAAGCTCGTCAACGCAAATGCCTTCCGCGAGGACCCCAAGGAGCGCCTCAGACAGCTAGTCGAGTACCACACCATCGTCATGGTTGCCACCGTGCAGTTCCAGTACTCGCTAGGGCCCCTGGACTGGCTTCTGTCGCGCGCCAAGGTCGGGAAGGCAAAGTGTGTCTCGTTTGTCGTCGACTTCAAGAGCGTTTGTCTGGAGCACGTCCTCTCCCGAAAACTCCTCGAGCGAACCGCGAACATCGTTCGGGCGATGAAGCAGAAGGAGGAAGA
>Ga0075012_10007100_pt1 | contig 10063 bp, 6 predicted proteins | sample All_14_2_FD_71474 | JGI IMG/M metagenome (GOLD analysis project Ga0075012, IMG submission 71474) | Freshwater microbial communities in response to fracking from Pennsylvania, USA - Allegheny Zone_MetaG_DW_15 | ecosystem: Environmental > Aquatic > Deep subsurface > Groundwater > Drilled... | reverse complement strand
CCCGGTTTAGGAGGATCACTGTTTTTCAGTGGATTCAAACTTTTTAATCTCAAACACTTTACCATCAAATTTCCCATAGGTAAAATGGGTTACCCAATCGCCTAATATTATACAACTGGCTTTATCCGATACTTTGATATGGGTTGGCACATGCCTGTGTCCGAATACAAAATAGTCGATATCAGGCCTTTGAGAGGCCATTCCGCGTGAGTAAACGAGTAGTTTCTCTTTATCAACCTCTAGAAAATTTTCGTCCTTATCCTGCTTTATCATGTTCGAAATACGGCTGCCACGGGAGAAATAAAGTCCCATTTTTGTACCCAGGTCGGGGTGCAGCCAGCGAAACAGAAATTGGTTGAACTTCGAAAGAAATACTTTTTTAAGAAATTTATACCCATTATCGCCTGGTCCCAAGCCATCGCCATGAGCCAGAAAAAAATTCTTTCCTTTCAGCGTTATTTCCAGCGTATCATCATGTATGGTAACGCCTGCTTCTTCATTAAGGTAACTGAAAGCCCAGAAATCGTGATTTCCCTTAAAAAAATGAACAGGAATTCCTCGTTCATTCAATTCCGCCAATTTGCTGAAAAGCCTTGTATATCCTTTGGGAACCACGGTTTTATATTCATACCAGAAATCAAACAAATCACCCATCAGGTAAATGGCTTCGGCATCAGCAGCAACCAAATTCAGCCAGCGGATGAGTCGCTTTTCGCGAACCAGGCTGCTTAGCCTGTCGGGGATGCCAAGGTGAAAATCGCTTGCAAAATAGATGCTGGTTTTATCAGGTACCATTAGGATATTATTTTGTTTTCAAAAGAAGTCGATCGTTAGTTTTAGTTTGAAGAGTACAAAAAGTTTCGGGTTTTGTTCGGGGGGACCTTAGGGTTTCAAAATTAAAGGTTCTTTTTTATCAATGACTCTAATTGATTGAACTCAGGCCGGCGAAGGATAATTGTTCCATCCCTTGCTACAAGAATCATATTCGGGAGTTCGCGTGCTCCATAAGTTTTGCTGTAGTCCGATGCAAGCCCTCGTGAATCAATAACATTTATCCAGTAAGCACGATCAATTAGGCAGGCTTTTTGCCAGAGATCAGCGTCCGAATCAACAGATACAGCATATATCTCAAAACCTTTGGCGTGATATTTAGAATAAAGTGTTGTTAGTTTTATGTTAGTCTGCCGGCTGAGTGCATGCCAACTGCTCCAGAAATAAACCAGCACCAGCTTGCCTTTCAGCGATGAAAGCGCTGTTTCACTACCTGAAGTGTTGGGTAAGGTTATTTCCGGCGCAGGCATTCCGGGTTTGAGCAAACTGTCACGAACTTTAATATCGTCCATCACAGCCTTGAAATCGAGCATCCTGAGATGAAAATCATTAACCAGGCTGTTTTCTGGGTGGGTAATCATAAGCGCGCTGTCGAGTCTCAGATACAATTCGGGATGCGTTTTTTCGGACAACAGCGGGTTTGGCCCAAAATTTTCAGAAATCACAAGCAAAGAAGCAAGGGAGCCGGGATTACGATTGATAAAACCGATTACCTTCTCTTTCTGATCATTAAATATTTGCAGGTAAAAAGAATCAAGCGAATCTTTAATCAGTTGAAAGTCAGGCTTCATACGACTATCTGTAAAAACACCGGATAGAGAATCTACTTTTTTAAGGTTAGTCATTGTAAACTGATTAAAACCAGCTAATAGCTCCGAATCCTTAGAACCTTTTACAGTATAAGTATTTCTTAAAGCCTTGCCATCGCCTGTAAGAATTACATTTTCGCCAGGAGCAATTACAAGTGTAATTTCATCGGTCGCACTACTCTTCAAGGTGTAAAATCCTGCTTTCTCAACGGAAAGTGAAATGGTGAATTTGCCTTCAGCATCTGTACTTACCGAATCAACAAGCGGCTTGCTGTTGGGTAAAACCTGGTAAATAAGCATTTTATTATCAGGCAGATTGGTAAATGTACCGCTGATGGTTACATTGTCTTCCGAAAGGTATTTACATCCGTGGAATACAAGGAAACCAAAGAGTAGAAAAGTAAAAACAACTTTAGTATGCATTATACGAACGAGCTTTTGGGCAAAGATCGGAAAAAATGATCGTTGCGAAAGCACTTTCTAAACAAAAGGAATGCATTATGGTAGCAAAACTATTCTAGAATCGATACCCAAAAAGAAATAAATACCGGTTTGTTATTGAATTCAGATTAAGCATTACACTCATTCCATTTCCTCTTTCGTACCTGAACTCAAACGAATATTTATGATATTTAGCGCCTAAGCCAGCCAGAAGACCTTGCTCATAGCGGCGAGTAGAATTGAGTGCTTCGTCATCTTCCGAAGTTTCAGAAGAGTAGAATTTTCTATCACTGTGTACCTGGTTAATCTCCTTTAAGGCATATCCATTCGACATTCCGGCATTTATAAAAACAAATGTTTTTCCAACCGGATATTTGAAGCGTACCATATTGTTAAGTTTCAGGTAAGCATATCCAAATGTCATGCTAATATTTGAATATTCATTTTCATTTAGGTAAACTGACATATTATCTTCGACCTTGTAGGGCGAAAATGCCAATTCATTGTATAGCGACCATTTCCCCTGATTGCGGGCCAAAATGATATCAGCATAAAGAGCAACCGAATAACTGGCTGTTGTATTGAATTCCATTTCTTTACGGTTATAAACGAGAGCAGGGTCGAAATGAAGATTATTAAATGTTAAACCTGCAACCGCACCAAATTCAGCTCTGACTTTTTCTTCCTTTTTATTAAACTCATAGTTTGTTCCAGTACATTTATAGTATGTTTGGAATAATTTTTCTAAACTCTTCCTTTCATATTTAAGGCTCTTGAAATCCTGCTGAATAGTAGGGCAATCGTTCAGATAAACAGCAAGTTGATTCAGATATCTTTTGTTCTCTTTTACATCTGTGGTATATTGTTCTGCTATATATCGTTTGTATTCAAGCAATGTAAAGGTTGTGTCCGTACCGATATAAAACACATCTTTACCCATGCTGTTTTTGTACAGATACAGGCTCTTTTCTCCCAGCACAAGTGATTGAAGAAATATGGTGTCTTTTTTTAGATTGGGCTCTTTCCCATGTTCAAGTTCACCGGTTAAAAACGGACTTATATCGTTAAGTAAAACAGCACTTGCGTAGATTTCATCATCCACACAAAAGTTTTTGATACTCAGGGGAGTATGTATTATAGGCTGATCAGTTAACTGATTTTTAAACATAATAGTGTCAGGGTTTTTGCCCCAGTTGCGATAATCGATAAAACCATGAATTGTATCGCCTTTAAGCCCAATCACATAGGCTTGCAAATAATTTTCCTGCGCCAAACAAGCATTGAACAGTAATAGTCCAAAAACAAGTAAAGTGATTTTTCGAAGTAGGTTCAGTAAGTGCATAAAAGTAGCGTTAAAGTTATAATTGTTTAATAGTTGTGAATTGATCAAACAAATGTATTCTAAATTCCTACATTCGAACAAGCCGGATGAAAAATATCATTCTATGCATTTTCCCTAATCCCTCTTGCTTTCATATCAACAATTTCATATATCTTTGCAGCTTCAAATATTCCTTTCGTAAAAACAAGGAGGTTTGAGTTATAAAGAAGAGGGAAGAGAACAGGCTCAGCGAACCTCTGGCAACCACCACCACCCGGTGCGTAAGGTGCCAAAACCTGATCCCGATATTTCGGGAGATTATAATTGAAACACACTCCTGCTCCCGGAATCCGGAGATAATGAATGTGTTAAGTTAAAACTTCTGTTCTGCTGCTTTGTTTTAAGCATGCAGCACGGCTTAATATTTAAATAACATGCACGAAAGGAACAAGATATACAAAGTTTTAGAAAACCGCGTTTTGGTGCTCGATGGCGCTATGGGCACAATGATACAGCGATACAAACTCTCGGATGCCGATTACAGGGGAACCCGTTTTGCTTCGCATCCGATTGATCTTAAAGGGTGTAACGATTTGCTGTGTCTCACAAAACCGGATGTAATAAGCGAAATTCATGCAGCTTACCTGGAGGCTGGTGCCGATATTATCGAAACAAATACGTTTAACGCCACATCGGTATCCATGGCCGACTACCAACTGGAATCAGTTGTGTATGAAATAAATGTAGCTGCCGCTAAAATTGCTGCTGCCGAAGCTGCGCAGTTCACAGCCCTGAACCCGGATAAACCTCGCTTTGTTGCTGGTGCCGTTGGGCCAACCAGTAAAACAGCCAGCATGTCGCCCGATGTTAACGACCCCGGATTTCGTGCTGTAAGTTATGACCAGCTTAAAAATTCCTATGCCGAACAGGTAAAAGGCTTAATTGACGGTGGCGTTGATTTGTTGCTGGTCGAAACTATTTTCGATACTCTTAATGCCAAAGCTGCATTGTATGCCATAAATGAAATTCTGGCTGAAAGGAACTTACGAATCCCTGTAATGGTCTCTGGAACTATCACAGATTTAAGCGGCCGTACACTTTCGGGTCAAACGGTGGAAGCTTTTCTGAACTCTGTTTCTCATATCGACCTGCTTAGCGTCGGTTTCAACTGTTCATTGGGCGCTGAGCAGCTCAACCCGTTTATCGAAGAACTTTCGCGAAAAGCTCCATTTTACGTAAGTGCCTATCCCAATGCCGGTTTGCCCAACCAATTTGGCGAATATGACGAGTCGCCGCTACAAATGGCAACTCATGTAAACCCTATTCTTAAAAACAAATCAGTAAATATTATCGGCGGATGCTGCGGCACAACGCCCGATCATATCAGGGAATTATGCCGTATTGCGGAGCAATCAACGCCCAGGCATCTGCACGAAATCGACAGGCATCTGCGCCTTAGTGGTCTTGAACCTTTACTGGTTTTTGCCAACAGCAATTTTATTAATATCGGCGAACGCACCAATGTTTCCGGCTCCAAAAAGTTTGCACGACTTATCCGTGAAGAAAAGTATGACGAAGCCCTTTCCGTTGCCCGCGAACAGGTAGAAGCCGGTGCTCAGATGCTGGATATCAATATGGACGATGCCATGCTCGATGCCAAACGCGAGATGACTCGTTTCCTGCACATGCTGATGTCGGAACCTGAAATTGCCCGGGTTCCTATCATGGTCGATTCATCGAAATGGGAGGTTATCGAAGCCGGTTTAAAATGCCTGCAAGGCAAAGCTATCGTGAATTCCATCAGCATGAAGGAAGGCGAAGATGCTTTCAGGGAACATGCGCGAAAAATCAGGAATTACGGCGCCGCCATGGTAGTAATGGCATTCGACGAACAAGGACAAGCCAGCACTTTCGAACGACGCATCGAAATCTGCGAACGCGCTTATAAAATCCTTGTGAATGAAATAGGCGTTCCTCCCGAAGATATTATTTTCGATCCGAATATTCTGGCCATTGCCACAGGTATCGAAGAGCATAACAATTACGCTATCGACTTTATAGCAACCATTAAATGGATAAAGGCAAATCTTCCGTATGCCAGGATTAGCGGCGGAATCAGCAATTTATCATTCTCCTTCCGCGGCAACGATACTTTGCGTGAAGCCATGCATTCGGCTTTCCTTTATCATGCCATTAAGGCCGGAATGGATATGGGAATTGTGAATGCAGGAAATCTTCCGGTTTATGATGATATTCCGGCTGATCTGCTTGAGCTTATCGAAGATGTGCTTTTCAACCGCAGAGCCGACTCGACCGAAAGGCTGATTGATTTTGCATCGAAAATGAAAACCAGCGAAAAGACTGAAGCTGCTGCAAAAGCATGGCGCAGTCTGCCGGTTAACGAACGCCTGACCTATGCTTTGGTTCATGGTTTGGATGCCGATATTGCAACCGATGTGGAGGAAGCACGGCCACATTTCGCTAAAGCCCTGGAAGTAATTGAAGGTCCGTTGATGGCCGGAATGAATGTAGTTGGCGATTTGTTCGGTGCTGGCAAAATGTTCCTTCCACAGGTAGTGAAAAGTGCCAGGGTTATGAAAAAAGCCGTAGCAGTTCTGCTTCCTTATATCGAAGCCGAAAAAGTAAAAGGAGAAGGAAGTTCGGCAGGTAAAATACTGATGGCCACAGTAAAAGGCGATGTTCATGATATTGGAAAAAACATTGTTGGCGTTGTGCTTGGCTGCAATAATTACGAAGTGGTTGACCTCGGTGTAATGGTTCATGCCGAAAAAATACTGGATGCTGCTATAAAGGAAAAAGTGGATATAATCGGATTGTCAGGATTGATAACCCCTTCACTCGAAGAAATGAGTTTCGTAGCATCGGAAATGGAACGCAGGGGATTCACATTGCCTCTGTTAATTGGCGGAGCAACCACCAGCGAAATGCATACTGCCGTAAAAATTGCGCCTGAATATAGCCAACCCGTGGTGCACGTTCGTGATGCATCGAGGGCCACAAGTGTAGTAGCGGCGCTGCTTTCGAAAGACGGCAAACAGCCGTTTGTTGATTCGGTACAGGATAAATACGCTCAACTACGGCATAAACACGAAAGTACGCGAGCCGGGGTTACTTATTTGTCGCTGTCGCAAGCCAGGGCAAACCATTTCGAAACCGACTGGAAAAGTTTTAAACCTTACAAACCATCCTTTATAGGCGTTAAACACCTTGAAAATTATCCGCTTGAGGAAATCATCAAATACATCGACTGGACGTTTTTCTTCCATGCATGGAAAATGAGCGGAAAATATCCCGCCATTTTTGATGATCCTGCAAAAGGTACTGAAGCCCGGAAACTTTTTGATGAAGCCCAGGTAATTCTTAAAAAGATCATTGATGAAAAAATGGTTCAGGCCAATGGAGTGTTTGGATTTTTTCCTGCTAATGCAAATGGCGACAGTATTGAACTTACCCTTGAAGGAAACGAAAAAAACATCTTGCATTTCCTCCGTAATGAGGAAGAAAAAGAAGATGGAATCCCGAATCTTTCACTTGCTGATTTTATAGCCCCGGCTGATTCGGGCTATACCGATTACATCGGACTTTTCGCTGTAACGGCAGGAATAGGTATAGAGAAATGGGTAAAACACTATGAAGATCAGAATGATGACTATAATGCCATCATGGTAAAAATACTTGCCGACCGCCTTGCCGAAGCGTTTGCCGAACTTCTGCACGAAAAAGTCCGGAAGGAATATTGGGGTTATGCCAAAGATGAAAACCTCAGCATCGACGAAATTATTCACGAAGGGTACGCAGGTATCCGTCCAGCCCCAGGTTATCCTGCCTGCCCCGAGCACAGTGAGAAAGGTACCATTTTTAACCTTTTAAATGCTGAGAAAGCGGGTATATCGCTCACCGAAAACTTTGCCATGTACCCGGCAGCAGCCGTAAGCGGCTATTATTTCGCACATCCTGAGGCTCAGTATTTTGCTATCAGCAGGGTAAGCAAAGAGCAGGTCGAAGACTACGCCAAACGTAAAAATATGAGTGTGAAGGAAATAGAAAAACTGCTAGCGTCGAATTTGAATTATTGAGATGGGCTGGGAGACGGAAGTCAGAAGTAGGGAGTAGGGAGTAGGGAGTAGGGAGTAGGGAGTAAGGAGTAAGTAGATAGAAGATTTATACCTTAAAGAAAAAGCACTTGAAAGAAAAATTACATGTAGATAAAGAAGGTCGAAACACTAACAACAATAATCGCATCTTGTTGTGAAACAAATAGTTGATCCCGGAATCTTCCGACTTCCGACTCCGGTCATCCAACCTCTTTAATCACAAAACAATCATATAGCAGAAAAAAATACCAGAAGAACTTTACCATGAAAGTCACCGATTATATACTTGAAAGCAAAGGGAAAACACTTTTTACTTTCGAACTTCTCCCCCCACTTAAGGGTGAAAACATTGATTCAATTTACCAGACAATTGAGCCACTGGTTGAATTTAACCCTTCATTTGTTGACGTAACCTATCACCGCGAAGAAGTTATTTTCAAGGAGCGTGAAGATGGATTGCTCGAACGCCGCACCGTGCGCAAAAGGCCGGGAACGGTTGCTATTGCGGCTGCCATAAAATTCAAATATGGCATTGATGTGGTTCCGCACCTGATTTGCGGCGGTTTCAGCCAGGAGGAAACTGAAAATGCGCTTATCGACCTTCAGTTTCTGGGTATTGATAATATTTTGCTCATTCGCGGGGATAACCTCCGTGGCGAAAAGCAATTTAAACCCGAGCCCGACGGTCACCGATATGCACTTGACCTCGTGAAACAAGCGGTAAAACTGAACGCCGGAATTTACCTTGAAGAAGACATTCTGAATCCTGTTCCTACCAATTTCTGCATCGGCGTTGCCGGGTATCCTGAAAAACATATGGAATCGCCTAACCTTGCAACCGACCTTGATCATCTGAAAGCGAAAGTTGATGCCGGGGCTGATTATATTGTGACCCAGATGTTTTTCGATAATTCGAAGTATTTCGAGTTTGTAAATGCTTGCCGCGAAGCCGGAATCCATATCCCGATTATTCCGGGACTGAAACCTATTTCGTTAAAATCGCAGCTTTCGACATTGCCCCGAACGTTTTCGATTGATATCCCTGATGCACTGGTAAAGGAAGTGGAAAAATGTACTGATACTCAGCAGGTACGGCAGGTTGGTGTAGAATGGGCTATTCAGCAATCGCGGGATTTAATAAAATTCGGGGTGCCTGTACTTCATTTTTACACCATGGGAAAATCGGATAACATCAGTAAAATTGCAAAAGCAGTTTTCTGATAGTAAGGATGTAAAATGAAAATCCACACAGTCTGCATTTCATAATGATCGTTGCAATGCCTTTTAAAGTGCTGATTTTAAAATACAAATGTTCACATTTCTAAAACACAAAATGCTTGCTTCCGGCAACGAATCGACATTCAGGCAGTAGTAGTTACTGCCTTTTTTTTACATTTGCGTTTTCAACCGTTTTAAATGACAATCTACCAGCACATTCTCAGTCAATCCGAAGCAGGCAAAAAGCAGCTGGCTGTATTAATAGATCCGGACAAACTCCTGAACCAGGATGTTGAAAAGATTGCCATAAATGCTGAAAAATCAGGAGTTGACTATTTTTTTGTCGGTGGAAGCCTGCTCGTAAATAATGAACTCGATCAGTGTATAAAAACACTGAAAGCCAACAGCAAAATCCCTGTAATCCTTTTTCCCGGCAACACCATGCAGATGAGCTGGAAAGCCGATGCCATACTTTTTCTTTCGCTCATCAGTGGCCGGAATGCCGAGATGCTTATCGGCCGCCATGTTATAGCAGCACCTCACTTAAAAATGAGCCCGCTCGAAGTTATTTCATGCGGTTATATGCTGATCGAAAGCGGTAAAAGCACAGCCGTTCAATACATGAGTAACACCGTTCCGATACCTTCGGATAAAATGGATATCGCTATCTGTACAGCTATGGCAGGCGAAATGCTGGGATTAAAACTGATTTATCTCGAAGCCGGAAGCGGTGCTCAGCAATCTGTTCCGCTACAAATGATTGAACAGGTAAAACAGAACATACAAATTCCTCTGATTGTTGGAGGCGGTATCCGTACCCCCGAAAAAGCAAACGAAGCCGCTGCTGCCGGAGCCGATATAATTGTAGTTGGTACCGCAATTGAAAATAATTCAGGATTGACAGGCGAAATAGCAGATGCAGTGCACAGGGCCGGAAAAAAATAATTTACGAAATATCATTCCATCCATATTTATGAATAAAAAAACCACCTCCACCCTACTGGCATTATTGTTAATTGCTGTTACGCAATTATTTGCTCAGCAAAAACTCCTTTCCATCGACGATCTGATGAACAGGAAACTATATCCGGCATCATTAACCAATCTGCAATGGCGCAGCAACAATCTTTTTACCTGGAATGCCAATAACCGTATTGTACAAAGCACGGTTAAAACAGGTGCTACTGATACCATTTTTTCGCTCGACGATCTTAACCTGGTTATTGAAAAAAGCCAGTTTAAAAAACTGAAATCGCTACCTGCATTTAAATGGGATGATGAAAATACTTTTCGATATACAAACGATTCTAAGGTTTTCAGATTTAATA
>Ga0075012_10007097_pt1 | contig 10068 bp, 4 predicted proteins | sample All_14_2_FD_71474 | JGI IMG/M metagenome (GOLD analysis project Ga0075012, IMG submission 71474) | Freshwater microbial communities in response to fracking from Pennsylvania, USA - Allegheny Zone_MetaG_DW_15 | ecosystem: Environmental > Aquatic > Deep subsurface > Groundwater > Drilled... | reverse complement strand
GCGTCGCCGCCCTCCCCTTCGTCGCCTTCGTCCCCGGAGGTATCGATCACCGAAGCCTCGTCGTCGCCTTCACCGGTCGCCTTACGCATGGCATTGGCGTGTTTGACATAGGCGCTGCGTTCCTCGGGCGTCGCATCGACGCGGCCGAGGACAGCCATGGAGATGACCTCGTCACCCGATTGCAGACGCACGCCGCGCACGCCGGTTGAATCCCGACCCTTGAAGACCCGGACATCGTCGGCCTTGAACCGTATGGCGCGGCCGAGGGCCGTCGTCAGCAGAATGTCGTCCTCGCCGGTGCAAAGGGCGACACCGACCATGTGGTCGCCATCCTCGAGCTTCATGGCGATCTTGCCGGCCCGGTTGACGGTGGCGAAGTCGCTCAGCTTGTTCCGACGCACGTCGCCGGATTTGGTCGCGAACATGATGTCATAGTCGCCCCAGGTCGCCTCATCCTCGGGCAGGGGCAGGACATTCATGATGCTGTCGCCCGGCTCGATGGGCAGCAGGTTCACAAAGGCCTTGCCGCGCGAGGTCGGGGCCCCCAGCGGCAGACGCCAGGTCTTCAGCTTGTAGGCCTTGCCGTTGGTGGCGAAGAACAGGACCGGCGTATGGGTCGAGGCGGAGAAGACGCCAACGATGGCGTCCTCATCCTTCATCGTCATGCCGGACTTGCCCTTGCCGCCGCGATGCTGGGTCCGATAGGCGTTCAGAGCCACCCGCTTCACATAGCCGCCGTGAGTGACGGTCACGACCATGTCCTCACGCGGGATCAGGTCCTCGTCTTCCATCTCGGCGTCGCCTTCGCCAATCAGGGTCCGGCGCGGCACTGCAAACTGGTCGCGGACGGCGATCAGATCCTCGCGGATGATGGCCAGGATATTGGCGCGATCCGACAGGATGGTCAGATGCCCCTGGATGGTATCGGCCAGGGCCCGGGCCTCGGCAAAGATATCGTCACGGCCAAGACCCGTCAGACGGCTGAGTGTCAGGGCCAGGATGGCGCGCGCCTGCTCGTCCGTCAGGTTCAGCTTGTCACCCTCGACCAGCATCGAGCGCGGATCGGCAATCAGTTCGACCAGGGCGATCATGTCGCCAACGGGCCAGGCCTTGGCCTGAAGCCGTTCACGCGCCTCAGCCGGGTCGGCCGACGAGCGGATGATGTGGATGACCTCGTCGATATTGGCGACCGCAACGGCCAGACCGACCAGGACGTGGCCGCGATCACGGGCCTTGGCCAGTTCGAACTTCACGCGACGGGCCACGACCTCCTCGCGGAAGTCGAGGAAGATCTGCAGCAGGGCCCGCAGGCCCATCTGCTCCGGCCGCCCGTGGTTCAGCGCCAGCATGTTGACGCCGAACGAGCTTTGCAGGGCCGTATAGCGGAACAGCTGGTTCAGGATGACGTCGCCCGACGCGTCACGCTTCAGCTCGATGACGATCCGCATGCCCTGACGATCGGACTCGTCCCGGACATCGGAGATGCCTTCCAGGCGTTTCTCGCGCACCATTTCCGCCACGCGCTCGATCAGGGTCTGCTTGTTCACCTGATAGGGCAGTTCGGTAATCACGATCGCGTCGCGATCCTTGCGGATTTCCTCGACCGAGGCCTTGCCGCGCACGATGACCGAGCCACGGCCATCCCTCAGGGCGTTGCGCGGGGCCGTCCGGCCCATGATCTCGCCGCCGGTGGGGAAGTCCGGGCCGGGAACGATGTCCAGGATCGCGTCATCAGAGATGTCCGGATCGTCCAGAAGCGCAACGGCCGCATCAACAATCTCGCCCAGATTATGCGGCGGGATGTTGGTGGCCATGCCGACGGCAATGCCGCCCGCACCATTGACCAGCAGGTTCGGAATCCGCGCCGGCAGGACGACCGGCTCGAGTTCCTTCTCGTCATAGTTCGGCTGGAAATCGACGGTGTCCTTGTCGATATCGGTGAGCAGCGCCACGGCCGCAGGGGCCATGCGCGCCTCGGTGTAGCGCATCGAGGCGGGCATATCGCCATCGACAGATCCGAAATTGCCCTGGCCGTCGACCAGCATCAGCCCCATCGAAAAGGGCTGTGCCATACGCACCAGCGCCATATAGACCGAGGCGTCTCCGTGCGGATGGAAACGGCCCAGCACGTCACCGACCACCCGCGCGCATTTCGAATACGACCGCTCGGGCGTCATGTTCAGGTCATGCATCGAATACAGGATGCGGCGGTGCACAGGCTTGAGCCCGTCACGCGCATCCGGCAGGGCGCGAGACACGATGACGCTCATCGCATAGTCGAGGTAGGAGCGACGCAGCTCGTCCTCGATCGAAATGTTTGAAATGCCGGCCGTTGGGCCGATGTCTTGGATGTCGTCTGTCAAGGAAATCTGGCTTTAATCAGCTGGAATCGGAACATGGTCCGGACTGACGTTTTCTAGCATCCGAGACCCCGGCTGGCAAAGAAACGACCTTCAGTGCCAACCGACCCCATCAGGACAAGGAATACCGCCATGCGCGCCATGATGATCGCCTCCGTCTTTTCGCTCGCTGCCGGCTGCGCAACGGCACAGACGCCCCCGCCCGCGCCTGTCGCACCGCCCCATCCGGTGGCCACCGCCACCCTGCGTACCGCGAGCGGGGCCGACGCAGGAACCGTCATCGCCTACCGCGGGCCGATGGGGATTCTTCTGCGCGTTGAAGGAACGGGCTGGCCGCAGGGCTGGCACGGCGTCCACCTGCATGCTGTCGGCCAGTGCGAGGGGCCGGGCTTCACCTCGGCCGGTGCCCATGTGAACCATCCCGAATCCGCCAGGCCGCACGGGCTGCTGAATACGGCGGGCGGCCCGGACCTGGGCGACCTGCAGAATATCTACGCCAATGCCGACGGGTCAGCCCATGCCGAGGTCTATCTGTCCGGCGCCGGCCTGATCGGCCCGGGCCACGACCTGCTGGACGAGGACGGACTGGCCTTCCTGGTGCACGCCAATGCCGACGACCATTTCAGCCAGCCGATCGGCGGGGCCGGTGCCCGCATCGCCTGCGGCGTGTTTGCCGCAGCAATGCACTAAGGCCGCCCCGATCAGGAGAGCCGGTCGACCGGGGTCAGTCCCGGCCTTCAGGCCCGTTTGAGCGCCTGTGCCTCTGCCGCTTCGATCGGCAGGACCTGCCGGAAGGCCGAAAGGGACTCGGTCCAGTTCTCCAGAAGGCGACGGGCCAGGGGAGAGCGGGTCTCGGCCGCATGACGCTCGACCAGCGCACGAAGGCGCAGCTCGGCATCGCCGACAACCCGGCCTGAGACGACAGAGGCGCTGTTCAGCCGCGCCTCCAGAGACCCTGTTGCATCCCAGACGAAGGCCTCGCCGCCAGACATGCCGGCACCGAAATTCCAGCCCGTCGGGCCCAGGATCACGGCGACACCGCCGGTCATGTATTCGCAGCCATGGGCCCCGCAGCCCTCGACGACAGTGGTGACACCGGAGTTGCGCACGGCAAACCGTTCGCCGGCCGCGCCGGCGGCGAACAGGGATCCGGATGTCCCGCCATACAGGCAGGTGTTGCCGATCAGCGCCTCGCCCTGACGCCAGACCGGCGGGCGGACGATGATTTCAGCGCCGGAAAGCCCCTTGCCGACATAGTCGTTCGCCTCCCCGTCCAGCTCGATGCGCAACCCCTTCATGCCAAAGGCGGCCATCGACTGCCCGGCCGCACCACGCAGCATCAGCGTCAACCGTCCATCCGGCAGCGATGATCCGTAGGTCCGGACAATGTGGGACGAGATGCGGGTGCCGATGGCGCGCTGGGTGTTTGCAACCTCATAGGTCAGCTGCATCTTCTCGCGGCGTTCCAGGAACGGTGCCGCGTCGGCGACAATGCGGGCATCCAGGGTGTCCGGCACGGCATTGCGCGGGGTGTCGGCACTGCGGAAAGTCGTGCTTTCGCCAACACGCACCAGCAAGGGGTTGAGGTCCAGATCATCCAGATGGCTGGCCCCGCGCGAGACCTGGCGCAGCAGATCCGTACGTCCGACCGCCTCGTCCAGGGAGCGCAAGCCGAGCGAAGCCAGGATTTCACGCGTTTCCTGAGCGATGAAGGTGAACAGGTTGACGACCTTGTCGGCCGTGCCGGTGAACATGGCGCGCAGGCGTTCATCCTGCACGCAGACACCGACCGGGCAGGTGTTCGAGTGACACTGGCGCACCATCAGGCAGCCGACGGCGATCAGGCTGGCCGTTCCGATGCCGAACTCCTCGGCCCCGAGCATCGCAGCCACGACGATGTCCCGTCCGGTCTTGATGCCGCCGTCGGTGCGCAGACGCACATGCCCCCGCAAGCCGTTCAGGCTCAGCACCTGATGAGCCTCCGACAGGCCCGTTTCCCAAGGCATGCCCGCATGCTTGATCGAGGCGACGGCGGAAGCACCGGTTCCGCCGTTGTGGCCGGCGACCAGGATGATGTCGGCCTTGGCCTTGGCTACACCCGCGGCGACTGCGCCGATCCCTGAGGAGGCCACCAGCTTGACCGTAACCCTGGCGTCCGGATTGATCTGCTTCAGGTCATAGATCAGCTGGGCCAGGTCCTCGATCGAATAGATATCGTGGTGAGGCGGCGGGCTGATCAGGCCGATCCCGGGCGTGGAATGGCGCATGCGGGCGATGAACTCGGTCACCTTGAAGCCCGGAAGCTGCCCGCCTTCGCCGGGCTTGGCGCCCTGTGCGACCTTGATCTCGATCTCGCGACACTGGTTCAGATACTCGGCCGTGACGCCGAACCGGCCCGAGGCAATCTGCTTGACCGCAGAGTTCGGGTTGTCGCCGTTCGGACGCGCCACATAGCGTTCCGGATCCTCGCCACCCTCACCCGAAACCGACCGGGCACCGATGCGGTTCATGGCGATATTCAGGGTCTCATGAGCCTCGGGCGAGAGTGCGCCGAGCGACATGCCGGGCGTCACGAAGCGCTTGCGGATTTCGTTGACGCTTTCGACCTCATCCAGAGCGACCGGCGTGGCCTCGCGGAAATCCAGCAGGTCACGCAGGGCGGTCGGCGGCAGGTCACGCGCCCGTCGGGAGTAGGCCTTGAACCGCTTGTAGTCGCCACGCGTGGTGGCGTCCTGAAGGCGGTGGATCATTTCGGCGTCCCAGGCATGGGTTTCCTCGCCGGCGCGGATGCGGTGGGAGCCGCCGATGCGAACAACCGGCCGCGCAGCGGCGAAGCCGCGCGTCGCCTTGGCGACGGCCTGACCTTCGATACCGGCGACGCCGATGCCGGAAATCCGCGACGTCATGCCGGGGAAATATTCCGCAACCAGGGCGCGGGACAGGCCCAGAGCCTCAAACTCGAGCCCCCCCCGATAGGCCGAGATCACCGAGATCCCCTTCTTGGCGAGGATCTTCAGAAGTCCCTGTTCGACCGCGCCCTTGTGGTTCAGGCAGGCATCCCGCAGGGTCAGGCCGGGATAGCGCCCGCCCTCCAGTCGCTCAAGGAAGGTCTCCTGCGCCAGCCAGGCGTTTACCGCCGTGGCCCCGCAGCCGACCAGCACCGCAAAGGCATGGGCATCAATCGCCTCTGCAGAGCGGACCACAAGCGAAACAAAGGTGCGCAGCCCGGCATCCACCAGCCGCCCATGAACGGCCGACGTGGCGAGAATCATGGGGATCAGCGGACGCCCCTCCCCCGCCCGATCGTCAGTCAGAACCACAAGGCCGGCCCCGCCGCGAGCAGCCGCCTCGGCCTCGTCGCGAATACGGTCCAGCGCCTTGCCCAGGGCTTCGCCCGGCCGGGCATCCTGGGCCGGCTCCGGGAAGGTGCAGTCGATCACCGTGGTCGCACCGGCACCGACCGCATCCAGCATGCGCTCATACATGCCTGTGGTCAGGACCGGGCTGTCCAACACGAACACCTGGGTCTGGGTCTCGTCCTGGGCGAGGATGTTCCCGAGATTCTTGAACCGTGTGCGCAGGCTCATCGCCCCGGCTTCACGCAGGGAATCGATCGGCGGATTGGTGACCTGGGCGAAAGCCTGGCGGAAATAGTGGCTGAACGGTCGCGTCTGTTCAGACAGGACAGCCGGCGGGGCGTCGTCACCCATGGAGCCGACGGCTTCCTTGCCGTCGTTAGCCATCGGATCCAGCAGGGTTTCAATATCTTCCCGGGTCCAGCCGACAGCCGCCTGGAAACGGGTCAACGCCTCGCCCTTGAGGACCCGTCGTTCTTCACCCGGCCCGACCAGATGCTCCAGCTCGACCATGTTGGACAGCCAGTCGCGATAGGGATGTTCGGCCGCCAGCCGGTCGACCGTCTCCAGGTCGTCGTAGAGGCGTCCGGCCTCCAGATCGATGGACAGCATCCGGCCCGGACCGATGTGCAGGCTGCGGGCGATGCGCTCATCGGGCACACCCGTCATGCCGGCCTCTGATCCGCAGATGAGCAGCCCGTCGGTTGTCTGGGCCACGCGCAGCGGGCGCAGGCCATTGCGGTCCTTGCCGGCGACCACCCAGCGCCCGTCCGTCGCACAGATGGCGGCAGGACCGTCCCAGGGCTCCATCACGGCGTTGCAATAGGCGTAGAGGGCGCGGTGATCATCGGAGATGACGTCCTCGATCGGCGCCTCGGGGATCAGCAGGGCCTTCACCATCGGGGCGGGTCGCCCGGCGCGCACCAGGACCTCGAAGACATTGTCGAGCGCAGCCGAGTCCGAGCCCCCGGACTGGATAACCGGCTTCACCGTCGCATCGTCTGAACCGAATGCTGCAGCCGCCATGCGGATTTCATGGCTGCGCATCCAGTTGGCATTGCCACGCAGAGTGTTGATCTCGCCATTGTGCGCCAGCATCCGGAACGGTTGCGCCAGCCGCCATTCCGGAAAGGTGTTGGTCGAATACCGCTGGTGGAACAGGGCGACATTGGCCTCGACCCGCTGGTCATTCAGATCGGGATAGAAGTCGGCCAGGGCCTCGGCCAGCATCATGCCCTTGTAGATCACCGATCGGGCCGACAGGGAGCAGATGTAGAAGTGGGACAGGCCCTTGGCCTCGGCCCGCTTCTCGATCCGGCGGCGCAGGATATAGAGGGCGCGTTCCAGATCCTCGCCCACAAGGCCGTCCGGAGCGCTCAGCATGATCTGTTCGATCTCTGGCCGCGTTGCGGCTGCGCGTTGGCCCAGCACCTCGATCCGGTGGGGCACCTGCCGCCATCCGTACAGATAAAAGCCCGCCTTCAGCACTTCGCTTTCGACGACAGTGCGGGCCCGCTCCTGGGCCCCCAGATCCATACGGGGAAGAAAGATCATCCCGACCGCAATCGGGCCTGGACGCGGTTCATGACCCGCGTCGCGCACCTGTTGCTCGAAGAAGGCGCGCGGCAGGCCGATCAGGATACCGGCCCCGTCACCGGACTTGCCGTCCGCGTCCACAGCCCCGCGGTGCCAGATGGCTTTCAAGGCCTTGATCGCCAGGTCCACGACGTCCCGACGTGGCTTGCCGTCGATGGCTGCCACCAGGCCAACGCCGCAGGCGTCGCGCTCTGACGCCGGATCATAGGCATGGGCAGCGATCAGGCGCTCGCGCTCAGACAGATAGGTCTCGTGTTCGAACGTCATGCCGCAGCCCTTTCCCGGCTGGTCAGCCAGGCCTCAATCTCGACGGCCGCATCCTGGCCGTCACGTACAGCCCACACCACCAGCGAGGCCCCGCGCACGATGTCTCCGGCGGCGAAAACGCCCTCCAGGGTCGTGGCCCTGGTCCGGCCTGCCGTGCGGATGGTTCGCCACTCCGTCAGCGCCATGTCAGGAGTCTGGAAGGCACCGGCCACGTCTTCCGGTTCGAAACCGAGGGCCTCGATCACCAGATCGGCAGGCAGGTCAAACTCGCCACCGGCAATCTCCTCGACAGTCCAGCGTCCGTTGGCGTCGGGGGCAGAGAGCGCCATTCGCGCAGCGCGTACACCGGACACCCGGCCTGCATCACCAAGAATGGCCTTGGGTGCGGCAAGCCACTCGAAGACGACGCCTTCTTCCTCGGCGTTGACGACCTCACGCGCGCTGCCGGGCATATTGTCCCTGTCCCGTCGATACAGGCAGGTGACAGACAACGCACCCTGGCGGATCGCGGTGCGGACGCAGTCCATGGCCGTGTCACCGCCGCCGATTACCACCACGCGCCGTCCGGCCGCATTCAGGGTGCCGTCCTCATAGGCCGGGACGTTGTCTCCGAGGCCCTTCCTGTTGGATGCAATCAGATAGTCGAGCGCGGCGACCACTCCGTTCGATCCGCATCCCGGTGCCGTCAGACGACGGGCCTGATAGACGCCTGTCGCGATGAGAACAGCATCGTGGGCTGCGCGCAGATCAGCAAACGGGAGAGCCGTCTCGCCGACCCCGCCGACATCGACGCCGAGCCGGAACTCGACCCCACCCTGCACGAGGCGATCCAGACGTCGCTGGACCACCGGCTTTTCGAGCTTGAAGCCCGGGATGCCGTACATCAGCAATCCCCCGGCGCGGTCATGGCGATCATAGACCGTGACCGCATAGCCCGCTTCGCGCAGCCGGTCGGCCGCAGCGAGCCCGGCCGGCCCCGCGCCGACGATCCCGACCGACAGGCCCCGCTCCCGCAAGGGCCGGATGGGCGTCACCCAGCCATTCTCGAACGCCTGATCACCCAGCCAGCGCTCCACCGAACCGATCGTCACCGTCTCCCAGCCGGACTGCTCCAGGGTGCAGGCCCCTTCGCAAAGGCGATCCTGGGGGCAAATACGTCCGCAGATTTCCGGCATGGTGCTGGTGGCTTCAGACAAGCGCCACGCCTCTTCCGGGCGGCCCTCCGCCGCAAGACGCAGCCAGTCCGGAATGTTGTTCTGCAGCGGACAGGCCGATTGGCAGAACGGCACGCCGCACTGGGCACAACGGCTCGACTGCGCCAGGCCCTGCGGTGGCGCAAAGTCGGCATAGATCTCGCCGAATCCTTCGACACGCACAGCAGCGGACGACTTCGCCGGGCCGGTGCGCGGGGTGACAACAAATTTCTGGTTGGGGGAACTCACGCCATGCCTCTCGTCTGAGCCGGGAAAATAGCCGACCCAGACACATCTTAGCAATAATGATGCGCCGAATGCTTTCGCATCGGCGCATCACAATGTTTCATTCTGCGGCAGGGTTCATTTTTGGAAAAATGAACCCTCAGGGTCTGCCGAAGCAGACCCCTGGATCAGAACAGGTACTTGATCGAAACCACACCGCGGTCGTCGGACAGAGGTCCGTCAACGTCGGTGTCATGGTAACGCACGTCGAAGGCCAGGCTGTCGGTGAAAGCCCAGACCACACCGGCGTTCCAGGTGGTGTAGTCGTCATTGACGTCCAGGCTCTGCTGGCCATAGGCGCCCGTAACGGTCCAGCCGGCGGCGGGAGAGAAGGCCGCATTGGCTTCAGCGTAGATCGCTTCCTCATCGACGCCGAAGAAGTCCGGCGAGATGTAGCTGGCAACGCCGAGGGTGACAGGGCCGAAGGCGCGCGAGACGGCGACCTTGGCTTCGAGGTAGTCATAGTCAGCACCGGCCGGCGCGTTCAGGTAGCCGTAGCCGACCACGCCGACGTCAAAGGTGAAGCCGCCGGCTTCGGTCTTGTAGCCGCCATAGATGTCGACCTCGATGTCGGTGTCGTCGCCGAAATCGACGTTGGAGGCCCAGATACCGCCGTACCAGCTGCCAACGCTGACGTCGGCGCCGGCCTGAAGGGCGGGATCTTCGTTGGTTTGAGTGTAGCCGCGGAACACATAGTCGCTGGTGACGCCGACATTGAAGGCGACATCCTGAGCGCTGGCCACCGAGGCGGTCGCCGTGAGCGCCAGCAGCGAAGCGGCGGCAAGCATGATTTTCATTGGTCTAATCCCCGTTATGATTCTCGAATACGCACGTTCTATTCCGGCGCAGGCGCGGGAGTGAGAGAGCCCCCGCGCCCGGTCGGCCGTCAGGCTCAGTCGAGGACTTCGCCGTGCAGGTGGGTGTCCAGACCTTCGGTCTCGGCCGCTTCGCTCACGCGCAGACCGGTCGTGAACTTGCAGATGATCAGGATGATAAAGGTAGCAACAGCAC
>Ga0075012_10007096_pt1 | contig 10068 bp, 16 predicted proteins | sample All_14_2_FD_71474 | JGI IMG/M metagenome (GOLD analysis project Ga0075012, IMG submission 71474) | Freshwater microbial communities in response to fracking from Pennsylvania, USA - Allegheny Zone_MetaG_DW_15 | ecosystem: Environmental > Aquatic > Deep subsurface > Groundwater > Drilled... | reverse complement strand
CCTCCAGGCCGTCAAACTCCCGGGCCGGCAGCGCGCCCGAGGGTATCTGGCCAGCGAGGTCAACAGGCTGTTGACCGGCAAGGGTTGAAACCATGCCGCAGGCGCCGTTCACAGGACGCTGGATGCCGGTCCCCGTGCAACAGGTCTTCGACCTCGCGCTGGCGGCCCAGCCCTCGACGGTGCTTGTCTGGTTCTCCATGCTGGCCGACGCCATCCACAACAAGAACTGGCAGACGTCCCGCTCCCACGAGGCCATCGCGAAGGAAACCGGCCTCTCCGCGTCATCCGTCCTGCGGTCCCAGGCGAGACTCACGGAAGCCGGATTCATAACCCCGCTCGCCGGAGGCGGCATGAGCCGGATGACGACCACCTACGCGGTGACGCCCATCGCCAACTACGGCAAACCCTTTTCAGACCTCAAGACACCGCCCGAACGGGCGAGAGGAGACTGGGAATCATGAGCCCGAGCGACACACCCGGAAACGCGCCCCCCGCATTCAAGCCCCCGACCGAGGCCCAGGTCGCGGATTACGCGGCGGGCCTCGGCCTGCCCGACCCGCCCGCCGTGGCCCGGCGGTTCGTCGCCTGCTACGCGCCCGCCTGGCGCGACACCTTCGGCCGCCCCGTCCGCAACTGGAAACTCAAGTTCCGGCAGGTCTGGGCCGTCCGCCAGAAGCGCCCGAAGCCGCGGCGCAAAACGCCGCCGCGCCCGCGCGGCGACTGGGTTTCCTGACCAAACCGATCTCCCTGACAGCCTAAACACCCAACAACGGAGCAACACACATGCAGACCGAACTCGACGACGACATTGAATCCGCCCTCATCGGCAGCCTCATGCTGGACTACCGCGCCGCGGCGAACGAAACCGCGGACTTCGCCATCACACCCGACATGTTCGTCTCGGGCATGGCCCGCAACGTGTTCGAGGCTATCCAGTCCCTCGCCGCCGAAAAGTCGCCCGTCGACGCGCTCACCGTCCGCGAGAAGATCCGGGCGCAGGGCGACGCCGGCGACAAGGTCACCGCCTACCTGTGCCGCGCGCTCGACAACACCCCGACCGCCGCGCACGCCGCCTACTACGGCCAGCTCCTGCGCATGAAGCACGAGACGCGGCGCCTGCGCGGCATCCTCCGCGCCGCCGACCGCCGCCTCGACGACGAGCCGGCCGACATGGTCCAGACCGAGCTGCTGCGGCAGCTCTCCCAGAACGACGCCGACCCCGCCAGGGACGGGCTCACCTTCACCGAGGCCACCGACCAGGCGGTCGCCGCCTTCCGCATGGCGGCCGACGGCACGAACCGAGTCAAGTCAGGCCTCGCCTTCCTCGACTCGGCGGGCGGCATCCAGGACGGCGAGCTGATCATCATCTCCGGCAAGGCCGGATCATGCAAGACCACGCTCGCCCGCCAGATCCTCACCCACGTCTGCGGCGTGGAGCATGTGAAGTCCGCGCTCATCACGCTGGAAATGTCCGAGGCGCAGATCGCGGGCCAGACCCTCACCGACCGCTCGCAGACCAGCTACCGCAAGTTCATGGCGGGCGTCGCCGACGAGCGGGACTGGGCCAGCCTCTTCAAGGCCAAGGCAGAAGCCGAGGGCTGGCCGCTCTTCATCACCGCCCGCGCCCGCACCCCGGCCCGACTGTCGGCCTACGTCCGCAAGGTCGTGCGGCGGGGCGCGAGGCTGATCGTGCTGGACTACCTGCAGGCCCTGCAGCCCGACCCCGCGCAGGCGCGGCTCAACGTCGAACAGCAGGTCTCGTTCGCGTCCAACACCGTGCGCGACCTCGCGGTCACGCTCGGCGTCCGGTTCATCGTGGTCTGCACCGAATCGCGCGAGGGCGAGCTGCGCTATTCCGACGCCATCCGCTACGACGCCTGGCGCTGGATCCAGATGGTGCAGCCCGAAGAGAACACCGAGGACAACCCGGTCTATCTCTGCACGCTCAAGAAGAACCGCTTCGGCGTGCTGCCCAAGAATGACCGCGAACTCTACCGCGTCGGCGACCGCCTGCTCTCAAGCGCCGAGTGGCTGGACTATGCCAAAACGAACAAGGGGAGGAAGGAATGACAATCGCAATTAACGCCTGCGCGAACTGCCTTCACTTCGAGGGCGACACAGAGACCGTGCGGAGATTCTTGAACGGCCGCGTGCGGGAGATCTATCTGCACCGGTGCCGCCTGCACCCCGAACGCGAGGACGCCGGCGCGGTTCACGAAGAGTGCTTCGCGAGCCGCGCCGAAACCGAACGCACAGCCAGCGGTTTTGACAAACCGGTCGGCCGTACGGACGGCTTGATACAGGGCGAGCTCTTTTGAGCAAGAGGGACCAACGGCGTATTAGCAACGTTCGGTGTCACCGCTGTTTTTTACAAAAAGCGACGCAGCCAACAACAATGGCTACGCCAGTGCCAATCGGTAAAAATTTCCACCAGGGAACAGGATGAAATTCTCCGACGACGGTAGCAAGCCCTTGTCCCAAATACGTGAAATACCACAAGAAATGCGAGAGGGCTATGCTACCTAGGGCAAGCAGACCAATTTGTTTCCATAGCTTATCGGTTTTGAAAGAGTTGGCAAAAAAGACAAAAGAGATCGGGAAGCTTACTAAGCTAGTCCAGAAAACCACCTGCGCTATTGCCTCTTGCATTGGCGTGTGCATTTTTGTCTTCTATTCAAAGTCAGCGACTACCAACCACCGGAACACGTTAAACGCCTGTCCCTCCGTTGCTGGCCACATGGCTAACTGTGCAGACAGAGTTTCATAATAATCGGTATTTCACAATCACTTTCGTTATTTCGCATAGCAAAAAATAAGCGCCCCGCGTCGCGGGGACCCCTATCCCCGCGCCGTAGCGGTCATCGCCTGCGGCGCTGCCACACGCCGCCGCCGCGCCGCCATTCCCTCCGGCGCGGACGGCCGCGCGGTTACGCGCGCCTCGGCGGCTCCCCGCACACGCGCTGACGCGCGGAACGCCTGCGGCAGCCGGTGGCCGGGCCTTTCCCTCCCGGACCCTCCCAATCCAAGGCCGGCACAATACACCGCCGTTGCCGCCACTCATGCCTTTGTCCGTCACCTGCGCCGCGCCGTTGCACACGGTCACGCCAACGCTTCGGCTACTCGCGCCGGCGGGTTACCGCCTTTGTCATGCCCGTTGCCCACTGCGCGGCTGGGGGCAGGCTCCCGGTCATCCGTCCCTCCTGACCGTCCGATTCCCTGATCCCCAAGGTGACGGACACGGCCCCACCGTCCTGTCTGCAATCCCGTGTCTTATAACGCCCTTGCCCTCCCTGTTCGCCATCATCGCAAACACCCACAGGCGAGGATGATGGCGAAAGGAAGGGCAGCGTTATGAAACAGACACTTTTCAGATTGCAGAGCAGGGCCGGTTTGAGTTCGGCGTCCACGGCGGCGGGTGCCGCCAGTGAGGATTCCGGCTCAGTCAGAGCAGACGTTTTGTCACACCTCGCTGGGTGTGAAGAAAGGGAGCACCGCCATGAATAGCACGTTCAACCCGTATCGCACCACACGCGCCGCACGGCGCTACGTTTCCCCCCGCACGCGCCCGCTCAACGCCTTTGAGCGCGAGACGCGGGGCCTCTCTTACATGCTCAAAGACCCCGATTGCCCCGAGGCCGCGCTACAGATCGCCGCCGCCGAAATGGCCGCGCTTGTGTGGGGGCCTTGCCACCTCATCCCCGCGCCCGACCACACCGGCGACACCGCCGCCAACCGCCGCCTTGCCAAGGCCATCGCCGCCCACGTCAAAGGCGGGGCCGAGGTCCACGACATCCTGACCCGCACCGCGCCCGCGCCGAGCGCCTGCGACCGCCACCGCGCCAAAGGCCCCTCCGTCAGCGTGGAGGAGCACAACATCACCCGCAAGGACGGCAAGCCCATTCCCTGCCGCCGCGCCTTCATTGTCGACAACGTCATCACCAGCGGCAACACCATCCGCGCCTGCTCGCAGGCCCTCGGTTTCGGCACCGGCCTTGTGTTCGGCGACGCCTCTTTTCATCACGAATAGAAAGGACACCTCCCCATGAAACGCAACCCCGAGACCCTCGCACTCGCCATGGACTACGCCGCCGCGATGGAGGCCTGCGCCGCCTATGTTTCTGTCAAAGGCCCCGCCATCCGCGACCCCGAAAGCGCCTACCGGCTATTGCGCCCCGTCATGAGCGCCGCCACGTCCGGCGACTCTCAGGAGACCTTTTTCACGCTCCTGCTCGACACGAAAAACAAGGTCATCGGCGCGCCCGTCGAATGTTGCCGCGGCCTGCTCGACCAGTGCCCCGTACACCCTCGCGAGATCATGCGCGAGGCGGTCAGGCAGAGCGCCGCAAGCCTCATTCTGGCGCACAACCACCCCAGCGGCGACCCCACCCCCAGCAAGGAGGATTGCGACATCACCCGCCGCCTGATCGAAGCCGCGAAGATTTTGGGCATCCGCATCGTCGACCATGTGATATGCGGCAGGCCCAGCGAGCACACCCCCGGCTTTGTCTCTCTCCGTGAAAAGAACCTTGTCGCCTTCGATTGAAACCCCTTCCACGCGGCGGGACGGCAGAGCGGGCAGCAGGGACGGCCTCGCAGAGAGTGCGCCCGATCACCGCACGGCAAGCCGAGAACCCGAGAGCACAAACAGCGATCACCGCCCGCCGCGTGGCCCAACCCGAAAGGAGCACAGACCATGAACGCAACGCAGAACGCCGTCGGCACCACCGACCAGTTTCACCAGACGTGGCAGGCCCTCATGCAGCAGCTTGAGCGCGTGCTATCGCTCGCCCATCAGCGCCAGCCCAACCGCACCGAGACCCGCGAGGCGGTCAGCATCGCCAAGCACCTGCTCGGCAAAGTCGGCGACCAGATCGACGCGGCCATTCAGGAATAACACGAAAGGAGACCCCGGCATGAACCCGATCAAAATGACAAGCAAGGTGTTGCCCGCCCAGCACGTGACCGCCATGTGCAAAGCCATGCGGGCTGTTCCGGCCTTCACCGTCACACGCACACGCGACACCGTGATCGCCACGCACGCCACCCGAGGCGAGATCTACCGCGCCCTTCGCGGCCGCAACGGCCTTTGGCTCATCCGCCACGCGGCCGACCTGTTCGAATAACTCCGTCCGCTTTTACGCTCACCCGTGCGCCCACTCGGTGGGCGCGCAAACTCGAAAGGAACCCGCACCATGAAACGCAAACGCTACACACCCCCTGAGAAACCCCACGAACTCGACATCCTCAAAATGCTGACCCCGCCAGCTCAGTACGAGGCGATCATTGCCGGCATGATGGGCGAGGAAGGCGACCACTTCATTGAACTGATAGACCACATTTACGCCATGTGGCAGGCCATGCCCAAGACCTACGAGACCGACGGCCAAGGCTGCGCCGCCCTTGCACGGCTTCACTACTTCACCGGCGGCTGCGACTGGTGGATCGTGGAGAAGGACGCCGACCCCGACCACGCGGGCCAGGTGCAGGCCTTCGGAATCGCCGACCTCGGCATGGGCCGCGAACTCGGCTATATCAGCATCCCCGAACTCCTCGAGAACGGCGCCGAGCTGGATCTCTATTTCACGCCCAAGAGGATGGGCGAACTCCTCGGCTGAACCCCGCACGGGCGGCCCGGCCTGCCATGAGCGCAGCCGAATGGCCGCCCTTTTTCATGCCAAAAAATCGCGCCGCGCCCGCGGGGGGCGCGGCCATCAGGCCCGTCGCACGCCTCGCTGCCGTCTCGCGCCGGGTCCCTTTGTTATTATTATTCAAAACCCGGTTCGCCGCTCTATCGCCGGTCACGGAAGCAAATACACCACGTCAGCCATCGTATTCCGCCGCAGGACCTCTTTATGGCCGTGCGAAATTGTTCTGATACACCCACAGGGCGCAGCCATAAGCGTACCTGTTGTGGACTTTCACGGAACTTGCTGTAGTCAGCATGTGTGTGCTATCGTCCAATGATTTACTGACATCAAATGGCTGGTGGTATGAGACACAAGCTAAAAGACATTACACCAATTGAAGCTGCTTGGGGACACCCCAATTATAAAGACATTGTGCGATCACAACGGACGTTCTTGGAGGCTCTGCCTTATCCAGTGGTCACATATTCAGATGTCTACGACACATGGCTGTTCTTTCGCGAGTCGTATGACTCGCCCCCATTTTTTTGCTCATGTCAGCGGCGTCCCATGCTCAACTTCCTGAAAATGAACGAACAGGTGCAAAGCTACAGGCTTTGTCCGGGTGATTCGTTGCTTTGTCATTTTATTCCGCGCGGTATTCTGCCGCACATGCCATTGTTGAACACACCATCAGACCTCGAAAAGTCCAACCTGTTCCGTGAGCAAATATGTCATCGGTGTCTCTTGAAGGTCCCTTCTGTCCGCTGGAGTAACAATCAAACTCATTCGGCCTTCTTGCAACATTTTGGATGGTACTGGAAACAGGCTCTATTGAGCTATGGGATAGACTGGTTCATGCCTTTTCTCGAAGATCAGTGCACCAAGGAACTTAAGGATCTCCTCACCATTGATCCTTGGCATGCTCGCTCAGAAATCTTTGCCTATATGAATCAGCACAAGTTGAACATCTATGCGTTTGACCATGCACCCGGCAAGTATGGTTCAATGAGGCCAGGCATGCACGAGATGTATGAACTGTCGCAGATGATGCGTTCTGTGTGTGGAGCCGTCGAAAAACAAGTTGAGGCTGAACTGCGGGAGCACTTCGGATTTCCACCAAGAGGAAAGACGCTCAACTACGAGACGCTTCTATACCTCATCGCAAGATCGATTTTTGCTCCTGCAGAGGTGCTTCGTCATGCAAGACCCACTTTTCTAAATGGTCTCACCTTGGACGTGTTTATTCCTACAGCTGGCATCGCATTGGAGTATCAAGGTTATCAACATTTCGAGCCCGCCGAGCACTTTGGTGGCGATGAGCATTTTCGACTCACCCTCAGAAGGGATAAGAGGAAGGCCAACCTCTGCAAGGCGAATGAAATTACCGTCATCTATTTTGACGTTTCGGACAAAATGACTGAGGACTATGTTAGGGATAAGATTAGAGAACAAAGCAAGAGCAAACGTATCTAACTTGAACCGGATGTAAACTCAGTTGGTAGGTTGACATATCGGCGTGAAAAACCAAACTCTTTGATTCTCGTCTTCTCCTCACAACTGACATTCCATAGCCCCAACGCCCCCTTGACCCTCACGCCCTGTGCGCACGGCACCGGGTTTTCCAGTTCCCACGCCACGTCACCCAGATACCACGGGTCTGTCGACGCGGTCAGCGCCGAGACGACCGTGATCCCGCACACGACCTGCCCACACCAGGAGCGGCACAGATCGAACGACGGGGGGATGACCGCCGTCCCGAATCGCTCCGCCACCCAGTCGAAGCCTGCCCGCCACTCAGAAAAGCTGAGACTGTTTGAAGCGTGGACGAGATAGAACCCCGGCGGCACGCGGAAACTCCGGTTTTCGCACGTCTTGAGACCCGACCGGATCAGCAGGCCCCAGTGCGCCTTCACCGTGAACGCCTTCAGTTCCTTCATGCTCAAATGCCTCCTTGCCCTCCGTAGCCAGCGCATCGCGCTGCGAAGGATGGGCCGCAACGCCATCCGACTGATCCACCCCGCGCCAGTCTTTCTCCCAGCAGACGCAAGCGGCGGCGTCCGCCTCAATCAGCCGGTCGCCGCTCGGCAGGCACAAGCCCGACGGCCACAGCGCGCCGCACGAGCAGAACAGCCCGCACTCGCCGCAGGTCTTCGTGCCATGGCCGTCTTCTTGACGATTGCTGAATGCCGATTCCATCTGTCCGCAGTCCTCCGGCCTCCGTCTTCAGGCGTTGCCGCACTCCAGGTAATAGTCGACGCCCTCGCGCAGCTCGCATGTGACCGGCGGCAGCCGCCGCGACTCGCACCACAAGACAACGGCCGCCACGCAGCGCCGTAAAACATCGTGGTCCGCATGCGCCCCGTCCACGGTCGCAACAACACCCTCACGCGTAGCAGATAACCACTCCTCCGGAATTGCTACACCCGCCGCCTGCGCCCGGCCAAGATTGCCCGGCCGCGTGCAGAGATCCAGCCATCGGGAGACAGTCTCATCCACCTCGCGGGCGCAGACCGCGGCCCGCTCGTACAGGTCGCGGGACATCCGCACCTTGGTGCGGCGCGTCACCCGTTGCGCGGCCAGCGCACAAGCAATCATCTCCCGCGACGTGACTTTCTTGAGTCTTTTCGCCTTCAAATTCGCCGCCCTCTGGCCTCAGTCTTCCGCCCTCGATCCCTTGGCCAACTAACGCACGAATGAACTAACGCACTAACGCCCTAATGAACTAATGCTCTTCTCCCGCCCCGCAGCACTCGCCGCAGAGATACGCGTCTTCGTCGGTCTCGTACGGCTCGCCCTCGAAGATCGTTTTGCCGCACACCTCGCACGCCGCGACGAACGCCGCGCCGCCGACCGTCTCGACGGCCGCGCCGGGGAACAGATTCCGGAAGCGCAGGATCGCCTCCGCGGGATCCGCGGTGTCGAACTCGACCTTGTGCATACTCCGTCCGGTCACCTCGATCATGGCTCATCCCTCCTTCGGTTCAATCTCGATGCCGCGGTCACCCGTCAGCGCGATCCAAGCGTTGGCGACCTTTTCGGCCGTCTCCCGGCTGTGCGCCCAGGCGCTCCGCCGGTCTGTGAGCTGCAGCTCGACGGTGTGGACAACACCTGCCGCCGCCTCCGGAAGCGTGTATCCCCCCACGTACAGACCCGTCATCACATGCCGCACCAGGCACAACTCATCCCCGCGATCCTGCCCGCCCATGCCGAACCTCTCTTTCCGCCGCGCGGTGCGATCGCGCGGCCTTCGGGTTGCCCCGGATGGTTGCGTGTTTCAGTTCGGTTTGGCGGTGTCCCCGGACGCGAGGCAGCCCTTGAACATGCCGGCACGGGGCGCGGGCGCCTCCTGCTCAAGCCATTCCCGCACATCCTGCATGCGGAAAACGGTCGAAGACGATCGGCTGTCAGGGCTCATCTTCCGGGCCCGGATCGTGCCGGCCTTCGCCAGCGCCAGCAGCCTGCGCCGTGGCACGCCGTACAGCGCCGCGACGCTTTGCGCCGTTCCCCAGATCGGTTCCATTTTCAACACAATAGTCATGACTGCCCCTCTTTCTGCTGTTCGGAAGCGCGGCGGCCGACCGCCTCGCTCAGATGCAACGCCACCTCTTGTGAACGGTTTCGGAAACCCGCCCGCGCCATCTTCTCGACGGCCGCGAGCACCCAATTTGGAACACTAATCGTAATACGACTGATGCCGGTTGGTGTTTCTTTCATGGTCACAACGTATCACGTAAAATCATTAGGTGACAAGCTTAATATTACAATTTGATGTTACGTGATTATTAGTGCTTGCCTTTGGATACCGCGTGATTTAATATCGGAGGCGAAAACTTAAAGGAGAAAAAGGATGTCAAAACCCACGACCCACTTCAGAGGCCCCGACTCGACCCAGATAAGCATCTCGCTGCCTACCGCGCTGCTGGAGGCTGTCAACGTTCTGGCGAAGGAGGCGCAGCGCCCCCGGTCGAATCTCATCACCGTGATACTGACCAAGGCGGTCGAGGCGGACGCCGCCGAAAAGGCGCTCAAGGCCGCAGCCTCGAAGTCAAAGAAAGCCAAGTGAGCGACTGTGGCTGAACGGTGCCGTATTTCCGTCGGGCTCTTGCGTTGGCGCGCTGAAACTGCTTTATGCGCGTCAAGCGCCGGGAACCCTTTTACACCTTTCAATCCCGTCCCAAACAGATATGCTCAAAGTATGGCTAAGACGGGTTAGGCTATATGGGCGGAACGGTCATAAAACCCATTATTTGCATGGTTTTAAGTGTTATTTGCCCGCAATTGACGGTTTTGTGAAATCAGATACGGGCAAGATGCCCGTGCCACGGTGGGAAGCGCACGACGCGACGGCGAGGGCGCAAGCACGGGCAAGATGCCCGTGCCACGGTGGGAAGCAACCGTTCGCGGGCGTCCGACGCAGAACGGTTTGCACGGCGCGACCTTC
>Ga0075012_10007094_pt1 | contig 10070 bp, 11 predicted proteins | sample All_14_2_FD_71474 | JGI IMG/M metagenome (GOLD analysis project Ga0075012, IMG submission 71474) | Freshwater microbial communities in response to fracking from Pennsylvania, USA - Allegheny Zone_MetaG_DW_15 | ecosystem: Environmental > Aquatic > Deep subsurface > Groundwater > Drilled... | reverse complement strand
TTGCTCAACTTTGAGTCAACAGGGTACTTAAAACCGCTGAAAAGTAAAACTAATCCTATTGCTATTAAGAAACTTCGCATAATAATGATATGAAATTATGGGAACAAGGTGAAGGTGTTATTCTAGCCCTAACCTTGTTCCTAGGTTATGACGGTATTAAAAAGAGACTCCTATTCCAAAATTCAACACTTTACTATATTCATCGGCACTTTTAGGCTTTGTAAACTGTATGTCGGTTTTTACAACTGCACCTTTTGCCAATCTCAGAGTTAAACCTGCGGTTATAGCTGTTACATTGTAGGCATCGTTTTTTGATGCTACGTCGCCAACACTCCAGTGGGTATCATATTTCTCGAAACGTGCAAAAGGCAGTAACTGGTATTTTGTTCCGAGAGGTCTAAGCACATTATAAGCCGCTTCAACATAGTAGCCATACATCGATTCGCCTAAATCGTTAGGAACTCCAGATTTTGCTGTGAAACGATTGTATTCATCGCTGTTTGAAATTGAGGATAAATATAGCTGAGAGCGAAGCTCTAACCCTGCGTAATCGTACTGAGCATCAAAGCCAACCATTGCAAGTCCAACAACAGAAGAATCGGCTTTGGCTAGTGCAGCATTGTCATTCTTTTCTATTCCATTGTAAAGAGGACTCTGTGTTTTACCATAGTAACCCGATAAGCCTAACTGTAAGCCTTTAATTCCGTAGTAATGAACTCTACCCGCAAAGTTTGGAGAACTAGCAATAGCCTCGGCACCACGTTGGCGACCCGATCTAAAACCACTCTTTCCGTTAAGCAAGCCAGTTGTTGAGTAACTTTTAAATCCATTTACAACGTAAAATTGATAATCGAGCGATAATGGAATTGAGTTACCCTTGAATCCAACCGCAATTTCGCGCCAGGTTGATGGTGAAATATTATTGTCGATTAAAGGCCGTTCAACGCCATTAAACACATTAGGCTCGTGGTATTCGTTAATGAATCCCATTGGTACAAGAATTAACCCTCCAACTAAGCTGAAATTGCTGTTTAATCGGTGTTGCAAGTATGCTTGTTCAACGTACAATTCCTTCACGTGCTCGTACTCAATTTCCGTCATAAAGCTGGTTTTGTTACTAAAACTATAGCCAAACAGCATAACCATTCTATGAACATCAAGGCTTCCATTGTAGCGTTTATCGCTACTAAAAGGTTGGTTGTAATGCACCTCACCATAACCCCGAATCAACACTTTATTTGTGTTGTTTTCAACTGAATCGATTTGTTGCCCATAGGCAACACCCATAAACATCACGAATAAACCAACTAACGATAGTCTTTTCATCTTTATTTAGATTTAATTAATTTAAATTTGACGATGCAAAGAAACTATCTGTGATAAGAGTATGAAATACCTAAATGTTGGTATTTTGATGTTTAAAGATTCATGAAGAAGGCTACACGAAACATTTGCGCTTGGAATATTAACCTCTAATATCAATTGAACTAGGCTCAATATAACCTTCCATAATAGCATAAATGGTTAAACCCGATGTTGATTTTATCCCAAGTTTTGCAGTGATATTTTTACGATGTGTTATTACCGTATGTATACTTATAAATAGCCTATCAGCAATTTCCTTATTGGACATTCCTAGTGCAACGCATTTAAGAACATCAATCTCCCTAGACGATAATTCGTTATCCTGATTATCTGGAACACTTCTTGAATTTGATAGGATATTCTTTACAAACTCAATAATTCTCTCCGAAGAGAAACTTGTTTCGATAAAGGGTAGATCAATGCCATCTATTTTACTACCGTTATAAATAATAATACCCTTTGGTTTGCTTTTAGCACAAATACCCCCCAACTTCCTAAAATCGTTCAACATATTGGGTTCCAGCAAATATCCGAGTATATCGTTAGCGCTAAAATCCAATCCGGCAAAACTAGTATGTTCAACAACCCGAATACCAGCAATAGTCCGTATTATGGAAGACAATCCTTTCCGAATAATATCATTCGAGTGAACTACTATTACAACACCATTAACCATTCAGTTCTTCCTCAATTTTAGCGACTACTGGAACTAAAATTTTATCCTCAATTCGAGCGTGATCCTTTAAATCATCCTCAAAACGCTGGAGAGCTAATAGAAAATCGTTGCAGAAATTATCGTTATAGGTGGGTTCTAAATATTTAATAATTAAATTTCGAAGATCCGAGAGTTTTTCATCCAAATCGGTGTGCTCACGCTCAAACGAATGAATGCTATAGTTTACTTTTCGGAATTTATCATTCACCAGATTCAACACATAGGGAAAAACTTGACTTTCCTCATTCTGAATATGCTCAATTAACTCAACCTTATAATCTAAGTAAAACTTCTCAATAAGATGAAGATTTTGAGTGTTTGAACTTTTTAGAAGTAGACTAAGTAGGCGCTCAATTTCAGGAACAGTATACTCAATGTAATATCTATGTGTTTGTTGCAAATAATCTACAATGGAGTTAACGGGCACATTTATTAATCCAGAATCGGGCAAATAATCTGGGTTAATGTAAGTATTAATGATAGCCAAGAAGAACTCGGAGTTTACATTACGCTCCTTGCAAATCTGCTCAACAGTTTTATCTCTAAAACCCAATCTAATGCCAAATCGGTTAATTATTGGGAGAAGATTATAATCGGAAAGAACCAAATCGGCCATCCTGTGTTCGCGGGTAAAAATTGACTTCATCTGTATAAATTAGGTTTGCTCTGTAAACACAAATAGTTGAAAATAGTTCAACGCTAAACGGGTGTATTAATCGATTGTACAAATAATTGATAGGAGAATTTTGGCATTCTAAATAAAAGTTCTATTTTAGTAATAGATTATAAAAAATTAAACATATGGAAATTAAAGGCTCTGCTGTAAAAGCTACACCAGATTTTGTAAAGGCAAATTTCTACAACCGCTATAACGAATGGGTTAAATCGCTACCCGAAACATCGAGGCATATTATCGAACAGCCAATATACGCCACAACTTGGTACTCATTAATGGAATCGGTAATTATTCCAACCCAAAAAGTAGCCGATTTATTTTATGGAGGAGATCATACAATGGCTGCACGCGAAATTGGAAAATTCAGCTCCGATGTTGCCCTTAAAGGTATTTATAAGATATTTGTCAGGATCAGCTCTCCACATTTTGTGCTGAGCCGTGCGTCCAACATTTTCTCCACATATTACCAACCCGCAGATATTAAAGTAATTGAGTCGGCCGAAAAGAAAACTGTGCTTCAATTAGCCAAATTTCACCCAAACGAGAAATTAATTATGGAGCGTATTGCTGGTTGGATTGAGCATACCCTTGAGATAACGCTAAAATCGCCATTAAAAGTTGAAGTTGAGAATAAGGTGGAAGGCAATCAACTTTCATCAAAGATTACTGCTATGTGGGATTAAAACAAATCATATTAATATTTTTACAACTCATCCCGATGATTCAACAGCTCATCGGGATTTTTTTTTAATAGAAATTTGGATGCTGCAATTTTGTTTCCGAAACAATGTAAAAGACGGAAACAATGAAAAACTTATTATCAGCAGCATTAATAATCGTTTCGATAAGTGTTAATGCACAAGTTATAGTTAAAGGAAAAATTACCGATAAAAATGGAAGTCCTTTAGTTGGCGCCAACATTATAATTAAAGGAACTTACGATGGAACTATAACTGATTCCATTGGAAACTTTTCTTTAAAAGTAAATACCGAAAACTCCACACTGATTGCAACCTATATGGGTTATATCAATCAGGAGATTCCGGTAAATTCTGCAAAAGGTCAAACAGAAATTAACTTTAAGCTTAAGGAGAGCGCTAATCAGATTGAGGGTGTTGTAATATCGGCAGGGACATTCGAAACTGCCGATAGAAAAAGAAGCGTAACACTACAACCACTCGATATTGTTACAACTCCTAGCGCCACTGGCGATATTTACGGAGCGTTAACTTCGTTACCAGGTACAGCAACCATTGGCGAGGATGGCCGTCTATTTGTTCGCGGTGGCGATGGTTACGAGAGCAAAACCTTTATAGATGGTTTACTCTCAAAGAAACCATACAGTTCCAACGTTCCCGATTTACCCAGCCGTGGACGTTTCTCTCCATTCCTTTTTAGCGGAACAACATTCAGCACTGGAGGTTACTCTGCAGAGTATGGCCAGGCTCTATCGTCGGCACTAATATTAAACTCTAATTCACTACCACAAAAAAACCAAACGGATATTTCGTTGATGACTGTTGGTGGTGGTGTTACCCAAACAATCAAGTCCGAAAACTCTTCCATATCGGCTGGTGTTGAGTACTTTAATCTTGCTCCATACTCAAAACTTACCACCCAACGTTTTGAGATGAATAAATACCCTGAGTCTGTTGGATTAACATTAGTTGCTCGTCAAAAAATTGGCAATCATGGAATGTTGAAACTCTTCAGCACTTACTCAGGAACAGAGTTCGGCTTAAAATACCCCGATTTAACAACTCCGGGCTCAATGTCGAATATTGCCCTTAAAAACAAGAATAGCTACTCTAACCTATCGTACACAGACAAATTTGGTAAAGGGTGGACTTTAAAAAGTGGGGTGGCCTTTACTTATGATAACAATAACCTCAACCTACAGTCCTTCCAAGTTGATGAATCGAACAAAAACCTACAGGCAAAAATCACTTTAAAGAAAAGTTTTAGCGAGAATGCATCTATTCTATTTGGTGCCGAGGAAACATTCAACAGTTTCAATCAGGATTATACCGAAACTGCAACCACTTTCAGCAACAATAGCCATTTCGATGATTTTAACTCGGCTGTGTACGCTGAGGGCGATTATCGGCCAATCGCCAAATTAGCCCTTAGGGCTGGAGTTAGAGGTGAGTATAGCAGTTTACTCAACAAATCGAATGTAGGAGCACGACTATCGGCTGCTGTAAAAATCACTAACTCGTCGCAAATATCACTTGCATACGGCAACTTTTATCAAACACCCGAGGAGGATTTGCTACGCTTTACCCATAACTTGAATTTTGAAAAAGCCGACCACTATATTGCCAACTACCAATGGGAAAAAAGTAATAGAATAATTAGAGTAGAAGCCTACAGGAAAGATTACAAAGATTTGGTAACCTACAACCCTGAGGAGTACTGGAATGGCTATTTCTACAAGAATTCAGGAGGAGGACATTCACAGGGTATTGATGTATTCTACCGCGACCGAATGACATTTAGAACACTTGAATTTTGGGTATCATACTCGTACGTGGACTCTAAACGCAAATATCGCTACTACCCAGAAATGGTAACACCATCGTTCGCACCAACTCACTCGGCCAGTTTTGTGGCAAAGAAATGGGTGCAAAGCATTACCACACAGTTTGGATTATCGACCACGTTCTCAACCGGTCGCCCTTACAATAACCCAAATAGCACAGAGTTTATGGATGGCCGTGCACCATTTTACCACGATATCAGCATAAACTGTAGCCATTTACGAACAATCTTTGGTAAATCAGCAATTATCTATGCATCGGTAAATAATCTATTGGGTCGCGATAATATATACGGTTACCGTTACTATAGTCAACCCAACACCGAAGGAGTTTACGAAGCCTTTCCGCTCAAAAACGATAGTAAAAGGTTCTACTTCCTAGGAATATTTATCACTCTTTAATCTTAGATAATACTAGTAGTTAGCGGGTTAATCAGTCATTAAGAGAATAAGTTATTAGGTCAATTAACCAGCAGTTTAATCAATAAACCACCAGATAATCCATTAACTAAATTACTCAATCACTTAACAACTCAATTACTCAATAACATAATCACTTAATCACTCAACAAAAATGAAAAGTACAATTTTAACAGCAGCAATTCTAATGGTATTAGGAACTGCAATGGCACAACAACCAAGTTTTGAAAACGCTATGCTTGAAACTCTCACAATGTACGATAGCGCTAAAACAACAACTGACCTACAAACAGTAGCAAGCAGATTTGAGAGAATTGCAACCACCGAAACTACAAAATGGGAGCCGTTTTACTACCATGCATTCTTGAACATTAACCTAAGCTTCAGGGAAAAGGATGGTGACAAGAAAGATGCTTTGTTGGATATAGCACAAAAAAGTATTGATAAAGCACTAGAGGTAAATGGCGATAAGTCGGAACTTTATGCACTACAGGGTTTTCTTTATCAGGGTAGAATTCAAGTTAACGCAATGCGTGGCATGACCTACTCACAAAAAGCATCCGAAATACTTGAAAATGCTGTAAAAGAAAATCCAAAAAATCCAAGAGCACTATTCCTACTAGGTCAGAATATTTTCTACACCCCAAAAATGTTTGGTGGTGGGAGTAAAAATGCACTACCAAAATTTCAAGAGGCAAAGGGATTGTTCGAAAACGAGAACGGGAAGACTGGCATTGCACCTAAATGGGGTGCAAAAGCGAATCAACGAATGATTGATGCGTGCAACAAAGAAAATAGTTAACTTTGATAGGCAATAACACCCCTAAAGGGTTATAAACTCTTTAGGGGATTATAAAAACATTGTAACGGAACCCAATTTATAAAAATATGAATCCTAAGGAAATTAGAAAATTTATAGTCCGCCAACTAATTGATATAGCAATAGCACTTGTACTAAGCGGATTTATAACCTATGCTTTTGCAGGTAACTATCTATTCACAAATTTCACCACAACTTACAAAAATTTGCTTTTTGGTTTCTGCCTTGGATTCACTCTTTGGAAAGGAAATCAATATATTGGTTTTATTGGTGATATTTATTTTCCTTGGAATCAAAACCCTAAACTCACATTAATAGCCAAATCCTTATTATCTATTGTGTTTTCGGTTGTCGATATTTTCTTAGTTAACTTTCTATACCTCAAGCTTGTATTCAACATTAATATATTTGACAATCCAAGCCGATGGATTTGGCAGATGGTAATAACACTATTAATATCGTTGCTAATAACCATAAGTTTTTATCTTGCATACTTCTTTAAATGGTGGAGAATTGCCACCATTAACGAAGAAAAGCTAAAGCAGGAAGCCATCCAGTTACGCTACGATGCACTTAAAAGTCAAGTAAATCCGCACTTTCTTTTCAATAACTTAAGCGTACTAAGTTCATTGGTCGATACCGATACGGTAAAAGCAAAGCTTTTCATTCAACAGTTTTCCGATATTTACCGTTACGTGCTCGACCAAAAAGATAAGGAGTTGGTTTCCTTGGACGAAGAAATACGGTTTATAAAATCTTACATCAATCTTCACCAAATGCGCCACGGGGAGAGTTTAAAAATATCTATAGATATTAATGACCTTTCAGGCTATATCATTCCTCTTTCGCTACAAACTCTGCTTGAGAATTGCTTCAAACACAACATAATATCAGAGGAAAAACCCCTAAATGTTAGGTTATGGAGGGAGAGCGATTTTATAATTGTAGAAAATAACCTACAAAAACGACGCACAATTCAGGAATCGAATGGAATTGGACTAGAAACCATTTGTAAACGATACGAATATCTAGCGCATCAACCAATGGAGGTAACACAAAACGAAACCTCCTTCACAGTAAAAGTTCCTATCATTAAATCAATATCATAGATGAAGTACTTAATACTACTATCCATAGTTTTTTTTGTATCAGAATTAATCTTGATGCTTGTTAAACGTTCCAATAAAATTGATTCGAAGCGCCAAAACGATAAAGGATCTCTAGTTTTGCTCTGGGTAGTTATAACCCTTTGCTTTACTTTCGGATTTACATTTGCTAACTATAAAACTTGGACTCTCCCAAATTATATAATTTCCACTATTGGAGTTAATATAATTCTGTTCGGAGCATTAATTCGCTGGTTATCAATAATTCAACTCAAAAGCGCGTTTACCGTTGACGTTGTCATCGCAAACAACCATAAACTCAAAACCGATGGGGTTTACAAGTATGTTCGCCACCCCAGCTATTCTGGACTCTTGCTTATAATGTTTGGGTTCTCGGTAAGTATGAATAGCTATATATCTATTTTGATCATTACAATTCCGATGTTGCTAGTAATTCTTTACAGGATTAAGGTTGAGGAGGAAATTCTACTTGCAGAATTTGGAGATGAGTATTCAAATTACAAGAAAAACACCGAGAAACTAATTCCAGGATTAATTTAAAAACAGCTCTAACCGATGAAGTATTTAATTGTTGAAGATGAGCGCTTAACGGCAGAAAGGCTTGCCAAAATAGTCAGTTCCATTCGACCAGATTACAATTTACTTGCAGTGTTTGATTCTGTATCATCGGCAGTTAAATGGCTAAAACAGAATCCTCATCCTCAACTTGCTTTTTTCGATATTCAGCTGGCCGATGGCATTAGCTTCGAGATTTTTGAGCAGGTGAAAATCGATTTTCCGGTAATATTCACCACTGCATATAACGAGTATGCGCTTAAGGCTTTCAAGGTTAACAGTATCGATTATCTGCTTAAGCCAGTGAATGAGAATGAGCTAAAAACGGCTATCGATAAATTTGAAAACACCAGAAATACCTCTACATCTATTGATTCAAACCAAATTACAACGCTGATAAACCAACTAAGCAACAGCTATAAATCCAGGTTTTTGGTGAAGGTTGGCGAGCACCTTAAGATGATTAACTGCAGCGATATAGCATTTTTCCATAGCATGGAAAAATCAACGTTTATCCGTAACACCGAGGGTCGCGATTACGCCATCGACCAAACTCTCGACCAACTTGAACTGGTTGTAAATCCATCGGAATTTTACCGCGTTAATCGCGGTTGCATTATTGGAATAAACTCCATTCGCGATATTGTGGCCTACTCAAACAGTCGCCTAAAAATTGTTCCAACCGTAAAAACCGATGAGGATATAATTGTCAGCCGCGAGCGCGTGTCAGGGTTTAAGGAGTGGTTGGAACGGTAAGATTTCTTGTGCTGTAAAAATACCGGTTGCACGCATGAACAAGTGGATTTCATTTGCATCTCTTACTTTTTCCATGATGAAAAAGTAAGCAAAAAATCTAGGCAAAACTATGGTTATTCGCCCTATCGGGCTCATGAGGGCTTCGCCGTTCCTCCCACCCTGCTGTAAGTCTAGAATTTCTGCAAAAGTAGGCAAGCCCCCTTTGCGAAATTCTACAACTTTCAGCATTGGCTTCGCCGAACTCTCTGCGTTCGGTTCACGCACTCTCCTGCTCGCAGTTTTGCCAATCCCACCCACTTGCCTTTTACATTCTAAATCATAATACTCATGACTTTTACAATTCACTCCAAAGCATTTGACTTTTTCAACAAGCCATATTTAATTTACACCTCCGAGCCAATAAACAAAACATCGCTCTGAATTCGGCATAAAGTGTTGTAAACCGATACTGCTTGATTATTGGAGAACTGTTTAAATTCCCAAACCTCAGGATAATCGTTTGAAAAAATAAGGGTTTTGGTTAACTCCTTTACCTCCCTACTGGTTGTACTCGAACCTTCTATCAATTTATAAAACTCATCGAGTTTTAGCCTAAGTTCTCCTACCCTATTTTTAGTTTCGTTTTCTTTAATTAGGAATATAGATGATACCGCTGCGGCCTTATCGGGAATTGTTAGCGAGTTGTAACCTGAAGTAATTTCCTTATTACCCTTAAGGGCATCATTAATTACATCTTGCTTTAAATCATCAATATAAGCTGAAATATCCTGTGCTTTTAACTTAATTTCGTTGGCACTTGGGGCGTTAAAGTTATCACCTAAATATTTAACAAACTGCTCATGGCTGTAACCTTTCAGCGATATGCTATTAAGCACATTGAAACTAACATTTACCGCAAGAAAAACATTGAATACAGCCAAGAAAGTTAACCCGAACATCACCGCTAAATTATTCTTTACCGATTTATTCTTTGGTTTCCTGGTTTGATAAAGATAAACAGGCAAAAACAGCACAAATGGGGAAAGAATGCCAAAAATTAAGAAAACTGAAGCTCCTGGCCAATGCAAAATTTTGAATAATGCACCCAGAATACACAC
>Ga0075012_10007091_pt1 | contig 10073 bp, 11 predicted proteins | sample All_14_2_FD_71474 | JGI IMG/M metagenome (GOLD analysis project Ga0075012, IMG submission 71474) | Freshwater microbial communities in response to fracking from Pennsylvania, USA - Allegheny Zone_MetaG_DW_15 | ecosystem: Environmental > Aquatic > Deep subsurface > Groundwater > Drilled... | reverse complement strand
TCTTCTCGGTGTTCTCTGCCGGCACCATCGCCGTCGTAGGCTGCTCGCATGCAGGCTGCCCTTCTTTCGCCGGCCGACTCATTTGCATCCTCCTCCTCAACCCGGCCTACAGCCAGAAGACCGTCACCTGCTCGGCGCCACGCTCCGCTTCTCTTCGCCGGTATATCCGTGGATATCGAGCGCCACGCCTCGCCCCTCCTCCATCTCCGGCGTTCTCGTCTCTCCGTCCAAAGGCAGCGCGACATGATGAAGCGGGCTTACCTTCCTCATCTTCCATGATGAAGTGGCAGTAGGCAGCGTCCCGCGTGTCGATCAGCTCGTGTCCCTCGAACAGATCGCTCATGCTGCCGATTCTTCCAGCGGAATCACATTGCCCGCCGCATCCCTCGTACGCTTGACCGTGTCCGCGATGCCGTGACCACCCGGTCCGCATCCCTATGATGAAGGGCACCGCCTGGCACTTGGCGCTTGAATCTGCTGCTCAGCGCACGCTACCAGCCGCGTCCCTCCCCCGGATCAGCGACAATGACCTAGCTCACCGCCTCGGCAAGCATGATCGACCGCCTCGATGCGGCGCGCTTCTGTGCGCGTCGGGCAGCGGTTGTCCATGCCCATTGACGAGGAAGGGGCATCGCCATGATGGACGAGGAGCATTGGGAGATCGCGTCGCTCGCTGACGCCTTCGAGGATTGGCCTTCCGCATCATACCACCGAGGTCGGAAGCGGTCGCCGAAGCGGCTTCGGCTGCAAGCTACCGGGATCGGGCTCGCGCGCTGCGAGCGGTGTGGGGCCGTCGCGGAATGGCACTACATACCGGCGGGAGGCCCCGGAGCTAGGTGCGATCGCTGCGTGTCGCGCAACTGCACCTGCCGGGTGATTGTCGAGGATAGCGACATCGCAAGCCAAACACGGATCGAGCCGGAACCGGATCGGCAGGAGCTTGTCTGGACGGTCTATGATGCACAGACTCCTCGACAGGGGCTGGATAGCTTCGGGCGCGAGCTCCCATGCATCGAATGGGAGTTCTATCCTGGCGGGGTCCCCCGGTCCCGCGAAGACACGAGAGCCAGGACGCGGGCGCCGCGCCGTGCGCAGGGCAGCCTCATCGAGGATGACGAGCCTGGATAGGGCGCCTCCTCCACCTGGCAGCCGGCCTACGCCGTGTCATAGTGCGGACATGGACTGGGACAGGCAGCGCGAGCGGCGATGGGTCGTCCGCGGCGAGGATGGCAGGTTCGTCACGCTCGGCCGCGCCGTCGCCCCCACCGAAGAGAAGATCGCCGCGGCCGAGGCCGCGATGCACGCGCGGGGAGTGGCCGGGCGGGTCGCCGTCATGTCGGGCAACCCATGGACCGTTGCCCGGCCGGAGCTGATGGAGGTGAGGCCGTTGGCCGGCCCGGCCTTCGACCTTCGTCGCGGCGGTCGCGGCATTGAGACGGAGGCGCCAGCCGGGCTCCGGTCATATTGATTCGGCCGCCGTTTGCAGTGCCGCCATCACATCCGATAGCCGCCCTGTCCGACTTCGCTATGGCACCAGCTAGACTCCCGCTGCGGGTGCATGGAGAGATATCTCCCAAATTCTCCCCAAGAATCCTATTGTATTCCGAATAATAATAACCAGCTACGGAACGCAGCTCATTCTCCCACATTCATACGAAATACACCTTTCGTATTTGCGGGATATGCGGGCACCCCCCGCATGACAAGGCCGCCAGGAGAAATGTCCATGCCCGTCGCCACGCCGAGCGCCTTCGCCCGCTTCCGCGCCGATGCCGCAGTGCGATGGACCCGCGCCAAACCCTTGCTCCTCGCGCTCTGCGTCGGATTAGTAGCCGGCCCCATCATCTCCGGGATGGTCGGCTTTCAGATGCGCACCAGCACCGCCCACGCCATGGCGCACAACGGTGTCGTCGAACAACAGGCGATCTATTGCGCCGGCCGCGCCCGCGCGGACACGCCGGATACGGCTCGGCTTGACTGGACAGCACGGAATGCGCTGGCACGTCGCTTCGCCACCTATCCTGCCGGCGGCACGAGCATCGACTCCGACGTCGCCACCGCATGCGCCGATCGTCTGGCTCGATGAGCCGCCATGGAATCCCGTTCAACGACGGAACTGATCGAGTTCCGCTGCCCGTTTCTAATCTCTGCCCGGCCCAAGCCGCTGCCGGCGGGCCGCTACCGGGTGCAAGTCGAGGAGGAGATGCTGGACGGGCTGTCTTTTCCCGCCTGGCGGCGAACCAGCATGACGATCGCGCAGCAGGGTCCGTCTTCCGGTCGACTGTTGCAGGCATATTCAATCACTCCGACCGAGTTGGCCGCGGTCCTGGCGGCCGATGGCGCGGTGCGGCCATGATACGGGCCTCGCCGCGCTGGGACGGCCACCGCATGCTGTTCATGCTGGCGACGGAGGATGGCAGGGAGGTGCGCTGCGCCATCTCTCGGTTGGCGCTGCTCGGCATCAGCGGGAGCGCCCCGTTCCGCGGCGCCGATTTGCCGGCCGTCTTCGCGGCAGCGCGCCAGCGCATCGAAGCAGCCGCGCTCACCAAGCTGCGCGCACGCTCGACCCTGCCACTCGGTGTCCTGCATATCTGGGAAGAGGACATCCTCGATCCCGAACCCACCGAAGTCGCCGCTTGTGCGCTGGGGGCGGAGCGGAAGCGCGGCTGAACGACCGCTGCCGGCCGTCTTGCTCATGGTTGTCATGACCATGGCGATCGCCTGCGTTGATCGTCCTTGGGCCCGCAACGGGTCGCTGCGTCGGTCAGGCGTCCTGCCTGCCTGGCACCCGACCGTTCGGAGGCCGAGCCCGGCGCCGGGCCGGCCGCACGGCGGGATGAAAGCCGCCCATTCTACGCTTCTGATGCGCGTCCAGAGGTGATGGCCCCGCCAACGGAGCAGGCTTCGCACGCATTGGGTCCACATCATCCGCCACGCGGATCAGCAGGAGTCGCGCCCACAATGAGTCTCCCCGCCCCGCCGCTCCATCGTGTTGCCTTCCTCGGCAATCACCCTCCTCGCATATGCGGCCTTGCCACATTCACGGGCGATCTGCGGACTGCCGTCGCCGGCGCGTTGCCCGATGCCGAATGCTTCGTCCTGGCGATGACGGAGGCGGGTGCGCGCCATGCCTATCCGCCGGAGGTCTGGCTCCAAATCGCGGAGAACGACACGCGCGCCTATGGCCGCGCGGCCGAATTCCTTGGCGAGGTGAACGCCGACGTCCTCTGTGTCCAACACGAATATGGCATCTACGGCGATCACGACGGGGAGCGGGTGCTGACCCTCCTCGAAGGCGCGACGATGCCGGTGGTCGCGACCCTGCATACCGTGCTGGATTGCCCCACACCCGGCCAGTTCCGTGTGATGGAGGAGATCATCCGTCACGCCGGCCGTCTCGTGGTGATGACCGAACGGTCGCGGCGCATCCTGACCGGCGTCCACGACGTCGCGGCGGACCGCATCACGGTGATCCCGCACGGCATTCCGGAGGTTCCGCCCGGGACGCCATCCGCCTGCCACAAGGCCGAGTTCGACGCTGTCGGGCGCACCGTGCTGCTGACCTTCGGGCTGCTGTCGCCGGGCAAGGGGATCGAACAGGCCATTCGCGCCATGCCCGCGATCGTCGCACGCCGGCCGGACGCGCTCTACCTCGTGGTCGGCGCCACCCACCCGAACATCCTGCGCCGCGAAGGCGAGGCGCATCGCGACTCCCTCAAGCGCCTGGCTGCGGATCTCGGCGTCAGCGGGCATGTGCGCTTCCTCGACCGCTTCGTGGACCTGCCGACGCTGACACGCGCGATCGCCGCGGCGGACATCTACCTCACCCCCTATCTGAACGAGGCACAAAGCGTTTCGGGTACGCTGGCCTACAGCTTCGGGATGGGTAAGGCGGTGGTGTCGACGCCCTATTGGCACGCCGCGGAACTGCTGGCGGAAGGGCGCGGCGTGCTGGTGCCCTTCACCGATCCGCCGGCCATCGCCGCCGCGGTGGTGGAGCTGCTCGCGGATCCTGACCGGCTTCAGAAGATGCGTGAAACGGCCCATGCCCTCGGACACGAGATGCGCTGGCCGCGCATCGGCGAGCGCTATCGCGACGTCTTCGATCAGGTGCGGCTGGAAGCGCCGCATCGGGCAGAGCCGCGACAGTCGCCAGCGGTCACAAGGATGGCTGGTATCGTGGCGCCGCTGCGGCGGGCGACGTTGCCGCCGGACGACCTCGTCCCGACGGTGAACCTTGCGCATCTTGCGCAACTGCTGGACCCGACCGGCCTCGCGCAGCATGCGACGCTCGCGATCATCGACCGCGCTCATGGCTATTGTCTCGACGACAATGCCCGGGGCCTGATCCTCGCCACGCAACTGACCCATGGGCGCTCGGCGTCACCAACCGCAGGCAACCTGTTCGGCATCACGGCGGCCTTTGTCCAGCACGCCTGGGATGCCGAGGCCGGGCGGTTCCGCAACTTCATGGCCTATGACCGGCGCTGGCTCGAGACCGTGGGTTCCGACGACAGCCATGGGCGCGCCGTCTGGGCAATCGGAACCGTCGCGGCGAATGCCGCCGACGCGTCGCATCGCGCCTGGGCCTACCGGCTGCTCGAACTGACCGCGCCACCTGTGCTGGCGCTGACCTCCCAGCGTGCCTGGGCCTTCGCGCTGCTGGGGATTGTCGAATGCCTGGCTGCGCGGCCGGAGGATCTTCGTCTAGCGCGGCTGCGGACGGCCCTTGCGGAACGGCTCTACGATCATCTGCGCGGCAACCGGCGTCCGGGCTGGACATGGTTCGAGGAGGTCGTCTCCTATGACAATGCCCGTCTGCCGCAGGCGCTGATTGCCGCCGGCCAACAGGCCGGACGACAGGAATGGGCCACGCACGGCATCGAGGCGCTGGACTGGCTCTGCCAGGCCCAGACGGCCGAGGCCGGCCATTTCCGCCCGATCGGCTCGGCGGGCTTCTGGCGCCGCGACGGCGAGCGCGCCGTCCATGACCAGCAGCCGCTGGAGGCCGCCGCGACCATCGGCGCGTGCCTCGAAGCGTGGCGCGCCACGGGCGACGGCGCCTGGCTCACCGAGGCCCAGCGCGCCTTCGCCTGGTTCCTCGGCGACAACGACCTCGGACAGCCGCTGTACGATGCGAACAGCGGTGGATGCCGCGACGGGTTGCTGTGTGACCGCGTGAACGGAAACCAGGGCGCGGAATCGACGCTCGCCTTCCTGATGGCAGCGACCGAGCTTCGCGCTGCCCTGGCTGCAGCGTCGCCCAGCCTTGCCGCTGGCTTCGTTCAAGTCGCCGAGTGACCGACGGCCCTGCCGGGTTGGTCAGGCTGCCGATCCTGATCGAACCTGACCCCAGGCGGGTCATCCTGCGTCCATTTCTCGCCGCCCTCGATCCGCGGGACCTTCACCGGTCGGACCTGCTGCGCGCGACGCGCCTGATCAACCGTATCCTCACGCTGGACCTGGCAGCGGTTGAGGCTGAGCTCGCGGCGATCCTGCAGGATTTCGGCACGCGCCATGCCGGTCTCGCATCGGCGCTCTCCGAGCGCTACGCACAGATCAGCGATCTGCTGGGCCTGGATGACGACCCCGTGGAGGCGCGACGACTGCTGATCGGCGCCTTCTTCAGCAACGAGTACAGCTTCCAATCGATCGCGCTGTTCAACCCGTCGATCGCCCCGCATCCGGACCAGACGGGGATCGCAGCGGATGAACTGCGCTTCGTGATGAGCCTCCGCGCCACGGGCGAGGGTCATATCAGCTCGATCTGCTTCTGCTCCGGCGTCGTCACGGGGGCGGGCGCGATCCGCCTCGATCCGCCGCCACGCCACGCCGCGACGCCGCGGCGCAGCACCGCCGCGCGGCTGGCCGATGCCTATGATGTCACCTTCTCTCCCGGCACGGAGCTGGGCGAGCGCGTCATCTTCCCGATCACCCAGCAGCAGCGCAACGGCATGGAGGATGCGCGGCTGGTCCGCTTTGTCGAGGATGATGGCCGCGTCACTTACTTCGCGACCTACACCGCCTATTCCGGGCGGGAGATCGCGCCCGAGATGCTGCGGACGGACGACTTCCGACGCTTCTCCTTCGTGCCACTGCGCGGGGACGCGGTCAGCAACAAGGGCATGGCGCTGTTCCCGCGCCGCGTCGGTGGACGGTACGCGATGCTGGCGCGCTCGGACGGCGAGACGCTGCAACTGGTCACCTCCGACGATCTGCATGTCTGGAACGATGCGACCGAGATCCTCGCCGCGGCGGAACCCTGGGAATTCGTGCAGATCGGCAATTGCGGCAGCCCGATCGAATTGCCGGAGGGCTGGCTCGTCATCACGCATGGCGTGGGGCCGATGCGCCGCTACTGCATCGGCGCGGCACTGCTGGACCTGCACGATCCGAGCCGGATGATCGCGCGACTGCGCAAGCCCATGCTCGTGGCGATCGGGGGCGAGCGGAACGGCTATGTGCCGAACGTCGTCTATTCCTGCGGCTCTATCGTTCACGCGGGGCAATTGATACTGCCCTATGCGGCTTCGGACACGGCGACGCGATTCGCGGTGATGCCCGTGGCGGCGCTGCTCGACGCCATGGGCTGATCGTTCAGGCCACCGTAAGGCAGGGGCTCGGGCCGGGGCCGGGATGCAGCATCGCGATGGCCGCACCGGCGATCCGGACAGCGTTGCCTGTGGCAGGGACGAAGGCGGCCGTGCCGCGCGCCAGGGCCCGGCCATCCAGCGTGGTGCCGTCCGCGAGGGCCACCAGGATATGGTCACGACCGCCATCCGGCAGCAGCGTGACGCCGCCGGCCACCGCAAGCCGCTCCAGCATGAAGCGCGGTCCGACTGTCAGTGTCTGCCGTGCGGCGTTCGTCGCCGTGCTGACAACGACACGGGACTTGCCGAGATCGGCGACCGACAAGGCGTCTTCAGTTTGCAGCGGGCGCGGGCGGCCGTAGTCGAAAAGACGATAGGTGACGTCGACCGGATCCTGCACCTCCAGGAGCACCAGGCCAGCGCCGATCGCATGCACCGTGCCCGCCGGGATCAGGAGAGTTTCGCCGATGCGGGCCGGATGCTGCCGCATCAGCGAGAGCACCGTTCCGTCCTCCGCCGCCGCGCGCAGCCTGCTCGCCGTGACGGGCTGGGCAAAGCCGATCCAGACCAGAGCGTCGGGAGCCGCCTCCAGAACGTGCCAGGCCTCGTCCTTGCCGGACGGCAGCGTCCCCGTCGCGAGGGCTGCGGCATCCGTCGGATGGACCTGGACCGAGAGCGGTGCCGCGGTGAACAGCAGCTTGGCGAGCAGAGGGGGACCGGTTCGCGCGGCCTGCCCGCGCGCTATCGCCGCGCCCAGCGTCCCGCCGGCTTCCACCGCACAGGCGATATCGGTCAACCAGGCCTCGCCGATGGATCGGCCAGCCGAATCCGGCGCCGTCCTGGCCCAGCCGTCGAGATCCCCGCGTCCCCAGAGTCTCTCGACCAGTCTGGGTATGATCCGCGATGTTGTCTGGCGCATGCGTATCCTCCGGGGATCAAACAGTACGGATATGGGAAGCCGCCGCCGCGATCGAGCCGTTTCCCGGCCCCCGCCGAACGATACGCGAACCCTTCCGGCCGGCCGCCAGCATCGGCCGATCTGCTCGCGGGAACTGGCGACGCATGACTCTGCGAACGCGCGAACGATGCTAGATCTCCCCGCATGCCCGCGGCGACCACACGCAAGCCATCCTCGGTGATACTCGCAGAGTTGCTTGGCGAGGCGCCGGCACGACAGGTGACGCTCGACTGGCTCATGAGCCGGCTCGGCGGCCGGTCCTTCGGCATGATCCTGCTGATCATCGCGCCGCTCGGCCTGCTGCCCGGCATTTCGGTCTTCATCGGGGCACTGCTGATCGTCCCGGCGTACCAGATGATGCTGGCGCGCCCCGGGCCGGTCTTTCCGCGCAGGCTTGCATTGCGGATGATCGAGGTGCGCAGGCTGGGCGCGCTTCTTCGCCGGGTCGTTCCGGTGCTTCGCTATCTGGAGCGCTTCATCCGCCCGCGCTGGGCAACGCCTTTCCAGTCAACGCAGCGCGTCGTGGGTGCGGTCGTGCTCCTGCTGAGCCTCGGCCTCTTCGTGCCGATACCCATGAGCAATGTCCCACCGTCGCTGACCATCCTGCTCATCGCCTTCGCCTATCTGGAGGAGGACGGGATCGTGCTGTGCCTTGCGCTGGCGGCGGCGGCCGTGCTGCTGGCCCTCGGGGCGGCCGTGACGTGGCAGGCGCTCGGCTCTGCGGGATGGGTACCGAGCCTTCTGTGATCCTGCGGATGGAGCACCGCCCGCGCGCTTATCCGGCACTGCCCGGTAGCGCGAGGGGCGTCGCGAGGCGTCGCGCCCAGGCTTCGATGCCGCCGGCGGTGGCGAGGAGATCCTGCCGGATCTCGATCAGGGCGGCGGGAAGGCCGCGCGCATCACCATGCACAGGCACGGTGTAGTCCTCGTCCGGCAGGATGCGATAGGGCTCGTTGTCGCCGACGACGAGCGCCGGGTCGGAACGCAACGCGACCAGGAGATGCGTGCCGAAGGTGACCGCGTCGCGATACAGCACGCCGGCATGCCAGGGACGCCGGACACCGCGGAAGACCGGCGTGAAGCTGTGTACGCCCAGGACGATGCTGCGTTGGCCCATGGCGAGCCGCGCATCGAGGAACCTGGCGATCCGATCGTGGAAGGGCATGAAGTAGTCCGCCACGCGCCGCGTGACCTCCGCCGGCGCCAGCGCCCGGTTGCCGGGGATGACCGTGTCCTCGCTCTGCAGGGGAATGCTCGTCGACGAGCCGGGCGGCCGGTTGCAATCGATGAGCAGACGGGAATGGCCGGAGAGAAAGAGCGGCGCATCCAGCAGGGTTGACAGCCGCCGCGCCAGCGCCGCCGCCCCGATGTCCCAGGCGATATGCCTCTGCAGATCCGCCGGCTCAAGGCCCAGTGCGCCGTAGCGGGCCGGGATGTGGTTGGAGGCGTGCTCGCAGACGAGGACGATCCGCGAGCGCCCGGCCGTGTTCGCCGCCGTCACGGCTGCGGGTTCCACCAGTGTCAGCCCGCGACCTCGTCGGTAAAGACGCTGAAGCCGGACAGCGTGCAGGGGCCGAAGGTGGTGGCGATCGCGACGTCGGTCGCATCGCGTCCGCGCGCCATCAGGATGCGGCCGATACGCGGCGTGTTATTGCGCGCGTCGAAGGTGTGCCACTGATCGTCCAGATAGACCTCGAACCAGGCCGCGAAATCCATGGGCCCGTAGGGCGGGGGCACGCCGATGTCGCCGAGATAGCCGGTGCAGTATCGGGCCGGGATGTTCATACAGCGGCAGAGCGTCACTGCCAGATGGGCATAGTCGCGACAGACGCCGCGCCGTTCCTCGAAGGCTTCGGAAGCGCTGCGCGTCGCCCGGGCATGCTCGTATCCGAAGCGGATGCGGTGATGCACGAAGTCGCAGATGTTCTGCACCAGCGCCCAGCCCGCCGGCCCCTGGCCGAAGAGCGACCAGGCCGTTTCGGACAGCCGGTCCGTGTCGCAATAGCGGCTGCCGAGCAGGTAGATCAGCATCTCGTCGGGCAGTTCCTCCACCCGGCGCTGCCAGGCCGCGGGGGCGTGGATGTCCGTCGTGCCCGGATCCGTCACCATGAGCCGTGTCGAAATGGTCAGCCGTCCGGGCGGCGCCATGATGCGCGAACAGCGATTGCCGAAGCTGTCGGTATAGCCCCGCACCGGGATGGGCGGATCGAAGGACAGTTGCGCCGGGCCGATGAGGTCGGGCTCACGCGAGGGATGCGGGCTGACCATCAGCAGCATCGGCGTTGGTTGCGGGCAGTCGTAGGTGATTTCGCAGCCGGCGGTGATCCGCATGGGGAACTCCTTGAAGGGGGCGGGCGGCCGGATCAGTCGGCAGCGGTGACGTCGACCTCCACGGTCATGCCGAGGCTGTCGGAGGGAAAGCCGGTCCAGGTCCCGTGCAGGGGAAGGATGTTCCGGTGGTCGCGCGCAACGGCGACGCGGATGAGGTCGCGGTTGCCGATGATGCCGTTGGTGGGATCGAGTTC
>Ga0075012_10007087_pt1 | contig 10075 bp, 9 predicted proteins | sample All_14_2_FD_71474 | JGI IMG/M metagenome (GOLD analysis project Ga0075012, IMG submission 71474) | Freshwater microbial communities in response to fracking from Pennsylvania, USA - Allegheny Zone_MetaG_DW_15 | ecosystem: Environmental > Aquatic > Deep subsurface > Groundwater > Drilled... | reverse complement strand
CGCGGGGGAGCCTTTTTGCAAGGTGTCAGATTTAACGATATTTCGGGTCTATCCCCGCGGGCGCGGGGGAGCCATTACGAAATCCGCGAAGGACAAGCCGGACGCGGGTCTATCCCCGCGGGCGCGGGGGAGCCCGACACATTTCCCGTCTCGACCTGAGCCATCAGGGTCTATCCCCGCGGGCGCGGGGGAGCCCCGGGGCGGAAAAGCCAGCCTCGATCCAGTCAAGGTCTATCCCCGCGGGCGCGGGGGAGCCTTCATCGACTTCATCGGTATCGAGCGCCCCCAGGGTCTATCCCCGCGGGCGCGGGGGAGCCCTCGGCAGAAGGACGGGGTTTTGCAAGTCCCAGGGTCTATCCCCGCGGGCGCGGGGGAGCCCAGGAGCCTGAATAATCGGAACAAGAAAGTCCGGGTCTATCCCCGCGGGCGCGGGGGAGCCGAAGCGACATGAACGCGGCCTCCGCCGATATAAGGTCTATCCCCGCGGGCGCGGGGGAGCCGTTTTCCACGATGCATCTCCTTTTAATGATTGGGGTCTATCCCCGCGGGCGCGGGGGAGCCAAAAGGTCCGCAACAAGGTATCGGCAGGAATCGGGTCTATCCCCGCGGGCGCGGGGGAGCCTCTCGGAACGCGCGCCGAAGTCAGCCCAGCATGGGTCTATCCCCGCGGGCGCGGGGGAGCCTCTGTGCTCAGCACCCTTTTTAGTCAACGAACGGGTCTATCCCCGCGGGCGCGGGGGAGCCTTTGACATATCAACGCCTGATCGCATGGCGGCGGGTCTATCCCCGCGGGCGCGGGGGAGCCCCGCCAATGCGGAGCCCAGTTGCCAGAGCGGGGGGTCTATCCCCGCGGGCGCGGGGGAGCCTTGGGAAAGAGTGCTGGGCCCTGGTCCCGAAGGGGTCTATCCCCGCGGGCGCGGGGGAGCCCGCCACTGATCCCGCCTGTAGCGACACTGGCCGGGTCTATCCCCGCGGGCGCGGGGGAGCCCATCAAACGTATCCGCAAAGGCAGTAGGGCCCGGGTCTATCCCCGCGGGCGCGGGGGAGCCGCATAAATCTGCTTCTTGAACGGGTCCAAACCGGGTCTATCCCCGCGGGCGCGGGGGAGCCGGCGAGAGGCTAGGCACGCTCGACAATTGCGAGGGTCTATCCCCGCGGGCGCGGGGGAGCCTCGCCATTGCCCATGCGCGAGGCGTAGACCTTGGGTCTATCCCCGCGGGCGCGGGGGAGCCGGAACGCTGCTGATCGGCCTGCGGCTGGTTGCGGGTCTATCCCCGCGGGCGCGGGGGAGCCTCTGTTGCATTTATGCATCACTGATACGGTTAAGGTCTATCCACGCTGGTGCGGGAAAGCCTCTTTCAGGTAGTGAAATTGACTTCATTTAACTTCATTTAATTGTCAAAGAGCGCGTGAGTGTATTTTTCATATTTCACTCACGCTTGACCAGCAGAACGCCATCCGCGTCAACAATTTTCTTCGGCGGTTCGCCGAGTGTTTCAATCTGCAGATGGCCGGTTGCCGTCTTGTCGCGCCAGACCATTACGAGAGAGCCACGCCTCAGCGTTTCCCACCAATGAGATACGACGCCCCAGACCCGTGTCCGCACACCCGAGGACATGTCTGGCGCGACATAGACACCGGCCGAGACCTCCAACATTACAGACGTGAGAAAACCGCGGTATCGAGCCTCGACGTCGCGGGTTACAATGACAGTTAGCGGCATCAGTCGCGCCCCTCGAACAGCGCCTTTATCCGTTCGATCATATCCGGGATGACCTTTTCGTCGGAAAGCGCCTTTCCTGTCAGTCGCCGTGTCGTACGTTCGATGTTTTCACCATGGTGTTCGGATACACGGCGCGCGGCCTTGAAAGCGCAGGGAATGATGATGGTGTTCCGGTATAGGTCAGCGATGTCGAGAACGAATGACTGGCCGGCATCCTCGTGAATAAAGCCCAGTTGCGGGATGGTAGCGGTGGCGGTCACAGCAATGGCTGCGGCCGCCTCCACTGCGCTGGCAGCGTGGTTCAGCGCCTGGTTCGGCAGATCCGCAGCGTTGGGATTGGCGCGGTCGTAGCGGCGTCCGCGCCAGTCGATGCCGATGCGGCTGGCCCAGAGCGCATAGGCTTCCTTCATCCGCGCGCCCTCGACCCCGCGCAGCACGTCGAGTTCGCGGTGCGGAAGCACTTCGCCCAGGCGCAGCGCATACATTCGGCGCGCAGTCATCAGACGCAGTTCGTCATCAGCCCATATTTTCGCCTGGACACGCGCCAGCCCGGAGCGATCCGGCATCATGGGCGGGGCGGTATACATACGCACCCCATCTTCGCCGACGGCAGCCAGCGCCGTGCGCGCATGAGCGAGCAGGCGCAGCGCGTCGTGGCTCACGGTCGAGCCGGGACCGAGCAGAATCATCGAGACGCCTTGCAGGGGAATCGCGTGATCTCCGGGGGTAAGCGCGTCGGCTTCCGTCGCCGCACCTTGCAGGAAGGCAAGGGTTCCGTCCCGCGCCGTCAACGCGCCGCGCGCGAGGTAAAGGCACCCTGCTCGGTCGGCATGTGGCACCTTTGCGCTGTCCAGCCCGAGACGCCCCTTAAGCACGTAGGCCCCCCTTCCTTTGCGGCGGCCGCAGAAGCAGCATGCCGTATCCATAGCTGCGGTGCCTCCCGACCCCGTGCGCCACAAGTTGGGCAAATCCCGGCGGATCACGCACCACAAGAGTGCCATGAATAACGGCCTCGGGGCCTTCCACTCTGCGCCCGCCACGCAGGCTGCGCACGCGCCTGAACTGGTGCAGCCGTGAGGAGTCCCGTTCGAGGTCGGCTACAGGTGCAAGCCGTGCGGCCAGCCAGTCCAGATAGACATCCTCTCGCTGACGTGCATGGTCGTTGCGCAGCGTTTCGGCAAGGAATACGTCCACCTCGGCGCCCTCCGGAAATTGGACGTCCTTACCTTTGAGCGGCGAGGCCAGGCGCACCGCGGGTCGGCTCTTAAGGTCAAAACCAAGACGCATCCCTTCCTGCCAAGCGGTTTCGGGCCGCTCGATCGAGCGCAGGGCATCAAGCGATACGACTTCGCTCTCGGATGGTCCGATCGACAGTGCCGCCGTGGCGCACAGTTCTTCTGCCGGGGCGGTGCTGTAAGCATAAAGCGTACCGGTCCGCGCGCGCGGTGCGACGAGCAGACGGAAAGGCTGCAATACGGCAGGGCCAAATGCCTCGCCCAGAAGGTGGTGCAGGACCAGCCCTTCGTCGAACAGACCGTGACCGATGTTCCGTTGCCCCGCCCAGCGGTTCAGTGCCGACAATGAGAGCGGTAGTTCAATCAGGTGAAGGCTCATTCGATGCGACCCTCCATCACAACGCGGCTGCCGCCGTGCAGGCCACTACGCCAGTTGCGTAGGTCCGCCAGGTCGTGGGGCAGGGCACCGTCAGGGCCATCGCCCTCGTCAGGCCATATCGCATGCCCGTCGATCCCCAAGCTCCGAAGCGCGGCATAGGCGGTTGTGCCTTCGGCGTGGCCAGCCAGCAGAGGCGATGCCGGCAGGCAGGGTTTGCGCCCGATGAAGAGCGGGCGCACGGGACGATCGAGCGCCTTGGCAAGATCTTCGAGCGCCGGGCCGTCTCCTGGAGTCAGCCTGAGCACGACGTGCGTCTCGTGATCGGCAAGGTAGTCGCGGCGGCGGCGATGGGGGCTGTCATAGGTCGCGCCGGCTCGTTCCTCGGGGGTACCCCATGTCGTCCAGCCGCGGTCGGATTTCTCCAGCTTCGCGTTTTGGGTGTCGGTCACCACAAATGGCACGTTGCGCCCCTTGGGCATGACCGACAATGCGCCGAAAATCAGCCTGTCCTGCAACGTCTGATGATGCGCGCCTTCTTCGCGCCGCAACCCCATTGCATTCGCCAGGAGCCCGGTCAATGCCGAGGCTGACGGAAATTCCCGCGTGGGCCCAACATGATCGATAGCGACGCCACCGAACGCCATGAGCGGTGCGGCGAGGCGCAGGTGGAGCCATTGATGACTCATGCCGCGGCGGCCCCGCCAGGGCGCACCGGAAGATCGCGTGCAAACTCTGCCAGATCAGCCAGCGTGCCGCGCTCGGCCCCCGGCACATCGCGGTTGGCGAGGGTCATGACGCGGCGTGTTTCGCCGGTCGCATAGGCCGCATCAAGGGCGCTCAGATGCTCGGACAGAGCCGCCACGGCCTGCCCGGTTTCAGGCGGACATGGCTCACGAAACGCCTCGGCCAGTGAGCGCGGCTGCCGGTCACCGGCTTCCAGCAGCATCAGCGAGGCTCGGCTGTAGGGCGCGGTGGAGCCAAGCTTGGCTCCCGGCGATACTTCGGCGATAAGGTAGATCAGGTTATGCAACACTTCGCCGGCAAGCGCCGCATCGCCGCCGAGATTGGCCAGCAGGCCGGGCAGATCGATCACCACGTAGCCGTAGAAAAGACCCGAGGTGAGCTCGGTTTCTTGGATGGTGTCAGCGCCAGTATCCTCCTCGCGCGCCAGATCATCAGCAGCAATGAAATAATCGCTCTCGGCCTCCTCCGCATGGACGGTGAAGGCATGGGCCACATGCACGGCCGCCTCGATATTGGCGCGCGGGTCGGAGGTAACCATGCGCCCGAAAAGAGCGCCGATAAGGCCGCCGGGGAGTTTCGCACCCTCGCTCAGGGCCTTGAGATTGGCCTTGTGCTTATTGAGCCAAGTGGCCGCTATTTCCTTCGCTGCCTTCTTGTCACCGGCGGCCTCTGCGACGAGCGTCCTGGCCTGCTCGGTCAGATAGGCGACCTCGACCTCACCCAGCAACAGCGTCTGGCGGGATTTCTTGTCGGTACCCTTGTCGCCGTAGACAACCTTTAGAAGGGCTTCCTTGATCTCTTTCGCAACCGCGTCATCCACGTCCGCAGCCCAGTCGCCGAACACCTTGCGCTCGACGATCTCGCGCGACCGATAGGCGGCATCGGCCCCGTCTATTGCTGCGAGGGCGTGCGGATCATCCGCCAGCCGCCAGTGGCGCTTTAGGCATTGCGAACTGACCCTTGTGCGCAGGGCACCACCATAAGGCAGTCGCTTGGCAAGCCCGGCATCATCGCGATTGAGCAGCGCCGCCGTGTAGGGCGCAAGGAAATGGATTTGCAGAAACCTCGGGTCAGTCATTTGTCTTTTCCTTTTCAGCAATGTCGGCGCGGCTGTCGAGCCGGGTGTAATACGCCCGCGCAATGGCACGGGCGTCGCTGTTGAGAACGGCCCAGGCGAGGCTTGGCACATCCACCTTTGGTCGGTTGCGCGCCAGCGCGCGCACCGCACGTTCCAGCGCGTCGAGCCGCGCCTGCCCCCGCGCGGCAAGCAGCCGGGCGAGGCGTTGTTCGGAGAGAACAGGCTTGTCCAGCCGTGTCCGCGCATCACCGCCGTCGGCCAACACGGCACCGAACTGGCGGCCAGGTGCGTGCACGCTCTCGGTCGCGCTTGCCGGGGTCAGAAGCGCCAACATCTTGGTGATGCGGCGCCATTTTTCCTCTTCCCCCGGGGTGATATTGTGCCGCGCCACAAGGCGCCAGAAGAACGCCGCGCCTTCGGCCCCCATCCGTCGGGCGGCGGCGCGCTCGCCGGGATCGGCATGCGCCAGCGCGCTGGCGATCCCCAGCGCGCGGCTGGCCACCTCGTCCTCGTTCTCAGACATCCTCGAATTCCTTTACGTCAATTTCATCGAATATCCTTCGCAGCCCGGTGTTGAGCGCCGCGCGGCCCCGCACTTCGGCCCGGGGGCGCATGATCCGCGCACAGGGAATGCCCGGCGCGGCGCGTGTGAATTCCTCCCGCGCAGCCTGCGCCAACTGGCGGACAAAGCGTATGTGAACTTCGTTTCGACCACCTTCGGACCCCGCTGCGAGCTTGTCCCACAGTGTCGGGAAGAACAGCGCATCGGCCACCCGGTGCAGTGCCGCGCGGGCGGGTGTCGTGCGGGCGTATTCGGCCTTGCCCCGCCTCTCGCGGTCGCCTTCTGCCGCAATCAGCGCCAATCCATCGCGTAACGCCTTGTCCATCATGTCGATTGTCTTGATCTGCTCATCCGAAAGCTCAACCGCCCTGATGCCGAACATCTCCTTGCGCACCGCCTTGGGCACCGGGATGACGCGGGATTTGAAGCCGTCGGTCTTTGAGTTGCCGCGCGCGAAGGCCTCGGCGACCAGAACCATGGCAGCGAACTTTTCGCTTGCCGCCTCTTTCGCCAGCAGGGGTATCTGCCAGTTCCCGCTGTAAAAAAGCTCTGTCAGCAAGCCATAGGTCCAATCGCGCTCGCCCAGGGTCAGGGTTTTCGCCTCGCCCAGGTGAACCGGTGCCCAGGGGTCTTGCGTCACGCCCTTGGCCTCTTTCGCGGCGATACGCGCGGCCCTGGAGGTGGTGCGTTCTGCGCGCAGCCCGCCGCCGGTTTCCGCCAGGCGCACGCGGCGGCACACCTCGATAAAGAGCGGGTCCAGCCCGGCAAGATCAAGCTGTTGCCCCTCGGGCCAGGGCAGGCACCACAAAAGCGCCTTGCCAGTGATGCCATCGCGCCGCGACAACAGCAGTTGCACGTCGCGCCGCCACCAGCCCGAGGGGTCGATGACCCGGCCGCCATCGATGGCGGGGGCAAGCGCGATCATGACCCGCGAGGACGAGCCGCCGTTCATTCGTGCGATGCCGTAATTTCCGGCACCGCCGAAGCCTTCCATCGTTTGCAGGCTGACCAGCGCGAAGATCCAGTCCTGCGGCGCGGCATCATGGGCGATTTCGCGTTTGAGGTCGTGATTGCGCGAGGTGATCAGCATGTCGAGCGCATCGGGCGTCGCCACATCGTGCCACTTGAGGCCACCGGGATCGGGCGGTTGGAGAAAAGCGGGTTTGGCGCGATTTCCGACCACCAGGTGCCATGGTGCGTCGTCGGGAAAGTCGGTGGTCAGGCTGCGGAGCGCCGCACGCCAGCCTTGCTCGTCGTCGGGCAGATCGGTCGCGCCGAGTTCCGACAGGGCGAGCGTTGACAACTGGACGAGAAACATGTGCCAGGCGGGCCGCTGATGCGGGCGCAAGGCGGGAAAGGACGCCACCTCGCCGCGTGCCATCGCGGCCAGAAGGCCCGGAAGGCTCTGCATCCCCTGGTCCGTCTGGATCAGCGGTTCGGTCAGAAGGTTCGTTTTCACCGCGTCATGCCTCCACCCATGCCAGGCCGTCAGCCCCGTATTGAAACCGCTTTTTCGCGACGCATAGCCGGAGCGGCCTATCGCACTCCACGATGACCTCTTCGTCGCCGATCAGGCCACGTGACCAATGCACCGGCAAGGCCAGTGTCTCGATGCGGTGCCCGAACGGGCCGATCGTGCCCTCGGGCAGGGTCAGAATCACGCCCTGTTCGCCGAGGCGGGTGCGGATCACCTCGTCGTCGGGAAACTGGCAGGGAAATTCCGCCCTGCGGTCGAGAGTAACCAGTTTTGCCCCTTGCGTCTCGGCGATAGCCTTGCCGGTCACGCGGCGACGAAAATCTTCCCACCCATTCACACGTGCGATTTCGTCCAGCCGCTCGGGATGGGTGGCCCGCTCGACCAGCACACGGTTCATGTCAGGGATGTGCCATATCGGGTTGTCGACGATCTCGGTCAGCGTTGCGGCCAGCCCGGGCACGTCGAGATAGACGCCCGAAAGCGACGCATTTCTGCCGAAAGCACCAAGGCCGTTCTCGGGTTCGCGTGTCAGCGGATCAAGGCCGCCCCCGGGGTGTAGCACTAGCGTCTCAGCGGTTTCGAACCCGGTTGGACGATCGCGCGCGTGCCGGTGTAGGCGTCCGATGCGTTGCAGCAAAACATCCATCGGGCAAAGGTCCGTGACGAGGAAATCGGCATCAATATCAAGCGATTGTTCCAGCGTCTGCGTGCCCACGAGGATCATGCCGCCCATGCTGCGTCCTGCCCCGAGTACTGCCTCGACGCGCGCATCCAGACGGGTGCGATCTTCCGCGGCAAACCGGCTGTGATGCAGCGTAGGGACGCCGCCTAGGGAAAAGACAAGGTCCGGCGCGGCCTCTACACAGGCGCGCCATGTCTCGCGCGCCCGATCAACCGTGTTTCGGATCACCAGAACGCGCGCGCCCCGGCGCGCTGCCGCAACCGCCAGTTCGGCAGCTTGCGAACCGCTCCAGCCGCATTGAGCCCGGATCGAAACGGTCTTCCGGGCTGTTTCTGTATCAGGTACGGGAAAACATCCGGTTCTTGTCCAGACGGCGGGATAAGCCGTAGCCTGTGCCATTTCCAATGATGGTAGCGCCTCGCCCCGCCACGCGGCACGTGCCACCGAGCCAAGCGTCGCCGACATCAGCATTGCATGTCCACCCAGGGCGAGGTGGGAGTCGACAAGCGATCGCTGTATCTCGGTCATCCAGGCGTCCGAGGCGTGCACCTCGTCGATCACGATCAGCGCGCGCGACATCGCAGCCCCGCGCAGATGCGCGTGCTTGACCTTCAGGCCGGCCATCATGACTTGATCGACAGTTCCGACGGCGATCTGCGCAGCGAGGAACCGTGTCGCGTGCTCTGCTGCCCAGCGGGCCGGGCGCGCGTCGTCAGTGTCGTCCCAACGCGTGTGAAATTCCGGCAAGCGATGCCCCTGCGCCTCACCCGCCATCACCTGACCGGGAATGGCAAGAATGGCCTCGGGGGCGGGCTCTGCGAACATACGCTTGAGGGCGTTATTGACCCGGGTCTGCAACTGGCGCGCCGCGGCGCGCGTCGGCACAGCGAAATAGAGGGCCTCGACCTCGCCCGCCTCGAAAAGCCGTGCGAATCGCCACAGCGCCGCCTCGGTCTTGCCCGCACCCGTTTCGGCCTCGAGAATGACCAGCCGTTCGGACGCTTCGACATCTGCGACAGTCCGCTGCGCCGGTCGGGGCACCGGATGGTCCGACAACAGCGGCCATGCCGCCACCCCGGCCAATCGCGCATTCGATGTATCAAGGCCGATGCTCCGCAAGCGCCACCGCGCCTTTTCAAGGGCGCTGGCCCAGTAGAACGGGTCGAACTCTTCGACGAAATCGAACGCCTCGCGATCCGATCCAACCCAGTCCGCAAGCGCGAGCGCCCCCGCGAAGAAATGCGCGAATTCATGTGTGAGGCGCGGTGGCGCATGATCGCGTATTTCTGGAAACCATGTGATGAGGGCCTCGCCCATCACGCGCTCCTCGGCTTTCCAGTCGTAGCCTGGTGCCGGTGCGAACGCATCACGGCCCCAGTTTTCGCCCGGGTCGGGCACGGGGCGGCCGTGATGGGCAAAAAGCAGGCGGAACCAGAGCATGATATCAGGCCCCCATTTCGCCAGAAGCGCGGCATGTCCGTCCAGAGCATCCGACGCCTCACCCTGCCTGAGCCAAAGCCAACCGCACTGCACGTGCCCACGCGGTGTTATGCCCGGGTTGCGATGCCATGCCTTGACCTGGAAACCGGTAGCGAGCTTGCCGATGTCATGCAGAAAAGAAAGCGCGCCCAAGCATGCAATTTCCCCGCGCGTAACTGGTCCGCCGACCGCTGCAGAGGCTCGCTTGCGAAACAGGGGAATCTCCAGCAGTGAGATGAGAACAGCAGCGACATCTGCGCTGTGATGCGCGAGGTGGTGGCGCGTTTGGTCTTCCCGATCTGCTTTTCCCCACGCGGCCATGACCTCATCCAATCAGACTTGATATGAATCAACAACTCAAACGAAATATTCCGAAATCTACGCTGCTGCGAATTCAGTCAAAAATCAAGCGTTCGAACCGTTTATTGCATCTTTAATCCATTTTTAACCCAAGTGCTGTACGGCAAGGCGATGCATCTCATCTTTTCGGGGCTTGTTTGCATAAGCGCGATTTACAGATCTCTGTTGCGTTGGCCCGAGGCGCAGAAGGCGATCCAACTTTTCCATTGAAATTCTGTTTTTGCCACTCCAGTGGCAACGGCTCCAGCATCCGCGCCAGCGTCACCTCCGGCCCCTGCTTTCCATCGAGGATCGCCTCAACGATGTCGGGCGCAAGCAGTGTCAGGCGCAGGACACGGGCGATGTAAGAGGGGTTG